>Ga0182018_10004026_pt1 | contig 12676 bp, 10 predicted proteins | sample 812P2MmetaG_FD_120490 | JGI IMG/M metagenome (GOLD analysis project Ga0182018, IMG submission 120490) | Permafrost microbial communities from Stordalen Mire, Sweden - 812P2M metaG | ecosystem: Environmental > Terrestrial > Soil > Wetlands > Permafrost | place: Sweden: Stordalen | collected...
ACAGGGTCTATACTGACCCTCAGGCTTTCCCTCGGATCGGGAGGGGCACTGGAAACACGGTGGGACTCTCTCTTAAGTCACCCCGATTCCTGTCCAGCCGATGGGGTCCACCTTACACCCCGAATCCCCGTCTCTGCAGGACATGCAACTGCTATCCTTTGTTAAGCGTCTGCTTCCTGAAATACGGGCGATGATGTCGTCGCTCGGCGGGGGGCGGGGATACCTGAAAACGCCGGGGGACGGGATGCCTACCCGTGGACGCTCGGACGTTGATCCGCGACCTGTCTGAAGCTCCGTTGGCTTGTCAACTCTTGCCCCTCGACCCTATCCACGACCTGAACAGGCGCCCGTTCGCGGGCGGTCAGGGAAAAGCCAGACATGTCATCGTCATCTGCTCCAATCACAACCGATGTCGCCATCATTGGTGCCGGACCGGTCGGCCTGTTCGCGGTATTCGAACTTGGGATGCTGAAAATCTCCAGCGTGCTGATCGACGCGCTGACGGACATTGGTGGTCAGTGTTCGGCGCTGTATCCGGAAAAGCCAATCTACGACATTCCCGGCTATCCCGCGATTGAGGCCGGTGATTTGATTGCTCGCCTCGATGAGCAGATCGCGCCGTTTGCCGCTCCCAGGCTCCTGGGCCGCCGCGTCGAGGGGTTGAGCGGACGTCCGGAGGCGTTCTGTTTGACCACCGACCAGGGTGACGACATTCACGCCAAGGCGGTGATCATCTCCGCTGGCGCGGGCGCTTTCGGTCCCAATCGGCCGCCGTTGGATGGTCTGCCGGCGTATGAGGCGACCGGCGCGATCCAATACCACGTTCGCCGCCGCGAAGAGTTGCGCGGCAAACGTGTCGTCATCGCCGGCGGTGGTGATTCCGCGGTGGATTGGGCATTGGCGCTGAAGGACATCGCCCAGGTCGCGGTGGTGCATCGCCGGTCGAAGTTCCGCGCCGCGCCTGGAAGCGCTGACCAACTCGACGCCGCCGCCGCCCGTGGGGAGGTCGAGATGGTCATTCCGTATCAGCTTCATGCGTTGCACGGCACCGATGGGCGCCTGGACACAGTCGAGGTCGCGACCTTGAAAGGAGACACTCGCCATCTCCCGGCTGATGTGCTGCTGCCATTCTTCGGATTGTCGATGGATCTTGGCCCGATCGCGGCCTGGGGGCTCGATCGGGACGGCGCACATATCCGGATCGAACCCTCGACATGCGAGACCAGCCTGGCTGGCGTATTCGCGATCGGGGATGTCGCGACTTATGCCGGAAAACTCAAATTGATCCTGCAAGGGTTCAGCGAGGCGGCGATGGCGGCGCACGCGATCTTTCCGCTCGTGCGTCCCAACGAGGCGCTGCATTTTGAGTATTCCACCACCAAGGGCGTGCCGGCGAGTCCCTGACGTGGACAGCAAACTTCTGGCGTGGGGTCGCGCCTCCGCCGCGCGGGATCGAGGGTGGTGTTCATTCCCGCACCGTCATCCCCGGGCACGACCCGGGGATCTCGACAAGCCCAACGCCGCGACTGGTCCAGGGGTCAGGCCCGGGGATGACGGTGTGGTCGGGCGCGGCGATCATGTTGGGTGCAACGGGGTGCGCATTCCCACGCTCTGGCTCTTCACGGACTCGAAACGCCTTCCGGATCTGAGAGCGTCCGTGGCGCGGTTACCTTATGGCCGTGCCGGGGTTGTGTTTCGGCACGACGATCATCCCGATCGCGTGAGGTTGTGCCGCGACATCGCGCGCATCTGCCGGGCACGCCGCCTGCTGTTGGTCATCGCCGGTGACGTTCGGCTCGCCGCCGCCGTGCGAGCCGGTGTTCATCTTCGGGGCGGGCGGTGGCCTGGGCCGGCGAGAGTGAAAGGGCTCGTGACGAGTTCCGCCCACAATCTGACCGATCTGCATCGCGCGGCACGTGCCGGTGCGCGTCTCGCGTTTCTGGCGCCCGTTTTCGTCACACGAAGCCACCCGGGCGCGCCATCGCTCGGCCCCACGCGCTGGTCTGCCCTTGCCCGTGCCGTATCCATTCCGGTTGCCGCGCTCGGCGGTGTCGATGGCGTGTTGGTACGAGGATTGCCCGCGGGTTTGTGTCGGGCCGTCGGCGCGATTGGCGCGCTCGCCTGAGTCAGGATCGCTCCATCAGCACGTTATCTGACCATGTTGACAAAGACCGCCAGTTCTTCGTCATTCCCCGGCTCGACCCGGGGAACATCGGAAGCCGTGTGCGGCGACTGGTGCCTCGGACAAGCCGGGGGATGACGAATTGGGAACATCGACGCGATTCGTTGCAACCTGATCGGGAACCGCATTAGTGCTGATGGGACGCCGGACCCGATTCATGGGATTGATCCTCACGAACCTGGTCGCGGCCCGGTTCTGCCGCGCCCGATTGCCGGCCCGCGAACCAATCGGATAACTGGTCCAGGTAAAGATAAATCACCGGCGTCGTGAACAGCGTCAGCACCTGACTGACTAAAAGTCCGCCAACCATGGTGTAACCGAGCGGCTGTCTGATCTCTGACCCCGTCCCCTGTCCGAGCATCAATGGCACGCCCCCGAGCATCGCCGCCATTGTCGTCATCATGATCGGACGGAACCGCAGCAGCGCGGCGCGGCGCACCGCGTCATGCGCGGAAAGATGATCGTTCCGTTCCGCCATGATTGCGAAGTCGACCAGCATGATTCCGTTCTTTTTCACGATCCCGATCAACAGGATGACGCCGATCAACGCGATCAGACTGAAATCGTAGCCAAACAGCATCAATGTCGCGAGCGCGCCAACGCCCGCCGATGGCAAAGTCGACAGGATCGTGATCGGGTGAATGTAGCTCTCGTACAAAATGCCGAGGATCAGATACACCACCACCAACGCCCCCACGATCAACAGCGGCACGGTCGATAGCGACGCCTGGAACGCCTGGGCATTGCCCTGAAAGCTGGTGGTCACCGAGGCCGGAAGTCGCATTTCGCTTTGCGCGCGTTGCACCGCGTCAGTTGCCTGTCCCAGCGAAACACCCGGCGCGAGATTGAAACTGATTGTGATCGCGGGAAACTGCCCCTGATGACTGATTGACAAAGGCTGAATCGGTGTCGTGGTCCATTTCGCGAAAGCGGAGAGCGGAACCTCGCCTCCGGTCGTCGCCGATTTCAGGTAAATTTTATCGAGAGTCGTGACGTCGCCCTGCAGGGCCGGCAGCACTTCCATGATGACCTGATAGCTGGATAATTGGGTGAAGTATTGCGCGATTTCTCGCTGGCCGAATGCATCGTACAACGTATCGTCGATTGTCTGCGCCGACAGTCCATAGCGTGACGCCTGGTCGCGGTTGGTCGTCAGTGTCAGCGTCGTGCCGGCGATTTGCTGGTCGGTGGCGACATCTCGCAGTTCCGGCAAAGTCTTCAACTTCGCGAGCATCTTCGGCGCCCACTGGTTCAGTTCATCGACGTCCGATCCCTGCAACGTATACTGGTACTGTGTGCGCGCGACGCGGCCGCCGACGCGTACGTCCTGCGCCGCCTGCAGGAACAGCGCGGCGCCCTCGACCTTCGCGAGTTGTGGCCGCAACCGGGAAATCACCTGGTCGGCGGTCGCGGTACGCTGGTCGCGTGGCTTCAAGGTAATGAACATCCGGCCGTTATTGAGCGCGTAACCGGTGCCGCCGATCGCCATCGCGACGTGAGCCACCGCCAGATCCTTTTGCACGATGGCACCCAGTTCCACCTGATGTCGCATCATTTCGGCAACAGACACATCCTGTCCGGATTCGGTGATGCCAGTGATCAGACCGGTATCCTGTTGCGGGAAAAATCCCTTTGGAATGACCACGAACAAAAACACAGACAACGCGAGGGTCGCGAGAAACACGATCAGTGTGATCAACCGAAATCTCAACACGACGTCGAGACCGCGCTCATACCAGCCCAATAGCCCTTCGAATGCGCGCTCGCTCCAGGCGTAAAAGCGGCCGTGATGTGCCTCGTTTGTGGATTTCAGGAAACGCGACGCCATCATCGGGGTCAGAGTGAGTGACACAGCGGCCGATACGATGATCGTCATCGACAAGGTCACCGCGAACTCACGAAATAGTCGCCCCATGATCCCGCCCATGAGCAACAAAGGGATCAGCACCGCGATCAACGAAACGCTGATCGACACAATCGTGAAGGCGATCTCTCGCGAACCCTTCAGGGCGGCCGCGAGGGGCGATTCGCCCTCCTCAATGTAGCGCGTGATGTTTTCCAGCATCACGATCGCGTCATCGACAACAAAGCCGACCGAGATCGTCAACGCCATCAAAGACAGATTGTCCAGGCTGTAGCCAGCGCCCCACATCAGCGCGCAGGCTCCCAGCAGCGCCAGAGGGACAGTGATGCTCGGGATGATGGTCGCCCACAGACTGCGCAAAAAGATGAAGATCACCATCACCACCAGAGCGATGGTCAACAGCAGCGTGAACTGAACATCGCTGACGGCGGCCCGGATGGTTTGCGTGCGATCACTCAAGGTGAATATTTTGATCGCTTTAGGGAGAGTTGCTTCAAGATGCGGCAGTTCTTTCATGATGCGGCCAACGGTTTCGATCACGTTGGCGCCCGGTTGCTGAAAAATGACCAGAAACACGCCGCGCTTACCGTCGGCCCACCCGGCCTGTGTGGTATCCTGGGCTCCATCGATCGCCGTGCCGATGTCACGCACACGCAATGGCCCGTCGTCGTGATAGGACACGATGACGTTGTTCCAGACATTCGCGGTCGTCAGTTGATCGTTGGTGTAAATGGTGAAGGCTCGTTTCGGGCCCTCGATCGAACCTTTCGGCCCGTCAGTCGTCGCGACCGCCAACTGAGCTCGCACATCTTCCAGTGAAACCCCCTTCGCCACAAGTTTCGCGGGGTCCAATTGGATGCGCACCGCGGGCTTCTGTTGACCGCCGACCAGGACCTGGCCGACGCCGGAAATCTGACTGATTTGCTGCATGAGTTTGGTCTCGACATTGTCGTCGACCACGCTCAGCGGCAATGTGTCGGACGTCGCACCAAGCAGCAACACCGGTGAATCCGCCGGATTGACCTTGCGGTAAGTCGGCGGACTCGGCAGGTCCTTCGGCAATTGACCACCCGCGGCATTGATGGCGGCCAGCACGTCGGCCGCCGCGCCATCGATGTTCCGGTCGAGATCGAACTGGATGGTGATCGCGGTCGCGCCCAGGGTGCTGATCGACGTCATTTCGGCGACGCCGGGAATTTGCGCGAATTGCGACTCCAGAGGTTGGGCGACGGAAGAAGCCATTGTGTCGGGAGCGGCTCCGGGCAACAGCGCGGAAATCTGGATCGTCGGAAAGTCGACCTGCGGTAGCGGCGCGACAGGAAGTTGCGGGTAAGCGACGATCCCGATGAACAATATGCCTATCATCAACAATGACGTCGCGATGGGCTTCCGAATGAACGGCGCGGAGATTCCCCCGTCCATACTCAACGCGCCGGCGTTGTAGAATTAAGCGCCGCGGTCTGAGGCTGAGTCGCCGTGGTATCCTCAGGCTTCGGATCGACCAAGGTCCCTTGTTCCAGTTGATACTGTCCGGACGTCACAACCGTTTCGCCAGGCAACAAGCCCTTCGCGATCACCGACTGTCCATCGCCTTCCTGACTGACCATCACGGCGCGCATTTCAATCTTGTCGTCTTTGCCGACGACGAACGCATACAACCCGTTCGGCCCACGTCCGACCGCGCCCTCGGGCACCACATCGACCTGCTTCAACGTGTTGAGCAGGAGGCGAGTGGAGACAGAAAGCCCAGGCCATAGAGCGTTATCCTGGTTCTGGAATGTGGCCTTCATCCGGATGGTGCCGCTGGCCTGATCAACCTGATTGTTGACCAAAGCCAACTTACCTTGGGAAAGTATCTTGGTTCCATCCGAACTCAATGCGGTTACCGGGACCGTTCCCGACACGAGGGCGTTGTTGATGGCCGGCACTTCTTCCTCTGGCGCGGTGAACACTACCGAGATCGGCTGTAGTTTCACGATCGTCACGATGCCATTGCTATCGGTGGCGTGCACGATGTTGCCGGGATCGATCAGGCGAAAGCCCACTTTGCCGGTCAGCGGAGAGCGAATGGCTGTGTAGCTCACCTGCGTCTGCGTGTTGTCGATCGCCGCCTGATCGCCCTGAATTTGCGCCATCAGTTGTTGCACCGTCGCTTGTTGGGTATCGAATTGCTGGCGTGACGCGAATTCCTGACTGGCTAGCGCACCATACCGCGCGAGATTGAGTTGCGCGTCTTTCAGACTCGCCTCGTCCTGCGCTTTCTTCGCGATGGCCTGGTCAAGCGCGGCCTGGTACGGCCGAGGGTCGATCTGGACCAGCAGCGCGCCCTCCTCGACCATCTGGCCTTGTTTGAAATCGACCTTGGTTACCTCGCCATCGACGCGGCTGCGGACAGTGACTGTGTCATAGGGCTGCACGGTGCCGAGACCATTCAAGTACACCGGGAAATCCGCCGTGCGCACCTGGGCCACGGAGACCGGAACGCGCTGGGGCGGCTGTTTCGCCGCCGATTTTGCCGCATCGTGGAGGTGACGCCACCCGGCGAGGCAGCCCGCCGTGATCACGATCAAGGCGGCGGCGAGATACCATCCGCGACGTGGCTTGGAGGTGGGGTGTTCGCTCAAGGGCATCTCCCATGACAACCCGGCAAATCCGCTTTCCAACGAGCCGGATGTTCGAAAGGTTCCCCGCCGTCCTTACCCGACCACTCCCACCGCGCCGAGCACCGCCGCGCCGCCAAGTACCAGCATCGGGTGCACTTTGGTGGTCAGCAGCAACACGGTGACCCCGGCGGTCAGCAAACCCAAACTCAGGTCCAGCGTCGTTGCCTTGATCAACAACGCGGCGCTGGACAGTAGCAAGCCGGCGGTTACCGGCAACAGTCCCTTCTGGACGGCCTTGCGCCACGGCGCGTCGCGAAAGCGGTACCATACACCAGCGACCAGAAATGTCAGCACCGACGACGGCGCCACCACGCAAACGATTGTCAGGATCGCTCCGCCGAGGCCCGCGACGTGCCATCCGATCAGGCTGACCACCATCATGTTTGGTCCAGGCGCGGCCTGCGCCAGAGCGAACAGAGCCGCGAAAGTGTGCGCGTCCATCATGTGGTTCTGCTCGACCACCTGACGCTGCATCTCGGGCAGGATGGTGTTGGCGCCGCCAAACGCCAGCAGGGACATTTGCAGGAAGAGGAGAGAAAGGCGGACGAGAGGGTCGTTCACGTGCCGACGATCCTGTTTTGACCCGTACCCATTATCCCGTCATGGCCCGTTTTATCCGGGCCATGACGGGGATGCGCTGTGGAAGTCAGGTCGTTCATTTTTCAAATCGCCAAAGTGCCAGGATCGACACAGCCGCCAGCACCGGCATCGCCAGCGGCAACGGCAGTCGCAGCACCGCGATCGCGACAAACGTTGCCACCGTGATCGCCATCGCCAGCCAACGTCCTCGCAACGGTGCCGCGATTTTCAGCGACGCGGTCAGCACGAACGCCGAGGCGGCGGCGGCCAGCCCGGCGAAAGCGCGGCGCACGACCGGCTGCTCGGCGAACTGGTCATACATCGCGCCCAGACCGATCACGATCGCCACTGGCGCCAGCATCAAACCCAACAGCGCGGCGACCGCCCCGGGCGCGCCACGAAACCGAGCGCCGACCGCGACCGAAACGTTGATGATATTGCCGCCTGGCAGGAACTGGCACAGGCCGAGGATTTCAGCGAACTCGGTGGCGGTCAGCCACTGGCGTTCCTCAACCATCGTGCGGCGCGCCCAGGGGAGAACGCCGCCGAACCCACGAACGCCTACCATGAAGAAGCCGGTAAAAATCCCGGCAATCCCTGGTCCAGATTTCTGGGTGGAAATTTCGGCGTACGGCGGGTCGGCCATGCGAGGACCGTCAGCCGGCCTCGATACGGATTAGCGTTGGCTCTTCCATCACCGTGTCAAGCGAGGAAATGCGGGCCACGGCCTCGCGCATGGCGCTTTCTTTCGTTTCATGTGTCACCAGCACCACGGGCACCGCTTCGCCTGGGCTGCGTCCTCGTTGAAGCATCGATTCGAGGGAGATGCCGTGGTCGCGCAACGCCGCCGTGACGTCGGCGATGACGCCGGGCCGGTCCACCACCATCAGCCGAATGTAGTAGGGACCGAAATGCGCGCTCATGGGCACCGACGGCGCGCCGGACAGAGCGTCAGCGGCGGCACCCCAGACCGGCGTCCAACGATTCCGCGCCAGGTCGATCAGGTCCGCGACCACCGCCGAGGCGGTTGGTCCGGCACCGGCACCGCGGCCTTCCAGCATCACGCGGCCGACGAAGTCACCCTCCGCCACGACGGCGTTGAACACGCCATCGACGCGGGCGATCGGTGCCGAGTGTGGGACCATGCAGGGATGGACGCGGGTCTCGATCCCGGCTTCGGTATGGCTGGCGATGCCGAGCAGTTTGATGCGGTAGCCGAGTTCGGTGGCGAAGGCGATGTCCAGCGCCGAGACGCGGCGGATGCCTTCCACATAGACCGCGTCGAACGCCACTGGGCGGCCGAACGCCAGCGCGGCGAGGATCGCCAGTTTGTGCGCGGCGTCGATGCCATCGATGTCGAACGACGGATCGGCTTCGGCGTAACCCAGCTTCTGCGCGTCGGCGAGGACTTCGGCGAACTCACGTCCGCGCTCCCGCATCTGGGTCAGGATGTAATTGCAGGTGCCGTTCAGGATGCCGGCGATGCGGCTGATGCGGTTACCGGCGAGGCCTTCTCGGATCGCTTTGATGACGGGGATGCCGCCGGCGACCGCGGCCTCGAACGCCAGCGCCACACCGCGCGCCTCGGCGGCTGCCGCGAGTTCAGCGCCATGCACGGCGAGGAGGGCTTTGTTGGCGGTGACGACCGGCTTGCCGGCGGCGATCGCGGATTCGACCAGGATCCTGGCTGGGCCTTCGGAGCCGCCGATCAGTTCGACGATTACGTCGATGGCGGGATCGGCGGCGAGGGCGACCGGGTCTTCGTACCAGCGCAAACCGCTGATTGGCTCGCCGCGGTCTTTGTTACGATCCCGGGCGGAGACCGCGGTGACCGCGATCGGCCGTCCGGCTCGGGCGGCGACGATGTCAGCGTTGTCGCGCAGCAGTTTCAGCACACCGGCGCCGACCGTTCCCAGGCCGGCGACGGCGACAGACAGGGGGCGGGTCATGGTGGGGCTCCGTCGCGGGCTTGCGCTTCAGGCCGTCATCAACAATCTCCGCGGCAGGGTCAAGGGCGGGCCCGCCGGTCTTCCAGGTCCCCCGTCTTCCAGGTCCCCCGTCTTCCAGGTCCCCCGTCTTCCAGGTCCCCCGTCTTCCAGGCCCCCCGTCTTCCAGGACCAACGTGCGGAGCGGCGAGTGTCCAGGTCCATCCGTGAACGGAGTAGCGGCGCATCCGGGGCTGTTCTTTAAACTCGGGCCTTTTGATAGGGCAGTAAGTCGTAACCTGCCTCCCGAACCTCAGACATAAGCGGTACGATCAACGAAACTCTCCGCGATCAGGACCGGGCGCTTACGGTCAGGCGAAGCCTTCAGTCGAGACACCTTCGTCCGGCAAGGTTCAGCGCGCCAGCAATTCCTGTATCTTCGCGTTGAGCGCGGGAAGCTTGAATGGCTTGGTGAGCATCTCCATTCCCGGGCCGAGAAATTCCCCACGCGCGATCGCGTACTCGGTGTAACCGGTGACAAAGAGGACCTTCAGATCCGGGTGAAGCTTGCGGGCGACCTCCGCGAGTTGCCGCCCGTTCATGTTGGGCAGGCCCACATCCGTCACCAGCAGCGTGATGCCGTGACCGGACCGAAGAATTTCAATCGCGGCCTTCGCGTCCGGCGCGTCAAGCACAGTGTAGCCGAGTTCCGAGACCACCTCAGTCATGACCTCGCGCAAGGTTTCGTTGTCGTCGACGATCAGGATCGTCTCGCCCTGCCCTTGCGGCGCCACCTCCACGATGGCCTCGACCCGGGTTTGCGCGTTCTGCTTGCCGCGGCGCAGGTAGATGGTAACGGTCGAGCCTTGCCCGACCTCGCTGTGAATGCGGATGTAACCGCCCGATTGCCTGGCGAAGCCATGCGCCATCGACAGACCAAGGCCGGTGCCCTGACCGATCGGTTTTGTCGTGAAGAACGGGTCGAACGCCCGGGCGATCACCGCGGCCGGCATGCCGCATCCGGTGTCCGAAACGCCGATCATCACGTAGTCGCCGGCCTCCACGTCGTACAGGCGGGCGTGGTCCTCGTCGACCCGCATGTCAGTCGTTTCCAGTGTCAACCTTCCCCCCTCGGGCATCGCGTCGCGCGCGTTGACCACGAGGTTCAGCAGCACGCTATCGAGCTGGTTGGCATCGGTCAGCGCGGGCCACAGGTTTCCTTTCAGCTTCAGATCGAAGGCGATGTTTTCACCGAGGGTCCGGCGAAACATGTCGCCCATGCCGACGACCAGGGCGTTAATGTCCAAAGAATGGATGTCGAGTGACTGTTGCCGCGCGAAGGCCAACAGACGATGGGTCAATATGCCCGCGCGTTCCGCTGATTTGGAGGCGCCCGTGATGTAACCGCCGATGCCGTCGACGCGACCGGCATCGATGCGCCTCCGGATCAGGTCGAGCGAACCGGTGATCTCGGCGATCAGATTGTTGAAATCGTGCGCGATCCCTCCGGTCAGTTGGCCCAGTGCCTGAATCTTTTGCGCCTGGTGCAGCTCCTCGCGGAGCTGGAGGTAGTCCTTCTCGGTCCGTTGGTGCGCGCTCAGGTCCTGAAAGCAATTGACGGCGCCGATCAGCGAACAATGATCGTCGAAGATCGGGGCAATGTTGACGAGAACCGTCACGCGTGAGCCATCGGGCCGCTCTATGATGGCTTCCTGATCACGCGCCGGTTTTCCCGTCCGCAGCACCAGTTCCATCGGCGTTTCGTGGTGTGGCAAAAACGAGCCATCGGGACGAAACAACTTATGCGATCCGCAGAATTTCACGTCGGTATCGCCGGGCCTGGGCGCGCGGCCCCAAAGTTCGGTGGCGCGTTTGTTATAGGAAACAACGACGCCATCAGCATCGCAAACGTAGACCGCGGCCGGAAGTATCTCGACGAGATCGGTGGAAAACCAACTGAGAGCAGGTCGTGCGTCCTTCGCTCTCGCCCGCGGCATCGTCATTGCGTCCTCTGAATATTCGCGGTGGAAAATCTAATTGATCTAACCAATGGCATAGTGCGCCCTGACGGATCTACGGGCGGGGTCGGTTGGACCCTGCGGGATGATGGGCGGTCGCGTAAGGTTCGGAAAATACTCAGATGCGTGCCACAGTGCCCTCAGCGATTGTCGGAATTTGAGTGTCGCAGCCATCCGACTGCTGCCGGTAAGCGGTCCGTTTCGAGTCGAAAACCGTTATTTGACCTCGCCGACGTGAACGTCCCGCTCCGGCGTTCAAATCGCCCGAAGCCGTCAGTCCGCTCTTGGCCAATCTTTGCCACTGCTGTTGTCGTCATGGTGGAGATCAGGGAGATTAGTGACCAAGCGCAGAAAGTCGTGCCGCGCATTCCCGGTAACAATAACATTCCCTGGTAGATTCCTCAAGCAACAGCAGCTTTTTCGCGCCCGGCCTTGAGCATGACCTCGAATATGCCATATCGCTTCCCCAGATTCCGTTTGCTTGGACCGTTGGCCGCATCCTTGGGCGGACGAAGTACCTTGCCGGCGATGTTAGCGTAGGAGGACGCTTTCAGCGCATCGGCGATAACGACGGTTCGGCTGTTCGGCTCGACCGCGAGGAGTCCGCAGTCGAAGAGCGTGTGGAGATCAGTCCGAAGGAGCAGCCCATTCGAGACATGATTGGTGAGACTGCCGAAATACGGCGTGATGTGCGCCGCCTCAAGCACGTCCACCGCTGCGCACCCGGTAATGACGCAACGCCGCCCGTAGGCTTCCAAAAGTGCCGTCCTGAAGGCCGGCTGTCCCCTGCGAAGTCGAATTGCCCGGATGGCACGCTCTCGCTCGTCCCGGACGCTATCTGGATCGAAGCCGGGGTCGTCTGCTTGCTCGCTACCGATCGGCGGCGATGCAGCGAGCAGCGGGGACAGGCACTTCTCCAGTTCGGTCGCCACGTCCTCGGGCACTCCAGTTCCGCTGGCCTGCGCCGTAATAAGCGTCTCGGGCACAACTCCCCGGATCGTTTCGTAGTCGAGCAGGAATTCCCGAATGGGATCGACCAGCCTGTCAAACCGTACCTTGGCGCGATGTCTTGGTCCTTCATCGATGTCGGTCGGGTCCGTCAGCAGACGCGGAGGTTCGATGATTTCGCCGACACCGAAAACACCCCTCGAATCGCCGAACCAGGTCGCTCAGGTCCTCCGCAGGCCATCCTCTGGGTGACGAGGCGCTGAGCGGTTTGTAGGTCAGCCAATAAGCAGACATGTTGGAGCCGCTCTCGATAAAAATCAGAGAGATTGAGGGTGCTGTGAATCTGTAGGCAGATCAACCTGTCTCGGCCCACGCTAACCCAACTTCGCGGATTCGCGGTTTGAGCGCGAGCTAACCCATTGATCTCCAAGGTGCGCACCTCAAAAGGTCTTCACTACATCGGGGTTTGCGGCAGTGCCGGACCGGCGGTGATTCTG
>Ga0182018_10004027_pt1 | contig 12675 bp, 11 predicted proteins | sample 812P2MmetaG_FD_120490 | JGI IMG/M metagenome (GOLD analysis project Ga0182018, IMG submission 120490) | Permafrost microbial communities from Stordalen Mire, Sweden - 812P2M metaG | ecosystem: Environmental > Terrestrial > Soil > Wetlands > Permafrost | place: Sweden: Stordalen | collected...
AATCCACGGGAACGATCATCTACATGATCAGCACCCGGGAAGCGGAGTTGGAGCCGATCTCAACTGCCGTCTTCGAGCGCATGAGCAAGGCTACGGGCGGCAAGGCCTATTTTGCCCGCAGTTGGAGCGACGAAAAGAAGGCATTCGCCTTCATCCAGGAAGACCTGGCGCATCTCTACGCGCTCAGCTACTACCCGCAGCCCAATCCCAGCACAGGCTGGCGTACGATCACGGTCAAGTTGGTAGGGAAGGACCTGCAGAAGTACCACGTGCGGACCCGGGCGGGATACCGCCTGCAACAGGCCCATGCAGCAGCGAACAACTCGGCCCAGCTCCAGCCCGAGGGCGTTACGGAGGGCGTTACGAAGTAGCGCCCGCGAGGCCTTCCTTCCGGGCGCTGCCCAAGATCGCAAACGCTGCGGCATTACTGCGCGAACGTCTGCCTGGTCTCTTCACGGCTTCTCCAGCCATTACCAAAGCAGAATCCAACCCAGCGAGACTCGTTCGCGTCAAAAAAGAAACGGATGAGCCGCGCGGGGCGCGCACGGCTCATCCCTGCGCCGGAGATACGCAGACCACACGGTAGGGATTGGAGAAAGCTACCGTAGTCCAGCTCTCGAGGAAGAAAAACAATGGCAAAGCTAAGCAAGCCAAGTCGCGATCGGATATCCACAACCAAGTTCGCTTTCCCCAAGCAGCGTAAGGAGCCGCTCGAAAATGCCTCTCACGTACGCAACGCTGCTGCGCGCTTCGACCAGGTGAAGGGTGTAACGCAAGCGGAACGTACTGCGGCGTGGAAGCGGATAAAGTCTGCCGCGAAGCGATACGGAGTGGAACTTAAGGAGCCGGCCTAGCGCGAACAAGCTGTTCTGACCCCAGCTACGCTACGTACCTGCAAACAGATGCTAAGGCTTCAGTGGTGTGGCATTGGTGAGTTGCTTATCGCCACATTGAGCCTCAGATGCCGGTCCGCCTTCAGCCGAGCCCGCCCGGCAGCCGGATGCCTCTGGCTGCTTCATGACTAGGGTGGCTGCTTGATCGAGGGTTGTGGTGGCAGGCTCGAGTTGGAAGCTGGAGCGGTCATCATCTTGTTGCAGCGATATGCTCTTGAAGATAAGGGCGTTGCCTTCGAGGTGGACGTGGAATGATGTCAATTGCCAAAGAGAGGGGCCGACCTGGTCTTGTTGCAGAGAAAAGGAGCTGCGCTCCTTCAATTTCCCGAGGAGGCCTCCGCCGAAGGTGACGTCGTGCATAAGGTGACCGCTCATTCTGCCGATGCGGTGTTGCTGGTTATCGACCACGAGGTCGCCCGTCATGGTGCTGAAAACGCGTGCCTCACGCGTCGGGGGATGGAAGTTTGGCGCGGGTTCGAAATGCAGGGTAGTGTTAGTTGCCGTTGTGCCCGTCTGGGTCCAGATAAAGGCAACCGGCAGAAGCTTCAGAAGATCATCGAGCTGCTGATTATCGTGACTGGCCTCCGAGAGCTGTTTTTTCTGGGCTCTTGAGTCGTGCAGAAATCCTTGGACGAGATCTCGCTGTTGGGCCTCGGGGAGCTTTTGCTCGTTTTTCTCGAGGGCGCGTGGGACGTCGCCCACCTGTGTGGCGGCGACCCATTGGAGAGTATGCTCTTTCGGTTTATGGATCTCTTCGAGATAGATCCAGTTGGAGTGGTCGTTCTGGTCTGCCGCGCGTTCGCTATTGACGGCCTGCTGAATGATCTGTTGCGGGCTCTGTGCATGCACGGTAGAGAACTGGAGGGCGAGTACTCCTACCCAGAAAAAACACGCCTTTTCTTTGACCATTTGACTACCTTAGCCTCAGCCGATCGAAAAGTTGGATCGTTCGATGAATCAAACTATAGCGTACGTTTAAACAGAGGCGTCGCGATCAAGAGCGTGGCGATCCCGAATCCAAACAAAAAGAGCAGGTCCATGCGGATCGCCGTAAAGCCGCCATCCTTGAGAAGGATGGCTTTGAAGCCGTGTACCGCGTAGGTGAAGGGATCAACGTCCGCAATGGCGCGCAGCCACTTTGGCAATCCCGAGACGGGAGAGATCGCCCCGCTGGGAAAGAACAGCAGCGTATTCAGGACGCCAAACATGGCGCGTGGCACCAGGGGATCCTCGACGCGGACCATCATGAGAAACATCATGCCGTTAAACGCAACCGAGGTCGAGATGATGAGCAACAAGAGGAGTAAAGCCGTTACCGGGTGAAAGATGACGCCCAGGCCGGCGAACAGCGAGCCAATTACAGTGATACATATCCCTGACAAGACAGCCTTGATGGTGCCCGCGAGGTTCAGTCCCAGGACCAGCTCCAGTTTCGTGATGGGAGTTACCAGATAGCCTTCATGCACGCCGCGTGCTTTGTCGTCGATGTACAGCATGCCTCCGCCGATCATGACCGCCACGTACATCGCGAGCGCCACAGAGCCGGCGAGCAGATACTTCATGTATTCGACATAAGGATAGAGCTCGACGATCTCGAGCGCGACCTGCTGCACCACTTTTTGTTGAATGACAGGAGCGTTCAAGGCGTCAACCAGGGATTGCATCTCGGCTTCGAGACTAGCGCTCATGGTCTGGTCGGAGTTGTCGACCACCAGGCCTATGGCCGGAGAATCGCCCGCCAGAACGCGTCGCGAATACTGCGCGGGGATGATAACCGCTCCATCGATCTTTCCGGTACGCACATCTTCGCGCGCCTTTTGCTCATCGTTATAAGTGACAGCGGTGAAGGTCTTGATGTTGACGGCAATGGAATCGAAGGCCTCGTGGATCTTAAGCGCCTGAGAGCCCCGGTCGTAGTCGACGACGCCCATCCGTGCGCCGCGAATCTTGCCCCCGAAGGCGTTCCCAAGGATGATCAGTTGGACGAGGGGAAGTGTCATCGAGACCATCATTAACGCCGGTGAGCGGAAGAACTTCCGCATCTCTCGTTCTACAATCGCCATCATTCGTATCATGGTTGCATCCCTGGACGCGGCGGCATGATAAAGCCCTGCGCCTTGACTTGTTCATCACGAAGCTGACGGCCCGTGTAATGAACGAAGACATCATCGAGCGTGGTGTTCTGAACGCTCAACGACTTGATGGCTTCGCCCTTGCTGGTCACCATCTCCACTAGCTGTGTAGTGGTGAGCGAGCCGTTCGAAGTCAGCAGCCTGTACATTCCCGCGCTCTGTGACTCCACTGAGCTCACGCCGGCCAACTGTTTCAGCCGGGAAGGCCATTCTGTAGATTCACGCGTGAACTGGGCTTCGACAACATTGGTTCCTGGAACACTCGCTTTGAGCGCCATGGGAGTGTCGAGCGCTACCAGCTTTCCGTGATCGACGATGGCGATGCGGTCGCACAGCCGATCGGCTTCATCCATATAGTGCGTGGTAATCAGCATGGTGAGATGGCGGGTGTTTCTGAGGTGGTTGAGCATCTCCCAGACAGCGACGCGTGAAACCGGATCGAGTCCTGTGGTGGGCTCGTCGAGGAAGAAGATCCGCGGATTGTGAACCAGGCCCCGCGCGATCTCAAGACGGCGCCGCATTCCGCCGGAGAGTGTCTTGGTTTGGGCATTGCGCCATTTCAGCAGATCCACAGCCACCAGCAGCTCTTCGATACTGCGCACGCGCTCCGCTTTGGGAACCTCGTAGAGCTTGGCATAGATGGAGAGATTCTCTTCCACGGTCAGGTCGATATCGCTGGTGAGCGCCTGGGGAATGACACCAATCACTCGTCTGACGGCATCGGATTCGCGCGAGACATCATGGCCTGCGATGATGGCCTTCCCGCTGGTGACCGGAATCAGCGTCGTCATCATGCGGATGAGCGTGCTTTTGCCAGCGCCATTTGGCCCCAGCAAGCCGAAGATTTCTCCGTCGGCGACCTCGAACGTGATGCCTTTGACCGCTTCGAAATCGCCGTAGCGCTTCACGATGTTTTCGACAGCGATGGCCGCGCCTGCTTGGCTGGCGTTCATTGCATCACCAGCTTGCTCTTCGGGATATAGACTTCGGCAATCATTCCGGGCACGAACCGCATGCCGGGATTGTCAATCAGCAGTTTCAGGCGGACCGTCTTGATGTCCCGTTTGCGCCGGCTCACGTCGCGTTGCGTGGCAAAATCCGCCTCCGCCGACTTCGCAATTACCTTGCCTTGAATCGTGGCCCCGCTCGGCATCACGACGCGCAGGCTATCGCCTACCTGCACGGAATCGGCCTCGGTCTCAGGCAGAGGCGCATAGATCCAGGTCTGGGTTAGATCCGTTACGGTGACGATTGGCGTTCCAGCCGAAACCACCTCGCCCTGCCGCGCTGCTCTTACGTTGACCTTGCCCGAAATGGGCGAGAGAACGCGTGCGTATCCCAGTTCCACCTGCGCCTGGTTCAACAGGGCCTGCGCGTTCTGCATTTCGCCGCGCGTTGCGGCCACTGTCTTGGCTGCTGCCTGGGTCTGGATAGTATTTGCCATCGCTACCTTGAGTGAGGCTTCCGCAGCGGCGACATTGGCCTTTGCGGACTCGACGGTGGCCTGCGCGGCACGCAGAGAAGTGGCCGCTTCATCGCGCGACTGGTAGCTCATGATTCCCTGTCCGGCCAACGCGACCGTACGCGAAGTATCGGCCTCTTGATGCTCGTACTGTGCCTGCGCTTGCACCAGAGCCGCCTGCGCGCTGCCTACTTGGGCTTCCGCGTTTGCCACCTGGCTCGACATGCCACCTCGCGTCTGCCGTTCGGTATCGCTCGCCCCCTGCAGTTTGAATTGCTGGCTCACCGCTGTCGCCTCGGCGGCCTTGTGTGCCGCCGCAAGATCTTCGCTCTCGATGGTGGCGATCAGTTCCCCGGCTTGCACGTCGTCGCCTTCGTCGACAGCAAGGGTCTGAATCCTACCCGGAATGCGCGAGCTGACGATGACTTCATTGGCGTCCACCGTGCCAATGAGCTGGAGATCGTCCGAGCGTTTTGTCGTAAAGAAGTACCAGAAGAGCGCGATCACCAGCAGCACTCCGAGCAGGATAAAGATCCGGTTACGCGCGTTCATAAGCACTTTCTCCAAACTTTAACGTCCTTGACCTGGGGTGCGGGCATATCGGCAATGACATGTTTAGCAAGTTTCGTGCCATGCGCGCGGTCAACAAACAGTGCGTTGCCCAGGAACTGCACCGCAGCTTTGCGCCGGGCCTGTATCGCGGCATTCTCCAAGGGGTTGAACGGCAACGCCAGACGCATCATGGGCGCGCTTAAAAAATAGAGAACGTTTGCGCCCAGCATGGAATACACCACCTGAAGCCAATCCATCTCACACAGCTCGCCTGTCTGGATGCCTTCTTCGACAGCCTGCTTCAACTTCGCGAGCAGGGGTTTAAAGAAATTCTTCACCAGGAGCGGCACCGATTCGCTCTCACCAAGCCGGAACCGGACCATCTCCTGCTGCATCAGGCTTTGAAACTCATGTTGCGTGAGAATCCGGTCGAAGTGATTCAGCGCCGCGCGCAGCAGGCGTTCCCCTGCGCTGTGTCCTGGGTCAAGGGCCGCGAGCGCGCTCCCTACGACAACTCCGGAAACTTCTTCGATCGCGGCCGCGTATAGACCCTGCTTGCTTTTGAAGTAGTAGTAGAGAAGCGCCTTGTTGACTTTGGCCGATTCTGCGATGGCATCCGTGCGCGCACCCGCAAGGCCGTGCGCGCTGAACTCACGAATGGCCGCACGAAGGATGGTCTTTCGTGTGCGATCGGCACGATCTCGATGACTCGGATTTGAAGTCTTTGTCTTCATTGATTAACCAGTTAGTTAAAGTATACCAGCCAACACTCTGGCGCCTACGGTGTCCGGATTTCGTACCAGGACGGAGCGGACGTGGCCTTCGTTAGAGTGGAGGTTTTTGGCAGAAAGTACAACCAATCTCGGGGTGCCCCATCCTTGACGGTGTTTTTTCCGGCAAGGGTGGGAAGCCACGAATCTCGTACAAACGGTTGTGGCAACCCACCCTTGAACCCAACGAACGGGTTCAAGGATGGGGCACCCCCGGATTTGTTGCACTTTCCGAAGAGAAAGAAGCCCTGCTCATCGCTCGGAATCGTGGTGAGAATTGCAGGCTAGTTCTTTGTCGAACTCTCAGCTTGTGAAACCAGACAAAACCTTATTCACAAGCTCGTTGAACATCGGCTGCTCGCGAATCGGATCGAATCGAGGGTCGACTCCGATCCATACGAGTTCCGCCTCTCGATTCTCCACGGCTGATGTCAGGAGAGAAAGCGAGCGTTCGTTATCGCCTAGCGCAACGGCCAAAAGCGCCTGACGAAATCGGCTGATTTCCGTTTGCTGAGAAAAGATCTTGTGGTCCAGAACGATCTGGCGCGCTTGTTCCATCTCGCCGCTCAGCGCCAGCACTTCTGCGACACCTGCCATCATCGGCAATTCAGCCCCTGAAGCCGGCCGAATGCTCCTCGCTAGCTTTTTCGCCTGATCTTGCATGCCAAAATGTGCAGACATGAGCGCGACAAAGAATTGGGCTTCGACGGGGAGTGGACCGTAGATCGATAGCTCAGACAGTTGATGGACACCCTCTTCATAACGCCGCGTCAGGTGCAGGAATTTTGTGCGAGCTACTTTCTGGCGATTGGAAAACGGATCGACACGTTGCGCTATTTCCAGAGGATGCGATGCCTCATCGAAGCGTCCCATGGCAGCGAGAAACAGGCCATGCCGTCGCGACGCCGAAACATGCTTGCCGAGGCTTGCGGCATGACGAAAGCTCTTCTCGGCGCCGTCCCAATCCCACTCAAGGGCCTGCGCGGCTCCAAGGCAAGAATAGGACTCAATCATCTCCGGGTCCAACTCGATGGCGCGGAGGGCGGCTGCTTTAGCACGGGGAACGGCGATTGACGACGGGACTGCACCTCGCAAAGCCAGTTCCGTATGGCAGTGGGATATGCCGCAGAAAGGCCTGGCAAAGCCGGGAGCTACTTCGGCCGCCTCCTGAAACTTCACCAAAGCCGCTGGTACGTCTGCTGCCGAGCCTTCGTCGAGTAGCGTTTCCGCATGCATAATGAGCGGATAGGCAGCCATGATCAGGGCTCCTGGAGTGGCTCTACGCCTGCGTACGAGCGACTGTTCGGGCCGCGCGCGACTAATAAACGCGGTCGCGATCTGTTCCTGTATCTGGAACAGGGACTCAGCATTGGCTTCGGTCTCGAAGCGGTGGGAACTGAGCTGGAATCCATCCGAGCTCAAGACCTTGGCGGTGATACGGAGATGATGTTTGTCTTCCCTCACGGTGCCTTCGACTATGTTCTGAACACCTAACCTCTCCGATAACGAAGGCATGTCATAGGGGGCCGCAACAAACTGGGACACAAAGGCCCTCGCGATCACCCTGATCCCATCCGTGCGCGCCAGTCCATGGGTAATTTCATCGGTGATGCCTTGGGCACACCGCGCAGACAGAGGCCGGTCAGAGAGATCCACAAAGGGCAAAACGGCTACCGCAACCCCCACGCCCTCGACGAGCAGCTGTTCGTTAGGTGGTAACCCCGAATCAGATTCGACCGAGGTTGCATTCTTGCGAAACACAGGGACGTAGGTGCCGGGACGGAAGTAGATGAAGACAGGATTCTTTCTGCCTTCCGATTCATAGTATTCCTTCAGCTTTGCCCGAAGACGCCGCGCCTCCGTCCGCACAATGGAATCCTGACTTGGGTGATAGGGAGGCTTGCGGTCATAAACCTCAACTCCAATCACGTACTCCTTGAGAACGTCTGCCTTTCCTGCAAGGGCATTCTCGATCGAGAATCGAAGAAAGCGGCCCAGCCGGTCCGATTGGGCAAAGAGTGGGCTTTGCAGAAGCCGAGCAAGCTCCGAGCGGACCTCTTGTTCGGACAGGGTTTCAGCTGTGCGGTTGTCCTCCAACAATCAAACCCTCGGAGTTGCTAAGATGGAAAACCCAGATCGTCTTGTTGGACTGCGGTACCAAGCCTGTGTTTTCGGTTGCATTGGCCGGAATGCTTTTGCGTGACGATGTGATGATAGCCCTTCAGTTGGTCAGTTCCCATCGCAAATCACTGTTAGCTGACAGTTGCTCACCAATCATTTCTGCCGTAACTGCCAAAAATCTGAAAAATCGTCTTGCCCTTGTTCTGTATACCTTCTCGGGGGATCCGGTCACCGATCGGCCTGCGAAGTTCTCCCAAACCTCTTCCTCACTGTTATCTAACAGTTAATCGCACTCATTTTCCGCAAAACTCTGTCATTCTCGCGTGTACGAAGCAGGGAGTCAAACGTGACCGAGAAGCAGGATGAGGTGCGGATGCTTGCGCTGGTTCCGGTAGAAATGCAGGGGCAAATTCACCGTCAGCTAGACCCCCTTGGCGTGACCATCGACTTCGTTAGCAGAGCGGGCGAACTGTCTCACCTGGCCCTCAGCCGAACCTCGTACCACGTTGCTCTTCTGCCTGCTGTGCTGCCGGATACCGGTTGGTGGTCGCTTTGGGGAGAGATTGCTCTGCTCAACCCCCGGCCGGAGATTCTCGTCTACGCGCACACAGCGAGCTTCCAGCTATGGTCTGGGGTCCTGGAAGCGGGGGGCTACGACATCATCGTCGAACCGTTCTCAACCGAAGAGCTGCAAGGAGCAGTTCTTCGCGCTGCCGGGAGTTTCAAGGGACGCTCTCCGGATGAGAGCGAGGCTGAATAGATTGCCAATTGTGGAATTGCGCACTTGAAGCGAGGAAGCCATGTTTCAAAAGCTGGTTGTAGCTTACAACGAATCTCCGGAATCCGAACGGGCGCTCGCATCCGCGATTCGGCTTGCCAAAAGCCTCAATGCGGAACTGCAGACCGTCACGGTCATGGCTGATCTGCCCGCGTATACCGCCTATGCAGAGGTCGATAGCTCGATATCGCGACTTCTAGAGGATGACCGGCTGATGTTCTATGAACAACTGAAGGACAAGGCGCGCAAATTCGCCACCAGCCACGGTATCGAAATCCATAGTCACTTGATCGAAGGACGGCAAGTTGAGTCGATCGTCGACTTTCTGCGTCAGCAGAAAGCGGACCTCCTGGTGCTGGGGCTCCATCAGCGCGATCTCTATATCTCGCGCTTATGGAGCACTGTCTATGAATTGGCGCAGGAGGCTCCTTGCAGTGTTCTGGGAGTGCATTAGAGCCTCTTATTTGAATCATCAACCCTGGCTAAGGGAGCCATCGAAAACATGTCAAAACGAGCTGTCATCATTCCAGTTATCACGCTGGGTGCCGCTGCAGCGCTGCTTTTCTCCATCAATGGGTGCTGGACCTCGTGGGAAGGAGGCAGCGCAGAGCAGAGGACCGACGACGCGTATGTGCGGGCGGATATGACGCCCCTGAGTACCCGCATTTCGGGCACAGTGCGAAACGTAGATGTCCAGGATTATCAATCGGTCCAGCGGGGTCAACTCCTCGTACAACTCGACGACGACGATTATCGCGCCGTTCTGGAAGAGGCCAGGGCGGCCCTCGCCGGTGCGCAGGCGGAGCTCGAAGATAACCAGGCTTCTAAACGGATTCAGGACGCCACGATCCAGAACGCGGAGTCGGGCATCGCTCAGGCTACTGCGGCGGTCAATGCCGCCAAGGCGGGTATGGCCGCAGTGCAACCGGATGTCGAGCGGACAGAGAGTGAACGCAAACGTCAGGAAGCGCTCCTGGCCTCAAAGGCCACGACCCAACAAGAATTGGAACAAGCGGTCGCAGATGCCGGCCGCTTTTCAGGAAGCTTTACCAGCCGGCAGGCAGATCTGCAACGCGCACAAGCTGGTCTTGTGAGCAGCCAGACGCTACTCGAAGCAGCAAAAAGACAGCGAGCTGCGCTCGACACCAAGGACGACCTGTACCGAGCGGACATTCAGGCCAAGAAGGCAGCAATTATTGTCGCCAACGTCAATCTTGGATATACGCGGATTGTCGCGCCCACAGCAGGAGCAGCCGGTGAGCGTCACGTCCAGGAAGGACAACTGATCGTACCCGGCATGCAGGTGGTCGACCTGGTCAAGGGCGACGTCTGGATTCAGGCGAACTACAAGGAGACACAACTTACCAACATCCGGAGAGGAGATGCCGCCGACATCACGATCGATACTTTTCCCGGAATCGTGCTTCACGGGAAAGTGGCTGAGATTGCTCCGGCGAGCGGATCACAATTTGCCCTTCTGCCGCCCGACAATGCAACCGGCAACTTCACCAAGGTCGTCCAGAGAATTCCTGTAAAGATCGTGCTTGATCCAGGACATCCCCTCCAGGACAGGTTGCGCCCCGGCTTCTCGGCTGTGGTGACGATTCATGCGTCCGGAAAACACACCACCAGGGAGGGCTCTCAGTCTTGAGCACTCCTTCCTCCAATGGAGCATCGTTACCGAAGCCTTCCACACTTGCGGTCATTACCACCCACCCGGTGGTGGGAGTCTTTGGCGTGCTGCTCGGCGCCATGATTGCGACCTGCACCGGACGCCTGATCAGTGTTGGTCTTGCCGACCTGCGCGGAGCATTCCACTTCGGGGTAGATGAGGCATCGTGGATTGGCACTGCATTCAACGCTGCCATGATGTTCATCGGCCCCTTCTCCGTATATCTCGGCGGCCTCCTCGGTGCCCGGCGGGTCCTTCTCATCTGCGCGTCTCTGTTTACGCTGATCAGCGTGGCGCTTCCGTTTGCGCCAAACCTGCCCGTGCTTCTCGTCCTGCTTGTCCTCGCTGGGCTGACAGCAGGAACGTTCTACCCGCTCACACTTTCCTTTGTGCTCCGCAACCTTCCCATGCGATATGTGCTGCTGGGGATCGCGATGTATGCCATGGATATCGTCTTCACCACGAACTTCGCCACCTCGCTCGAAGCGTGGTACATGGATCACGTCTCGTGGCACTGGATCTTCTGGAACAGCGCAGTGCTGACTCCCATCATGATGGTCCTGATCTATTTCGGTATCCCATGGCAGCCGTTACCAACTCCGAAAGAGGGGCAGCCGAAGCCGAACTGGAGAGGGTTTCTCTACGCCAGTATAGGGTTCTCGCTGTTATACATCGCTTTCGATCAAGGCCAGAGACTGGACTGGCTGAACTCCGGAACGATTGTCGCATTGATGGTCTCTGGCTCATTCCTGCTCTTGATGACACTCGTGCGCCGGCTGCGGATGCCCAACCCCCTCATCAACTTCAGATTTCTCGCGCGCCGGAACACTCTGTTGCTCGGCGTGATCTTAATCTTCTTTCGTTTCGTGATGCTGGCGACGGTGGTCACGATTCCGAGTTATCTCGGCTCCGTCAAGGGCTATCTACCGCTGCAAACCGGTCCGGTCATGCTCTGGGTCGGCCTGCCCCAGTGTATCTGCGGGCTTCTCGCGATGTACTTGCTGAAGTATATTGACGCCCGTCTGATCCTGACCGTTGGCTTTAGCCTGGTCGCGGTGGCATGCATTATGAATGCTCATCTCTCATCCGCCTGGTCGGGCACGAATTTCTTGCTCTCGCAGGGGATCATGGCCATCGGCCTGGCATTTGCGTTCAACGCCATGGTGGGAGCCATCATCCTCGAGGTCGTCAATACCGGCGCTCTTAGCCGTCCCATTGACGTTCTTACGTTCGCCGGCTTTTTCCAGACCGTGCGGCTTTTGGGCGGCGAGATGGGCGTCGCCTTTATGCAACACTTTCTCTCCACACGCGAACAGTTTCACTCCAACATTCTCGGGCTCAGCGTTCAGCTAGGCCAGCAAGCCACAAATCAAAGGTTGCGTGATCTGAGTGCCGGCATGCTCAGTCATTCCTCGGGTTTGACGGCGGCAACCGGGAGGGCGGGAGAGATCCTGGGCCTACAAGTCAAGCAACAGGCATTCACTCTCGCCATCACGGACAGCTTCGTGCTGGTGGCCGTATCGGTCGTTTGCTGCTTGATCGTTATCGCCTGCATGGCGCGCGTTCCGACTCAATATCGGCAAGTCGTGCAGGCCCCCGCCGGAGCTGTGTGAGAAAACCGGATTATCCCGAAGGGAATAGATATGCGGCTCAAGACAACACGATGCCTTCCAGACAAATGGTTCTTGCCGGTGCTCCTGTGCGCCCTGGGACCTGGATGCGTTTCTGCGACGGCCCATGCTCAGAGTGGCGCCCCGCTTCCGTTGACGCTCACCCAGGCCATCGATCTTGCCCTGAAGCAGAACCGGGATCTGAAACTTGCGCAACTCTCTGTTGTCGACAGTGAACACAAGAAGACGATTGCGCGCTCCGCTTACCTCCCTCACATTAAGAACGAGTCCGGTGTCCTACACATAACAGATCTGGCGGGAGTTGAGATCCCTGCTGGTGCATTCGGAAACCATCCGTCCACGGGGTTAATTCCCGGAGGGAGTTTGTTTCTGGATCAGGGGTCGGCCACTTCGTATACCAGCGGAACGGGACTTGCTCAACCATTGACGCAGATGTTCAAGATCCACGAATCCACTCGCGCGGCAACGGCCGATGTCAACGCGGCAAAGATCCAGGTCAATCAAGCAGAGAATGACGTCGCCCTCAAGGTACGGCAACTGTATTTCGGTATCCTGATTGCGCAGCTTAAGCAACAGGCCGCGGCGGAAGAGGTTGCCGCCAGCCAGGTGAACGTGCAGGAAAGTGCAGAGGCAGTGGAAAGAGGGAGCGCCCTGGAAGTTGTCG
>Ga0182018_10004028_pt1 | contig 12668 bp, 10 predicted proteins | sample 812P2MmetaG_FD_120490 | JGI IMG/M metagenome (GOLD analysis project Ga0182018, IMG submission 120490) | Permafrost microbial communities from Stordalen Mire, Sweden - 812P2M metaG | ecosystem: Environmental > Terrestrial > Soil > Wetlands > Permafrost | place: Sweden: Stordalen | collected...
CAACGCTTCGACGCCGCCCTCGCGAGCGGCTCCGCATGACTCAGGGCCGATGTGGGTCGCTACATCACATTCGTATGACTCTTTCATTCACTACACCTCGCCGGTTTAACCGGCGCACAAGGAAATTGACATGCGCGTCGCACCTTCGTTGACCGAAGAGGAGCTTAATGCTCTTCGCCAGTTCGGGACGTGCATGGTGGCCAACGCAATCGAATCCTTTAATGTGAGGCTCCGTAACACGGGATTTGTTGATGCCAGCATTCGCTGCATGTTCCAAGATGCTCCTCCGATGGTTGGCTACGCGGCAACGGCCCGCCTCAGAAGCGGCGAACCGCCGATCGTGGAAGGAAGTTTCCGCGACCGAGCGGATTTTTGGAACAGCATTCTTGAGATTCCAACTCCCCGCGTTTTGGTATTGGAAGATATGGACCGACCGCCTGGTCGCGGCGCCTTCGTCGGTGAAATGCATGCTGCCATCCTAAAAGCTCTGGGGTGTGTCGGGTACGCGACAAATGGCGCGGTTCGCGAACTGCCGGCGGTGCGTGCGATGGGCGTTCAACTGTTCGCCGGTAACGTCGCCGTTTCCCATGCTTATGCCCACATCTTTGAAATTGGAAAGGTAATCAGCGTGGGTGGAATGGAAGTACGTCCGGGAGATCTGCTGCATGGAGACCAGCATGGCGTATTGACGGTTCCAGCAGAAATTGCCTCCAGAGTTCCGGCGGCTGCAGACCGGCTGAAAAAGTTGGAGAAACGAGTGATTGATCTTTGCCGATCTCCGGATTTTTCTGTGGCAAAACTACGCGACGAAGTGAATTCGCTCAGGTAGAAAGCGGCCGGAAATACCGGCCAAGGTACACGCGATGACTCAAGATTGCGATCGCTACGATAAGGCGTGCAGCTGCGGGGCAGGAACGTTAAGCTCCTATGCTCTGGCCGCACTGGTGGCCACGATGGCCATTACCTTGTCCTCGTGTTCAGGAAAAGACAGCGAACCTGCGCAAACGGGCGCGCCGGAGCCCACCGTCGGGGTCACGAGGGTCGTAAGAAAATCGCTCAGTCGGCAAGTCACCTTGTCTTCGGAGCTGGTACCTTTCCAGGAAATCGATGTGTACGCGAAAGAATCCGGCTACGTGAAGAAGCTGGATGTCGACTACGGAACACGTGTGAAAGCCGGCCAGGTAATGGCCATCCTGGAGATTCCGGAGCTGGAAGCGCAGCTTCAGGAAGACGAAGCGGAGATCAAGAACGCGGCCAATCAAGTCACTCGCGTCCAACACGAATTATCTCGGTATCAGGCCCAATACGACGCTCTACATTTGCAATACACGCGCCTGAACGAAGTTTTTCAAAGCCAACCTGGCATTGTGGCGCAACAGGAAGTGGACGACGCTCAGGCGAAAGATTTGGCCGCGTCGTCTCAGGTGGACGCCGGACAAGCGACTCTAGAAGCGACCCGGAGCCAAATGTCGGTGGCAAAGGCGAAACTGTCTCACGATCAGAGCCTGTTTGATTATTCGCAGATCACCGCGCCGTTTACCGGAGTGATTACCGATCGCTATGCGAACCTGGGTACGCTGGTGCAGGCCGGCACCGGGTCGAGTACGCAGGCGATGCCCATCGTCCGGCTCTCCCAGGACGATCTTTTCCGGCTCGTGATTCCAGTTCCGGAGTCTTATGTGCAATACATCCATATCGGCGATCATGTGGATGTTCGCGTGCCGTCCCTGAACCACACCTTTCCAGGAAAGATAGCGCGGTTTTCCGTGGACGTGCGGGAAGATACCCGAACCATGCACACCGAAGTGGATATTCCCAATCCCAAACGGGTTTTGCTACCGGGCCTCTATGCGGAAGCGGAATTGAACCTCGAGGAAGAACACAATGTTCCGACCGTACCCGTGCAGGCCCTGAACCGCGGAGGCGAGAAGACCACGGTGTTCGTAATTGACGGAAACCATGTACTCGAGGAACGAACGGTGCAAGTCGGATTGCTGACCGCCAGCGATGCCGAAATCGCCTCGGGATTGAACGACGGAGAGCAGGTGGTGGTGAGCGACCGCGGTGGCCTGAAGGGCGGCGAAAAGGTCACTCCGCACGGAGTGGCCATCATGCATTATCACGAGGAGAGCACACAGTAGCGCGGAAGGTCGCAATGCCTGACAAGGCTGCGACGTAGCCGGACAGACTTATGCCAGGGTTTTCCATTCGTAATCCGTATTTCATAATCGTGATCTGCCTCACGCTCCTGGTCATTGGAGTGACCAGTCTGGCACGAATGCCGGTGGATCTGTTCCCGCCGATCAATCTGCCCGAAGTTGTGGTGGCCACGTTTTATTCGGGCATGCCGCCAGAGGATATTGAAACGGATATTACGGATCCTCTGGAGCGATTCTTTACCCTGGCCTCCGGCGTGGACCACATGGAATCTCGGTCCCTGTTAGGCGTCAGCATCATCCGCGTCTACTTCCAGCCTGGAACCAATCCCGATGCCGACGTAAGCCAGTTATCCAATCTGGCTCTCGCCGATTTGAAACGTCTGCCACCTGGAACACTGCCTCCGGTGGTTCTTAAATTCGATGCATCCAGTTTGCCGGTGGCGCTGGTGACGGTAAAAGGCGAGGGACTCACCCAAACTCAACTTCACGACTACGCTCAGTTCCAAATTCGCAACCAGATCGCGGGCGTGCCGGGCGCGGAAATTCCCGGCGTCTTCGGCGGAATCTATCGCCAGATCATGGTATACGTCGATCCCTACAAGCTGGCTTCGCGTCAATTGAGCGTGATGGACGTAGTGAGCGCGGTCAACAACGCCAACCTGATTTTGCCCGCCGGCGACGTAAAGATGGGGCCGTACGATTATTTCGTTTACTCCAACAGCTTGGTTGACAGCATGAAGCAGCTGGGGGATGTTCCTCTTAAAGTAAAAGGAAACTCCTGGGTCACCGTAAACGATGTCGGCAAAGCCGAGGATTCTCATCAGATTCAATACAATATCGTGCGGATCGACGGCCAGAAATCCGCCTACATCCCTGTGATGAAACAAGGCGGCGATACCAACACCATAGCCGTGGTGGATGGAGTCCGCAAGCTCATCCAGCACCTCTACGACATTCCACAGCAGATGAAGACCAGCATTGTCTTCGACCAGTCTGTGTTCGTCAAGGAGGCCATTCACACGGTGCTGCACGAAGGCGCGCTGGGATTGGTTCTGACCAGCTTGATGATTCTTATTTTTCTGGGGAGTTTTCGAGCGACTTCGGCGGTGCTGCTCTCCATTCCAATCTCGGCGCTGGCCGCATTCGTGGTGCTGGCGCTAATGGGCGGTACGGTAAACACGATGATTCTGGGCGGGATGGCGCTGGCTTTCTCGCGCGTGATCGATAACTCGGTGATTTCGCTCGAAAACATTTACCGCCATCTCGAAATGGGCACTGCGCCCATGATCGCCGCTGAAGTGGGCGGCTCCGAAGTAAGTCTCGCCGTCTTAGCCGCAACTTTGGTGGACGTAGTCGATTTCTTCCCGGTCGTTTTTCTTTATGGCGTTGCCAAGTTTCTTTTCTCGGCGCTGGCGCTCGCGTTTTGTTTATCGCTGCTGGCCTCGTTTGTCGTGGCGATGACGGTCATCCCGTTATTCTGCTCGCGTTTCTTGAAAGCCATGCACCCTACTCCTGAGCATGGAAAGAAAGAAGACGAGTATGACGTCGAACCCACGGCTGCCGCCAGTCGCTCCGGGATGGACCGGTTCAACGCCCGGTTCAACCGAATGTTTAATAAAATTCTCGATTTTTATGAGCGCTGGGTTCGGCGAGCGCTACAACGTCCCGGACTTACGGTGGCCTTGCTCATGGGCTTGTTCGTGTTAAGCCTGGCAATTTATCCATTGCTAGGGCTTGCGTTTTTTCCGAAGACAGATGCCGGCCAGTTCACGATCAACCTGAAGGTTCCGACCGGGACTCGGATTGAGATGACGGATCAATACGTCGGGAGGGTAGAAGACCTAATCCGGCAGGAAGTAGGACCGAAGGACCTCAAGCGAATTGTTTCGAACATCGGCGTTGTTCCGGACTTCTCCTCCCTTTACACCACCAACTCCGGTCCTTACACAGCGACGGTCCAAGTGGCCCTCAACGAACCGCACAACCTGAGCAGTTTTGCATATATGGACCGTGTGCAGAAGGCGATGGCAAGCCAGTTTCCTGATATCCGGACGTTTTTTTCCAGTGGTTCGATGGTTGACGCCATTCTCAATACTGGGATGCCGGCACCAATCGACGTGCAGGTCAGCAGTCCGGATCTGAACCAGATTTATAGCATCGCGCAAAATCTGGCCGGTCGATTTCGTGAAGTGCATGGTGCAGGGCAAATCTATATCCCGCAGGACATGAACTACCCAGCTCTGCGACTGAATGTCGACCGCGTACACGCGGGCGAACTGGGGCTGACGCAAAAAGATGTTGTCGATAACGTGATCACCGCGCTCAATTCGAATTACATGATCGCCCCCAACTATTGGGTGGATCGCAAAAGCGGCAACGACTATTACCTTACGGTGCAATACTTCGAGCACGGTGAGTCCGCCATTCACAACATGATGGACCTGGGACAGATTCCCTTGCGAGATGCTGGTAACCGCGAAGGAATGACCTGCGGCCCCTCCGGCCCGCCCCAACCAGGCACGGGGCATTCTACGTGGGCATGCCTCGGAGGGAGCAGGCCGACTACGGTGCTCAAGAATGTCGCGAACGTGGAGCAGATTCTGACGCCCACCGAAGTCGACCACTATCAGATTCAGCGCGCGGTTGATATCTTCGTAACTCCCTCTACCGAGGATTTGGGACGAGTGACTGACGCCATCCGGAAAATTCTTGCGGACACCAAGATTCCCGACAATGTTCGAGTGAATTTGCGGGGAATGGTGCAGGGCATGGAAGCTTCCTTCAAAAGCTTTGCTCTGGGTTTTCTGATTTCATTTATTTTGCTGTTCCTCATCCTGACGGCTCAGTTCAAGTCCTTTGTCGATCCTTTTCTGATCATGCTGGCGATCCCGATGGGTTTTATCGGCGTGCTGATTATCCTGCCCCTTACCCACAGCACGTTAAACGTGATGTCGCTGATGGGAGTGCTGATGTTGGTGGGCATCGCAGATTCAAACAGCATTCTCATCGTCGATTTCGCCCACAACCTGGAGCGGCAAGGACTGTCGCCAGTTGATGCGGTGATTACGGCATGCCGAGTGCGCCTGCGACCGATTTTGATGACTTCACTGGCCACTATCTTTGGCATGATTCCCATGGCATTGAAATTGGGAACCGGAGCCGAGCAATATACTCCCATGGCGCGCGCTATCATCGGAGGTCTGACCTCGTCGGTGATGCTGACAATTTTCATCGTGCCAGCTGCATATCTGCTGGTTTACGGTAAGCGCGGTGCAAAGAACGAAGCGAATCCAAAACCGGAGCCCGCGCCATGAGGCAGGCTTGCGACAATCGCTCACATCCGCACGCGACACCTCATGAACCAGGAACGAGAGGCACCCCGATGTCCTGGGCCCACACTTTCACCTCTTGCGCGCTGCTTTTGTTTGTATTGACGGTTTTTTTCCAGCCTGCCTCAGGGCAAGAAACTGACAAGTCGGGATCACCTGAGAACTTACCTTCAGCTCCGCAGCCGCAACTTGAGCAAAATCCGACTCGCCTCGTCGGGCCCGCGGCGCCGCAAGCGGTGCTGTTCGCCAGCTTCCCGCGTGAAGCTGAGTCTCAAGGCGTTTCCTCCGGTGACGCTCAAGCGACGCCTGTACGTTTAACCCGCACACAGGCAGAGCAGATGGCGATTAAGAACAACCCGCGGATTAGTGTGGGTCGTCTGCTGGCGCTGGCGCAACATCAGATCTATCGCGAGACCAGGGCGGCCGAACTCCCCAGTTTCAATGGAGCCATAACGGCGGTTGATGCCAATGAAGGCAGCCGCATCGGCGCGGGTTCGCTCACCGCATCGCGCTTGCTGGAACATGCAGGCGCCGGGGTGACTCTCAGCCAACTCATCACCGACTTCGGACGCACCACGAACCTGGTGGCCTCATCGAAACTACGGGAGAAAGCCCGGAACGCCAATGGGCTGGCAACCACGGAAGATATAGTCCTCGCTACCGATCAGGCCTTTTACAACGCGCTGCAGGCCCAGGCTCTGCTCAAGGTGGCGCAACAAACCGTAACCACGCGCCAGTCCGCGCAACATCAGATCGACGAACTGACGAAGAACAAGCTGAAGTCAGGCCTTGATCTGTCTTTCGCCGAGGTGAATCTGTCGCAAGCCAAGCTTCTACAACTCGATGCTGAAAACAACGTTAACTCGACGATCGCTGCGCTTACAGCGGTCCTTGGCTTCGACAAGCAGGTCAGTTACGAGTTGACGGATGAGGATACCCCACTGCCTCCGCCACTTCCTGATGTGGATGTGCTCATCGCCACTGCCTTGCAGCAACGCCCCGATCTGCAGGCGTTCGCCTACGATCAACAGGCAGCGGAAAAGTTCCGCCGAGCGCAGCGCGAGCAGCTCTTGCCGACCATCAGCGCCCTCGGCATTGCCGGAGTGTCTCCCGTGCGCCCAGATTGCTTCGGCACCGGCTGCTTTCCCAACTACTTCATTTCCAGTTGGTACGGAGCGATGGGTGTGAATATGAGCGTCCCCATCTTTAATGGTTTTCTTTTCACGGCGGAGGCGTCGGAAGCAAATTACCGGGCCAAGGCTGCGGCCGAGAATACTCGCAATCTGCGCGACCAGGTGGTGCGCGATGTTCGCACGGCATGGCTATCAACGAACACGGCATTTCAGCGTGTCTCAGTGGCGGCGGAACTCGCCAAGCAAGCCGACTTAAGTTTGAATCTAGCCCAGGGACGTTACCAGCTTGGCTTGGGCTCCATCGTCGAACTCAGTCAGGCGCAGTTACAGCAAACCGATGCCGCCATTGGCTATGTCAACGCTCAGTACCAGTATCGTCTGGCTCTCTCAACCCTGAACTTTGAGATTGGAGCGCAACCCTAAGAGCGTATTTTCCACATGCTTCCCTTTTTCCTCTATTTCGTCGCGGGTGTCATCACGGGATTCCATGTCTACACTTTGCTTTCGATGACTCGGTATGGAATCGCGTTTAATCCTCTGGAACTCGTCTCGTTGCTGGGATCGTTGGGCCTTTTGATTGCCGCTACTATCAGCCTTTTCAAGCCCTATGCAGCCGCTAAGGTTGCGTTGCTCGCTTGCTTGTTGATTTGGTCTTTGTACGGTCCAGCGATCGCTAACTTTGTTCGGACTGGAGTCTGACAAACATGGCGCCCTGTTTGCCAACTGCGGACAAGCGCAGGATGTGAACCTTCGATCTGGTTAGCAGATGATGCTGCCCTACCTAGCTAGCCATCGTCTTACTTGCACTCGCCGCAGTTTACTCCGCAATGGTCAGCTTTCGAAAAATAGAAACGGCTGCGACGAGCTGAATTTTCCCGGACGGCTACCAGCCGGCTCGTGCGAATCGTCTTGGGCACGCTCCGCTTGACGCTATTGATTGCGCTCGAACTATGACTGGGCCTGAGCGCGCGGCATACCGGCCTTCGTTCATCGCGGTTTCTAATTCCCGACGGATACACAGGTTGGATGCAAGTTGAGTTTGAGCTCCAAGACGCTCTGCCTTTATCAATGGAAGCCGGCGAGTACATTCTCAAAATCCCTACCTCGGGAGTTCTGCGAACTTCATCGGCCGAGCAGTACGGATGGGCGAAGGACCAATACTATTGTTACTCCGCTGAAGGAATGCGCCGAATCCCGGATTCTGGGGGAGATCCACTGATTTGGGGTAGGATCAATGGCGAAGCGTCCGGCGCCGCGGGCAAACGAAAATACGAGGAGTTCTTTGTAGGAACCGCGCAGCAGTTCAAGAACCAGCCGAAGAAAAAACTAACTCACCGCCGCGTTCAAAGGCCCAAAAGCCGCGGCTGATCAAGGAAACCGCTTTACACGAGCGCTGCTGTCGTCGCTCCCTTTGATCGTTTCGACTTTCGCCTGTTCCGGGTTCTTCTTTTCGGGGCCGAGCTTGGACCCCTGAACGTCAACTCCTTGCTCCAACTGGCCCATCAGCGTTCGCAGGTTCTCCTCGCCGGCGTCCAAGACTCTGCGCATTTCCGCGCTGGCCTTCATCGCTTGTTCATACGCGACGCGCGCTTTGGTGAGAAGCGGTAGCTGTTCGAGGAACGCAGTAGCGTGCTTGGTAAACTCGTTCACCGCTTCTGTGTACGACGTCATAGTTGGTGACGATATCGGTGAGGATTTGGTTGACGGAGATGGCGGATTGTATTCCTCGGCAAGAAACGCGTCTTCCACGTTCCTCTTCTCCGGGTGGGTATCGATCAAAGACTCAATTAACGCGTCGCCGAGCGACTCCAGGCTCGACTCTGAGTTCTGCTTGGAGGGGAACTCGGACTGGGCGCCCGTGGCGTTATCCAGCTTTTTCCACATTCGCTTTACTCCTTTGCATTTTGCCTATTGCCGAGCCGACGTCTTAGGGGATATGAAGATTATAAACCTCGGCACAAGCTCCAGCCGGGCCCAGTACGGCCGTTGGCTGGAGTGTTGTCTCATTTTGACATGAGCAAAGCCCGGACCGAAAAGGCCCGGGCATTTGCACGCTGACTGCCAGATCAGCGAGCGGCGAAGCCTTCCACCGTCACTAGTTCAGAACGTCCAGCGTAACCGTGGTAGTGTGCGTCACGCCTCCCCCCGTGCCCGTAATCGTGATGGTGTGATTTCCCGTCCTGGAGGACCTACCGACCTTGACCGTCATGGTTGACGACCCTGAGCCCGGCGCTCCGATGGAGGTAGGGCTGAAGGTGACGGTTTGGCCGCTTCCCTGTCCCGACGCAGACAAGCTGATCGCCGAGTCGAAGCCACCAGAAATCGTGGTGCTGATCGTGGATTTGCCGGAACTGCCCCGGGCCACGCTAATCGACGTGGGCGATGCGCTGATGCTGAAGCCAGGAGTTGTCCCGGTGACTGTCAGGGAGACCGCGGTGGTTTCGACGGTGCTGCCCGAAGTCCCGGTCACCTTGATGCTATACGTGCCGGCGACCGTGGATGCAGCCACGGTCATCGTCATCTTTGAGGTTCCAGCTCCGGTAATCGAGGTCGGGCTGAAGCTCACGGTCACGCCGGTTGGCTGGCCAGTCGCAGACAAAGCAATGGCCGAGTCAAAACCGTCCGTGACCGCACTGGTAATGGTGGAGCTTCCCGAACTTCCCTGCGCCACCGAGACCGAAGTGGGCGAGGCAGAAAGGCTGAATCCGGGACTTGATGAGTTTCCGGCAAGTGCAGCAATCAGGCCAGACCCGTTCGGACTGCCCCAACCCGTCGCCAAGTCGTAACCGGTGGTCGCCGAATAGCCGTTGCTGCCACTGGTCACGTCGTGAAAATCCGCATCATAGTTTGAGCTCAACCCAATTGAATAGAGACTGGGATTGATGAATCCCACCGTCTTGCCGCTGTTCGCGACAGCCTGTTGGTTCACCAGAGCTAGGTAGCCGGCCCACATCGGCGCGGCAAAGCTGGTTCCACCATACTCGTTGGCCGTGCAGGTGGTTTGGTCGGCACAGACGTAAAAGGTGAAATTCGCATTCGCCGAAACGTCGGGGCCGTTGCGATAAGTCTTGGAACAGCTGGAGCAGCCGCTGGCCGCGCTCGTCTGCCAGGAAGGAATGGCGTACTTGTCCGGTGAAATGCCGCCACCACCGTCAACCCACGCAGTTTCCGAACTCCAGGGACCGGCCGCACCGCTGGTCTGCAGGTCCGTGCCTCCCACCGACGTGACATAGACATCATCCGCCGGGTAAATCTCAGACGACGATCCCCACTCGCCGCTGTCACCGGCCGCTTGAAACAAATTCTGCCCTTGCGTCGCGAACTCCTCGAAGTATGGGTTATCGGTGTTGGGGTCCGCCGGATACCACGTCCAGGAAGAGCTCAACTGCGCGTTCCGGGGGCTGGCGGTAGCCATGGCGTTAAAAATGGCGGCATCGGTAGATCCCACGTACATCACCAGGCTTGACAGGCCCGGGGCCATGCCGATCGCCTGAGTCATGTCCAAGGTCTGTTCGGTATCATCACAGCCTTGTGACTCAACACAGCTCGTGCTGGTGCCGTCCGTGGACTTGACTGTGACCGGGACATTGTTGGTTTGGTGCGCGTTCGTGAAGTACGTTGTGAGATCGGCCAAATCGGTGCCGTAATACTCAAGCAAGCCCAGCGACTGGCCGCTTCCGGTGAGAGTTCCGCCGTAGTACGCGGCCCGCATGTCGCTGCCCAGGAAAGAGGCCGAAGGGCCGGAACCGGTAGTTGCGTTGGACTTCACCGCCGGATGTCGATGCAGGGCGGGATGCGGGATCGAATAATTGTCGAGGCCCGCGATATGCCATAGCCGGACACTTGTGTCCGGTGTGGGTTCCCGGTCCGGAGCGAAGAAGGTGCGGTTTTCAGTGGGGTGTTGATAGAGACTAATACTCAGATGGAGGGCTTGTTCAATGCTCGCCACCGAGCCTGCGACATCCAGGTTCACGCGATTCGGCGAAGTGCCGACCACCCTCAAACCGTTTGCTTTCGCGAAATGAATCACCGCGTCATAATCTTGCTGGGTTGGACCAAAGCGCGCCGTGAACTCTTTGACGGTGAGGAATTGGCGGTAAGACGGGTTGGAAGGATCGTAGAGTTTCAGCAGGAGGTCATCTAACGCTGGCTGGTTGCGAAGCGGCAGAACCAGAACAAGGCGCATGGCTTGCGTTGCGGGCAAGTGCCCGAGCGATTGCGCCTGCCCATTGAGAGTCACTTCACGCACATGACGTGTCATGAGGGGCAGAGATTGAGCATGAGACACAACACTCGCAATCGACGCAAGCGCGATGATTGTCAGCAATGAGGTCCTTAATCCTCGACTCATAGTTTCTCCTTTTTCTGGTTTTGCAGAAGTGCGTTTCCAGCTAAGAACGGCGGTCAAGCCCGAGCCTCCTGAATTGGGGTTACAATCGTCGACAACCGCTGCCTGCATCCGGCCCCGCGACGTTGTGCAACGGCGCTTCCCGGCGAGTCCCCAAGGCGCGGCGGTCTCCAACGGTACTTCAGCAAATTGCCACGTATTCTACTTCAAACGGTCAAAACTTGCACCTGCACTTTAGGTCTATGAGTTAGCCGAAAAGCGAGCGCGTCATCGATCGAACTGACAGCGCGGGCCGACCGGGAGGGGCCGCAGGTAATAACATCAGGGTAACTTGGCGGTGATAGCGCTGCCGACGATCGCCGTGTTCGCTATGGAGGGTGCGCTGCAGGCAACCGGCACAGTGTCGCCGGTAACTGGCATGGCTTTCGTGGCCGTCCAGCACGGCCAGGCCGATGCCCGGATGATCGGGCAGAGCCTTATTGCGCTTCCGCTGTTGCTAGACCAGAAAGATGGTTTGCCGAAGTTGGTCGGCGTAGAGTCCGGCAGGGACCCGCCCGAGGGTGTCGGCGCTGGCCAGCGGTTCGCGCAGCCATTGTTTCCAGAAGCGCGGGGCGGGGATTTGGGCCAAAGCGTTGAGGCTGGGCAGGCGCGCCCAGAACATGAGCAGAGCGGCTTTGACCACGGCCGGGGTGGAACAACGCGGATCCAGTCTGCGATCTCCCGGGGGCGCCAGCAGCGTCGTGGAGAGGCAGAAGATTTTTTCGCCGTAGCTGATGAGGCGGCGGAGAACGGTTAGCGTTTCCTTTCTTGCAGTCGTTTCCACTCCAGTTCTGAAACTTCTTCGATGAGCTCCTGCATTTTGTGATAGTCACTGACGGCCTGCCGTACGCGCTCCTGCCAGGCCTGCGGGACACAGATCTGGCGCAGCTTTCCGTCCTGGCTCTGTACCAGGTACAAGGACTTGTGCAGTTGGCCGCGGGCGCAGCGGCAGTTGGGTTTGCCGCACTTGCCTAAGCGTTCCGACAGAGTGCCGCGAAGGAACCAGCGATTGAGGGCGAGGCGAGCAAACTGGGAGCGAAAGTTGCGCTCGGCGGCGGAGAGTTTGGCGCGATGGAAATCGTCACTCGTGGTACGGATGATTTTACAACTTATATGCACAGACTGTACAAGATACAGATACGCAATACAACGCAAAAATGGAATGCGAATCTGCTCCTGAAAGAATGGAAGTTCAGAAAACGAATCGAATCAGGCGCTTATCTCGGCTGCGAATTCAGCGCTGCGGAATTGCTGCGCGACGAGAGGGAAAGGATCTGGAACAGGGAAGAGGCCCATCTTTGCGAAAAGTGCAAAGATGGGTGCTTCCGCCCTGTGTCTTTGGCCCCTTCGAAGAGCGAGATGAGCCACGGACGGCTGGCGACCTGTCGGCCTTCACGAGCTTAGGAGCGAGATCCGGCCTGCATGCCCTCTCTTCCACTCGTGGGTCACTTCACTTCGATGTCCATGCGCATCCAGGGATGGATACAGCACTCGAAATGATGTGTACCTTTCGACAGACCCGTGATCTGGACTTGGCTAGCCTGAAGAAGCCGGGTCTTGGCCACTGCGACCCTCGAAAAACCTCCGGCACATTCGGGAACCGGTTCCTGCCCCGCATTGAGTTGCGGTATGAAGCCTCCGCCGAAGTTGGCTACCTCGG
>Ga0182018_10004030_pt1 | contig 12664 bp, 9 predicted proteins | sample 812P2MmetaG_FD_120490 | JGI IMG/M metagenome (GOLD analysis project Ga0182018, IMG submission 120490) | Permafrost microbial communities from Stordalen Mire, Sweden - 812P2M metaG | ecosystem: Environmental > Terrestrial > Soil > Wetlands > Permafrost | place: Sweden: Stordalen | collected...
ATCCGGTCCGCAATATACGCAGCCCTGGTCGCCCAGCTTCAGGACCACGGCGCGCACGCCGAGTTCCCTGACCTTATTTCCTAGCGCGGCCGCATCGGCGAGGGTCACCCGGCCCGGCGGCACGCCAGCCAGCACGCATGCCTCATTCTCGTTCGGCGTCGCGATGTCTACCAGTTCCAGAATCTGGTTGGGCAGAACTCGCGCTGGCGCAGGATCCAGGATGCATGTGGCGCCCACACGGCGCGCTTCCCGCAAGCCCTCCGCGACCGCCTCCATCGGGACTTCCAGCTGCAGCAGTACACAGCGCGCGCCGGCGAGTGCCCTGCGCTCGGAATCAATGTCGCCGCTAGACAGCGCGGCATTCGCCCCGGGAGCCACCGTGATCGGGTTCTGTCCGGCAGCGTCCACGTGAATACAGGCCACGCCGGTCGCCTCGGAATCGGTTTCCAGAACCGCACTGACATCCACGCCTACGCCCGCCAGATTGGCCTTGAGCGCCGCGCCGAATGAGTCGGCCCCGACGCGTCCAAGCATCCGCACTAACATCCCGCCGCCTGGACGACTGCCCGCGAGTTTCGCCGCCGCATAAGCCTGGTTCGCGCCCTTTCCTCCGGGAATGACGCGGAAATTGCGTCCGAGAATCGTTTCTCCCGGAAGCGGCAGGCGGTCGACGGCAATGACGAAGTCCATGTTCAGACTTCCGATCACCACGATCGTCGAAGTACGAAGCGCCATCAGGGTACCAGGTCGAATTCATTGTAGCCTCGGGAGCTTTTGACTAGGGACAGAGAGCTCCACTCGATAACGGTGCGGCTTCGGCAACGCGGCCGCCCTTTGCAGCGACAGCACTTCCTCTTCCAGCGATTCGAGCGCGTCCACGGCGGCGGGCAGCTTCGCCGGATGATACTCCTTGAGCGCATTGTCTACCATCATCATTCGCGCGAACCGCAGATGGTTGCGCCGGTAGGTCAGATCGAGAACCGTCTGCGCCTGCCTGGACATCGGCGTCTTCAAGGCCGACAGGTTGATCCCCCGGGCGAATTCCGGCGCATCGAACGCCCCCACCGCCTCACCGTCGATTTGCAAACTGTAGCGTCCGGCAGGCAGGCCGGAGACCTTTAGTATTTCCCGATTCAGCGCGCGCATGAAATCCGAATGCCGCAGCGCCAGGCGGATGGCCTCATCATCCGTCTCAAGCGGCATTGGCAGCGCCTGGTCGGTCTGGGACCACTCCAGCGCGTCTTGACGCACGATGTAATCGATGGTGGTGTTCTCGGCCTTGGTCACCATGCCGGTTGAGCCGTCGATCTCGACTGTGGAGACCACGGACGGCGCTCCCCAGGCTCGCAGCAGCGCTTCCGCCATCACGAGATGAACGCCTGTCGACGGATGCACGCGGTCTGGGATCAATGTCTCGGCCGGCTTTGGCGAAGCCGCGCTGGCCTTTTTCAGCAATGCGACCACAGGCGCATTCAAGTCAGCGACGGTCAGCTCCCTGGCGCCGCCAAGTTCGCGCACAAACTTCCCGTACTTGAGAAGAACGGCATTGTAACCTCCCGCGAACTCGGGAGGCCGAGTGACGTCGTCATACGGGGAAGGCTCGAGCAGCGTCACACGCGCCTCGGGCGCGGCGGTTTTGATCCGGTCCAGAATATGGCGATAGCCGTTCGCGAATCTGTTAAAAATGCCGTCGTCATAGGGGCGATACTCCGCGTCGTTCATCCCCAGCATGATGGTGATCACGGTTGGGCCATACGCAAACACGTCGCGGTCCAGGCGCAGATCGATGGGACCGCGGAATCCTCCCGTCACCCGGTCGCCGCTCCATCCCGAATGGACGAAGTTGACGCGCATCCGCGGGAATCGCGTCAGCACGTAGGTCTCGGTGAACACTGTGTACAGCCGCTGGTTCGTAATGCTGTCGCCGTAGAAGACCACGGTGTCGCCGTCATGCAAGTGGAACCCTTGCGTTTCCTCCGCCGAAGCGGAGCAGAGCAATAGGCTAAGAACGAAAAATCGAAGCAAAACGGGAGCCTCCCGGCCGGTGCTACAAGAAGTCTAGCTGAGCTCCGCGATTTATTCTGTCAAATTCAGGATGGCGCGCTGGTTTTTGCAGGATTTTTACAAGCCGCTCATGAGTCTCAGAGACTCGCGGCCCCGATCAACACCAGGCCGATCACGTATCCGGCGAACATCAATGGAACGAAGGTCCACTTGCTCTTCGGTGCGTCCCGGAATTCGCGCCAGATGAACACGCCCCAGATGGCGGCAACCAGCGTCGCACCTTGACCCAGAGCGTAGGAGATCGCCGGCCCAGCCACTCCCGAGGCGATCACGTTCGCGCTCAGCGCCAGCATCCAGATGCATCCGCCCAGGAACCCGAGCGAATGCAGCCGGGCGCGTCCGTGGAAGTATTCGCCGTATGTGATTTTACCGGCGCGCATGAAGATCGTATTCACCACGATGTTGCTCCCGAGCAGGCCCACGGCAAACAGGACCAGAGCGGCGTACGGCGTCAGCAGTCCCGGCTGAATGGCGCGCGCGCTGAAATCCGGCGATACGGCCGCGATCAGTTGTGGGTAGAAGAAGCCCATCAGGCAACCGGCCACCGCGGAGAATACCAGTCCCCGGAGTGGTTTGGTCTTCGCGGCCTGTGCGAGACGGCTGTGCGCCAGAGCGGACATGATCATTGCAAAAACGATCAATGCCACACCGGCAAACAGCAGGTGGGCGCTGCCTTGTGGCGCTAATACGTAGCTTTTCACGGTTCCGATCACCAGCGCGAGACCGACCCCAACCGGAAATGCGACCGCCATGCCCGCCGCGTCGATCGCGACCACCAGGAGAATATTCGAAATGTTGAAGAGAATACCGCTGAAGATCGCGGTCCAGATCGCGTTGTTGGACGCGCCGCGGAGGTTCTCGAGAAACGGCATTCCGGAGGCGCCGGCATTGCCAAGCGTGAACGCGAACAGCACCGAGAAGGCGAACACACCGATCGCGTAGTCCCAATAGAAGAGCTCAAACGGCCAGCGATCCTTGCCGGCCAGTTTCTGCATGTTCGCCCACGAACCCCAACCCAGCATCGTGACGATGCAAAACAGCACTGCGACACCAAGATCGTGAACGATAAACACGCCGAGCGCCAGTATAGCAGTGCCCCGACTCTCGACCCGCCGCCTGGCCAAACCGCGGCTTCAATTCGCGGTAACATGAAACCGCGACGCGTCCTACGTTTCCCCCTGGAGGTTTACTGTGACCACGCTTCGCGTGTCTTTCTTGGCAGCTGCTCTTGTGCAAACCTGCTTCCCCGCTAACCTGGCCGTCTCGACTTACTTCAAAGACGGCTTCACACCCGCCGCGATTGCGTCCGATACGCAGGGCAATGTGCTGGTCGCCGGCAGCGCGGTCATCGACTCGGTGGCGAAGACTACCGGTGTGGCGGTGGCGAAACTCAATCCCCAAGCCAGCCAGTATCTCTACCTCACTTACCTCGATAGCGCCGCCAGCGACCAGGTCTCGGCAATTGCGGTCGACGCCGCGGGCCATGCCTACGTCACCGGTTGGACCACCAACCCGAACTTTCCGGCCGCGGGCGGAGGCATGCTCGGCAGTCCCTCCACCGGCGTCCTGGACTCACGGTCGTTCGTCACCAAGCTGAGCCCCGATGGCGCGGTGTTGTTCTCGGTCCTGATCGGCGGCTCGGTGGGTTCCCAGGCACTGGGGATCGCGCTTACGCCGCAGGGGCAAATTCTGGTCAGCGGACTGGCCACCGCCAGCGGCTTTCCTGCCACCCCAGGAGCGTACAGCTTGCCGGATTCAAACGGCAATTGGTTCCTGATGGAATTAGACGCGGCGGCAAACACGGTGATCTTCTCCGCCACCGGGATCGGCGGCAGTTCCATCGTGCTCGATGCCATGGGCAACATCTATCTCGCGGGCAGCAGCACCGGAACGGACTACCCAACCACGCCCGGCGCGTATCAGACCACCTTTGTCCAGGGCCACATCTGCTACAGTTTGTGCCAGATCGGCTTCAATGGCGTCCTGCAGCACGTCACCAAGGTTGACTCCGCCGCCTCTAAGCTGATTTACTCAACCGGCGTCAATGACACCACTGGCGGCGCCGGATCCACCACCAACACGGGCCTCGCCGTGGACGCCGCGGGAAATGCCTACATCACGGGCACGCTCCTTGAAGCGGCGTATCCGTTCACGGTAAAGGCTCCCAACAACTATTACGGCTACCTGACGAAGCTGGATCCCACCGGCAGCTCCGTGCTGTTCTCGATCCCTGTGGGCGGCGCCGGCGTGCAATTGGATTCGTCCGGCGCGGTGTATGTGGGCGGCCTCGTGTCCAGTTACGATCCGGTCGGGCTGATCCCCTCCGTCGAGCTGGTGCCGCCTCCGCCGGTATTCTCCTGGGTGCCCAAGCAATGCTGGCCTGACAACGTCGTGGCGGTCAGCGAAGCCTATGTTCTAAAGGTGGACCCTGCCGCCGGCAACGTGCAGGATGGCCAGTGGATCGACGGCTCTGCGCCCGGCGCGACGGGGATCACGCTGGCGGGTGACAAGGTGTGGATCACCGGCGCCACTCCCGGATCCGACGTCCCGTTTACACCCGGTGTGCTCTCGCCGCCAGGACTCGGCCCTGGATTTCTGGCAGGCGCTTACCTTTCCGCAGCAGATTTCTCCCCGAGCGCAACCGGCGCACCAGTGATTGCCTGCGTCCTGGATGGTGGCAACCTGACTCACGTGGGCGCGGTGGCAGGGTTCCAATTGATTTCGTTATTCGGCGTTAATCTCGGACCCGCCACCGGCGTTGCGGCTTCGGATGGAACCGCTACGTCCCTCGCCGGAGTGTCGATAAAGTTCGATGGCAATCCTGCCCAGTTGCTTTACGTTTCCTCCTCGCAAATCAACTTGGCGGTTCCCGATCCACTTCCAACCCGTGCCGTGGCCCCACTCCAGTCCGCCACAGTGATGCAAGTGACCGTGAAAGGACTCAGCATCCAACGCCAGTTTCCATTCACGGTTTCTAACCTGAACCTGTTCGCGGATCTCACCTCCAACGAGGTCCCCTGCCCGTCCAACATCGCCAACGGGTTTCAGCCAGTGGTCCGAGATCAGGATGGCAAGCTGAACTCTTGTTCGAATCCGGCCCCGTACGGTTCCACCGTATCGTTTTTCGCCCACGGCGTAGGCGCAGACCAACTCGGATTTCCGCCGGTGTCGCAGTTGTCGAACCTGGTAGCCTATGTGGGAAACTGCGCCGTAGCGGTCCAGAACGCCCGGTTGATCGGCGATTTTGTCTACCAGGTGGAAGTGCCGCTGCCATCGTCGCTGTTGCCCTGCGCGCAATCCTACTCCCAAACCTCAGCCGAAAACCCGTTTCCCATCACCTTCAGCTACAACGGAGCGCCCGTTGGACCGTTCGTGGTCCCGAATCCCGGCGGTGTGATTATCAACTTCGAACCCGGCCAGCCCATGCCGATGATCGTGTGGGTGACACAATGACCGCCGGCGCTGGGGCTGCCTGGCCTACTCGTCGCGCAACGCGATGTTCGGATCGACCTGCATTGCATGACGCGTCGGAACCAGGCACGCGAAAGCCGCGATGGCAACCAACAACAGAGTGAAGCCCACAAAGGTCCCCGGGTCGTTCGCTTGCACTTCCCAGATCTCGGATGAAAGGAATCGGGTCAACGCCATTGCACCCGCCAGGCCCACGGCGGCGCCGCTCGCGATCACCAGCACGGCCTGGCTCGCGATCAATTTGAACACTTCCGGCGCACCCGCGCCGAGAGCCATGCGGATTCCGATTTCCCGCGTGCGCTGCTCCACTACGTACGCCATCACGCCGTAGATCCCCACTGCGGCGAGCCCGGTCGCCACCGCCGCAAACAGGCCCAACAGCATCGAATAATACCGCGGGTACTGTTCCTGCTCGGTGAGATACGATTCCTCGGTTCGCGGATCGATCAGCGGCTGGTTGCGATCAATGTCCTCCACCGCCCGCCGGACCGCGGGCAGCGCGCTCATTGGATTGCCCGGCGTCCGCAGCAAGAACGTCATTTCCAGATGCAGCCCAGTGTTTGGCCCCGTGCTGTGAACCGCGGCCTGCAGGAAGGGAATGAAGATCGCCGGTTCCTGCTTGGTCTGGGGGTGGCTGGCGGGAATATCCTTTACCACCGCGATGATCTCGCGCTGCTGGTCTTCCGGGGACAAATCCACGCGAATATGTCTTCCCAGGGGATTTTCGTTCGGGAAAAATCGCCGCGCCATCGTCTCATTGATGATTGCCACCCAAGGCGCCGCGGCCGCATCGTGGTCGGTGAAGTCGCGACCGCGGAGCATGGGAATCTGCATGGTCGCGAAAAAATTCGGAGTCACTGGGAAAAAGTCCGCCGTCAGGTCGTCGGGGTTCGTCACGGTTCGCCCCTGGATGGTGAACGTCATGAGGTAATTGCCGGTCATCGGCGGAAACACGATGCCCGCCACCGAGCGCAACCCCGGCACTGTTCTTAACCGTTCCAACACCTGCCTGAAGGCCACTGGCGGCTTCGCGCTCATCTCCCACAGCGGCACCCCCTGATACATGCCGATCGGCTTACCAAACTGCTTCTCCGCGAAGAGGTAGCGGAACGTAAGCAAACCGCGCGGCTGGCAGCCGATGTCGGCGCCTTGCAATGCAAGAAAGCTCCGAATCAATAGTCCCGACCCGATTAACAACATCAGGGCCAGTGCGAGTTGCGCCCCCACCAGCACCGCGCGCAGGCGGTTCCGCGCTCCTCCCGCCGTTCCTCCGCGAGTTACATTCTTGAGCGATTCGGCAAACGTCGACTTCGACCCCTGCGCGGCCGGGATCACTCCGAAAATCAAGCCCGTGAGGACCGAGATGGCCGTGGTGAACAGCAGAACACGCCCGTCCATCCGAATCGCGTGGAGTCTCGGCAGCCACGACGGCGCCATCGCCACCAGCACCCGCACACCCTCCCAGGCCAGCGCGATTCCCACAATGCCGCCGAAAATCGAAAGCAACAGGCTCTCTGTGAGGAACTGGCGAAAGATGCGGCCCCGGCTGGCGCCGAGCGCTGCTCGAATGGCAACTTCAGTGGAGCGCGACGCCGATCGAGCCAACAGCAACGCCGCCACGTTCGCACATGCGATCAACAACACGAATCCCACGGCGGCTTGCAGCAACAGCAGGGGCCGGCTCAGCACTCCGAACAGGGCCTCTCGGATGGGTTGCAGACGGACGGTCCAGGGCTTTCCATGGTCCGAGTCGCGCTCGGGAAATTGGACGGCCAGCTGATGAGCAATGGCGTCCATCTCACTCTGCGCCTGCGCGATGGTGACGCCCGGTTTCAGCTTGGCGGCGATCGTGAAAAATCGAGCCGAGCCACGCAGCTGAAAATGATTCAGCGGGATCGGCGCCAGATAGTCGCCATTCTCGTCGGTGAATCGAAAGTCGGGTGGCATTACTCCGATGATCGACGTACTCTCGCCGTTCACCAGAATCTTCCGATTCAAGATGTCGCTCGCGCCGCCGAATCGCCGTATCCAAAGCTTATGGCTGATCACGATGACGCGCGCTGGATGATCCACCTCGTCTTCGGACTCCGTGAAGAGGCGCCCCCGCATCGGCTGCACGCCGAGGGCTTGGAGCAGCCCGGGTGTCACGTACTCGCCCTGCAGGCGCTCGGCCGGCATCCCGTTTTCCGCCGCGCCGAAATCGACGGCGCTATTGGAGAGACCACCGAACGATTCGAACGAATGCGATCGCTCCTTCCACGCGAAAAAGTCCGGGACGGATGTACCGTTCAGCTGATCCGGATGTTCCGGCGCAACGCTGAAGAGCTCCACCAGCCGGTCCGCATCGCGATACGGCAGGGATCCCAGAAGGATGGTGTTCACCAGCGTGAAGATCGTGGTGTTTAAGGCGATTCCCAAGGCTAGCGAGACCACCGCCGCTACGGTGAAGCCGCGGTTCCGAGCCAGTGTCCGTAGTCCGTAACTCAGATCCTGCAGAATCGTGTGCAAGCCGATACCTCCGAAACCCTGCGGATCTGCACGTTTCCTTCCGACGGGGTCTGTTGGTCAAGTATCTGCGCTTTCCACACTTACCAACTGGTCAACCGGCAGCGCTTTTCCGGGATAGTCCTTTTGTGGGACCGAGCTGTCTCGGAACCGGACAGAGCCGCCTGACGCAGACCGTAGGATGGCCCGCGCTTCGCCCGGGGCCACTAAGAAACGCGCTCGACCTGATCAGGCGCGCGCAAGCAGCAGATGCTTCGCCTCTTCCAGTGCCTGCAAGGCCAGATCGCGGGAGACTGTCGGGAATCCCTCGAGGAAGTCCTCGAGCGTCTCGCCACCCTCGAGGTAGTCAAATAGCGTCTGGGCAGGCACTCGGGTTCCGCGGAAGACGGGCGTGCCATGCATGATTTCCGGATCCCGAACGATCGCTTGCGCCATGTTCTGATTGTCCCGCAAACGAGTCAGGCCGCGCATCGTATTGGCGCGGGCCCGCGAGCCTAGTTCGCCGACCCGGCCCGGCCCCACAACCGTTGCGACGCGATCCTCGCCCCGTCGGCCAGCGATTTCAGCTTCAGCCAGGTGATGTCCGGATACACCGCGCCGAACCCGGCGAAAGTGCCGAATCCGCAATCGGTGCCCGCAATCAGACGCTCGCGGCCCACGATCTCGGCATACCGGACAATTCGCTGCGCAACCAGATCGGGATGCTCCACATAGTTGGTGTTCGAACCAATCACGCCCGGAACCAGCACCTTGTCCTGCGGCAGCTTGATGGTCTTCCACAGCTCCCACTCGTGCTCATGACGCGGGTTCGCGCCCTCGATCAGCAGCGCCTCGGGCTTGGCCTTCAGAGCCACCGGAAGAATCTTGAAGCCGGGAATGTCGCGCGTGTGCGGACCCTCGTAGTTCCCCCAACAAATGTGCAGCCGCGCCCGATCCGCCGGAACATTGGCCAGCGCGTGATTCAACGCCGTCACCTGCAACTCCGCGTTGCGCACGAATTCATCGTCGTCCACGCCGCGGAATTTAATGTGCCGCCCCATCGCCAGATCCGGGCAATCCACCGAAAGGATCAGGCCCGCCTTCACGATGGTCTCGTATTCGCTGCGCATCGCCTCGGCCAGCGCTTCCAGGTATGCTTCGTGCGACGGATAATATTCGTTCGGCTGAAACACCGCGATCGTGCCGGGCGACGCCGCCGTCATGAAACCGTCCGTCACCTTCGCCTTCGACAGAGCTTCCTTGAAGCGCGCGATGTCTTGGTGCAGCGGCTCCAGGCTCTTCACCTTGATCGGCCCCTTGCAGATGGGCCGGATGTACTTGGGCGTCGCCCCCGACGCCGCGATCTTGTCGCGATAGGCCGGATAATCGTCCAAATCCTGCGGGGTGGCGCGCGGTACTTGGCCGGGCTCGAAGCCGGTCAGCCGGTGGCGAATGTAGGTCGCATAGCTGATCTTGCCCATCTCACCGTCGCTGACAATATCGACGCCCGCGCTGGACTGTTTGTTGATCGCATCCACGACAGCGCCGCTGATCGTCGCATTGAATTTCGCGGCATCCACGGCTTCACCGCGATCCTGCGCGAACAAGAGGTCGACCACTTCCTGCGGCCGCGGCAGGCTACCGACATGGGTCGTAAGAATGCGGTCGGTACTCTTCATCTTTGTGTATTTCTCCCTTTTCGTGTGTAAGCTTGGTGACTACCAGCGGGTCCCGTACGAGCATATCACGTTGCGATTACAGGCGATCGCGATTCCAGTTGGCGAGAAATGATTCCGACGCAAGTTCCTCAAGCTGCGCAGCTTCCTGGTATTTCCACTCTTGCATGCGGCGGCCCTTCAGCTCCTCGAGCAGGCGAACACGGCGCTTTGCCTCGCTGTATTTCTTACGCTGCACGCCCAGATCGCGCCCGCAGCGCAGGAGTTGTTGCGCCAGATTCTCGGCGTTGCGGCGCAAGCGCAGCCCGCATGCCGTGAGAGTCCGCAAATCGTCGCCGCTGAGGTTGGGCATGGAACCCAGCGAGGAAATCAGGTTCGATCGTTCGGCGCTCACTTCAGCGAGCCTGGATTGGAGATGCAGTTGTTCTTGTACCAGCTGTTTCAGCTTGGCCTCTTCGGCCGCCAGTTCCACCGATCGCCAGCGCAAAACCCGTTCCAGCGAAAATTCGAACTTGGCCATCGGCGAGTCCCTATCCGAGCGACACGGCTAGTTTTTCCAGGCGCGCCAAAGTCTCGGGCAGCGGGCAGAAGCTTTGCGCGTCTTGCTTGAGGAACTCGATAATCTCCGGCCGCCAGCGGATGGCCGCGTCCAGCTTGGGATTGGTTCCCGCCGTGTAGGCGCCCAGCTGGATCAGGTCCTGGGAATCGTGATACAACGCCAGCGCTTCGCGGATTTTTTGGAGGTTGGCGCGCTGCTCAGCCGATGCGATCTTGGAAGTCAGGCGGCTGATCGACTGCCGGATATCGATGGCCGGATAGTGTCCCGATACCGCGAGTTCGCGCGACAAGATGAAATGGCCGTCCAGTATGCCGCGCGCCGCGTCGCAGATGGGCTCGTTGAAATCGTCGCCTTCCACCAAGACCGTGAAGAAGCCCGTGATGGAACCTTTCTTGAAGTGGCCGGAGCGTTCGAAAATCTTGGGCAGCATGGCGAATACCGAGGGAGTGTAGCCCTTTTGGCTGGGAGGCTCGCCGGCTGCCAGGCCGATCTCGCGTTGCGCCATCGCCAGGCGAGTGACGGAATCCACCACCAGGAGCACGTTCTTGCCTTGATCGCGGAAGTATTCCGCGACCGCGAGCGCTACAAAGCAAGCCCGGATGCGCAACGGCGCCGGGCGGTCCGACGTAGCCACCACAACCACCGAACGGCTGCGCCCTTCCGGTCCCAGTTCGTTTTCAAGAAACGCGCGCACTTCGCGATTGCGCTCGCCCACCAGCGCTATCACGCTGACGTCGGCGTCGTTGTGCCGCGACATCATGCCTAGCAACGTGCTCTTGCCGACGCCGCTGCCCCCGAAAATCCCGACGCGCTGTCCCTTGCCGCAGGGCAGCAATCCATCGATGGCGCGGATCCCTGTCACCAGCGGCTCAGTGATGTGTTCCCGTTCCAGAGGTTGGGGAGCCGCGGCATATAGAGGATAGGCCGCCGAGGCCCGGATCGCGGGACCCTCGTCGATCGGCCGGCCGAATCCGTCCAGCACGCGGCCCAGCAGTTCCGGACCGACGCGCAGTAACGCGTCGTCGCGGCGCGCGATCACTCGATCGCCCGGCTGCAAGCCGTCCATCTCTTCCAGCGGCATCGACAAAACGCGATCGTTGCGAAAGCCGATCACCTGGGATCGAACAGAACGTCCAGAAGCGGTGAGCACTTCCACGAAATCGCCAATGGAAACCACCGGGCCGCGTGACGCGATCAGCAATCCGGCCATCTCGGTCACCTCGCCGATCCAAGGCAGCACTTCGATTCCGTCGACTTGCTGGACCAACTCTCCGATAGCCGAGCTCGCGGGCATGGCCCTATCGCTCCAGCTTGTCGATCAAGCCACGTTCGATTTCACGCAACTGCGTTGCCACCGACGCATCCAAAATGCCTTGCGACGTTTCGAAGAAAACTTCGGCGGGCTTCAGGCTGGCGTCGGGCGTCAGCACCAAATTCTTGGGCGAGCCGCTCTGCTCTAAAGATTTGCGAACCAGCGCTTCCATCGCCGGATGCATGCGCACGCGGTTGATCTCGCGCGATTGAAGCTTGGTAAAAGCCGCCTGCACCAGTCCTCCCAGCGCTTCCGGATCCACGCTTACTTCACGATGAATCACGCGCGCGGCAATGGAAATCGCCAGGTGAACCAGATCCTCGGCGGCTTCCTCGCGAATGGTCTCGCGCAAGCGAGCGAGCGAGTCCAGCGTTTGCGCCAAACCCTGCAGCGCGGGACGCATCTGCTCTTCGGCCTGCTGGCGTCCGGCGGCCAGTCCTTCGGCATAGCCTTCGCGCCGCGCGTGATCCAGCTTGCGGACCGATTCGCGCTCCGTATCCGCGTAGCCGCCTCGCCCTCGAGCGTCGCCCACCGCCGCCACCATTCGCCACAGCATCGGTGTCGCTTCGGCCGGCTGCTTGTTCCCCAGAATTTCAGACGACATACTCGCTGCCTCCGCCTCCCTTCAGGCTGAGGACGCCTTCGGTTTCCAGCTGCCGCACCACTTCCAGGATTTGCTGCTGCGCGCCTTCCACATCGCGGATGCGCACCGGGCCGGCTGCTTCCATGTCTTCGCGCAACATCTCGGCGCCGCGTTGCGACATGCATTGCAGAAACTGGTTCTTCAATTGATCGCTGGTGCCCTTGAGCGCCACCACCAGCAGTTTGCGATCGATCTTGGCCACCACTTCCTTCATGGCCATCGCGTCCACGGCCAGCAAATCATCGAAGGTGAACATGAAGTGGCGGATGGCGTCCACCAGCGGCTGCTCATCCTGCAGGTTGCCCAGGATTTCATCGCTCAGGGTTGCTTCCATGCGGTTCAAAATTTCGGCCACCGACCGCGGACCGCCGTGCAATTCCGTTTTCACTTCGCCCAGCGATCTCAGCTTTTCGCTGATCACCACCGAGACGCGCGCCACCACGTCGGGCGACACG
>Ga0182018_10004031_pt1 | contig 12662 bp, 15 predicted proteins | sample 812P2MmetaG_FD_120490 | JGI IMG/M metagenome (GOLD analysis project Ga0182018, IMG submission 120490) | Permafrost microbial communities from Stordalen Mire, Sweden - 812P2M metaG | ecosystem: Environmental > Terrestrial > Soil > Wetlands > Permafrost | place: Sweden: Stordalen | collected...
ACGACGTGATCGAATAGCGCTGTCTTTGTTGCAGCGCACGAGGCAGTTCCTGGCCCGTAACGGCCGCGCCGGCTGAATGTCGGCGAGGCAGTTCATGACCAAAGCGGACATTCAGGCTGTCAGCCGCTCATCCGGCCCCTTTGCAACTAAAGCAGCAGCGAATACTCTCACGGCGGAACTGATGGGAGGGCGCATCATGGCGGCAGTCAATGAGGTGGGCCGTCTGATTGTCATCACATTTGTCGTTGGAATCCTTGCGTCCTCCGCGGCGAGCACACCAGCACATGCCCAAGCCGGCTCGACCGGCGGTACGATCGGTAAAACCGATAAATCGCTGTCCGGCGGTAAGTCTGTGTCCGACGATGACGCATCCGACGTCGATGGAACGAAGGCACATCACACGCGCTCCGTCAGACGAAGTTCGCATGAGACAGGCCTGCGAAGGTCGCACGAAGGCGGCGACAGTATTTGCGCGCATGTGCGATCGGCAGTGCGGGCTGCGACTGCGGCGGGCCTCGACAATGGGGTTGGGCTGATCGCGGCCGCGCGGGCACAATGCGGGGGTTGAGCGCCACAAAACGACGAGTGCCCTAGACGTTCCTCTGGATGGGTACAGAGCGCAGGCAACAGAGCTTCAGGTTCGCTCGCCACCTTCACTTCCCGAACGATCCTGCCCGTGTCATCCACAATGCAGACGCTCGTCTCCTTGACTGAAATATCCCAGCAAAATGGTCCATGCTGCGCTTCTCCTTCTGATGCTTGAGGCCGTACACACGGACCTCGTTTCACCATCAGCCTGAAGCGCAGCACCTAAAATCTTTAGCTATCCACAAGATCGTCGGCCGATTATCCCATCTTTAGCCCCGAAAGTTGCCGCCGCAGTCGCCCATTCTTGTGACCGTAGGGGGCCACCCGCGAACTCATGCAAGCCAAAACGAAACGCGGAGACCTTCGCTATTCAGCGATCGGCGACGTTACCCCGGTTGCGCATTTCTGAGTGGCGTTTGATCGAGATCAAAGCCGAATGCACTCCGAAGCATTATTCTGTAAGGTGCTTCTCAATCTCATAAAGCGGTTGCTTGGTTAAATCCTTGCCGACCTCGGCGAGGAGGCGAGCTTTGACGTCACCGTGCAAATCGTGACGCAAATCGGCCAAGGTCCGGGGCGGCGCCGCGATGATTAATGCCTTCACGTCTTGCTCGCGCACCAACTTCTCAAGCGCGGCCGATACCGCGCGCACGAACTTGTGCTGCTCAAGGTGATGCCAATCGGTCGACTCGACGGCGCTACGCCCGGGACCCATGCTGGAGAAACTGCGGCCTGGTCTCTCAGAGCCCTGCTCATGAGTCGCCGGATTTGTATCGACGAACACTCGTTCAGTCCGGAGGTTGGGAAATTTCTCGTCACCACGATTACGCAAAAATAGCGCCTTGCGCCCATCACCGATGAACACAATCGCGTCGTGTGGAATTTGAATCTTGGTCATGGCTCCTCCATGTCTTAGGGTATATAAGTGATGTTACGCGAAGGGCCAGGAGCGGTATGCACGCTCGTTTCTTGATCCGCAGTATAAAAGAGAATGGCTGCAACCTTTTCGACCAGGCCGGCATTGTCTTGAGCACGCCGCTTTTGAGTTCTAGCTTGGCAGAAGCTATCGTTCTCACCGGTTCGTGAAAAAATCCTCTATGCCACAACGAGACATGCTTCTTTGAGCCAAGGGCTGTGGCACTCGTGGATTGTCGTTAGGGAATTCGCGGTTACTGAAAGATTGTCATGCAAATCCCATTGCAAGTGACTTTTGAAGGGTGCGATCCGTCGGAGCCTGCGCGCGCTGCGATCGAACGCGAAGTGGAGCGGCTGGAAAAGCACAATCGCCACATCATTGGATGCTACGTAACAGTGATTGGACCTAGTCACAAACACCATCACGGCACCGGCTTCCATGTCCACATCTCGCTTACCGTTCCGCCGCACGAAGGCGTCATAGTCAATCACGCGTCGTCTGACGACAAACGGTCAGAACATATTGAGGTGGCGGTCAAAGACGCTTTCGCCGCCGCCCGACGCCAACTCGATGATCTCGCGAAGCGAAGTTAGGCTTCATCATAATTATCTCGAAGACATTGGTTGCTGCGATGCACAACTCATGAAGAAACGCGATTTTCTTAATCAGTTGCCGGCGGGACTAGTTCCAAGTGCCCAGCACGAGAGCTTTCCCTTCACACGGGAGAGGTCGTAGGTTCAATCCCTACAGCGCCCACCATTTAACTTGCTGATTTATATAGACGACTAAATTTTGCGGTCGTGACCTAACTTTCCACGCCCATGATACGGCCCACGAAATAGCTCCTTTTGTCGCCGCCAGAAGTACGCCATCCGCCTAGCTTGTATGGCGCCCCCATGAGATTAGAGCCCAGACGCGTTCGTGGAAATAATACAAGGCAATTTTGGTAAACACTTCGGTCCCGGCAATTGATACGGCTAAGGCTGCTCTACCGGTAACGATGAAACTGATTACGAAGGTGTCCATCGAGCCTACGATTCTCCAACTGATAGCCTTAGCCAACGAACGATGATGCGCCTCGAATCCACGGAGCCAATGCATTTAACACATCCTTCTTTAGTCTCCGGGTTTCTACCATGGCCGAACCTCACGTCGTATCCGCCCTTAGAGCCAAGCGTGCCGAAATCAGCGGCCACGTTCATGACCTCGAACGCAAGCTTGCGCGGCATCGGGCTAGCCTCTGCGCAACCTCCGGGCGCGGGCACAGGCAGGGGTTTCACTCGCCGATCATCCTGTGTGACCGCATTTTGCCCTTGGTGGCCTTCTCCTCCGCACGCCTAGGCCAAGCGTGCAACGGGAGAGGTATGCCATGGGCACCCTTGAACCGATTGCACTGTCGCCGCGCGACGCCGCGCAATTCCTTTCAATCAGCAAGCGCACTCTGTCGCGCTTGATCGCTCGCCGCAAAATCGTCGCCCGCAAGGACGGCGTGAGAACGCTGGTCGATGTGGCGTCGCTCAAAGCCTACTATGAAGTATTGCCACTGAAAACCGATGAGCTATCGCTGAACCTTGGTGACGTAAGGGGTCAGGCGGCAGCGGCTTGAGCTTGCGGTCTGACGACCTCGATTCCGTCGGTGAACCTTATACCGAGAATTATTTTAGGCAACTGGTTGTGACCATCGAGGCGACGCCAGCTTTTCTCGGCGGCACGGCGAGCTTGAAGATCATGGCGAGCGCGGTCTTGTTCGAGAGACATCCTTTGGAGCGCACCGTTCGGTGGCGAACTGTCGCGAACGAGCTTTCGATGGGGTTGGTTGTGCGCAAATGCTTCCAGTGCTCCACCGGGAAGTCGTAGAAGGCAAGCAGAGCGCATCGCGATCTTTGATCAAGCACTCGACAGCTTTGTCGTATTTGACGCTCCAGGTTTTGACGAAGGCGTCGAACGCCACGAGTGCATCCTTCTTGGTCTCGGCCATCCAGATCTCCTGGAGCGCACGCTTGGCTTTCGATTGCTGGCTCTTTGGCAGCTTGTCGAAGCTTTTTCCGCTGGCGAGCCAGATGAACGAACGGACACAGTACATTATCGACGAAATGAACGCGGCGGCTGATCGGCAGCAGAGCAACTCCTATTCGGCCGCCGATTTGGGAGGAACATCGAGGCGCTGTATGTCGGCAAAGCAAACAAGCTGCATTGGCGAGTGAAAGATCAGCTTAAAAATCTGCCGCTCATGATGCATCTAAACAATGCGAAAATCGGAAAGCGCGTCGTGTTCACCGGGAGGTTTCGGCCTAAGCCGGGGCAACGAGAGGAAAAATGTCTGCCTCTCTTGGAGCGCGCTTTGATCCGATACTTTCTCTCAGAGGGGCACGATCTCGTAAACAAGCAAGGAAGGCGTTTAAAGAATCACGAAATTGCGTCCACGAAACCCAGACGGCTGGTGCCGCCCCTAATGTTCGTGGATCGGTGATGGGCCGTAACGTGAAGGTTTGGCGGTCGGCAGTCCGATGAAGGCCGATCAACCTGGAGTTGTTGCAAACGTCAATCTTGTTCGCCGTATCTTTCGTACACAGCCGCAGCGATGAACTTCTTTCGTCCCTCGCTAGTCGATTTGACGCCCTGTCTGGCACACCAGTCCGAGAACGTGTCGGGATCAACGCGAACGCGCAGGACGACGTGTCCGTACGAAATAAGGCCCCGTTCCATTTCCTCAGCAATCTTCAGCCACTCCTTCCATGTGCGTGGCATCTTGTTGCCGTCGTCAAAAATGCTTAGCAGAGCCGGGTAGTCACCTTCGTCGATCCAATAGACTCCGACCGCTGGAGGCAGCGTGTTCTCTCTGCTTGTCATGTCGGTCTTCGGTTCCAGGGTTGCGTGGTGCCTATCACAAAGCAGCAGGATCAATCAGTGTCGCATCCTCATCTGGCGCACGCGAACTGTTCACGCGCTTCGACACCGGCCATCGTTGCAATAGTTCGTTAGCGGCGTGCTTGAGCAATTCCGGCCCGGTACTGCCGTCGAGCCATGACGCAAAATCCCCTTCGGCCAGCAGCACGGGCATCCGGTCGTGCACCTCCGCGACAAACTTATTTGGCTCGGTAATAATCATGGTGCACGACTTGAGCGTTTCACCGCTCTCATTGTCGCGCCCACACATCCCATAGACCGGCGACCGTCAGGGCAGGCGAGCCGTCGCGCGCCGTGAAGTAATAGGGCTGTTTGCCGCCCGTGGTGTCGTGCCATTCGTAATAACCCGATACCGGAATGAGGCAGCGGGTGCGCCTGAACGCGGAACGAAAGAACGGCTTGTCGGCCACTGTCTCGGCTAGCGCATTGAACGTCGCCAGCTTCAATTCTTTGAGCGGCTTCGACCACCACGACGGCACAAGGCCCCACCGCATCGGCACGAGCCTCCACTCTCCCCCATTACCGATGATCGTGTCAATCGTCGTGGTCGGGCAGACGTTGTAGCGCGAGCGCGTGTTCACGGGCGGCTGATCGAGCGTGAGCCGGTAGAGTCGGACGATTTCTTCCCAGGTTAGTTTGTAGGTGGAGCGGCCGCACATCGACTTAATATAGCCTTTTAGCAGTGCCAGCGCTCGGGCCATGCCTGCGCTTCCCCCGGCGCCAGTCTGGTCTATGGACGGTAATGCGAAGTCTGTGAACGCCATTAAGGTCGAGTCTCGACCAGCGCGGCTTTTACGCCGAAAGATCGCCAGAGCCTCATAGGACAAAAATGGAAAAAGAGATAACCCCGAGAAATGAACCGGAGATTCTACGAGCAAAAGGTCGAATGTTTGCGACATGGTGCAATGAAAATGCCCGCAAACCCTACGGCAAGAAAATTCACATAGCTCTTGAACTTGCCCAGCAAGCGTACGAGGTGTGCGGCCTTTCCTACCAAGAGGGTCTTAACGCAATAGACCGATTTCCACCTGATAGGTTCACTTGGATTTGCGATGATGGGGGCGATGCCAAAGAGTGCGTGAAGGTCCGCGACGATCAAACTGGCATTATTGTCACTTGGCCGCATTGGCGCGGCTGATTTTAGGGAAGCGCCCGCAACTTGGTAGGCGACCCGATCCCCCGCGGCTGGCGCAGGCGGCTGTCCGCGCTGCAGCCGCTGCAGCACTCAAATTGGTACCAAAACTTCCACTCATAGCCGGAGGCAAGTCATTCGGCGGTCGAATGACGTCGCAGGCCCAGGCAAAGGCACCGCTGGAAAACGTGCGAGGGTTGGCGTTCTTGGGATTTCCACTGCATCCGGCCGGACGCCCCTCGCATGACCGCGCCGAGCACCTGTTCGACGTTAAAATTCCAATGCTGTTCATACAAGGCACACGCTGGCATCGCTCGACGAACTTCGACCGGTTTGCAAAAAGCTTGGCAAGCTTGCAACGCTCAAAGTGCTTGCGGACGCCATCGGCGGAATGTCGATCAAGGAGCTTGGCTCTCCCTGATCCAATTAGCATGACTACATTGACACTGATCGTTCGAGTAGTCCCAGCGATCAAGGCTGAAAGGGGCCGAGAAGGTTCTCGGTCATCATATGGAGGTTAATGCCAAGGAGAAAATCATGACGCGCATCTCGACATTCTGTGTTGTGAGCAGCACGCTGGCAATGGTTGGGACCGTCGCAGTTTTAGGACTCACCGCGAGTGCCGCGGCTCAGGCTTATCCATCGCGGCCGATCACGATGATCGTACCATTCGCCGCCGGGGGTCCCACCGACGCTGTAGCGCGCGTGATTTCTGACGTCATGACTCGTTCACTTGGAAATAACATTGTTATCGAGAATGTCACCGGCGCGTCCGGCAGCATCGGCGTCGGCCGTGTCGCGCACGCCGCGGGAGACGGCTACACGCTCCTGCTCGGCCTCTGGAGTACGAATGTCAACAACGGCGCGATTTACGATCTACCCTACGATCTGCTGAAGGACTTCGAGCCGATCGCGCTGTTGCCGAACAACCCGATGCTTGTCGTCAGCAACAATGCCGTTCCAGCCAAGAGTCTAAAGGACCTCATCGCCTGGGCCAAGGCAAGTCCGACCCCGGTTACGGCAGGCACCGCAGGCGCCGGTTCGGGCACGCATGTCGCCGGCGTCTACTTCGAGAAGCTTACCGGTGCGCATCTTCAGTTCGTGCCGTATGGCGGCACTGGCCCGGCGCTCCGCGATCTCATTGCCGGACACATCGATATGATTATCGACCAGGTGTCAAATTCCATGCAGGAAGTTCGTGAGGGTCAGATCAGGGCCTATGCGGTCACTGCCAAGACGCGCTTGGCCGCGGCGTTGGATATACCTACGGTCGACGAAGCCGGATTGCCGGGCCTCTACATCAATACCTGGTATGGCATGTGGGCGCCCGCGGGGACCCCGCACGACATCATCGCCAAGATCAATCGTGCTGTGGTGGCTGCCTTAGCCGATTCTAATGTGTGCAAGCGCTTTGCCTATATGGGCCTCGAGGTTCCGCCGCCCGAGCAACAGACGCCCGAAGCGCTTGGGATGCTTCAGCGCGCCGAAATCGAGAAATGGTGGCCGATCATCAAGGCGTCCGGCATCAAGGCAGAATGAGTTAAACAGGTAATGAGGCTGACTTCCGGAGTCGGCCCGTTGCGGGCTGCCGGAGTAATCGACGGTCAAACGCTCGTCACTGTCCCCGCTGCAACGATGCCCGCTTCTGGCCCTTAACAGACGCGTTAGTCGGCGACACCCGCGGCTTTATGCGGCCCGGACGCCAGCAATAAATTTGTCGACCTGGACCCGAAGCTCGTCTGATTGACGAGACAGTTGTCCGGCCGCTTCAAGAACTTGATTGGCTTCAACCTTGTTGCTTCCGGAGGCCTGCTCAACGGCTGCGATCGCCTGCGTCACGTCCATGGCGCTGTTTGATGCTTGCTGCGCGCCCTGCGCGATCTCGCGAGTCGCTGCTCTTTGTTGCGCCATGGCGGAGGCAACGTCTGTGGCGATCTCGTTCATTTCCCCAATTGTCGCAACAATCTCCTCAATTGCTGAGACGACGTTTCCAGTAACCGATTGAATTCTTATAATTTGGGTTTCAATTTCCTCGGTAGCATTCCGCGTTTGTGTAGCGAGAGATTTAACTTCACCAGCAACCACGGCGAAGCCGCGGCCGGCCTGACCAGCTCGCGCCGCCTCAATGCTCGCATTAAGAGCGAGAAGGTTGGTTTGCTGCGCGATTTGCCTGATCAGACTGGTCACATCGCCAATATCTTTCGCGTCGGCAAGCAGCGCCTGCACCGTCTCATTGGTTCGATTGGCATCTGCCGCCGCTTTGATCGCAATGGTTGATGAACGAGCCGCTCGAGCGCCAATCTCTTCAATTGATATTAAAAGTTCTTCGGTGGCGCTCGCTACCATTTGAGCATTCACGTTCGCCTCTTGAGCCGCGAACTTTACGCTTGTTGACTTTTGATCGGTCTGCTCAGTGCTCGCGAACATCGTCTCAGCGCTTTCTTTTAAATTTGCGGCGGCAGATGAAAGCGTGGAAGTCAGCGCGCTAGCCGCGGCTTCAAATTGTGAGTTGATCGTCTCGATGGCGGTAGCTCGCTGTTCTTTTGCTTGTCTCTCGACCTTGCTTTGATCGGCAAGCTCGTTGGCTAGAATCTTGTTATCCTTAAATATCTGCACAGCCTGGGCCATGGCGCCAATTTCGTCGCGGCGCGTAGCATGCGGGATTTCGATATCAGTTCTTCCGGCCGCAACTTCGCGCATGATAGCCGTGGTTTGACTGATCGGACGGGCAATTCCTCTCCCTATAAGCAGGGCCAACGTCACGCCAAAAAAGATTGCCACTGCTGATGTGAGTAATTCCAGGTGACGGGATGACGACACAGCGATTTGCATCCCCCCGACAGTGCCAAGCTGGGCTTCAGCGCTTGCGAATTGAATTTGGTCCGTCGCCACGATCAAAGCGGTAGCAGCGGTGTGTCGGTCAGCCGCAATACTCGCAAATCGCTCAGTGGTTTCGATCAGCCCGTCTAACGCCCTGGTGTACCGCCCGAAGGGGTCGGCCATGGCCTTTAGAAAGCGCTCCACCCGTGGGTTGTCGATGCCGCGCGTCGTCAGAGCATCAAGACCTTGATGCATCGCCAAGATATCTGTCCGTGCCGTGGCGGAATCGGCCGGGTTACGCGATGCGAGGAACCGGGTCGCGCTTACGTTGCTACTATAAAACGCCTCCATCAACCGAATGGCGTCATTTACCACATTTGAGTTGTTAGGATCGGCGGCGAGAGTTTCGACAATGGCCGCTACCGTCGTGCTCAACTCCGTTGCACTTGTTGTTAGTTCGGCCGCTTGGGCGCGCCGGTCGTTAACGGTATCTATAGTCGCAGTTACAGAATTACGATAGCGATCGGCGAAACTTCGTAGCGTGTCGACCGTCGCGTTTGTTTTCCCGTCTGATGGAGCGTAAGCCTCCGCGACGAGACGCGTTTCGTCCTGTAATTGGGCCAACGCGCGCTGCGCAGCCTGCAAATCAGTATCGTTTTCCGAAAGAGCATACTGCGTCACCAGCGCGTGGGTGTCCCCAACGCGCGTTGCGAATTGGGCGACTGCCAAAGTTTCTGTTACGCTGGAGTCGACATAGTTTGCTTGGGTCTCGACCGAGTGTATGGTTCGCCAAGAAATAATCGACAATAAGATTAGCAAAAGTAAGATGATTCCCATTCCGCCGGATATTCGTTGCAAAACTGATAGCCGATCGAGGCCGAGAGCCGGTACGAGCTTCGCCGCCATGCGATCGAGGAGCAATACAAATCGCCTCACTGCTCGATCTCGCCTTGAAGCGTATAGATGATCACTTGAACTCACGTATTTTGCTAATGAGCTCGCTGCCAAAGCGGCGGTCGAATTCGGAATTTGCCGGCGCCATTGCGGCCGCAAACTTGCTGCGGTCTATATCTTTCGTGACCTGCATTCCCGCCTGCGCCAGCTGGGAGACGCCCTTTGTCTCAGCAGCTGCTGCAAACTGACGAGAAGCTTCGCCAGCCAGTCGCGCGGCCTCAATGAATGACCGCTTGTCTTCGACCGAGAGGCCTTCGAAATCGTCGGTCGACATAAACAAAATCGCCGGATCATATACGTGAGCGGTAAGAGCTAGATATTTCTGCACCTGATAGAATTTCGAGGACAGGATCGTCGCGATAGGATTTTCCTGCCCATCGAACTGGCCGGACTGCAGCGCGCCATAGAGCTGTGGAAAAGGAAGCGCGCTGACGTCGGCGCCGAGGGCTTTAAATCCGGCAAGCATGACGTCCGACTGCGGCAGACGCAGCTTCAGGCCTTGGAGATCCTCGGGTGAGCGTATCTCATGCTTCGAGTTGGTTATGTGCCGCATTCCATTTTCACCCCACGCCAACGCGACCAAATCCTTGTCTCGGAACTTTCCCAAATAGGACTGTCCGATTGGACCGTCGAGCACTGCGTGGGCGTGATCGGCATCCCGGAAAAGAAACGGAATATTGAATATGCCTATATCTGACAGGAAGTTCGGAAGTGGCGCGCCTGTGATGAAAGCCAAGTCCACCGTACCGAGTTGCACGGCTTTGAGCATTTCAACCTCACCGCCCAATGCGGAGTTCGGATACTGCTCGATCTTGTAGCGACCTTGTGTTCGCTTCTCGATTTCGTTTGCGAATACGGTACTCCCAGCGCCAAGTTGCGAATCCGTCGATAGGATATAGCCAAGTTTCAATATTTTGACGCTCTGCGCCGAGGCAGGTGCGAGCAAGCAAAAAAATGCGATCGCAATTCCTGCCGGTAGACGACAGAATTTTTCTATAAGATCAGAAGAGCGCCTGAAGGTGAACATGCCCGTTCCCCACAAAGGACATCAAGCCGGAAGTTGCCAGCGAACTGTTTAGACTTCGTTAACCTTGCGATGTCTGACGCGGAGTTCGGCAGATCCACGATTCCGGAGGCTGTCTTTGCGTCGCATGTTGTCGACGACCCCAATCGGACGCAGACAGCTCCGAAGGCCGAGGCTTGTACTTAGATGGCGGCGTCCGCTTGCAGGGGCAAAGCGGACACCGCGGAGTGGAGCCGCCGCGGCAGCTAATGACCGATGCTGTTGATAAAATAGCCGATGAGAGGCGTGGGGTCTCTGTCGTTGCCTTTGATCCTTTTACGCTCCCGATTGGGAGGGGCTGTTTGACCTCCGTCCCTATGCTTGATGGAACTGCTGCTCACGTGACGCTGGCAAGCCGACCCATCATGGCAAACCTCCGCCCTTGATAGTCTCAAGCAGACGGAATCACGGTTCGCCGTTTATCGCGAGGCCTTTTTCAACAGTATCGACCCATAAGAGACATTCACCGAACCGCGTCGCTCGGAAACTCGGTCCTTGTTGCCACAAGGCGGACATTGCACGATCGTGCACTGTTAGGTGCTGCCATTCTGCTGGCCGGACGCGCTTAAACAACGGTTGGAGCATGCTAGCGTTGAAGCCGTTTGATGACGTCCGCGAGCTGCTCCATGGCCTCCTGCTTATCCTCGTCGCTCAACTTGTTCAGATCGATCCGAATGGATAGGCCATCGCGATCGCACCGGATGTACCGATCTTCCTCGGACCGGTCAAAAAAATTCGTAAGCGCGAAAGGACGGATTTCCCGCCGGATCTTTTCAGAGGCACCGGTGCGGTAGTCCGAAAAATGATGTAGAGGGACATGTAGTCAGTCCGATTTCCAACCAGCAGCCTTCGTAAGCTCTCTGTGATGCTTTGGATTACGAAAACCGGCGTCGACGGGCGCACAGGCAAAAATTTCGATCGGTTCATTTTGGCCTTTTTCAACAGCATCGACCCTGAACGGACTCGAAGGCTACACGGCGCGCTGACTGACCACTGTTATTCGGTATCATAGAAGCCGGCGGATGGCTGGAGGCCGAATGCAACTCGAACAATTGAGATGGTGCGAGTTTATCGCACAGCTTGGCCACGCAATGATCGGGGCGCCGCAACTTTGGTCTAGCACTTCAAAATAGCGTACTTGACAGGATTGGCCCAGATTTTTGAGGCTTGATCGATGATGATCGATGATCTCGCATTGGCGCGTGCGATTCACGTTCTAGCATTAGTTCACTGGATCGGCGGCTTAGCCATCGTGACGACAATTGTTTTGCCCGACGCTCGCAGACTACCCAACGCGAAGGACGCGGTTGCCGTCTTCGAGGCATTTGAACAACGTTTCGCATTTCAGGTCCGCATTTCGATCCTGCTGGTCGGTCTGTCCGGTGCCTACATGCTGACCAAGCTCGATGCCTGGGATCGCTTCCAATACGCGTCGTTCTGGTGGCTGGACCTGATGGTCGCCGTCTGGATGCTGTTCGCGCTCATGGTCTACGTGCTCGAACCGCTCGTGTTGCATCGTCACTTTCACGAATTCGCTCTGCGCGACAAGAATCGCGCGTTCGCAGCGGCGACTGGACTTCACGCGGTAGCGCTGATTATTTCGGCATTCGCGATTGGCGCGGGCGTCCTTGGGGCGCACGGCGGATTGCCCTGACGTGCAATTCGCCGGTTTCGGCGCTTTACTTTCGCTCCGCCCACAGCCACGGGCGACCGAGCAATAGCGGGCCGAAAATCACGGCAAAACAGCCGGCACGCGATTCCACGGAAAATTGCGGCGGCCCCCAGGCTTCTGAGAAAAGTCGCCGCCATTCATGGGCGGATTCCAAAAAATCCGGCGGCACTGAGGCATGGAGCATACGCTGCTCTGGCGTCGATCCGATTTGCTCATGCTGCGTCGGTGTCATAATTAATCCGCTCTGCTCAGACAATTTTGCAAGGGATCATGGCATCCTCATCAAACTTGTAAACCGCGCAGAGCCGGTGATAACCGTCGGCGATAATCAACTTGCCGTTCACTTTGTCCCTGTACAGCAACAATGGAGACAGCTTTTCATCCCGGGCGATCTGAGCGCGATCTTTTTCCACATGACTATCGCTGATCCCCAATAATGATAGGCCGGATGCTCGGAATATGTCTTTAGCCGCAAATTCCGTCATCTCAGCTTTTTTCAATTTCTCGGCAGCAGTCTTGGCTGCCTGTTGGTCCATCGACAAACTCAGATACGACGCGGCGGCCGGATAGTCATGCTTCTGCGGTTTATCAAGCCATTTAATTTTCATTG
>Ga0182018_10004032_pt1 | contig 12662 bp, 10 predicted proteins | sample 812P2MmetaG_FD_120490 | JGI IMG/M metagenome (GOLD analysis project Ga0182018, IMG submission 120490) | Permafrost microbial communities from Stordalen Mire, Sweden - 812P2M metaG | ecosystem: Environmental > Terrestrial > Soil > Wetlands > Permafrost | place: Sweden: Stordalen | collected...
GATTCCCATCAGTAGCCGGCGCAGGGCCGCATTCGGAATGAGGCGGAGCGCCGGATAGGAAGAATGGAAGAGAAGGACAGTAAAGACACAGGCCGAGATCATGAAGATGGCGAGTTCGACGCCTTCAAAGATATACAGTCGCCAGTTGCGCTCGAATGCCAATCGCGGCGTCATCTTCGGAAAGCGCGGAATGGTTTTTTTCACCGTCTTGTGCAAAGGATAGCTCCCGCCACGCAAGCCAACTCTGTTTCCGGCAACATGGCGGTCTACCAGGATCTGAGCTGACGGTAAAGCAACGCTACCGTACAGTGACTGCATAGTCCTGTCCTTCCCAGCGGATATACCCCCAATACTTATGTTTAGTTGTGATGCCGGTTTTAGCGCCGCCAGTAGTCTCAGCATGGTCCGACTCAGCATGGTCCGACGGCTTCCTGCGCCGGTAAAGGTGGATTAGCAACCGCTCCCCTCAACGATGACGAAGATCGGGTTATCTGAAATGAATTGTGCATATGCAAGTAGGCTCGTTCCCCGGGGCGGGCGCATCAAACGTGGGGGAGAGGTGCTTCATGAGACTTCAGGGTAAGGTAGGCGTCGTCACCGGAGCCGGGACGGGAATCGGTCAGGCCATTGCTGTGGCGTTCGCCCAGGCCGGAGCCGCGGTCGTCGTGGACTATGTCGGCCAGGCGAACGTCTCCGAGGGCACGATCAAGACAATCAGCGCGATGGGAGGAAAGGCGCTGGGAGTAGATGCGGATATCTCCCGTCCGGATGATGTCAACAGCCTGATCCAGAAAACAATTGCTGCGTTTGGCAAGCTCGATATCTTTGTGAACAACGCAGGCATCGAGAAGAAGATTGCTTTTGTGGATTATCCGATCGAAGAATGGCAGAACATCATGGCCGTAAATCTTACCGGTCCCTTTCTTTGCTCGCAGGCGGCTGCCAGGCAGATGATCCAGCAAGGCGGCGGCGGCCGGATCATCAACATTTCCTCCATCCATGAGGATCTTCCGATGACTGAAAATGCTCCCTATTGCGCGACTAAGGGTGGATTGCGGATGCTGATGCGCACCATCGCTGTCGAACTCGCTCCTCATCGGATTACCGTGAATAATATCGGTCCCGGAGCTATCTACACGCTGATCGATAGAGATGTCGAGATGGATGCCAAACTGAACGACGAGATTCTGGCCGAGATTCCCATGGGACGTTGGGGTAAGCCTGAAGAGGTCGCCCAGCTTGCCGTCTACCTCGCGTCCGATGACGCTTCCTATGTTACGGGTAGCACCCACTTTATTGATGGCGGCATGTTGAGAAATGCTGGTAGTTTGTAGAACACGCACGAGGACAAACCAATACGCCAGCGCGTGGCCGGTTTTTGATTTGGCTCTGCCGAGCGCCCAGGATTGGGAGCTTCGTCGAAAATTAAATTAAGAGATAGGCTGAAGCCGTATTGCTCCGTCGCCGCCGCTATCTGAAACGCTGTAGAAGATGTCATGGTTGCGATGTGCCCTTTCTGATTTGTTGCTCAGGTGTGCCAGAAGCACCAGTTCCACTATGAACCTCGCCCTCTACGGCCTCAGTCAGGGCGATGTTGTTTCGATCGAGAAGGGTCCCCGTCGCCACTTCATACTGGATTAGTGCCTTGGCATAGGTGGCGCGGGCATCGACGACACGAGCCTGAGCCAGGGTCAGATTGTGCTGAGCCGTGATCGCGTCTTCTACATCGGAAGAAGGCAACGCGGCCTTTTGATGCCGCATATCGAGTACCTGACGCGCCAGCTTAACCAGCTTCTGCGCGGAGGCTAGTTGGTCCCGTGCCTGCTCCACCGCACTCGGTGTCTTGCTGACATTGCAAACGGCTTGGTTCTTCGCGTCCTGCAGCTTCGCCTGCAGCTGCCGTTGTTCCAGCAGCGCACGTTCCGCATCGGCCTGCGCCGTGCGGTTGCGAATGGGGAGGTTGAGCGTCAATCCATAGGAAATATTGGGATAGTCTCCCTCAAGGATGTTTGTGAAAGTCGGGCCGAGCGCTCCATTTATCCCAGAGAGGGAGTACGAGGCGTATACGTCGAGCGCGGGCAGTAAGGAATTGTGGATTGCCTCGATGACCGCCTGCTGATTGCCCAGGTCCATATCGGCTTGCTCGATCTCCGGCAGGTGGGTCGCAGCCTCCCGCAAGGCTTCAGCCAGAAGTGGAACATCCCCGGGTTGCGGATCGGGCAGATGGTCGGATGGGACCACCTCCGCGGTCGCCAAATCTTCATTGAAATCCCTGCATAGTTTCACCTTGAGGGCTTTGGCGTCCTGGGCGAAGGTGTCTTGCGCTTTCAGCAGGTCCTGCTACCGCAGAGCGACCTCTTCCTCGCTGCGCAGCTCGTCATACTCGGCCGCAGACCCAACTTCGGCCTGCTTGTGGTCCGTGAGCTTCTGCGCATAATCCAGACCATCTTGTGCCACCAGGATGCTCTCCCGATCGGACAGCAAGTCGTAGTAGGCGGTCATCACCTCCGCCACTGCGAGAGTCGCCCGTTGCCGGAAGACACTCATGGAATACTTCAAATCATTCTGGCCGATGCGGATGAATCTGCTGTTGGCGCGGGTCCCAAAGCCGCGCAACAAGTGCTGGCTCACGCCTGCGGAAAGACCCGATACCTGTTCCGGATCGTAAATGGCGGTTGTGCTGTTGGAGGAGAGACGCGAGTTGTCCTCGGACACGAAGAGGCTTGTACCCGTCAGAAACCCCTGGCTGTACCCCGCCGCAACCGAAGCCTGATGGGTGGTATTGATGGATACGCCGCTGACCACCTTATAGTTCAGGGGCGTAATGGCATTGCTCCAGCCATAGCTCACGCTCACGTTTGGCGCCGTTCCGAATGTGGATTGCGACCGTGGGAATCGTGGTGAGCGACCTAAACATGCGAGCACTCTAAGGAGTGGAAGCAGCGGCGGCGGCGGCCAGTCGGGCCGCTTTCTCGCGATGCTTGCGAATATAATGCGCGGCAACATCGGGGTAGAACTCGCGGATAGAGGAGAAGCCCACGTCGCGCATGACGGAATAGCCGAACTTGGTGGCGAGGGCCCCGAATGTGTCGGCGCTGGGCGGGTAGTAATATCGCGAGATCACCTGGGTGAGGACTTTGCCGCCGAGTGCGGCGATGTTGGCGGTCTGGCGGCCACCGTAGGTTCGGGCCACAGATTGTCGGCTGATCACGTAGAGACTGCGGACCACGATTCTGTGCCCTGCGCCAAGCGCGTAGTAACGGGTGTCCTCGCGGAGGATACTGGGCAACAGCCAAGCGGAGAGATACGTATTGTCGGTCTTATCGAGGAAGCCTCGCCAGGTGTAGGCGTAAAAGCCGTCTATTCCCTTGCCGAGAGCGGCATGCGAGTCCATGCCTTCGGCGGTAAGCGAGGTGATTCCAAGAAAAATAAAGGACGAATAGTCAGTTGCCTGCCTAGTAGCTACGGTGAAGTTGTACTTCCATCCGGGTGGGTGGGGCGTCGCTCCGCCGGAGACGGTTCGGAAGTTGGGCATGAAGCCGAGGATGCGCTGCGGCTGTCGACGATTGAGGGGGATCGGATTGCCATTTGCATCGAGAGGTGCGTTGGAGCTTGGCTGGCGTTGCGGGTCGTCGCGGTTGGTGTCCTGTGTGGACTGGCTGGCCTGTCCAGGACTCGAAGAATAGGCCGACTCAGACGCCCCGGTGAGATTGGCCGAAGATGAATAGCCTCCAGAATCGGAGGCGTTGGCGGCGAGGAAGCTGTTCGACGACTGCGGGGCGTCTGGAAGCTGCTCAGATTCCGCATGGCCCATCGTGGCTAGACTTAGACAGACAAAAACGAATACAAAGCGCAAACGTCCATCCTCGCAGTGCTGGGAAAGCTGCCACTCCGAAATTGAAAATTCGGCAGCCTTCTTGATTAGAACAGGAAATCGGATGGCAGGTCTAAAATGCGGCTTGAATATCGAATGGAGTTCGAAAGTTCCGGGGGCGGTCAGTCGACCGGGACTCGGGAACATAGCCTCAGTTTGCAGGCTAAGCCAATACCGTACAACGCCTGCATAGTATGCCGCTCGGACGCAGGTTGTGCATCTCCGCCTAACGGACGAACAAGAGGTAGAAAGCCATGCCTACACCGACCAGCGCCAGCACCAACGCCAAGGTGACTGCACTCGTCGAGACCTGGCCGGGCACCCACGTGCCGCTTTTCAGTTTATGCACCACGGATATGTGACTGAAAACGGAACTTACATTGACGATCACTCCCAATGCGACCAGGGCGACTCCCGACCACACGGACAGGCCCGTGGCGTGCACGGGAAGATGCGTCTCCTCACTCTGCATCTCACGCAAGAACAAGCCAAAACGAGCGACCGCGAACCCGACGCCCATGAGGCCCAACCCGGTGCGAATCCACGCAAGAAAGGTCCGCTCGGCAGCGAAGTAAACTCTCGGATCTCGTTCTGCCGCTTCGGGGTTCGCCATGTGGCAATTGTCCTTTCTTAGATACGAACATGTTATCCCGGTGAGTGCCGGCTTGGGGAACGGGAGCGAGGTCCGCTTATCAGGCCGGTCCTGCTTCAGGCGCGGGCGGCTGTTGCGGCCGGTCGTCCCGGCGACCATACACCAGCATGTAGACGGCCGGAACGAGGAAGACCGTCACGACAACCGAAACCGAAAGGCCGCCAATGATCGCCCGCGCAAGAGGGGCGTACTGTTCGCTTCCTGCCTCTAACCCTAGAGCCAACGGAATCATGCCGAGCAGTGTTGCGAGAGAAGTCATCAGGATCGGGCGCAAGCGAATCTTGCAGGATTGGACTACGGCTTCTCTGTAGCTGCTTCCCCTGCTATGCAGAATGCCAGCGAACTCCACGATGAGGATGCTGTTCGAGACGACGATGCCAACCATCATGATCACCCCCATCAATGACATGACATTCAACGTGGAGCCGGTGATGACTAATAGCACGAGTACGCCCGCGAGGCCGGGCGGGACAGCCATCAAGATGATGAACGGGTCGATGAACGACGTAAACTGCGCCATAAGGATGAAGTACACCAGTACCACAGCCAGCACAATTCCCAAGCCGAACCGCAGGAATGAATCGTCCATGCTCTGTACGGCCCCATGCTCCAGAACGCGCATTCCATTTGCCGTGGACACTCCCTTAATGGCTTCGTTCACCTGCTTGCTGACCGCATTCAAGGCTTCCGCCTTGGGCAGTACATAGATATCGATAACACGCCGTAGCTGATAGTGATCCACCTCTGTGGGGGTGTTGATCTGCTTGGTAAATACGACAGAGCGGAGCGGCGTGTAACTCTGGCTGTCCTTGCCTCGAAGTGGAATGTTGCCCAATTCTTCCATATTCATGTGACCGATCTGCGGGTTGGAATATTGCACGGTCAGCATGTAGTTGTTGCCCGTCTTTGGATCGATCCAATAGCTCGGAGCGATCACGCCATTCGAGGTGAGCGCGGTGATCACGTTGTCCACGACATCCTTCGGTGTCAACCCGATCAGGCTGGCGCGCTCGCGATCGATATCCATCTCCAGTCCCGGATACTTCAGGTCCTGCGGAATGAAGACGGCGGAAACGCTGCTCGACCCTCGCAGTTTCGTGGCCAGGTCCTCGGCTTGCGCGAAGGCGGCCTTCTGGTCGTTGGAAGCGACCTGGATATCGATCGGCGCGGGAAGACCCTGATTGACGACAGAATCCACCAAGCCGCCCACCTGAAAGTAGGTGGTCAACTGCGGCAGCTGGGAAGCGAGGGCGTCGCGCACCTTTACAAGGTAGGCGTAGCTGCCGGTCTTGTGCCCCTCCTTGAGGCTAACCTGCACGAATGCGGTGTCCATGGCAGAGTTCGGTGTATAGATCGCAGAAAGATCGGGAGTGATGCCAATGTTGGAGACAATCATCCCGAGATCGGCAGGGCTGACGACCTGTCGGATCACAGCCTCTACCTTTCCAATATCCTCGTTGCTCACCTCGATACGGGTGCCACTCGGCATCTTTACGTTCACGATGAACTGTCCGGGATCGGTGCGGGGAAAGTATGCGCGACCGAGGAATGGGAGGAACAACGCAATTACCAGCGCCGTCCCGCCTAGCATCACCGCGGTTGAAAATCCAGGCCTTCGCAGCGTCCAGTAAGCTAGGCGCTCGTACCTTTCCAGCATTCCGGCGAAGCCAAGGTTGAAGAGGTCGACGCCCCGCTGGAATATCGAGGGCTTTTTCTTGACGTGGTCCTTTGGCTTCGTGTCGTCGGCATACGAGGCAATTCCGCTGTTTTCTTCGTGCTCAATGCCGGCATCTTTCTTTGGTTTCGGGTGAATAAACTTGGCGCAAAAGAGGGGAACCAGCGTCATCGAAAAGAGGTACGACGCAAAGATCGTGAATACGACCCCATAGGCGAGGTCGGTGAATATGTATTTGCTTACCCCGTTGAGGATGAACACGGGAAAGAACACGACCGCAGTCGTGACTGTTGCCGCGAATACCGGGAGTGCTACTTCGGTTCCGCCATCGGCCGCGGCGATCTCCGGGGAAGCCCCTTCCTCCATGAAGCGGAAGATGTTCTCCAGCACGATCACTGAGTTGTCAATCAAGCGTGAAAGCACAAGCGCCAGCCCGCCCAGGAGCATGGTATTTATCGATCCTCCCATGCCGCTCACAATGAGCAGGCATGTGAGCACCGCAAGAGGAATGGCGATCAATGCAGCGATCGTCGCCCTTGGGCTACCAAGAAAGACCAGAATCATGACGCCGGTGAGAAGAAGTCCTATGCCCACCTCCTTAAGCAGGTTCCTGATCGCTCCTTTGACAAATACGGATTGATCGAAGACCACGGCGGTCTTGAGAGTGGAAGGAATATCGACCAGTTTCTCCACGGCGGCCCGCATGCCATTGACGATCGTGATGGTGTTGCTCTTTCCTGCCTGCTTCAGAACCGGAATATATACGGAGCGTTGCCCGTCGATGCGAACGATGTTGGTCTGAATTGCTCCAGCATCTTCGGCGTGCCCGATATCGCCCACCAAGACGGAAGCGTTACCCACGGATCGCAGAGGGATCGAGTTGACCTGGCTGGGCGTCGCGATTTGGCTGTTGGCATAGATGTTGAAATCCTGCGTGCCGATGCGAACGTCGCCTGCCGGCAGAATCAGGTTGGAGTCGTTCACGCTGTCAACAACGTCCATTACGCTTAGATTATGTGCCTCAAGTTTTAGAGGATCGACGTAGACCTGAATCTGTCGATATGTGCCCCCGAACGGCTGGGGAACTGACGCCCCCTGCACATTGGCGATCTGATCGCGAACGCTGAACTGTGCAAGGTCTTTGAGTTGGGTCTCGTTTAGGCCTTTCCCTTCCAGCGTCACCAAGCAGATGGGCTGACTGGACGCTGTCATGCCCAGGACTACCGGGGGAAGTGTCCCGGGAGGGAGGCGTCTGAGGTCAGCGAGCGCTAGATTCGCGATGTTACTTAACGCGGAGTTGCCGTCGGTTCCTGGGCGGAAGTAGACCTTGATCAGGCTGACGCCTGTGAGTGAGCGCGATTCAATGTGATCGACGTTGGCGCCCAGCGTAAAGAACCGCTCAAAGGTATCGGTGATGTCGGCTTCAATTTGCTCCGGCGGCATGCCGGCGTAAAAGGTCGCAACCACGACGACCGGCATATCGATGTCGGGAAAGAGATCGACTGGCATCGAAATCATATTTGCTAAGCCGACAACAAAGATTGTCAGACAGACCATCAAGATCGTGTAGGGATAGCGCAGCGCAAACTTAGGCATTACTGGGCGCCTCCCGCGTTCTCCTGGGGATCTGTTACGCCGCCTTCTTCATGCATGATGTCGCTGGCCGGCTCCTGCTGGACTTGTGGAGTCACTTGTTCCCCTGCGTGGAAGCGGGTAGCGTCCCCAAGCAGCACGCGATCACCAGCCTGCAGACCGCTCATCACCTCCACGAGCGTCGATCCGCGAAGGCCAAGCTGCACCGAACGTTGCTCCGCCTGATCGCTTGCGTTCAGGACCCACACCGAACCAGTGTCGCCTGCCCCTTGCACTGCGACGATTGGAATTGTCAACACGTTCTCGCGATGCGCCAACTGGAGATAGGTGTTTGCATACATGCCAGGAGTTATGGCAAGTGTGGGATTTGGGACATCCACCTCCGTCTCCATGGTTCGCGTGCTGAGATCCAGGTTACGGGTAAACCGAACCACCTTCCCGCTGAAATTCTGGTCAAGCGCGTCTACGCGAATCTGCATTGGGTCGCCCACGTGGACGTATCTCACCGCGTCCTCCGGCACGGGCACACGTAGCCGAAGTAAATTGCTCTGCGCAAGCTTGATCAACGGCATGGCTTGTGTTTCTGAATTTGTTCCCTGCTGCAGCAGCACGCCCGTATCGGCATAACGCCAAGCCACTACACCATCCAGCGGAGCTGTCACGTTGGTATAGCTCTGGAGGGCTCCAACGCGCTGCTGGTCGTCGGCCGCTGCATTTGCGCCCTGCTTTGCGCCCGCAAGCTGGGCGAGTGCGGCATCCATCTGCTCTTGCGAGGCATCTGCCTGGGAGCGCGCATCGTCCAGTTCCTGTGCCGCGATGAGACCGGGCCGCTGTGCGGATGCCTGCGCGAGTCGGTCGTAGTTGGATTGAAGCGCCGCGTGCAGGGACTTTGCCCGGCTCACATCGTGCTCCGCCGCGGAGATTGCATCCTGGGAGCGCAGCGCCTCCGATTGTGTGCTGCGATACTGAGCGTTCAACTCTGGTACTTCGAGCGTGGCCAGCGTCTGCCCCGCGCGTACGCGGTCCCCGATATCGACATAGATGTGCCGGACATATCCAGACACCTTCGCGTGCACATCCACTACTTGATATGCCTGGAACTGCCCAGCCAGACTCAGCAAGTGCGAGATGTTTCCTCTCTGGACCACGGCTACCGACACCGCAGGCGGTGGCGGATTCTTCTTGGAGTCGGGGTCGTCTCGACATCCGGACAAGAGGACAATGGCTGCAAACGTCGGAGCCGATAGGCGGAAGATGACTTTGACAGGTCGTGTCGGCATACTAGAAATACTCCACTCGCAGGGCTTCCTTGCGCGCTCCTTCGATCCAGTGACGAACTGAAGGAATCAGTTCATCAGCGCAGGCTCTGATGACGTCTGAGGCCCGAAACACGATACTTTTGTGATGCATAGGCCCGGTGCGAAGTTGCGCGGTTAACCGGGCCGAACAGTCCAATCAACCATCATTCTGCCCTCCCTTGATTGACAGAACAGGGCACGCCGCTCTGGTGAGCAGTTGGTAGGCAAAGCTGGTGTGAAGATGCCGGCCAAGCTGAGATTGCGTACGGACCCCAAGCACAATGAGTCCGGCCGTCTCTGTCTCGACTCGCGTAAGAATTTGATCGAGATCGAAGCCATGCTTTAGATGGAAGGCGGGCGTGCACCAATCGCCCGCCGTATCCGGTATTCTGCGGCGCAGCGCGTCGCAGTAGTTCTCTGCCTGCTCCTGAGCGGGCTCCGAATCATGTTGCAAGGGAGTTGGTGCCAAGTGGCAAACTTCAACGGGAACGTTGAACTCCCTTCCGAGTAGGAGCGCGTATGGAGCGGCAGCGGCCGCCTCTGGTGTGAAGTCGGAGCAGTAGACGATCCGGTTTAGTTTGAGACGTAGATCGATTCCAGCCAGGACGTGTGCGCCTACGGAGAGCGTGGGGCAGGACACCGATAGGAGAATCTTTTCCGTGTTCGAGCCGATCAGAAGATGCCCAACACCGCGATGTACGCCGTGGACACCGATAACAAGGAGACCCGGCGACTGAGCTTTCACGACATTGAGAATGACCTGACACGGAGTGCCGTCTTCGACAATGGTTTTGACTTCAAGGCCAGTGCGGCGAAGTCCGGCGGCAAAGGCGTCCAGGCGCTCTTTAGCCGCCGTTCGCGAGACACATGGTCTTCCCGTCACGACTTCCGCCTCTTCTGCGGGGGGTGACAGTTCTACCGCGTGAAGCAACGTCACTGTGGACTTAAAATGATGCGCAAACGCAACGGCGTAGTCGAGAGCGAGGCGAGAGCTTTCGAGAAAATCGGTCGCAAACAGGATCCGCGCTATCTTCAATTCATTCATCATTTCCCCTGCACGAGACCGTGGGTCATAAGGTTGCAGAACTGCGGTGCCGGACGGATATCACCGGACAGGTTGCCTTCGCGAGAAGGTGATAGGCAAAACTCGTATTGAGGTGTCGTCCGAGTTGAGACTCGGTGTGCGCCCCGAGCACGATCAAACCGGCGCTCTGGCCTTGAGCGCGTTCGATGATTTCGTCGATCTCCATGCCATGGTCCAGGTGAAACGACGGTGAGCACCAGGTTGAAGCTGCCTCGGGAAGTAACTTCTTCATCGTCTCGCAGTAATTCTCCGCCAGGACGTTGCGACCCTGTGGACTGTTATCAGCAACATCCGGCATAAGTTGACAGAGATCGATCGCGGCGTGGAATTCTTTACCGAGGAATACGGCGTATGGAGCAGCAGCGGTCGCCTCCGGCGTGAAATCAGAGAAGTACACGATCTCTTTGAAGTGGAGGGCGGGATCGACTCCCGCCATGACGTGGGCGCCGACGGTCATCGTTGGGCAGTTTGCCGAGAGCAGGATGCGCTCCGTGTTGGAACCAATCAACAGATGCGCAAGTCCACGATGTACGCCATGGACGCCGAGAACGAGGAGATCGGCGGCATGGTAGTCAACGGCCTGGAGAATCACGTCACTTGGAATGCCATCTACCACAAGTGTTTCTACCTGGAGTCCAGTGCATCGAACTCCATTGGCGATTGCCTCGAGCCGCTCACAGGCTAGCCGGCGCGAGACGCTTGGTCTGGATGTAGCGGTTTCTGCCTCTCTCGCTGGATAAGATAGCTCCACGGCATGGAGCATGATGAGCGCCGCCTTGAAATGGCTCGCGAATGCCGCCGCATAGTCGAGCGCGATGCGCGAGCTGGCGAGGAAATCAGTCGCAAACAGAATTCGGTCGACTTTCGGTTGTGGAAGCATAATGCTACCTTTCTCGATAGCGCTTTAGGGCTGTGATCCGCTTTGGAACCGCAGTGCAGCCAGGTCCGCCTCGTATTCAAATTGCGCATTCGCTTGGTCAATCTGCGCCTGTGTTTGTTGCAACTGGGCCTGACTCAGCTCCACGATGGAACTCAAACCCAGGCGATATCTCGTGTCCGCGAGGTCGAGTGCGGTGTTGGCCTCCTTCAGCAGTTCGGTCGTAACCGTGATTCGCTGCTTGGCCGTATTCATCGTCAGCCAAGCGGTGCGCACATCGCGCACGATGCGATCGATCAGCACTCGGCTCTGTTCGTCGGAAGCCTTCGCGCGCAGGTCAGCTTCCTCAGCCTCCGAATGGAATTTGAAACCGTTGAAGATGGGGATTTGAATATTGACACCGGCGGCGCCGTACCGGTCATAGATGAAGTATGTGTTCGTCGACGTGTTAGGCGCCCAAGGAGTGTAGCCAACCACTCCCAGGCCGGAGACGGTCGGAAAGAGTTGGTCGTGCTGCGCATGGGCGAAGCGAACGTCTGCATCGTGGGCCAGCTTGAGGGCAAGCAAGTCAGGGCGCTGTTGCAAGGCAAGGGCAATCACTCCCTCAGCAGTCGCTGCTACCGGTGTGGGCGGCGACGGGTCATCGATCAGGTTGAATTGCGTGTCGTCAGTGGTACCCAGGACTTCATTCAGACTGGCAATCGCAGAATCGTATTGATTCTGCGCGTTTAGATTGAGCAACTGCGCCTCGGACAGGTTGACCTGCGCAAAGCTCTGGTCGAGCGTGGATTTCAGCTTGCTGGCAGTGAGCGCACCGACTTGATCGTTGACTGCCTGACGGGCATTGACCGTGCTCTTGGCGACTTGAAGCGTGGCTTGCGCCTCCAGCGCCTGGTAAAAGGCAAAGTCCGTAGCCAGCACGATGTCCTCGCGTGTGGCTTGGCTCTGCTGGTCGGAGGCCTTCGACTGGAATGACGACGAGGCCACCAGGTTGCGCGTGCGGCCGAAGTCGGTGATGAGCTGAGCCACCGTGACCCCAGCACCCGCGTGATTGAGCAGGCGGGAAGCGTCCAGCGAGCCGGTTGACAAGCGGCTGCCTTCTTCTGCGGCTGCGCCTGTCAATTCGCCATTGAGCGTTGGATAGTAGGCGGAGCGCGTTTCGCGAACCACCTGCTTCTGCGCGAGCGCAATCAAGCCAGCCACGCTGATGCGCGGATTGTTCTTGAGCGCAAGCTGCTCTGCCTGCTGCCGCGCAAGCGCTGGGCCAGAGGGCGCTGCAGGTGGAACCGATGCAGAAGGCATACCTGGCGCATCAGCAGGCGGCGGTGCTTGGGCCACCAGACCGGGCGCATCCGGTAGCTTGTCCGTTGTGCTCTGTGCGTTCAAAGCCAGGGGAACAAACAGAATTCCTGTTGCAAGGAACGCGATTCGACTACGCATGGATCACCTCACCCGGTATGGGTTTGTTCTCTTCTTCATGGGCTCTTTTGCGATGGATCAGGAGGTAGGCTGTCGGCACCAGGAAGACGGTGACGATGCCGGAAACGGTCAAGCCGCCAAGAATTGCGCGGGCCAGAGGAGCATACTGTTCGCTGCCAGGCTCGATCGC
>Ga0182018_10004034_pt1 | contig 12657 bp, 10 predicted proteins | sample 812P2MmetaG_FD_120490 | JGI IMG/M metagenome (GOLD analysis project Ga0182018, IMG submission 120490) | Permafrost microbial communities from Stordalen Mire, Sweden - 812P2M metaG | ecosystem: Environmental > Terrestrial > Soil > Wetlands > Permafrost | place: Sweden: Stordalen | collected...
CTGTTCTCCAAACCGTTCCTGCCTTCCGGGCTCGTACGCCCGAAACAGGATACTCGGTTCTTGGTTTACAGGGGGGCCAAATCAGAGCATCGAAGTGGGCCAATTCAGAGTAGCGAACTCATCGGAGGGCCGATTACCCCGTAGCACTTCGGGCAGACCCAGGGATCAGCGGTCATGGTTCTATATGGTACCTCTGCGCGGGCCGATTCGATCACCGTTTGTCGCCGTCTTTCCAGGCGTCTCGTGGTGCGCTTACCAGACAATCTTCTTAATCGAGGCGTCCATGAGCCCGGAGTATCCGAATTCCGCCGACAAATTGAACGCTTCCATTGCGGCGCCCCTCGCGGGACCCATACCGCCGACGAGCGGAGCAGTTCCCTTTGATCGCCCAGCCGGTGAGTCTCGTCGTTCTTAGAAGGCCCGTACGTTGTCCGCTGTATTGAGGAATGTCACCCCAAGTTCGGTCGCGCGATAGATCGCCGCGATCGACGCCTTCTCGTCATGGGGACCGTAGAACTCGCTCATCCCCAAGCACCCGAGCCCTACCGCGCTGACGAAGAGACCGGATCGCCTCCGGAAATTCAGTCACAAAGACAGCCCTCTAGACGGTTTCGGATGCCTAGACCTAGACATGAGCTAGTTCCCGATTCCTCTTTCTACTTTTCGCATCTGAAATAATTGTCGCCCCGCGGTTCTGAGTTGCGGCCTCTTTCAGCTCTACGCGAACGCCAAGGTTCAATCTCACGGCGAATTGGATGAGTTTGCCGGTGCTAAATTTCGAAATCTTGCCTCTCAGGAGATTGCTCACATCGGGCTGATGAATCTTGAGAGTCTTTTTCAGGTACGCCTGGTCGACACCTCTCCGTTCGATGTGAACCAAGAGATCTCGCCAAAGATCTGCTTTAACCTTCGCCTCGAGTGTCTCTTGCGCAGAGAATCCGAGATCTTCAAGAATATCGCCCGTTGTGATGTGACCGGGTTTATTTGGCTTGCTTGTGTTTGGCATTTTTCCGCTCCTCCATGAGCCTCTGCCTTACCTGTTTGAACCGGACCCTCGCCCTCCTTATGTCGTGTTTCTCCGTCCTTCGGGAGTCCTTTTCAAAGCAATCGAGCACGAATATGACGTCGTTCTTCCGAGCGAGGTAGATCATGCGATACCAGGCGCTTTCGTCAGAGTCCTTCAACTCGAAAACGCCATCGCCGATGGACTGCATAGGCCGGACATCCAATTTCGGGGGCCGCCCTTGCTGCATTTCTCGTAACGAAGCGCCAAAATCCAAGCGGATAGATTTCGGCCACGATTTCAGAATGTTCCACGAGTCACCCTCCCACGATACGGTCGCCACCCGAGGGTTTCCACCCTGCTCCACCTTCTCAGGATATAGAAAATTTCCTATAATTGCAACCTCCCTTGTTAAGAGCAGCGGCAAATGGGGCCGCCCGCCCATGCTTTCGTCGCGCGGCACGGCCTGGGATCCGCGTCGAACTCACGGCGCGCGCGGCGGATAGTTTGCTGAATCGGGACCCTATTGACCGTAACAACGGCTCGTTCCTGACCACGGTCGATTTTTTTGGATCTGGATCGGGCAAAGACAAGTACAACGGCGCTTGGATGATCGTGAGCGGACAGTTCGACGGAAGCCAGAGGTTGACCTTGTGTGGGAAAGCAGGAGATCAAGTCGGATGAAAACCGCCCACCCAATTGCCCACCCAGGGAGGTATTTTTGGTACTTAAGGTGAAGTTTTACACGAAAATATTTGCTCTGTAATCAAGGAGTTAGGCAGGAACCTCTGCTTCACACGCAGGAGGTCACAGGTTCGAGTCCTGTCGCGCCCACCATTAAAATCGATAGCTTGGCGGCGATCCGATGGCAAAATCCGAGTAGCCGGAGTACGAAAGTGGGTGGGCAACATCGCCACGCGCCATTCGTTGCGCGCCAGCTCCAGGGCGATCTCTTTGCCAATGCCGCGGCTCGCGCCCGTCACCAGGGCCGGGCGGCCTCACCTTCGACGCTCATTTTTTCGCCTCGAAAACTGCGAGCTGACCATTGTACCTTCATCACGAAATCCGGACGTACAGCGTGACTGCTGCGCCGGATAAGGTATACTACGCCGTGTGAGCCATTGGAGTGCCGGTACGATGTCACAACCGACCACTGGAAAGACTACAACGACCCCGACGGCGAAACTGAAGTCGTGCGATTCAAGGACCGGGGTTTGATTCACGAGATCACCACGCCGGTGAACTATCTGAACGGCATCCCGTGGGCGGCCCCTTACATCGCGGCGTCCCGCTACCGCGGCTGGCAAGACTTCCCGGATGTAAACAGCGGGCTGCCCTCGTCGCTCGAAACGGTCGCCACTTCCAAAGGCGCGAGCCACGGCATTCATATTACAACCGGAGATTCAAGCAAATGACCACCCGCGAATTGCTCAACGAAATCGCAGGCGCCACCGAGGTGAAGAAGCACGCCATCACGGCGCTGCCGGTACTCAATGAAGCGTACGACTACCCCACGCCCAGTTCCTTCTCGCGCGGGTTGCGCATCGATCTGGGAGGTGTCGCGATTCTGCTGATTTCGGGCACAGCCAGCGTCGATGAACACGGGCAGACGGTCCACGCCGGCGATTTTCGGGCGCAATTGCGGCGCACGTACCACAACATCACCGGCCTGCTGGCCTCGGAAGGCGCAACCTGGAAGGATATCGTCCGCACCACCTGCTACCTGCGGGATATCGAGCGCGATTACGCGGCGTTCAATGAAGGCCGCACGGAATTCTTCCGGGAGCAGGGACTGGATCCCCTGCCCGCTTCCACCGGCATCCAGGCGATTCTGTGACGGCCCGACCTGCTGGTGGAAATCGAAGCTATCGCGATCTTCGTTCCCCACCGGAAGACGCATGAACCTAAAAACGGCGGTTGAGACGCCCCCGGAATAGTCTTCTCCTTCAGCCGCAAGTGTTTGCAGCAAAGGCAGTTGTCACCTATTGGGTGAACTGCGCGGCAGTTGAAACTCCAGACAGGTCGCGGACTTGCCGACCGTGCTGAGGCTCAACTGCCGTTTTTCGCGTCATGCAACGGCAAGCGCTAGTCGCGGCGCGACCCTCCCGAACTTCCCGGCATCTTGTTTTGAAACCCGGCCGGTAAAGGTCTCGTCGACAAGCCCCGGAACTGGCATAATAAAAACAACCGTGGAGGGCGTTATGCGTGTTCGGGCGCTGGTGATCTCCCTTGCAGCTCTTGCCGGCATTTCGCGGATTTCGGGACAGACCGAAAAGGTGGTTTTCGTATCGGGCGATGTGCGCCTGGAAGACGGAACGGCGCCGCCCGATGCGGTCCAGATTAACCGGGTGTGCAACGGCCGCACAACGATTGCGGCCAGGACCGATACCATGGGACACTTTGCCTTCTCGGTGGACGCAGGGGGTAACACCACCGCAACAGCCGACGCCGGCCAGGCGCCCGCCCAAGCGGCGGATCTCAACAAGGCGCTGAATGCCAGCTCCACTCAATACACCAATCCGATTACCACTGCCCTGCGCGATTGCGAGGTGCAGGCAGTTCTTTCGGGATTTCGCACCGGGAGTGTCCGTCTTTCCATGCGAGACACCGCCGACGACGGCCGCCTCGGCACCATCATTCTCCATCCACTCTCACGATCGGGCGCTCTCACCATAAGCGTCACCACCGCGGCCGCCCCCGCAGCCGCAAAGAAGGCTTACGACAAGGGCATGGAATCGATCGGCAAGGAGAAGTGGGACGTGGCCGAATCCGAACTCACCCAGGCGGTAACGATCTATCCGAAGTTCGCAATCGCCTGGTACCAACTCGGCCAGGTGCGCCAGAAACTGAACGCTCAGGCCGGAGCCATGGAAGCCTGGAATGAAGCGCGCAAGCAGGATCCGAAGTACGTCAAGCCTTACGAGAGCCTGGCCGCCGTGGCGGACCGGCAGCAGGACTGGGCGGCGGCGGAACAATACTCCCGGGAGTGGCTCCAACTCGATCCCGAGGACTTCGCGTCGGCATACCTCATCAACGCCGTCGCGAATGCCAACCTGAACCGGATCGAAGCAGCCGAGCTTGCCGCACGGGGTGGCCTGCGGGTCGACAAAGACCGCAAGGTGCCGCGGCTGAACTACGTACTCGGCTTGATCCTTATGCAAAAGCAGCGGTACGCCGAATCGGCTAAATACCTCCACGCTTACCTGGAGCTGGCTCCCAACGCCCACGATGCCGCCATGGTGCGGGAACAGGTCGCGAAGCTGGACCATCAGGCGGAAGCCGGCCCCCCACACTAAACGGCCTCGAGTCCCGAATTGGAAGTTCGCGCGGAAATCCGTGGCGCGAACGCCCGCGTCCGCAACGGACACCCTGGTCCGGCTTGGCAGTAGGGGCCAGCGTTTCGCTCAAGCACCCGATTCGTGCGATCCTGGACGGAAGAGAGGCGGATGCGCGTGAGTGGGAGGGCCCTTGCCTGGTTTGCCGGGCTCGTTCTATCGATAGCCGGCATCGCCTGGTGCCAGGAAGCATCAGGGGCAGAGACCGTTCTGCGCCACGCCATCCAACTGCACCAGTCGGGTGACATCGCGGCCGCGATTTCCGAATATCGCAATCACCTCGATCAGGTCCGGGACAACGCGATGGCGCGATCGAATCTGGGTGCGGCACTGGCGGGCTCCGGCCATTTCGAAGAGGCCATCGTCGAATACCGGAAAGCGCTGGAGGCGCAGCCCGGCAATCTGCCGGTCCGGTTGAATCTGGCGCTGGCGTACTACAAGGCCTCGGAGATTTCGCAGGCCGCTGCCGAACTGGAGCGCGTGCTCGGCGAGCGGCGCGACCGGCAGCCGGTTCTCCTTTTAGCGGACTGCTATCTCCGTCTCGGTGAGAATAAGAAAGTCATCGATCTGCTCTCGCCTCTCCAGCAGGCGGCGCCCGACGATAAGACGCTGGACTACCTGCTGGGAACCGCCCTGATCCGCGACGGCCAAGCCGCGCCGGGGCAGTTGCTGGTGGATCGCATCGTGCGCGACGGCGACTCCGCGGAAGGCTGCCTGTTGATGGGCGAATCCAAACTGTCGGCGAACGACTTCGCGGGCGCGATCGAGGAATTCAAGAAAGCCCTGGGACTCAACCCCCAACTGCCGGGCGTCAACGGTTATTACGGAGTCGCCCTTGCCGATACAGGCGACATTCCCGGCGCTGAGGTGGCGTTCCGCAAAGAGCTGGCCTCGAATCCCAACGACTACTCGGCTAACTTTCAGCTTGGCAAGCTTCTGAAGGGGGATGAGAACTATGCCGAATCGCGGCGCTCGTTCGAGCGCGCGATCGGCCTACGCCCCTACGATCCGCCCGCCCGCTATCAGTTGGCTTTGCTCGATCTCGAAAACGGCCAGGCGGAGGAGGCGCGCGCGAAACTGGAGAGCCTGATCCGCGAGAATCCGCAGGACGTGGAGGCGCACATTTCTCTGGCCACGGCGTATTACCGGTTGAAGCGCAAGGCAGACGGGAACCAGCAGCGCGCCATCGTACTCCAACTCAATGCGGGAGAGCAGGCAGCCGTGTCCGGAGGGATGCCGAAATGAGATCGGCCCTGACAGCCTTGTTGTTCCTGCCGTTTCTTGCCGCGGCGGCGTCGGGCGATTCCCCGTGCGCCGCCTGTCACGCTCAACAGACATCCCATTTTCGGGCCACACCGATGGCGCAGGCGGCCGAGACGGTGGAACTCTGCGACATTCTCAAAAACCATCCCGATCTCCAGTTTCAAGAGGGTCCCTACCACTCCCAAATTAAGCGGGAGGGTGATCGCAGCATCCTTACCGTGACCCGTGGGACTGAGACCTTCACCGTTCCAATCCTCTGGGCATTAGGCCAAGGAAAGGCCGGCCAGACTTACGTTTTCCAATACGACGGGGCGATGTACGAGAGCCGGGTCAGTTTCTATGACGCGCCGGCGGCGCTCGATCTAACCATCGGCGACATCGGCACGAAACCGCGGACAATCGTCGAGGCCGCCGGCCGCCGCCTGGCGCCACCCGACGCGGCCAGTTGCGTCGGGTGCCACACCAATGGCGGTGTGTCCGGGGGAGTGCTGCATGTCGAGTCGGTCGTGCCCGGCGTCGACTGCCAGTCGTGCCACGGGCAAGTGGAAAAACATGCCAACGCGGTTCGCGCCGGGAATGTGGCTGCCGCGAAACTGCCGCACCTGGGCGAGCTTGGACCGGAGGATATGGCCGAATTGTGCGGCCGGTGCCATCGCACCTGGGCGCAGATCGCTCTGACTGGAATGCGCGGCCCGAATACCGTGCGCTTCCAACCCTACCGGCTGACCAACAGTAAATGCTACGACGTCGAGGATCGGCGCATCCGCTGCACTGCCTGCCACGACCCGCACGGGCCGCTCGACACCAACCTCGCGAGCTACGACGCGACGTGCAAGTCCTGCCATTCAGCCGCCCTGCACACTAAGGTCTGCCGCGTGGCCAAGGCCAACTGCGTCGAATGCCACATGCCCAAGGTCGATCTGCCGGGCGCGCATCACAAGTTCACCGATCACCAGATCCGCATCGCGCGAGCGGGCGAACCATACCCGAACTAACGGGTACCGGGCCCGTCACTCCGCCCGCTCAGCAGCGTAATACCCGCTCCGCGCCTCAATCGTGAACTTACCCTTTTTCTCCAACTTTACCTTCAACTGATGCAGCTTCCCATCCGCCTTCGCCGTGGAAACAAAACTCAGCACATAGTAACTCTCCGGCGTGGATAACTTGCGAAAGCTCACACCGAAATCGTTTCCCGTCACATACGCGCCGGCGGTGCCACGCGCCAGGTCGACGAGCACCAGAGGCAGCGTTTCGTTAGGTACGCTAGGCCCCATAGCGCGGTCGCCGGGACGCGGGTTCATCTTATTCGAAGTGGCCCCTGCCCCAGCGGATTCCGTCGCCCCGCCAGTATCCAGCGTGTTGATGACGACCTTGGCGCGCACCGCGGCGTCAATCAGATCCGGCGGTTGAGTTGAGCGGTCGTGCCCAATCCAAAAACCAGCGGATATCACTATGATCTCCCGGCGGCCCGGCAGGTTCGCCATCCTCTTCACCACGTTCTTCAGCACCTCAAGCTGCAGTACCTGAACGCGCGAAACGCGGCACTCTTGCGGGGGAGATATTTGCAAGTGCGACAGCGTTTCCAGTAACTTCGCCCGGTCGTTGGTAAAATCCTGCGTGACGGAACACGACGAGGTAACAATCGCTACGCGATCGCCCGGCTGCAATCCGTTGATCTGTTTCGCAGCGGCATCGCGAATATGTTGCAAAATACTGAAGCCGCCCAGTGAAGTATCGTCGAAGAAATAAGCGATGAATCGCTCGGGAGCATCCGCCGGCGCTCCGTCCGAAGCCGGCTTCGCGGCGCCGCTGGGATCGGGCAGCGACCTGTCGGGAATCGCCCGGCCGCCCGGCTTATCCACTGTAAAACCGGCGATCTCCACCTGTTTGCCATCATCGAAGAGCTGAAAGTCCTCCTTCTTCAGGTCGCCGACTGCATGACCGTCGCGGTCGCGCACCACCACCGGCGCCTGGATCATCGTCACACCCGACTTGAACGTTTGGCCGGATTGCTCCTGGGCCAATACGCCGCACAACGAAATCAATCCCAACAGGAGTACCGCACGCATAGATGCCCCCTCTTGATCTCCGACTTTCGCCTACTGCACCTGCACCGCCGCATTCTCCGCCGTGACCTGCTGCCCTTCCGCGTCCCGCACCACCAGCCGCACCAGGTATCCGCCCGGCTTCACGTCGAAATCCGTGCCGATCACGACCGGCGGCTTCTGCTCCAACCCGGCCACAGTCTCATCGCGCAGCCGAAGCTGCAGCAACTTCTCGGTGCCCATCAGGAAGTTGCCGTTGGTATCGAACACCGCCGCCACAATCGTCAGATCGTTCCGGTTCCGGTCGTCGGACTTGCGCAGATGGATCGACTTCAGATCCACGCTGGTGAGGACAGTCAGTTTCGCCTGCTCCCCGGCCCTTGTCCACCGCGTGTGCATGTCCACCGGCAGAGTGTGAATCTCATCCCGCGAGAATACGGCGTCCTCGATTTCCTGCTTGGAAACCGCCGCTTCGTCCTCCGGGTGTTTCGGCGCCCAGTATCCACGCCGCGCCTGCAGGCCCAGTTTCTCACCCGAGCCCACTGTCACCTTCAGCGAATGAAAGCTGCCATCCAGCTTGAGATCCCGCGGCACAAAGCCCAATACATACATATATTCAGGGGCGGCGGCGGCTTTCCGGATGCCGCCGAAGAAATCGTTGTTCAGATTCACCGTGCCGCCGGTGTCCTCCGCCAGCGCGATTAGTTCATCGGTGTTGGCCTGCCCTTCCAGATCCCTGAATGCCGTTTCATCCCGTATGACCTCCGCAGTCGCCCCCTGCTTGCACGCGCTGAAAGCCGGGTTCGTCCAAACGCCCCGCGCATCCACGCTGCCGATCAGCACCTTGGAGCGAATGGCCAGCGCCATCAGTTCGTCGCTCTCGTTCTGGACATCCGATGGGACGAAGAAACCCGGCGATACCAGCAGCACGCTTCGCTGCCCCGGCATCGCCGCCATGCGCTTGACGACAATCCTGAGCGCCGCCATCGTGGCACGCGACTCCTGCAAACCGCTGGTGTAAGCGTCGCGTATGGCTTGCACGGCGATGTGGAAGTCTTTGAACTCTGCAACGGCTACGCGCAACGCGAGTGACTTAGAAACATCCGAGGCCTGCGGCTGAAGTCCAACCTGCTGGTCCACTTGCACCGCTTGAAAGTAACTCACATGTGCGTCGCCGCAGCCCCCGAGGTCGGGTTCCGTGATCGGGCTCGGCGAGATCTTATTCAGGGGCTCGCTCAGCGCGTCCGGACGATCTGTGAAATCGACTCCCTGCCGGCCCGAGGTGGTGAAGAGAGCCACGCGGTCCCCCGGCTGCAACGATGTGCTCACGTATTTCAGCACGGCAGCGCGCACTTGCGGCAGGTCCTCGAAACGCATGTGCAAGTCGTCAAAGACAAACGCCACGAAGCGAGTGGGAACGGCCGGGGGCGCGCCGGGGCCACCAATGAGATTCGATGAAACGCCGGGCGCCGGCGCACCGGGCATAGGTGCTTCGGCCCTGGCCTCGACCGCCGGCCCTGTCGAACCGCCCGCCTTCACAATCGCAAATTTCGTAATCTCCTGCCGCTTACCCTTGTCCAAAATATGGAAGTCTTCTTGCTTGAGAGTTCCGACCGCGTGGCCCGCGCGGTCCCGCACCACTACCGGGACCTCCACCAGGTTGGTCTGCACCTTAAATGTCGCAGCGTGTTCGGTGGCGATCATTTCGTCATTCTTCGGTGGCGCGCCCGGCGTGGTCACGGTCGTGGGAGCTTTGGATGGTTCCATCGCCGGCGCACCCGGCGGGATTCCCAGAGCCTGCACCACCTCTTTGGTTTCCGCCTCGCTATATTGAAGCGTCTCCGTCTTTGCGGCCGGCGCCGGCCCCTTGGACTTCTCCGCCAGTTCCGGCGCGTCCGCATCGTAATAGCGGTTGCGGGCCTGCACCTCGAGCTTGGACCCCTCCCGCAGCTTCACCTCCAGCTTATGGAAGCCGTTCTTGGCCTTGGCGGTGTCCGGCGAGAAGCCCAAAACATAAATATATTTCGGCGTAGCGGCGAGCTGCCGCACTGCTCCATCCAGATCGTTGGTGTCGCGCATGAACTTGCCTCCGGTGCCGTCGCTCACGTCCAACTGAAACGCCCAAGCGCGGCTCGTAGGTGTCTCAAGCGCCAAACCGCGCGTGTCCATGCCGCTCATCACTACGCGCGACCGGACGGCGTGGTCGATCAGCCGCATGGTGTCCGGCACGGCTGTCCACGGCGGATCTTGTCCTTGAATCGGTAGACCCGATGAGATAAAGACCAAAGTTCGCTGGCCCGGCAGAAGCGACATCCGGTTGATGATTTTGTCGCACTGGCGGATGACCGATCGCGCCACCTGTTCGGGCCGCATCCCGAAGAAGAACGTCGGCCCGGGCGCAAGCTTCATGAGCGCATTCCGTATGGCGACCCGATCCGTCGTGAAATCGACATCGAACTGGCCTGACGACGTGAACAGGGCCACGCGATCCGCCGGCTGCAACGTGTCCAGGTATTTCAGAACCGCATTGCGCGAGTAAGCGATATCCTCGGGTCTCCCAGACTCAAAATGCGCGTCGTCGAACATCAGCGCGGTGAAATGTTCCGGCATCGCCATGGGCGGGGCCTTCGGTCCTCCGCCCACGCTCCTGTCCTCCGCCGCGCGGCCGGATGTCTCCTCCAGCGCGAAGCTCGTGATCGCCTGCGATACTCCGTCGCGAAAGAGTTGAAAGTCGTCCTTGCCCAAGCCGCCCACCACGTTTCCCTGGGCATCCCGTACCACGACGGGCACCAACACCAGATTGGTTTCCGCCTTGAAGGCCGGCGCTGTTTGCTGAGCCGGGACCGCGACCGGACAAAGGAGCATGAGAATGACAGGCGTCAGACGACTGGTACGAGGAGCTTTCATAGCACCACCTCCATTGTCCCACCTTGGGGCGGGCGGCCCATTGGCCGGGTCGCTCGCTAATTCATACGTTAGTATCTCTATTCGGGTTTCGCGAGGCTCGAAATGGCCACGGAGGCGGACGAGTTCCGCTCGGCTGGACAAGCTGAGCATGCCCTACTGCTCTTTGATGGCCAGAATCTGGTCCGCCGGGCCGGCCAGGAGCACACCAGCGGTTACAATCAAGGGCAAAGGCTTCATTTCCCGATTCCCCCCGCCTCGTCAATCTTCAAAACCTGGTCCGCCTTGATATCCCTCAGCACCTGTCGAATCCCGCTCGGCCAGCGGATTTCGATGGAGCTAACCTTGGTTTCGTCTCCCAACCCGAAGTGCACGCGCTTGTCACTCGACGACATGAAGCCGACGCTGATGGCAACGTGGTTGTAAAGCACTCGCCCCGACGCAGTGGTCAATTTGATCTTCGCGCCGACCGCGTCCCGCGCGCTCTTGTGACCGGTCAGGCTCAGCAACAGCCAGTGATTGCCGCTATCCGCGCTATTCATGAGAATGCGCGGCGTTTCGTTCAGCGAGGTCACCACGATATCCATCGCTCCATCGTTGTTCAGGTCTCCGAAGGCCGAGCCGCGCTGGAAGCCGATCCTCCGGAAGTCTTCGCCCATCTCCCCGGAAACATCCAGGAATGTCTTCCCTCCCAGGTTTTCGAACATCGTGTCATGTTGCGGCGACTTCTCGTTTACCTGGTCGACATCCCCATTTGAGGAGTAGATGTCCTTCCATCCGTCGTTGTTGTAGTCGATGAATCCATTGCTCCAGCCGGAAAATGGCAGGCTCAGTGTTTGCACCTTCGATAAGTAGGGAAATTGGAACAGATTGCCGTCATTGCGCAATAGCTGCCACACCTGGCCCTTCAGGTTGTTATAGAAGATGTCTACGTTGCCATCGTTGTCATAGTCTTTGGCGTCCGACCCCATAGACGATCCTGTGTGCCCGCTATCGTTATAGGCGACGCCCAGTTCCAACCCCTGTTCCTCAAACGTCCCATTCTTTCGATTGATGAACAACGAATTGGGCTCGGTGTCATTGGCGATGAAAATGTCAGGCCATCCATCGTTATTGAAGTCCGCGATGGAGATACCCATTCCCTTCCCCGGCGACTTACCTAAGCCCGACTTTTCGGTGACATCCTCGAACTTACCATGGCCCAGATTGTGATAGAGGCGCGGCGGCACGCTCTGGTAGCGCCGCGGATCGCAGTAGTATTCCGCGCTGCCCATGGTACAGCGCAAGTCGGTCTGCGGCGTCCAGAAAGTGTAGTTATCTACGATCAGATCCAGCAGCCCGTCGTTGTCGTAATCGAACCAGGCGGCGGCCACGCTCAGCGTATTCGGCGGCTTGCCGCCGATGCCCGAAGCCGCCGTGACATCGGTGAAAGTCCCGTCGCCGTTGTTGTGGTACAGGGCGTTGCGGCCGGCGCTGCAAAGGAACAGATCCTCGTAGCCGTCGTTGTCATAATCGCCCACCGCCGCGCCGAAATTGAAATCGAGATCTTTACCGGTCAAGCCCGCCTTGCCGGTGACATCCTCGAAGGTTCCGTCGGTGCGCTGCCTCAACAGGCAGTTATAAAACGATGGGTTGGTCTTCTTCATCTCCGGAAGCTGAGCGCCATTGGTGAAGAATATGTCCAGCCGGCCGTCGTTATCGAAATCGAAGAGGGCCACCCCGCCGCACATGGGCTGCGGAAAATACTTGTGCCCTCCCGGGCTGTTGTTGCTGCGGTAGGAGATCTGCGAGCGCGCCGCCACGTCCGTGAAGTGGGGGCGCTTGGGAGTTTGGGCGGGCCGGCCCGGCAGCAGCGCCACAAACAAGAAGGCGCAGAGACTCGCTATAGCCAGGACGACGGGGCGCTTCAACTGTTCCTCCGGCGAATGGGCGCGGGTGTCAGACTTCCTATTGTAATCGGAGTTCGGCGAGTGCCTGGCTGGCGGGGGGTGTACGTCAGCAGAATTCGGCATATGCAGGGTGCTTTTAATTTCAGGATTTTCTTACGGCCAGTATAGCCGTAAGATGGAAGCATGGCCACTTCTGCTCCTCCCAGCGTTCCGCCCCA
>Ga0182018_10004035_pt1 | contig 12655 bp, 12 predicted proteins | sample 812P2MmetaG_FD_120490 | JGI IMG/M metagenome (GOLD analysis project Ga0182018, IMG submission 120490) | Permafrost microbial communities from Stordalen Mire, Sweden - 812P2M metaG | ecosystem: Environmental > Terrestrial > Soil > Wetlands > Permafrost | place: Sweden: Stordalen | collected...
AACAGCAGCGTCTGGTTGACCGTGTCAGGAATGAAGTTCTGGCCCATGGCTAGAACTTAAAACAGAACCTGCTGCTCACGCTATAGGCTCCGTCACAAATCTATGCCCGACACACACCTAGCAGCAACGACATGGACATGAAAAAATAGCCAGCGCGCGAATTGCCTGTCATCGCTTGCAACAGGCCAACCAGCCATGTACCGGCAAACCCGCCCAAAGCCCCACAGCTATTAATGAGAGCGATCACCTCTCCTGCAACGTTCATCGGAAGCATTTCAGGAATAATCGCAAAAAATGGCCCGTAGGGCGCATACATCGCGGCGCCGGCAAGAATCAAAAAGGCATACGCCAACCAGAAATTGTGCCCAGCCGTCATATACGAGACAAAAAGCGCCCCCCCTCCGAGTACCATGAATGGCCAAACATAGTTTTTCCGGCTGAGCGTCCGATCTGAGAAATGCCCCACCCCCAGCATCACAACAATTGCCAGCAGAAAGGGAACCGCGTTCAGCAGCCCGACAGTCTCAATCCCTCGAGCCGATCCCGCGCGAATCATTGTAGGAAGCCACAGCACGAATCCATAGATGCCCGCGCTCCAGAAGAAATAGTTCGTGCACAACAGCACCACGCCTGGCAAACGAAGAGTCGCTTGAAAGTTAGCCACATGCGGAATTGTCAATTGTTCGAGTTCGAGCTTAGACGCAAGCTGATCGCAGCATTCCTTGCTAAGCCACAGAGCCTGGTGTGGTCGGTCACGGACCACAACCAGCCAGACGAATGCCCACAACACGGAAGGAATCCCTTCAAGGACAAAGGTCATCTGCCAGCCAACCGCCTTGATCAAGTACCCGGTAACAGCGGACATCCACAAGACCGTGGCGGGATTCCCGAGAATGAAGATCGCGTTCGCCCGCGACCGTTCCGCGCGGGTAAACCAGCTTGTCAACAGAATCAGAATCGACGGAAAGATCACGCTCTCCGCCACACCCAGAAGAAGCCGATCCAGCGCCAGTAGCCAGAATTCTCGTATCACCCCCGTTAAGGCCGCGAGCACGCCCCAACTTAGAAGTGCAAAGAACACAAGCCGTGCAGCGCTATTGCGTCGCACATATGCTGCTCCCGGTATTTGAAAAAGAAAGTATCCGAGAAAGAAGAGCGACCCTAGAAAGGCAGACCTGGAATCACTGATATGGAGTGTCTGTGCAAGTCCAGCCGCTGCGCCAAAACCATAATTCGCTCGGTCGAGATAAGCAAGACTATAGGTGACAAAAACCGCGGGCATGAGATAAACCCAACGCCGCCGCAAACCCGGCAATTGCACCGCCGAGTTTTGCGCACCCTCATCCACCCAAGCTTTATAGCATCTCAAGGTCGAGCTACACCAACAGCGAGTTGGTCACTATACTTGAGGTGGAAAGGGCCTTCCCATCTCAATTCCCTCTCTTAGTTCGGTTCTGGAGACAGCGGACCCCAGTCTGCTAAACGTCGCCACTCATGCGCAGGGTCCAGCCGGTGTCCTGCCATTGTCCGCGGAGATGCTGCTCACTCAGCCTTCTGGAAATCTGTTTGGCCTAAGCCAGAATGCCGGCATGGGCTGGGATCCCAACCGCCTCCTCGACCCTGAGTTTCTGATCCTCAGCACCCATGGTGGCTTACGCACCGACAATGGAGAGCCCGTTGCTCTTGGCTTTCATACCGGACATTGGGAGGTCGGCCTCTTGGTAGCAGCGGCCGCCCGCGAACTGAAGGCGCTGCACGCCGTTCCCTTTGCCGGCGCATGCACTGATCCTTGCGATGGCCGCACCCAGGGCACTGCCGGCATGATGGACTCCCTGCCTTTCCGCAACGACGCTGCAATCGTGTTTCGCCGCCTCATGCGTTCTCTGCCCACCAGCAAGGGAGTAATCGGCATTGCGACCTGCGACAAGGGGTTGCCGGCAATGATGATGGCGCTGGCATCCTCAGGGAAGAGTCCTTCCGTTCTGGTTCCCGGAGGGGTCACGCTTCTCCCGGAATCCGGTGAAGATGCTGGAAAAGTCCAGACCATCGGTGCGCGCTTCGCGCAAAATCAGATCACGTTGGAGTATGCTGCCGAAATCGGTTGCCGCGCTTGCGCATCTCCAGGTGGAGGCTGTCAGTTCTTGGGCACCGCGGCAACCTCACAGGTGGTTGCCGAGGCACTCGGGCTTGCATTGCCCCACACCGCGCTCGGGCCCTCGGGCCAGCCCATCTGGCTCGACGCCGCGCGTCGAGCAGGCCGCGCCATCTTGCGCCTCCATCAGCTGGGCCTCGGCACTGACCAGATTCTGACACAATCGGCAATCCGCAACTCGATGGTCGTCCATGCTGCGTTCGGCGGATCGACAAATCTTCTCTTGCATATTCCCGCCATAGCGTATGCGGCAGGCCTGCAACGACCCACGGCCGCCGACTGGGCTGAAGTCAATCGCATGGTGCCGCGGCTGGTCGATGCACTACCCAACGGTCCTCGAAACTTCGCGACGGTCCAGGTCTTTCTTGCAGGTGGCGTACCAGAGGTCATGCTGCACCTGCGAGCAGCCGGGCTCATCGACACGAGCGCGAAAACCGTTTCAGGACAAACGATCGATGCGTCTCTCGATTGGTGGCAACAGAGTCCCCGACGCCACGAACTCCGCCGCGTCCTCAAAGAGCGCGATGGCATTGATCCCGATGATGTCATCATGTCGCCCAATCGGGCCCGCTCCAGCGGACTCACCTCTACAATTTGTTTTCCTATGGGCAATCTTGCACCGGAGGGCTCGGTCATTAAAAGCACCGCCATTGACTCCTCGCTCGTCAATGAGAACAACGTCTATAGCCATGTTGGCCCCGCCAAAGTCTTTACTTCTGAAGAATTGGCAATCCTGGCCATCAAGACCGGCAAAGTTGCGCACGGCGATGTGGTTGTCCTCATCTGTGGAGGACCCGCAGGTGCGGGTATGCAGGAGATCTATCAGATCACCGCGGCGCTCAAACAGCTTCCCCACTGCAAGCATGTGGCAGTCTTGACCGATGCGCGTTTCAGCGGTGTCTCCACCGGGGCATGCGTTGGCCATATCTCTCCAGAAGCACTTGCAGGTGGCCCCATCGGAAAAGTTCAGGAAGGCGATCAGATCGAAATCGTGATCGATCGCGCAACCCTCTTCGGCTCAGTCAATCTAATTGGAGATACAGGTTCGGTCTTCGGTGCCGAAGCGGGCTCGCACCTGCTCGCCGAGCGGAAGCTTCGAACCGACCTGCGTCCTCACCCGTTGTTGCCCGATGATACTCGCCTTTGGGCCGCATTGGTGCAGGCCAGCGGCGGTGTCTGGGGAGGCTGTGTGTACAACGTCGACGAGATCATTGCCAAGTTGGAGGAGCGCAAGTGAAGCTTTACAGAAGTCAAAAAGGGCCCTTCGTTGAGAAGGACGGAACCTACTACCGAGTTCCCGCCACCTCATGGGATGCGCTGATCACGCATGACAATCTGCAAGCGTATCTACTCTCAATCATCGACCAGGGAAAGACTTCGAATGATTTCGCATCCCCTCAAATCCTGGCTCCCATTGGAAATCAGGAGGTGTGGGCTGCGGGCGTTACGTATTACCGCAGTCGCAGCGCACGAATGGAAGAGTCAAAGAGCGCGGGCGGGAGTGATTTCTATGATCGGGTCTATGCAGCCGAGCGTCCAGAGTTGTTTTTCAAGGGCACAGCAAGCCGGGTAGCGGGTCCCGGAGGCCAGGTTCGAATTCGCAGCGACGCATCGTGGTCAGTTCCCGAGCCGGAGCTCACCCTCGTGATCAATCCTCGAGGACAAATCATCGGATACACAGTGGGCAACGACATGAGCTCGCGTGACATTGAAGGAGAAAATCCGCTCTACCTGCCCCAGGCAAAGGTTTATGACCGCAGCTGCGCCTTGGGCCCTTGTGTCCTCATTGGCGATGACGCTCTACCCTCCTCAACCTCCATACAGCTCGAGATCCTTCGCAACGGCCATAGTGAGTTTTCCGGCTTAACGACGTTGGCCGAACTAAAGCGCACCCCCGCGACCCTCGTCGAGTACCTGTTCCGTGACAACACCTTTCCATTTGGCACGTTTCTGCTCACCGGGACAGGCATTGTCCCACCCGACTCATTCACACTGGCCGTGGGAGATCGGATTCGGATCACTATCGACCCAATTGGTACGTTGGAAAACGAAGTGATTCAAGGTAGCAAACGTCAAATTGACCCTGTTTAGCCAGAAAACAAAGGCACTTGTGCCAGGAAATCCGTCGAAGTTTCTGCCATCCCGAACCGTCAGACCGGCCACCTCCTCTCCTGTCCTAACGTCTTCTGGAGGTCAGACCGCCGGCGCGGCCCGTTGTGGAATCCACCAACCACTTTCTTTGGTGAATGGGCAAAATCGTCTGCCGGTGCTACCCTCAGTATGTGGGCGGAAGCCTCACATTTTGCATGAGGATTTGTGCGCTATGCAAGCTGACAAGGCGGGGATTCTCGACACTCAATTAACGGCTCAAGTGGTCAACCACATACGGGCAAAGATAGAAGATGGCACGCTGCAACCCGGCGACAGAATTCCTCCGGAGCGAGAATTTGCCAAGATGCTCAAAATCAGCCGCGCCAGTCTGCGAACCGGTATCGGATACCTGGCCGCAATGGGTGTGATGAAAGTGCGCCACGGCGTGGGAACCTTTGTCGCGGATGGTCCGCCGGAGATTGGAAAGTCGTCCCTCGGATTGCTTGGCGCATTGCACGGATTCAAACACTGGCAGATGTTTGAGGTTCGCAAGCTCATCGAGACGAGTCTTGCGGCTCTTGCTGCCGAGCGCGGAAAAGAAGAACAACTTACAGTGCTTGCGGAAGAATTGGCCGAGATGTATGCCACCATCGACGATCCTGCGCAATACCTGATTCACGATGTCCGATTTCACAGGACCATCGCTGAAGCCTCCGGCAATCCCATCCTGGCCGCGTTGATGGAGACGGTCTCAACCGCCCTCTACGACGAGCGACGCAAGACCGCCCAGCGCGCACGAGACCGCAAGAACTCTCTCGAGGCGCACCGGGAGATCTACCGCGCAATTCGCGAAGGCCGCCCCAATGAAGCGCGCCTCGCCATGGAACGCCACCTGCAATCCGCGGAGAGCGAGTTGGCCGCTGAGACGCCATTGAAGGTCGGCAAACCAAGGCGTGATCGAAAGGCGAAGGATCCAGTTTCAGTCTGAAGGCCCGACTCTCACCAACCTTGCAGAACAAGCCTTTCTACGCCAGCTCAACCTTCAGCGTAATGCCTGCATCCGAGATTCTCTCCTCGGGCATTTCGACCTTTAATGAAGCCTCGTCTTGCTTCCACTTGAGCTCACCCTTGTGGCCAAGCAGTTCCACGTTGCGAACCTTTCCCGGATTCTGCGCGCTAGCCAGACCAAGTGCATGCACCTCAGCGGCCTTCGTGGGCCAACCCATGACAAATGCATAGATTGCGCTGTTCTTGGTGGTGAAGCGGACATCCTCGGCAGTCAGATCCTTCTTCTTGTCCTCGTTGAAGTTGCCGGTTTCGATCTTGACCAGTGTCGACGGACCTTCGCCGTAGATCTTCCACGGTCGAGTGCCGTAAATGCCATCGCTGTTCACGGCCATCCATGCAGTGATGCCCTCAAGCGTCGTCATCTCCTCGAGGTCCAATTCACCTGAATTGGGCAACGGGAAATTCAGCAGCAGGTTGCCATTCTTACTCACAATGTCGGTGAGTAAGTCGATCACCTTCTTGGCCGACTTGTATTGCTGGCCCCGCTTGTAATGCCACTGCCCGATGCAGGTGTCCGTTTGCCACGGGTTCGCCGCAATCCCGTCCGATACGCCACGCTCATGATCCAGCAGGCAGGTGCCAATGGCACAATCGGAGCTCTCCTTCGTGGTGTAAACCGCCTCCGTCGCGCCCCCATGCAACTGCGCGCTCACGTTGTAGAGGTGCGAAACCATCTTCAGTCCATAATCTTCGAACGGAAGGTGACCGTCGCTGTAAAGCAGGTCAGGCTGATACTTGTCGATCAGGTCCGTCATGCGATCAAGATAATGACGCTTCCACGAATCCGGAATACCATCGTCGTCCCAATCGAGCTTTTCAATGAACCGCGCGCAATCGGCATCATGATACAGGTCCGCGAAATTCGGATCGACTCCGTCATAGGAAACCCCGGCCAGCGGCCCTGCCTTGTCGGCTCCATGGCTCACGGCCCACCACTTGTAACTGATCCAAAGATGCTCGCTCACCCCGAAACGCAATCCCTCGTTCCTCGCGGCCTTTTCCCAAGTCCCTACAATATCTCTCTTGGGGCCCATTTTGACCGCGTTCCAGCGCGTGTACTTTGAATCCCAAAGGTCGAAGTTATCGTGGTGCACACCCATGCTCACGAAATATTTCGCGCCTGCCTTCTTGTACAAGCTCATCAGATGTTCCGGGGCCCACTTTGCGGCCTTCCAGTCGTTTACAAGATCCTTGTATCCAACCTTGGACGGGTGACCGTAAGTCTCAACATGGTACAAGTACTGCTCCGAACCCTCCATGTACATGTTCCGGGCGTACCAATCCCCCTGTTCGATAGCCGATTGGGGACCCCAGTGAGACCAAATCCCAAATTTCGCGTCGCGAAACCAGTCAGGAATCCGGTAGCTCTGCAAGGACTTGCGAGTAGGCAGGAAGTTAGAACCCTGGCCAGCCTGACCCGCCGCAAACCTTGAAAGTGCTAGAGCGGAATATGCGCCGCCCATCAGTTGGAGTAATTCGCGCCTGTTCAACGCCATTCCGAGTTCATTCCTTTCAGGGTCTTGTTCCTGCCAAAAGACAAGGGCCGTGGTTTCTCGGCGTCCTTTAAGTTGGCCCGGACTATCCGGGAACCGAAGCGAGCATGGCCTGTCGGAGCCGCACTTCCGCTTCGGCGTTCCAGTAGCCGCAATCCAGTTCGAAGAAAACCGATGTGTACGGAATCGTCATCTTCGTCTTGATCACAAAGATCCGGAAAACCTCGCCAGATTGGTCGACCTTGGCAATGATCTGCTCATGCAACATGCACTTCACGCCCAAGCCGTACAGCGCCGCATCCAGGTTTCGCCTGTAGTCCGCGACGCCCGGCGCATCATTCTCCGGGACAAATCCAAGCTCCGAATCGACATAGATATTTGCCCGAACATGGCCGAAAGCAGCAATTGCATCCCTGACCATCTGGACCACGTAAAGCTGATCCTCGTCGGTGACTACGGTTTCGATCCCAGGCCTCGATTGAGTGGGATACGCCGAGTCAGCAACCACGATCCAATTGCGATGCCCGAACAACGGCAAAAGTTCATCGAATCGGCGCCTCCATTCGGAGGCAATAGGGTCCTTCATTCCAGTCAACTCCAATGATGTAATCGATTACATGCCCGATTCTAGCCGTCTTTGCGCCAGCGCAATTCTACGCCGGTGTAACCTCCCCGTCGATGTCCCATAGGTCTTCCCAGGTCTGCCCTTCTTTCCACAGAAAGACCTGGCCCTTGATCAACCGGCAATTGCGGTCAACGGCCGCAATCTGATGCATTTCCTCGCCTGTCAGCGGATCGCCGGCCCCACCTTCAAGATTGGCGCGATAGTGGTTGATCGAAAATGGAATTGGCGTCTGTCCCCGCTGCACTGCCCACTTGATGCAAATCACAGCTGGATGAATCCCGTGCGCCCGGGCAATCTTCACAATCACTGGATCCTCAGTCGGAGAAGTGTCTTCCGGAGTACGGTCGCGCTCAGGCCGTCCCGGCGATCCGATGGGGCAATAACCGATGGGGTGAATGCCGTTCTCAACAACAAACTGGAATAGTTCCGGCTGCTGAAAATGCGGGTGCAGTTCCATCTCGTTCACGGCCGGCTTGATGCGAGAGTCCCGCAGCACAAGCTTCAGCTTGGGGATGGTCATGTTGGAGGTGCCAATATGCCGAACCAATCCCAGGTCCACCAGCTCTTCCATCTTGCGCCACGTCTTCATAAAATCGGCGTGAATGTAGGGCTTGGAATCCGCGCTGCGCGAACTCACATCGCAGCCCGGCAGATGAAAATTGGGAAATGGCCAATGAACGAGGTAAAGATCGAGATACTTCAGGCGAAGATCGCCCATCGACTGCTGGCACGACGGGATAACATCGTCCTCAGCGTGTTTGTCGTTCCACAGCTTCGACGTGACCCAAAGTTCCTCGCGATTGATTCCGTTACGACGAACCGCCTCGAGCGCCGCCCCAACTTCCGGTTCGTTTCCATAGACTGACGCGCAATCGAAATGACGGTAGCCAACCGCCGCTGCACCTTCGACTGCCTCGGCAACCTGGCTTGGGCTCACGTGATCTGATCCAAACGTCCCCAGGCCTACAGCCGGCATCGTCAATCCGGTGTACAGCCTCCGTTGGGGAATCGATGCCGGATCAACGACAGGCGATCTGCTCTTGCTTTCCGTGTTCATCGTTGCTTTCCGCCGAAAAGAATGTTACCCCTAACGACACCGCCCGTGCAATCGGACCACAAATGGAAGAGTCCTTAGGCACCTCAGCAATATGGCGGCCCCGGCAACGAAGGAACCGCGCTTACCCTTCCGCTCGCACCAGCAAACAAGTGATGTTGTCATGGCCGCCAGCTTTCTTCGCGGCCTCGACAAGTCGGGTGCACAGGTCCCGCAACGAGGCGCCACCAGCAGCACCGGCCCGGAGCAAGGACTCAATCTCGGCGTCGGAGAGTTCACGCGTCAGTCCGTCGGAGGAGAGTAGAAATAGGTCGCCCGGTTCAGCTTCAAGTTCAAAGATATCCGGCGTCACTTGGCTTTGAGTTCCGAGAGCGCGCGTGATCACGTTTCTGAGTGGAGATCGCAAGGCCTCGGAGTGTGTCATTCGGCCTAACCTGACCTGCTCCTCGACGAGCGAGTGGTCCAGAGTGACCTGTTCCAAGCGTCCATTTCGGTAACGGTAACAGCGGCTGTCCCCTATGTTGAGCACCCAGACTCGACGCTCTTCTGCCACCAGCCCCACCAAAGTGGTACCCATGCCACTTAGCTTATTGTTGCGCTGAGAGCGGGAGAAGATGACAGCATTGGCAGCGCTCAGGGCCTGCTCAGCCACAATCGGAGGCGTCACATCCTGGGCGCGGCCGCTGAGGAGACGCAGGACTTCGTCGACCGCAAGGGAACTGGCTATCTCTCCTGCAGCCGCGCCACCCATGCCGTCACAGACGACATAGACTCCGTGCTCGACGGAGTAGCCGAATGCATCTTCGTTCGACGGACGTTTGCGACCACGATCGGAAACCGCCGCAGCGGTGTAATTGACTACAGCGGAAGCCAAGGAGAATCTCCCATCGACCAGTTTACACGGGCCAGGACAGGCCGTGAATCCAGATGCCCCAGGATCAGCGGCCAGTTTGGTTACGCTTGGGCTCCTCCAGTGGCTGCGGCGCAGGAAGGTCAAATACCTCGATTGCCCCAGCATTCAGCACCGCCACTCGCCTGCCGGACGGAGAAATGGCTACATTCCCTCCTGCATCAAGGGCCGGGCTTACAGGTGCTTCAAGAGCCACCTTGCCGTTAGCCGCATCGAAGACCCTGACCAGCTGCCCTTTCACGTCTTCTCGGTCGATGGGCTGATAGGCGTTGACCGCATGGGAAATGGCCAGAGTTTCTTCTGCAAGCCTGGAGCCATCATGCCCCATCACTAAAAGCGGCCAGATTGCCACCGCTGAAGTGGAATCCTCCCAAATGCGGTGACCATCCGTGTCCATAGCCACCAGCTTGCGCCCGCCCTCCCCATCGCAAGCCGTAACCAGCAATTCCCGTTGTGAGACAAAGTCAAAAGCAGGGGAGCAGCTCGAGTTCACTCGTCCCAGAATCTTGCTCCCGCCGCTGAAGTAGTTCAGGTTGATCAACCACTGCTGTCCCGTGCCGCGTAAGCTCTCCAGGTATCCATCAGAGTTGATGGGAAGATGAACTGTTGCGGGGACGCGGCTCACCAGCATCACCCGGCCGGACTCACGGTGCAAAATCCGCAGAACCAAGTCCTTCTTTTCGCCGGGCTCCTCCCCATCCACAGCAACATTCGCCTTGGCGGAGTCGGGACTGGGTACCTGGCCTGGCTTTGTTTCAGTCGTTGCAGGCTCCCGCGAGTTGGTCACCATAAACTGCTCTGCAGGATCAAGCTCGAGCCAAAGCAATGTCCCAGGGAACTGGAGCAGTGGCTTCAGTTCCAGCTTGGCGTCGCCTTCTTGCAGACTCTCTCGATCACGCAGCAGGAAGTGGCCATCCTTAAGCATCCACAGGTAGCGCACACGATCGTGCACGGTCCACAAGGCTTCTGACTCGACCTTGCCCTCAGGCAGTGAAACGACTACGGCGCGAATCTGGCGCTCGTTTCCATCACTGGCCCCCTGCTCACGACGTATAAGTCCCGGTACGCGAAAAGTGAAAAGGAGTCGGTCGTCACTAAGAAAGTCCAATGAAGCCTGGCTGATGCGTGCCCCCAAATAGTCCGGGCTTGGCGCCGTGAATCCAATCGGTTCCACGGGGATAGTGAGCGAGGGCGGCAGCGAGGGCTTATCGGGAAACCGATCGGAAAGCGCGCGTTCCTTTGATTTGCGGGGCTGGCCAGCGTCGGACGGGGCGGTCGCCAACGAGACGTTTGCCTGTGCCCACGCCATCGGCAAGGCGCACAGCAACACTCCGGCAATCGCCAGACTCAGTCTCGCACTCTTTCCAAACTCTGCCCCCGGAAGCCAATTCACCATCAATGTGTATTCTCGCCGATGAGGCCCGTTTTGGGGAGTGACACTCCCCCCCTCGCATGGCAGATGTTCGGGCAGCGGCTTGCGTCGGGATCTCGTCTTAGGTTCCGCAGCCGGTGTCACCCGATCACCAGCGGCTTCCATCTCGGCTTGCGAGGACTCCAGCTCTTCCAGATGAAGTTCAAGCTGTTCGAGCTGAATAACGATCTTCTCGCTTTTGACGCCCCTGCGCTGCAGCTTCTCGATGACCAGCTTCAGATGCTCAATCTGCTCGCTGCTTGAACGCAGTTGCTCATCTTGTTGGGACAGTGTCTGGCGATGGGAATCGAGCTCAGTCTGCAGCGATCAGGAAACTCGATGTGTATCGAGCCGCCTGGAGCCGGCGGTTCCTTCGCATCAACCTGACCTGTGGCGCCGGTCGCCACGCAGGCAGCAGACAACATGACTGGAACAAACCCCGTCGGTCCCGACGAAGGTTCGTTCAGTTCGCCCCGCTTCAGGGCACGACGCCACTTGAACAACTGGTTCGCGTTCACACCATGCGCACGAGCCCCCAGCGCCACACTCGCACCCGGCTCGAACGTCAGCTCCGCAATCCGCCGCTTCTCCGACGCCGTTCGCCACCTGCGAACGCGACGCGCAACTCCATCTTCCTCAGCGACACCCATGACGGCATACTCGGCTTCGAAGCCAGACTCATGCCAGAGGGGAACTCGGGACGCTTACGTTAATTCGCGACATCGGGCCAACGCATCGCTTCACGCAGAATCTTGATCGGCCAGGCAATTGACTTTTGCTGGGCAAGTGATTTAGCCGTGTCCGTTGGTGGATGTCAGCGCTTTGCATCTAGTTCAGCTTTGGATCTCTAGCTTTTGCCGCACCGGATTCGCTTCAGGAATTGAGCGAGTTGCTTGTTCGCCCGATTGCCGGATTTGCAATCCGTCTCTCATTCCATTCAAGGCCAAGACCTGCGCCTGGCACAATTCACTATGGGCTCAATAAGCACCTGATTCTTGAACTTGAATGCTCAGGTATGGGCCAGTTGACGTAAACAGAAGAGATGAGAAGGTCTTCGCACCTAATCATGCTCGTTTGCGGCGATCTCCGCCAAGGCGCCTGTCTTGTGCCTCATTTATCGACATCGGCAAGAATTTCAGATCTCGCTGGGTTCCGGGCTCATTGATGGCGTATAGTCCGGCACCATCAGTCGGCATTCCATTCCGAGCCGGAACGCTCCTGCGATGCCTTTCTACGAAGTCCACTCCTTCCACTGTCAACGTAAGTTCGGAGTTGTCGGCACGGTTGATATATCCCTTCTTTTGAAGGTACCAAATCGTAAATTCCATGTAATCTCGGGAAATTCCCAAGCGCGTTGTAACTTCCTTTAGTGAGACTTCCGGAGCGTCAGGGTCTGTGCGGCGCCGAACATATAACATTGCCAGCACCGCCAACCGCCGATTCACCTCACTCTCGAAGTTGTCCATAAAGCGAATCCAGTCCGATGACTGATCCGGCTCGGATACCTCCGCTGGGCAAGCTTCGTCGTATTTGGCGCGGCGCTCCGGACTGGACAATACCTCATAGGCTTGTTGCAGGCGCAAGAACTTGCCAGCATCGCCAGTCTCCAGGTTGTCCGGACCAAAGCGTGCCGCAAGAATCCGGTAAACACCGTGGATTATCTCGGGCTCAGCATTGGGGCTGATTTGAAAGAACTCGTAATGATTCGGGTGTTTCAATCTTTTCCTCAGAAGAAACGCTTCTTTTGTTTCAGGATATCGCGGGTTCTCCCAGGCGCAACCGCAATCATGATGTTAGCTATCCTATCGCAAATTGACGAGAGCGTGATCCACTCGGAGCATTGGGCATAGA
>Ga0182018_10004036_pt1 | contig 12652 bp, 16 predicted proteins | sample 812P2MmetaG_FD_120490 | JGI IMG/M metagenome (GOLD analysis project Ga0182018, IMG submission 120490) | Permafrost microbial communities from Stordalen Mire, Sweden - 812P2M metaG | ecosystem: Environmental > Terrestrial > Soil > Wetlands > Permafrost | place: Sweden: Stordalen | collected...
CGCAGTATGGCGAGTACACGTCTTAATGAATTGGGATTCGCGCCCGATGTTATTGAACTACAGCTCGCCCATGCTGAGAAAGATGACACGCGCGCCGCCTACAACCGTGCCACCCGGCTGCCTGAACGAAGAAAGATGATGCAAAAGTGGGCGGTTTATCTTGATAAACTTAGAGCCGGGAAGCAACCTCGAGAGATCTGCAAAGCCGCTTGATAGTGCGCTCTATGCGCCGTTCTTCGGCGATGATCGGCAGCTCTCAACGCGCTGCGCGACCCACGCGCGCACTTCTTCTTCAAGCCATACGACGGCCCTTGCGCCGATCTTGATTCGGCGAGGAAAACGGTGTTCAGCCTCCATCTGGTAAATCATGGAACGCTTCACACCGGTGATATCGCACACTTGTGGGAGCCGAAGCAGCCGGCCACCGTGATTCGCAATAGTGGTCATTGAGACATCTCTCTATCGGCGCGTAAATCGGGAATTCGACTATCCGCAATGAGTCACAGTTGCGCCATGCTTTATTCTGTCGAATTGACCCCGATATGGCGTTGCACTGCGACGGGATGGTCCCGATGCCATTAGTGCACCGGAATGTCTGATGACACCGGAACATTTAACTTGAGGACGTCTCATCTCCTACATCTCCTGATAGGGGGTCCTCTTGTTTTCCGTGCAATAACATACAGTAGCAACTGCTGGTAATTTCAGAGGTCGATGCCGATTCCGGCATCAGATTCAACGGATTGCTGATTGCAGTTTTGAGGGGTTTATCGTACCGCCAACCCCGGAGGTGGCGATGGACAGCTGGCACACGACATTTCTGGGTCTGCGGCGCCTGCCGCGCGAAGTGACGGCCTTTGAGATCGAGGTGTTCTTCCAGTTCTCGGCAGCCGAAAGCCGGATCATCGAGGAACGCCGACGACCCGAGCTCAAGCTCGGACTCGCACTGCAGATTGGCTTTCTGCGGATGAGCGGCAGGCTGCTGGACGCGGTTCGGATCGGCCCGGTGCTGCTGTGGCGGCATCTGGCTTGCGATTCGGCGTCGTCGCCCCGGACCTGGCATCGCTGCGCGCGATCTACCGCCGCGCGCCGACGTTGATCGAGCACCAGCAAGTTGCGTGCGAGGCGCTGGGGTTTCGTTGGCTCACCGACCATCACCGCCGCGCCCTGGTGCGGGTGCTGCGCGAGGAACTCACACGTTCGGACGACCGGGAGCGGCTGCTCGGATTTGCGCGACGTCGGCTCTACGACCATCGACTGATCATGTCCACGAACGGCGTTGCGCGCGATGATGCAGGCCGTCTCCGACGCCTTAAGCTTGCTCGCCAACATTCTCATGGCCTGGAACACCGCCCAGATGCAAAAGGTTCTGGACCAGTGGGCGCAGCGCCGGGGTGGCGCCGTCCCGCCCGAGTTCATCGGCCGCATGGCCCCGACTCGAACCGAGGGCATCAATCTGCGCGGCGTCTTCCGCTTCCCCGTCGAACGCTACGCCGAGCAAATTCTACCGTCTGCGGCTGCAGAGAAAACGACGGTCACGGCTTCGTGAAACGAGCAAAAGACGCCGAGATTTTGAGGTTCTGCGAGGATCAGAACGCCTTGGACAATCAACTACTTGCATGGGCACCCCTCAGGATTCCTGGGAAATATGGTCTCCCGCTACCGTATGCTATTGCACGGAAAACGAGAGGAACCCCAAACACCTCCATCAGATTTCAGATTGTGGCTACCGTCATATACGGTCCATTACAACTGAGTTCTACTATTGGTAACCTATTTTATCAATAGCATTATCCGAGGGTTGGGACATCGACACATGAAGTACCGGGAGCCCCGATAGGAGGGCGTTTAGCATCGAATAGCGACTTCGTCTTGTTCCTCGCTCTGGTCGGCGGCGGCCTGTATGTCATCCGTTGGCCGGTCCAGGGCTCTGACGCGGGGGCCTCGGCGGCACTGGCGGGTGCTCTGTTCGGTGGGCCGCGCTCCTGTTGGGAAACTGGATCAATCGATACAACGAGTCCAAGGCGGTGCATGCGGAGCTCGAGCAGCGCAGAACGAAACTGAAGACCCCCCTGCCGCGGAGCTGGTTGATGCGCCGTAGGACTCATTGCCGCCACACGGTTTGTTGACTTCGCGCTCACTTCATTGCGAACCGGAGCGACCATTGCCGGGCGGGAGGACATGACATGGCTGATGCCGCCTAGGCCATTCAATAACGAGTAAGCCGCAGTGCAGAATGTTGTGAATCAATTTGAAGACCAACGCTGTGCGCCCACGCTGCAAGTGGCCGCAGCCACAGGGACAAAGTGCTGCGGAATCAAGCGGCGCGCTACCAATAGAGTACTTTATTTTACCTTTTGGCAAGTCACTCCTGGCAAGGCAATTGATGATGACAACGGCCGAGCTCACCACAGCCCGGCTGCGCGGCTTCCTGCGCGAGGCGCTGCAGGCGAGACGACCTCAAGGCTAGGGGGAGTAAGCCATGGGGTTTCGCTTTCGCCGCCGCCATTTGGCATCTCCTGAGCCCGCAGTGACCATAGAACCACCTGGATGGCGTAGGCCCCGACATCTTCGCGGGCACGAAACGGGTAACAGTACCCGGCTGCAACGGCGCCTCACAAGATGGACTCTCATCATCGCTTCCATTCAGACACTCTTGCTGGCGCTGCAGGCCAATGTGATGAGGTTGCAGATCAAGGAAATGGATCTCGAGCAGCGGCCGTGGGTATCTGCGAACTCCGTTACGGTCGAGCCTCTGAGCTACGATGTCAGCGGACTTCGGATTACGCTCTCCTTTCAACTGGCGAACTCCGGTCACAAGCCGGCGCTGGACGTCTGGGCGACTATGAAGGCCTTCCCCGGATACCCGGAACAGAAAAGCCTCAGGGAGAGCGCGGAAATCGGACTTGCAATCTGCAATCTACATCACGAACCAAGCGTCGCGCTGTTTCCAGGTGATCACCTGCCATACACGATGACGACTTACGTTTCCGATGCCGAAGTCAAAAATAGTTCTTTCATGCCGCGGGCGACCGGCAAGATGGTTCTGCCCGCCGTAATCGCATGCGTGGTCTACAAAGACCTCGCCGGTGACGAGCATCATACGGCCTATCAATTCCGCATAATGTCGTTCAAGGATGGTCACTATGGCACCATTCCCATGGACGATCCTGCCGCACTGCCCAAGCTTCCCATCACAATTGAGCTGGATCCCTACATGTCTCTCGAGCCCAATTGAGACGGCAAACCGCCGATCGCGGTACGATCAGCGAGTACCTGACCCCGGATGAAGTCGACAAGCTCCTGCAGGGCCTCCGGCAAGCTCGGCCGCCACGGTGCGCGCGATCGCACGCTGATCCTCATCGCCTACCGTCATGGGCTGCGCATCTCGGAGCTCGTGAGCTTGCGCTGTGACCAGGGGGACCTGAAGGCGGCCCTGCTGATACAGCTGCTTGGTGACGTGATTGGTTGGCTTTCTCGTCAGCAGTCCCGTGTAGGACACGTCTGCCTAAGCTAATTTCGGCGCGCGGCACGCTCGCATCCACGAGACGCCACTTCAGCATTCGCCTCATAGAGTTCGCCGCGTATCCCGCGCGATCAGTTGCTTGCGCTTGTCGGCGGACATGCTGTCCGACGGTCAGCTATTCCAGCTCTCTATCTAGTCCGAGCCAGAGCTCGAGCTCGAAGTGGGAGTCTTTATGCCCAACGCTTTGTCCGCTGCGCTCGTCAGAGCCTTGCTGATGCTCGACTTTTCGCCCTTGAGGCCGGTGGACAGGTCTGCCAGCCAAGTCGGGACGTCGCCGACCTCGGAGAAGTCTGCCTCAAGTTCCATTGGAGGAGCGTAGTCATGCAGTGTTGTTTGGACAGTGTTGCCGGCCGCGTCCTTTTCCAGCCTTTTTGGCTGGTCGATGATCGTTGCGTGGCCAGTCCCAGTGATAGCTACCGGTGGCAGGGGCAGCTGCTGTCGCTTTTCCCACGGAAGGAACGGATCTTCGCCCGAGGTAGTCAGATAAGCAGTCAGGGCCTGCTGGAGCTTGTTAGCATCACTGTATTTTTCCTTGTTGAAGAAATACCGCGTAGCTGCGCTCTTCCTATCGTCTTCCGTGAACGCTTCGCTAAATACAGTGGCGTCAAACACCTTTTCCGCTCTTCCGCGAGTGCGATCAAACCAAACAGCATTCGCGCTAAGCTGCATTGCAAGGGTGACGGTGTGGCCGTTCGCTAGCGGCGAGATAAAGTAGACGCTCAGAGGACGGACCTGAAAGTATTGCCACTCCTTGTCGACGTGTATCTGCCCGATGACATCCATAACGAGTGCGCCCGACGAAGGGTCCTTGCGCGTATATCGAAAGCATGAGAGGTTGGGTGCCAAATTCCCGGGGCTCGGGGAAACGTGTTCGTCTGCGACTGCGTAGAAATAAACATTTGTCTTGGTCCCGTAGCCTTTTGTGTAGGTATCGATCTCTTTCTGCACGGCGCTAGTTACCCAGTTCGAGATGTAGTCGACCGCCCAGCCGATCACAAGTGGTAGGAGAAATGCCGCCTGCGGCGGTGTTTGTTGCGCGTTGCATTCTCTTAAGACGGCTTGGCGTGATTCCGTAGCAAACGGTACCTTCGCGAGCAGCTTGTTGTCGTCGGTGTAAACGGGCGCCAATGCCTCGAGTTTGCCAAATACAGTTGAGGCAAGGAGGGCCGTATCGTAAACTTCAAAGGACTGTAGGCCGTCCAGTTTAACTTGTTTAGAGATTACGGGCGTGGCGCTCTTTGACGGTGATGAAGCCGGCGTCGTTTGGCATCCGGCGCAAATGGCAAGCATCGATGCAGAGATTGCGGCAGCAGCAGTAGAAAAGGTCATGGAGGCACTCCAATTCGAACCGGTGAAGGGTAGATAGATTCGATCAATTGCTTAGCGCTTCTTTATTGAGCTCCTGAACGATGTCACCGATCATCACGCCGCGATTTGGGAACTGAAGATGGTGAATGGCTACGACTCGGTTGTCACTTGTCAGCACTGGAGATCCAGAGGACGAATCAAACGTATCGCATGTGTAAGAGACATCCGTATGGCTATCGACAATCGTACTGTCAACATTCGTAGCTGTGACATCGCAACCAGTCATGGAAATTTCCTCTGGATATTCCCAGCCGTGTTCCACTATTTGAAGAGCAGAAGGACTCGATAATGGCGTTTCAGAAAACTTGAGGGGTACCGCGGAACCAGGAGAGCTCTCGAGCTCTATTACCGCGAAATCCAGGTCCGGACTTCCATATCGGAAAGCAGCGCAATGTATCTGGTTGCTTGGCGCCGGATCAAAACCAGCGTCGAACGCCACATAGGTCGCTTTGCATTCGTCATCGCTAGCTACGCAATGATGATTTGTCATCAATAGGCGATCTGCGATCAAAAAACCGGTGCAAGACCAGCCGCCGTCATTTCGCGCCACGGCCATTCGTGCGACCGCAAGCGCCACAGTCCGTAAGGGCGAGTTTTTGGAGAGTGCGGCAATCTCGGTAAAAAATGGCCCCCCTTTTTGGAATCCTTCGGGCTCTATCAAAGTCACGTCCACCAGAACCTGCGAGACCGCTAACTGTGCTGGGCCAGGGCTGATACCGTGCTGTCTCACGATATAGACATCACCCTTGATTACTTTTGTCCAAATGTCGCGGGGTAGCTCTGGTCCGGAGAGATTCACGGTCTGAACGAGTCGGCCGGAGCCATCAGACACGTCAACTGAGACCGGGCCGAGCGGCTGGCTACCAGAGAGACGGAGATGCAATCGAAGAAAGTTAGCTCCCGGTCGCCGATCGCTCAAAGATTGTGGGGTGGGCCGGGAAAGGTCTAATACCAGATGAGGCGCAGTCTCATCAACCGTTTGTATAAGCGTACCGTGCCCGATAGTCCCCGACGACTGCGCCGCACCGTGTACCGGTAGCATCAAGATGAAAGCCAAGATGGGGGACGTTATAGAGCGCATGGTCTATCAGTCGAAAAGTCTGCATAGAAATCACTCAAATCGCTGAACGCAATGTGATCATCAGAATTATGAGTCAAGTCTCGAAAGTATATGGACCTGCCATCGTCAGGTAGGATTAGGTTCCGGTACACTTTCATCTCCGTCCAGCGCGCGACTGCGGATCCCGCAATGGGTACTTCGTAGGCAACAGTCCAGAGATTAGTCAGCTTGTCGTGCGAAAGACGATAGACGGTACAGAAATCCACGGGCATTTGTTGTGTCCCCTTGCTTGGGGTAAAGACCAAGAGTGGCTTCGGATCGGCCTGAGTGGGACCGACATTCGTCACTTTCACGTGCAGTATCGTGGGCGTTACGCCAACAAGCGTAGAGTGTTCTACGTCCAACGCGCGCGCTGCGTCCAACAGCCCCAACGCCGCCTTGCCATCAAACTCGGGAATATGGCTTGTGGTGGCCATTAGGCGATTCCTGATTTGTGCGCCCGACCAATCGCTTGCCTCGGGCGGCGGTGTTCCAAATAGTCGGGCCGCGACGCCGCTCACAAGGGCCGCACTTTGCGAAGTTCCCGACATGACGCCTATGACCGTTGATAAACCTCCCGCGCTCACAATGTCGTCGGAAGGAGCAACTAGATCTACCGCGTCACCGTATCCAGATCGCGGACTTAGACTCCAGTGGCCCTGGAAATTGAGCGCGCCTCCAACGACGATGAGGTTTTGACCGTGTTTCGAAGAAAAGCACGCGGGAACGACGTCACACGGTCGGCCTAGTGCCTCGCTTCTATCGCCAGCGGCCGCTACAAACAACATATCATGGTCGTCATCGAAAGCCTTCTCTGTGACCACGTTCAATTGCGGGATACGCGTGTTGAGATCTACGGACAAGTTGACAACTCTTGTGAAGTGTTGGCGGGCCGGGTCCCCTACAGTTTGAATCACACGCTGTTCCACGGCTTCATCGTAAATCGTCACCTTGCTTCCGTCCGCTGCAAGGCGAACGAGTTGCAAACGAACATTAGGGTCAACGCCGATTCCATAGCGACCCGCGATTAAGCCGGAAACATGCGTCGCATGATTGGTACCGCTGGGATCGAGTTGGGTGTCTATGTGTTGCCAGTCGATGGTCGAGTCGGTGGCTGAAGAGCATTCCTTTGTCTCTTTTGCGCCGGTGGCCTCGATGATCACTGGGTGGCATGGGTTCGGATCAAAATCAAACACAATAACGCCTATTTTTGCCAAAGGCGCCGAGATGTCGCTCGACAACTGCGAGGTTTCGACTGGAAGGTTGATGTCGCGCAGCGCCTGGCTGTGAACATCGTGAACGGGTGCACCGCCGGAAGCCGTAGGCGCACTGTGGGCTACAGCCGACGGCTGAGGGCTCCAAAGCTCGGCGGCGAGCTGGATGGAAAGTCGATCCGCCTGGTAGGGATGTATTGTGGCATCGAGGCGGCCGGCCACGAGATTGTTGAAATCGGTTCCGAACTGATGGAGGGATAGACCTGATCGTAACGGTCGAAGCCGCGTGGCTTCTTGCTGGTCGGCAGACAATAAGCCAGCAGGCGACTGCGTCTTCTCCGTTGCGCTTGATTCGGGTGCCTTTAGAGTCTCTGCACTGGCGATCGCGCTAGCGACATGTTCTACATGTGGAGTGTCTCTCTCTCGTGCTGAGCTGACTATGCTCGGCGACAGCCGTGCTAACAAAGAAGGGTCAAGGAACTCTAAGCCACGCCTTGTCAGCAGCGCAGAGAGATTTCCGACATGCGGGGCATTCAGGCAAGAATCGAGCGTAGGAGTCAATTTGGGCGCATACGCTTTTGCCAGAGAGAAAACAGTAGCCCTATCACCAGCGTCAATGTATCTGGCACGAGAAACCACGTAATCGTGACAGGACGTTCCCACCACGGAACAGGTGCCATATCTGGCTTCTAGGGCGCTTTCTGCCTGCGTGGTTGGGAAACGCACCCGCGCAAGCGACCATGCGTCTTCCCAGCCGGGGGCTGGTAAGCAAAGAGTGTCACCGAGTCTATTGGTCCAAATAGAGGCGCCCTTGTTGTTGAAGTGACATCGCTTGGAGTTGAGGCGACACACCAGATGCTCCAGCGACTTTGGAAACACCGGCGAGTGTCGGACGCTTTCGAGCAGTCCGACGCCGAACATCTGGTTGCGAACCTGCCAGCCGAGATCGTCGGTGATCGTTGCCACGAGAAGGGTGCGCATGGAATCGGTTGTTAGATAGTAGCGGGTCATCTCTTGAGCAAGATCTGCGCGCGATGCGTTATGGGTTAGGAATATGATCCTGTCGTTTGCAACAACGTGACTAGTCATTAGACAGAGCCCGAGAGCTAGGGGAAGCGCGGTATGCAGTAATCTCTGTGCAGCAGCGCCCGCGGTATGTATGAACGTCAGTGCGGCAGAACTATCGCGGCTCAGAACGGGCGTTGGCATAAACGCCTATAGCACGTCGCGGCGCGGTAGCGACGCGGTTCGCGAGGCATTCGAGGCGATCGGGCCAATATCGAGTCCTGATCTGAAAGGGAGGCTGCCAAGCTTATTAATCTGTTCTCTGCGCCTATTTTATCTCACACTACCTCATTGTTTTTTCCTATCACGCCTAAGCGGCTTAGCGCACAGGCTGTCCTGAGCGATGTTGCAATGCACTACGGTAAGGTGGGGAGGTGTTTATTTAATATCGGCAGACCAGTTACGAATGCACTTCCCGAGCGTAGACTTAAACAACGTCGTTAAGCCGGTGCGTCTGTGATATCCAGATTGATGTGGACCCGTCGGATCTTGTTGGCCGTGGCCATTGATCTTGGATTTTTGGTCGCCACTCTAAGTGCGATTGTTTTCCGGCATGGCGCAACTGCTGCGTTGCAATACGCCTTCGTTCCGGCGCTGGCTTTGGGGTGGGTCGTTGCTGCGTCATTCATAATGGGCTTGGGTAACGAGTTGTTAGCGTCCCCGAAGAGTGAGATTTTCGGCTTCTTTGTTGGTCTAGTAATAGCCGCGTTGGCTTGGGTTGCACGGTCGGGTGCAATTCCTGCCGAACAGTCAATCATGCCGATGATAGTCGGTGTGTACTGGGTAGCGTTCCCTTGGGTGTTGGCGCGCTGGGTCTTTCGCGACAGCTCAGGATTGCTGAAACAATACACGGGGCGAGCCGAACAGAAGCGATTACGATCTTAACGGAGCAATCTTTGAGCCCGTGTATGCGCAACTTGTGCGGCCATGTCTTGTACTTCTCAGTCCCATAAACTAGTCGCGACCGTCTGCTTCGTGCAATGACTTTTTTACGCCGTACCGCGCGGGGAAGGCGCGATGAGGACAGTAAGAGGCGCGCCCCAGCATATCGAGACGTCGGCCTCGCGGGCTCCGCGCTTGCTGCACGGCAGGGCGCCTCGAGACGCGGGCCACGCAGTTCCCTCAGTCCCACGGGGTCAACGTCGACCGTAATCCATACAGTAGGGGGCCTTGCAAGGTACTGTATAAGCACCAATCGAGAGTCGAACAATGGTAGCCAAGAACAAGCCGCCGGCTATTTACGGCGACTCGGAGCTTCCCAGCAGCAATGTCATAAGGGATGGCTGGGGCAACTTCGCTGAGACCGTTCTACCCTCTATCGGTGGCGTCAAAGACGCGCAAGCGCATATTGCCTTTCAATTCGGCGCTATGCATGCGCTGCAGATCGTAGAGCAGGTGGTCACACATGGGTCAGCTGAGGCAGCAGCGCTCGCATTAAGCTCATTAGACGCGGAGTTGGAGGAATTCATGAAGGCTCACGTGGTCAAGACGCAATAGGCCTATAGAGAAACATTAATTCCGCATCTAAGGCAGACCGCCAGTCCCGTTGGGGACCGCGTGGACTAGACAACGCCCCTTGTCCTAAGCTGCGCGCCACCTGCGGCTTTCCCGGCGCCGGCTGCGGTTTCTATCACCATCATTCGGCTGCCTACGTTAGGGCCTGGATTGGGCGCCAGCGCGGATTTGAGACCTCGGTTGTTGCGCCTGTTCCGATCTTCTCTGGCTCAGTCAGGTGGAGGCAGCTGCATTTCAGCGTCGCTCCGGGCTCGACAACGTACAAAAACTTGACTATTCCGACTGAGGTAATTCAAGTGGGAAAATGCGGCGAGTTGAAAATCTCGGTCTGTTGCGTCGCAGCGAAGGGGTAGCAATATGGCGTTGCGGGATATGGATGAGAAGGGTCGGATGCGCGTGGTTACCGATTTGGACTACCGCGATGAGTTCGATGAGCAATGGCAGCGTTACACGCTAGAAGAGCAGCGGGCCATTGTTGAGGCGATCGATCAGAAGCTCAATGAGCTTGCGGCAGCTCCCGACTCGCGCTGGGGCGCGATTATGAATACGTCCATCGAGGGGGGCAAAGTGAATCCGTTCAACGGAAGACCTGGTGATTGGTCCGGTACTCCTTGGGCACCGATTTACGAGCGCTGTGGCCAGAGTGAACAACAGGCAGCACTGTTCTTTGGGTTGCTTTGGAAGTGGCGAATTATCGAACACTTGCAGCCCTGGGTTGGAATTCGCAATGATCCGGTGAATCGACCAACATTTCCTCAGCGGGGCGTTACGTTGCAAGGTAAGACATATTTTCTTCCGGGCAGAAACCAGAGTCGCTGAAGGGACCGTTCACGAGCGCAACTACTGGTCCAAGCCCGGCCGACGGAGAACAAGGCAGTGTCAGATAAAATAATTCAAACAGCGATCAATCGGTACCTCAAGGCGCGCCACGAGCTTATCGATCTTTCTCAAGACTACCCGGAGAGGATTGGCGGAAACGACAACATTATTGGTCGAATCGGGGAATTCATTGCTCTTCGATTCCTGGAAGGGCGCGGCCAACACGCGCGCAAGCACAAATCGAGTGCAAACAAGGGCTACGATTTATACGAAGGGCGACGCAGGACTCAAGTCAAAGTTATAACCGAAGAGAACGAGGCAGGCCGCACCACCCGCCTCCCGAAACAGTGGCATCAGTTCATCCTCATCGAGCTCGGAAAGAAATACAAATGTATCCGTATCGGGATGTTAACTTCCGCGCAGCATAGGAGAGCCCGTTCTGAGGATGCGCGGCTAAGCTCGAGACCATACGCCGCCAGAACTATGCTCAATGAAAACGGCCTCATAGGTCGCTACGGCGATCTTGCTTCGACGAAGGAACTGGACATGTTAACTAGCTAGAGCCAATAGCGCTGACGCGGTGTCGACGACGGCTCGCCTAAGCGCTCAATAGGAGGTTGGCGATTGATGAAGTGCAGCACCCAGCGATACTTCTCCGGCAAAGCAAACAGGACGGAGGAACGGCCTCGAGGTGGCTAGTGGGGGGCCACAGGCGGCGAGCAGACCGGCTCTCGCGTCTCTAGCCATTCGTTCGCCGCCACCGGTAGTTCAGGTCGACAAACCGACCGCTCACTCAGTCTCCATTCGATCCGCTTTTGGCCATCCACACAGCGTGAAAGAGTGGTCTGAGTGCGCATCCAAGGAATGGGAAGCGAGCGCTATACCGCCTTTCATGTCTCTATAGACTCGCCGCATCTCACCGCATTCCTCCGAGAGAGTCGCAAGGTCTGGGCGGCGTCGACCGGGGGCCACAGAGTGATTAACGAACGGCGCCAGATCAACACGCTGGCGCTGTTCGCAGAGTTCACTTTCCAGCTTTGCCAGTATTCCCTTGCGCTGGTGAAGTCGGCGCAGTCTTCGAAGCAGGTTTCGATTGCTGCTGTGGCGACTGCGCTGGTTTAGGCGCCAAGTTTGCGGCGCCAGTGAAGCTCTTTTTTAAGATCGAGCGCGATTGTGTTTTAGGGGGCTGTGACATTTCAGTTACCTCACAAATGCATATTACGCAATGAGCTTTCGTCGCCGCTACTTTTTCTGCGGTGCCGGCGACGGCGTTGACGTCTGAGGTTTCGCCGGCGATGGCTTGGATTGTTGAGGCGGTGGCGCAGGTTTCGTTTGCGACGCCCGATTGAAGCTCTCACGTAAGTCAACAGGCTTCGGCTTCATGCTAGCCGCTCGGTTCACACTGTCATTGGACATACCACGCTTGTCATCGGTAGTCATGTCGAATTTCCTCAAGTGGTGCGAAAAGCAAAACCAATAATCGCGGAAAGCACGACGCCACAGATAAACGTCACGATTGCCGCGGTGTCAAGAAACGCAAGGACAAAATCGGACGCCTCAGAGCTGTGCACAACGGCTTCCAAATGAGTGCTATTTCGTTTGAAGATCACGAGCACAATCATGTCGCAGACGATAAATGCGATTAATGCAAGCGCATAGATCACTTGCGCCGCGCAGGAGTGCATCGCCGGTCTAAGCACAGTAACCAGCAAACCGACGCCGCCGGATGAAAGAGTCAACAGGCTTTTGTCTAACTCAAGCCGGGTGGCGAACCAGCCAGTAACTGCCGCCGAATAATGTGCGACGGTTTTTTGTCTGTACTCGGCATGAGCTTCTGCCTCGTCTAGCTGAGGATGTTCATCGGCCACGGTTGCCTCTTATGGGATTCGGGGAGGTGATTGAGCCTGCGGGCGCCAGCGTCAATGGACCTGCCCCGCTTCGGTGGACGGGTAGTTATCACAAAACAATCTTTGTCTTGGATCCTTTTTCTATCGACTCTTCCCCGTTCAGCGGCGTAGCCGAAGCGCAGTCTGACCGGCCGAAGGC
>Ga0182018_10004037_pt1 | contig 12652 bp, 10 predicted proteins | sample 812P2MmetaG_FD_120490 | JGI IMG/M metagenome (GOLD analysis project Ga0182018, IMG submission 120490) | Permafrost microbial communities from Stordalen Mire, Sweden - 812P2M metaG | ecosystem: Environmental > Terrestrial > Soil > Wetlands > Permafrost | place: Sweden: Stordalen | collected...
GTCCGGGACTTAAGTCCGGGACTTAAGTCCGGGACTTAAGTCCCAATTTCGATCGGCCTGCGTTCAGCACTCATGCGCGCACGGAGCGCGTTTTCTGCACTGGTTGTGCCTCGCCCACAAGCCATCCAAGTTGTGACAATTTGCCTAGTGACACGGAGGGTTCCGTTCACTACGATGAGCAACCTCAACTCCTGCACGTGGTCTAGGGGGATCATCGTCGGGGATTCGTTTGCGGGGTGTCGGTTGAGTAAGAGCGATAATGGGCGCCAGAAGGCGTCACAAGATGGTGTTGTGGACGTCGACCACCCACCTGCATTCGATCGTCGTCGCTCCGGGCCAAAGCTCAGTCGGCGGCTCATCGAACGAGATGATTTGCTGAAGGAATTGACCGCGACCTTCAGTGGTACCACGCCACCACACGCCATCGTCATCGAGGGTGGACCCGGACTCGGAAAGACCGCGTTGCTCAATGCGGCGTGCTATCTGGCCGATGAAATTGGATTGGACGTCGTTCGGGCGCGAGGCAGTTCACGCGAGACGGATTCCGCCTTTGGGGTGGCCCGCCAGTTGTTGCAATCGGATCCGAGGAGTGTCGCGCTCACTGATGAATCGTTGCCGATGGGGGAGTGGACCTTGTCGCCCTCACTTGACGCAGCGGATATGCATCGACTTTTCGGAGAATTATTCGCTGATTTCGCCAGGCGTGCTGCCGAGACGCCACTCCTTGTCGCGGTGGACGACCTGCAGTGGGCGGACCACGAATCCGTCAGCTGGTTGCACTATCTTTCGCGACGCCTGCACTCCGGGAACATCTGGTTCGTGGGTGCTGCGACACCTCGGGTGGCCGGCCTCGGGCTCAGGGCCGTGGACAGCATCGTCGCTGAACCTTCGACCCGTGTATTCACTTTGCGCAACCTGACGCAAGAGGCCGTCGCACAGTTGGTGGGCAAACACCATCGCGATGATCGATTCGCCGAAACCTGTCACGAGCTCACCCGTGGCAATCCATTTCTGCTGTTCTCGTTGTTGTCGTACCTCGAGCACGACGGGGCCCATCTGGAGATCACGAGGGAGGCGGCGCGGAACCTTGCCCCGCCTCCAGTGGCACGGGCCATCCTGCGTCGGCTCGACGGCCTCCCCCCCGAAGTGCACTCATTCTTGGAGGCGACCGCCGTGCTCGGCGATGGCACCGACCATCGGATCGCGGCGGAGCTTTCAGGCGTCGATCCTGACAACGCGAGCAACATCGCCGACGCGCTCGCCGAGGTCCACATTCTCCTCGATGCGCGACCCCTGCGATTCGCGTATCCCCTCGAACGGGCCACGGTCTGCGGCGAGATGGGCCACGCCCGCCGCGCCCGCGCCCACGCCAAGGCTGCACGCCTCCTCGAGGCTCAGGGAGCACCCCTCAACGACGTGGCCGGCCACCTCTTCTTGACAGAGCCCTCAGGCGACGAGTCGGCCGCCTTGACGCTCGAGCGAGCGGCTCGCCAATACGCCGCGACGGAGCAGTGGAGCGTTGCCGCGCCGTACTTCGCCAGAGCCTTGGCCGAGCCCCCGCATCCCGACCACCGTCCGGCATTGTTAGTCGCCCTTGCGTCGGCCCAGGCAGCCCTCGGCGATAGCACGTCTATGCACCACCTCCGAGAAGCCCTCGAGCTCGGGGCGGACCCGACCGCACTCGCCCAGGCTGCGCTGCGCTGTGTCGAGACATTCACCGAAGAATCGCTGTCGGCGGCGGCGGTCACCACCTTCAATCTGATCGCGGCGAGCCTAAGCGGCGAGGAACACGATCTCCGCCTGCGCCTGGAAGTGGCGGTCGCGACGAGGTCGGCGAACCCCTCAACCGTCCCCATGATCACGTCACACTTCGAATCGGCTCTCGTCAAGAAAGGCACAGGATGGACCCGGCCGGAGCGCCTGGCCATGGCGCACCTCTCCTACACCCATAGCTTCGATCCGGCTCGCGGATCCGCAAGCTATGTGGCCGCTATGGCCGAGCAAGCCGTCGACCCCCACGACCTCTCCTTCGATGACCCGTTCTCCGTCGCCGTCACCGCCCGGGCCCTCACCACTCTCGTCCGCGCCGGTCGATTCGACGTCTCCCAACGTTTGGCTCGGGCTGCGTTGGCCATCGCGCAGAAGAACAACCTCCAAACAGCCACGGCCGAATTCTCCACTGTTCTCGCCCATTCCCTCGTCGCACAGGGTTCACTTCCCGAGGCGGAGGCCGAGAGCCGGCGGGCGCTGCACGCGGCGGGGGATCACCCGTGGCACGCACGACCAATGTGTCTCGCCATACTCGCTACTGCCCTCATTGACCAAGGCAGGCCCCGCGAGGCCGCCGCCCTCCTCGACGGCGATCCTTCGATCACAACGCCGAAGACTTTTGCCGCCTTGGCACCGCTCGAAGAACGCGCCCGGCTCCGCCTGTCCGAAGGGAGGATCGATGAAGCGCTTTCCGACCTCCGCATAGTCCGCCAATGGGCAGAGACCAGGGGAGTGCGCAATCCCGCCTTGACCTACTGGCGGTTCATGGCCGCTTTCGCCCTCCACGAGAGCGGGCGACTGACTGAGGCACACGACCTCGCCATGCGCAACGTTGAAGATGCCCGCTCCTTCGGCGCGCTCTGGTGCTTGGGCGCCGCGCTGCGTGTCGCCGCCAGGACGAGCGACTCGGCCACCGAACGCCTGGCCTTCCTGACAGAAGCCAACCGGGTCCTCGAACCGAGCGGCGCCCTGCTCGAGCACGCCAGGGTCTCCATCGACCTTGGCGAGGCTCTCCGCGAGGACGCGCAGGACGCCGGCGCCCGCAGCGCGCTGCGCCGGGGTGCCGATCTCGCCTTCCGTTGCCGCGCCCAGCCCCTCACCGATCGGGCCGAACGCGCGCTGCGTGCAGCCGGAGCCCGTCCCCGACGCCTTGCGCTCGTCGGATCTGATGCCTTGACGCCAGCCGAGAGGCGCGTCGCCGAGCTGGCCGCCGCGGGCAAGAACAACGGCGGAATCGCCACAGCCCTCTTCATCAGCGAAAAAACCGTCGAAGGGCATCTCTCACGCTGCTACCAGAAGCTCGGCATCCGCTCCCGCGCCGAGCTCCACGAGATCCTCGACCCCGTGCCGACCGGACCCACCGACGCCGCCGACAAGCGTTCGCGCCGAGCGCTGGGTCTGGTGTCTCTGCCCGATGACACCCCGGCGAACCCCCAGCGCCTGCGGGAGGACGCCTAAACCCGACCCGGTTCCAAGGGCTCGTGGATAGACCGTGTGGGTCGCCCAAGGCTTCGAGCGAGGTGGACGCAATGGCGCTGATCCTCGCCCTCTCCCCCACATCCGCCGATAATAATCATTATGTTAAGTTAGACATCAATTTTGGGAAGGGGTGCCCCAACTGGGCATTTTGACCCCTCTCCTCTCCCTGTCCTGTGCGCAATGTCGGCCCTGACGGCGCCCTCGCCATCCGCGCCGACATTGGCACGAAGGATCGGCACCACGAACGCTGATCCCTTCACACCGAGTGATGCAGCCAAAAACTGGTACAGATCTGCACGACGTGCCGTCAGCCTCGGCCGGCGCCTAGGACCGCCCAGCGGGCCGAGGCCGCACCCCGTAGGCCCGGCTCCCCTACGATCGCCCTTCATGGATATGGACGGGAAGGTCGCCCTCATCACCGGTGGGAGTAACGGCATCGGGGAGGCGGTAGCACGGCATCTCGCCGGCCAGGGAGCCAAGGTGGTCCTGGCGGACATCGACGACGGCCGGGGAGCCGAGGTGGCCGGCGACATCGGGGGCCGCTTCATCCACACCGACGTGAGCCGTCCGGACCACACCACCGCCGCCGTGGCCTTTGCGGTGGCCGAGTTCGGGGCGCTCCACCTGGCTCACCTCAACGCGGGGGTGACCTCGTGGTGCAGCATGGGAGACGATTTCGACCCCGAGGCCTACCGGCGGGCGATGGGCATCAACCTTGATGGAGTCGTCTACGGGATCGCGGCAGCACGGCCGGCCATCATCGCTGCGGGCGGCGGGACCATTGTGGCCACGGCCAGCATGGCCGGGCTCGTTGTGGCGCCCTTCGACCCGATCTACGCCGCCAACAAGCATGGCGTGGTGGGCCTGGTGCGCTCCATAGCCGAGTCCTACGCCGCGGAAGGGGTCAAAGTGCACGCGCTGTGCCCTTCCTTCGCGCACACGAACATCATCAAGGGCTCGGAGCAGACCCTGCTCGATATGGGCTTCCCGATCCTCGACGTCAGCGACGTCGTCCATGGGTTCCAGCACATCCTTGATTCCGAAGAAACGGGCCAGTGCTGGTACGTCGTGGCCGGTCGGGAGAGCGAGCCGTTCCGCTTCCGCCGTGCGCCTGGGCCACGGCTGGACTGAGGAGACTCCCCACCCGTCCACTCCCCCGGCGGGGGACGGCAGCTACGATGGACACCAGAAGACCGGCGATGGGTCCCGCCGGGGAGTAACGCTCCGAACCGCCACCACGGCTGATGGCTCCTGACCAGACAGCACTGCGGCACGTGCCGCGGTAGGCACCAGGCAGGAGGCGGATGGCGAACCCACTACGTCGAGCACCGTTCCACCCCGCGCCCCGGGCGCCGGGCACCCATGTGGCGGTGGCCCTCGGAGGGGGCTTCGGCACGCTGGCCCGCTACGCCCTCGACCGGGCCATCCCGACGACCGCGGGTCACTTCCCCACGGCCACCCTCCTGATCAACCTCGGCGGGTCCCTCCTCATCGGGCTGCTGCTACCGCTGGCGCTCGCCCAAACCGATCGGCGCCCGCTCCTCCGCCCCTTCGCCATCACGGGGGTGCTCGGCGGCTGGACGACCTACTCGGCGTTGGCCACCGACGCCGCCACTCTCTTCAAGGCCGGCCACGTGGCACTGGCGTTCGGCGACCTCGGGGCCACCGTGGTCGGCGGACTCGCACTGGTCGCAGCCGGCTTCTTCCTCAGCCCCGCCCACACCTACGTCCGCTACCGCCGCGGGAGTGAACGATGAACCTCTTGCGCCTCCCGCACCTCGTCCACTCCCCCTCCCCCACCCACAACCTCGTGCTCGCCGTGTCGGTGGCCGTTGCCGGGGCGCTCGGCGCGCTGGCCCGGAACCTCCTCAACGACGCCATGGCCCACCGCGTCCGGTCCGACTTCCCCTACGGGATCCTGACCATCAACCTGGCCGGGTCGTTTGCCCTGGGCCTCCTGACCGGCATGGCTCTGTATCACGGGCTTTCGACCGATGCCCTCCTCATCGCCGGGACGGGGGTCTGCGGGGGGTTCACGACCTGGTCGACGTCGATCTGGGAGACCTTGCAGCTGCTCCGGCTGCGCCTCTTCGCCCAAACCGCGCTGCACACGCTCGGAGGTGTGGCCATTGCGGTGGGGCTGGCCGCCGCCGGGATCGCCCTCGCTGGCCTGGCCTGACCTGACGTGCCCTCTACTCGCACTTAAGGGGGCACCCTGATCGACCGCCTCTGACTGGTCTTGAGCGCCAGCTCTCAGCCCTCTGTGATCACAGATCCTCTGCGCGAATCGGACCGATCGAAGACGGGCACGCTTTGTTCGTCGGACATCAAGCGCCTGTACGCACTGGGTTTCCGGTATGCATCTCCCATCGTCTCGCGCTTTCGATACTCCCTGAGTGCGTCCAGATTGAGAGTGGCAAAGTAGACGTCCTCGCCATCGCCTGCCTCGAAAATGAGCTGGTCACGAGGTTGACCATTCGGTTGACCATTCTCTTCGAAGACCATTCCGTCAAAGACGCTGGAATGGCCATCTTGATCGGGAGCCGAATAGTTCACCGTTGCGATCGCGGTCATATTTTCGAAGGCTCGGGACCGAAGCTGATTGGTCCGCTCGCCAGCCATGGGACAAGCGTTTGGAACCAGAATGAGTTCAGCGCCGCCAAGCATCAGTTCACGCGCTGACTCGGGGAACTCTCGGTCAGCGCAGATCATGACGCCGACGTCGACGAACCCGCCCTCAATGTCGAGCCGAGCGACCTCAAAGGATTCTCCAGGCGTCAGAGCTTTCTCCATTCCCCAGTCACACGTATGAACCTTGGCGTAGCAAAGAACATCTTGACCATGCCGGTCGATGAGCAGGGCGGTGTTCCGAGGGGAACCAGGCCACCGCTCCAAAAATGTCGTCAAAATCGCCAAGTTGAGGTCGGACGCTGCCTCTCTGAACGCGCTCACCCATGGATCGTCACGGGCGATGGCCATCTCCTGCCACCCCGCCCGTCCAGCCTCGTCATCAGGGCAACGGGCGTAACCGATTTGCCACATCTCTGGCAGGATTGCGATGTCCGCCCCCTCTTCGGCGGCCCGAGAACATACGGCCAATCCCTTTCCGAGGTTGGCCTGTGGATCGCCACTGGAGGCGGATTGACAGAGAGCCAGCCGTAGGTCGGTCACCACTCCATTATGCGGCCCGAAGACTGGCACCAGGCGACACCGCCTTCAAGAGACATTCCAGAACTCTGGGACTTGCCGCACTGCCCCCTACCGGCGTTTCCGTTCTATCGCCGCCGACAAGCCCCCTCGTTCAGACCTGACATCGATGGGTAAATTCGACGTAATCGTCCCCGGTCGGATGTAAGGCATTCTGTAATGGTGGCAGCCAGGACGCGGTGGTCGGTCGCTCTCAGTTGCTTGGTCCTGGGTGCCTACCCGGTCGTCTCTGGGGGCCCCGGCGCGGCAGCAGCGCAACGGTCAGCAACCGAGACCGCGACAGCACTGCCGCAAGGTCCAAAGGTTCCGCACGGTTTTGCCAATGTCGTACTCCCAGGTTCAGTCTGCAGTTCCCAAGGGCGGCCTATACAACTCCATAGTGGTCAGGCGACCATCACGAGTCCACCAGGCCTTCAGGCCGGCACTCCCAATGTCAATGTCTTCATCGGGGCCTTTGCATATGGCGATCTAGTCGGAGCCGGTCACCGCATCGTCGCCTTGAACGTCTGGTGCACCAACACAGGAGGCACTGCAGATGGGCAGATTCAGAACAGCTGGGTCGTCTTCTCGGGAGTGACCGCAAAGTCACGTCTGCTTGGTGTCCTGACCCCCCAACAGCCGTCGGTGCCGGGAGCGCATGTCCCCTACTTTGTCGCTCGGCTCGATGGCGGGGTCTCGATTAGACGTGGCCGGATTACGACCTCTGAGGTTTGGTACGGCCCGCTCGACGGGACATGTTGCCCATCGGGGATCGCAACTACTGTCTGGGCCTTCCAAAATGACCGCTTTAGTCCAGTGACGAAAATCGTGCGAGCTGCCGGAGGAACGCCAAGCCACGAGACGAAGTGTCATCCTGCTCGGCCACGAGCACTGGACACGGTTCCTTGTCGCTACCACGGACAACATACTTAGCTGAATTGAATACGGCTGGCCGACGATCTCAATCGGAACGCTCGGTGCTACGAATGTGAGTTGGCTGTGGACAGTGATAGAAGGCCGCTGGTGCTATAGGCGCGCAGCCAGTGGCGTTGCAGGCGTAGGAGAGCACAACGTATGCATAGTTGGGGACCGTCGTGGTGTTCCAACCGCAGCCCACCCATTCTCCTCACGCGAGCCCGGGAGATGTCAGGGCGCATGACTGAGGTCTTCGAGCTGTACGGATGACGGACGATCCTCATGTGCAGCCCGAAGTACGGAAGCGCAGTTGTGGGGACGACTCAAGCGCACGATCCAGAAGAGGTAGGCGATGCAGGTGACTGTTGTGACAACCACCAAACCTACGGACGAGCCAGGCGGATTCCAGCCGTCCCGAACATGAGCGAAGGGATTGACGGTCGACCCCAATCCGACGGTGTATCGGCGAAGAGCCCAAAGAAAGTCAGCCAGTTGCAGGGCGGCGACACTGATCGCCAGAATCGTGATCAGTCGTTGAGGGGCCCGCGTGAGTGCCGACGTTACGTCCTCGTCGCCAGTTGTAGGCATCACATTTCGACCCATCACCGCTCCAGCTACGAGAATCACTCCGACATAGAGGGGGAATCCGTCCCGAGCCTGCCACACCACACCGTCCGTATAGGCCTGCGACATCATCAGCGCCGTGGGCAGAACCAAGGACGCGACGACGAGGGTGATGATCACCGCCGAGTGACGTGCCAGGCCTGTGACAATCGCAAGTACGACAACAGTCGACACCGACACGATCCAGATGAATATGACCGGTTGAGTAGCGAACTCTCCGACGAATTCTTGGACAAACAAGTCCGTTCGTCCTAGGACCAACTCGAGGACTCCGATGACTGATGTCCCTGCTGGGAATGGCGTTCCTATCGGGTAGACGCTAAGTGTATGAGCCCACAGAATGTAGACCACCGCTATCGCACTGACCACGGTGACGACTCCCATGGCTAAGCGGACAGAGTGCGATCTGATCAAGATCGACAGCGAGCGTGGAGCGAGTGCGGCGAGGGTAACTCCAATGACGGCCAGCCAAAGTGGTGAAAGTCCGCGACACAGCACCAGCACGATCGCTGCGATTGCGGTGGCTGCGATCAAGCTGGTTGGAGGATTCTCCACCCAGTCGAGCACGATGATCAGTCCACCGGTCCACACGCAGATCGCTGCGGCAGCCTCGAGGCCACTGGGATTGACCACGGAACCGAAGATGAACACCATGGGCGTAGCCGCGACCGCCACGGTCGCTGGGAGCAGGCGCGATCGAGACCACACGGAGGCCAATGCAAGGGCCAGCCCGAGAAAGATCGCGCTGATCAGTCCACTAACCAATCGCATTAGGTACACGGCCGTGTCTGTGTGCCACAGGAGTGAAGGAAGTCCCACTGTGGCGTAGTAGAGAGGTGGATAGCGCCCAACATAGGTGGTCGCGATCGTCGGTCGCCCAGAACCGCGCAGGCCATGGCCACAGCCAACGGGATATACCGGCAATAGGTCGCAGTTATCGGGAATATAGTTCGCGAAGCTATCCGGAACTGTTACCACGGTGAGGGCTTTGTCACAACGCTCAGCGCCTGACGCGAGATTGCAGTATTCAAGATCAACTCGGTTCGTAGCTGTCAGGCGGGTGGCCAGCTTGGGAGAATACGCCGGGCCGACAAACTCGCCCCGCACAACGGATGCTGCCTTTATCAGCTGAGCCGACTCGTCGTTAGTGGCTCCGATCGGCTGAACGAACGACCAGGCTGCATAGAGGCAGAAAAGCAAGCATGTGGACACTGCCCAGATCAGGAGCAAGGGGTGACGTCGACAGAGACGCAATCCTCCGTCTCGGTCTTTGGGTGCCGAGGCGACGCTTTGATCCGACAACACGGTAGAGCGACCACTTGCCTCGTCGGCGGTCACCCGATCAGCCGGTGCAATCGGTGTCAGTGCCAATGTCGTCGGGAGCACCACCGTCGCATCCGTCGAAGGGAACGTCCTTGTCAATTGTGCGCGTCATCGGCGTCATCGCCTTTCAAACCTCTCTCAACATCAGCGATGAGTGCGAGTAGCCTGCTGTTTATTGCGTCAAGGCGATCGCCGAACGCGAGGAGTTCGTCTTTGTCCAACGCCTGTTGGTCCGTTTCCAGGAAGAGTGCAAGGAAGCCGTAGCGCCCCACCACCACGTCGAGCTGAGCACGGATAGTTCGATCAGGGCAGGGATTCGCAGATATCCATTGCTGCATTGACCTGAGCGTTGATCGGATTGCCTCCGACGTCGTGTTGCCCTTGGGGCTACCGATATCGCTTGTACGAGCGCTTGCGGCATCAGCGAGAGGCAGCACGAACCGCTTTGATTCATCAAGCCAAGAGCGCACCGCGGATTCACCACTCCCGCAAGCCCCAGGATCGACGCCATGAAGCATGACTTAGTGCGACTTCGCCATGCACCTGCGGGTAAAGGTGATCAATCGTCGCATGTGGCCCCCCCAAGGATTCCCTCGGCCTCTCGGCCGATGCCTTGCTATCTACCAAAAAAGTGTGACCAAAGTGTGAGGGAGTGCGAACGCGGCGGCGAATCTGGTGAATACCCTCAGCCGATTCCCAGGTAAAGGAATGGTAGGAACGGGAAGAGGCTGCAGTGACGCCGACCTGGTTCTGCGGGTAAGTATCACTCGGCCGTTGCCGCACTCCACCCCTGAGCGGCGCTGTTGTGCTCCTCCCTGGTCGGGCGAAGGCGGTTTTCGCTCGACCAGCGCCGTTATGCGGTGGGTGGCGTTGGGCGAGAGATAGCGGGTCTCCGTCCAACGTCTGCCCTACCGCAGTTCTGTTGGGCCGACGTGTACGACGACGGACAACCAGCCCAGGAAGATTCGCGCTATCGCTCTCGGGTGCTTGGTCGGACCTTCGGATGTGTTCACACCATTGCCAATCCGCTACTTGGGTTCATTGGTACTTGCGGATTCCGGCTGATTTCGTACACCCGTTCTGGTCGAATCCGTACACCCATTCCGGGGTTTTCGTACAACCCGACGGAGGTCGTGTAGAGCTGGCGTGAGGTGACGGAGGCAGGCAGCCTGCCTCGGACATCACTCCGAGGAGGTTCACTTGCCCAGACCCCGTCTCGCCATGCGCAAGGTTCGAGACATTCTGCGACTCGCCCTGATCGAGATACCAATGATGGGCATCGGTCAATCTCTAAATGTGGCGGTTGCCGGCTCCCTGGTGCTGTACAAGCTTGCGGGGCTGTCGTGAGATACCGCCTTCAAAGGACATCTCAGAACTCTGGGACTCGCCTCCATGGCCTGCCATGACCGTGGCCTGAGCGGGCTGAGCTCAGCGCGAGAAGTGGGTGTGCGGCCGCTCGAGCAGCTTTCCGTCGATGATGACATCCACCTTCTCGTTGTAAAAGGCGACCAGCCCGGCGATGGGGAGCAGCTCCCGGGTCGGGAAATCGTAGGTCCAGGCCAGGTCGGGATAGAGCGTGTCGCCCACCTTCACCGACCAGTAGCCGGTCGTCGTGCCCTTGTAGGGACACGACGTCACGGTGTCGCTCGCGACGAGATGCGCGAAGTTCAGCTCGGTCTTGTTGACGTAGTACCGGGTGGGGAGGCCGGTCTCGAAGACCATCACCGGCGCGGGCGACTCGGCCAGCACTGCACCCCCGAGCTCCACGCGCACATGGCGGTTCGAGCGCAACGAGTCGACCCGCGTGTAGGGGTCGCGGGGGTGCACGAAGATCTCCTCATCCTCCTCGTACCAGTGCGACAGCGCCGACCACTCGAAACGGACGGTGTCCTTCAAACCCGCCACGTTGGAGTCGACGTAGACGCGGGCGGCGCTGGGGCGGACGAATTCGCCGACCACCAGCGAGTGCAGCTGCGTCTGGCCGCGGTGGACCGGCTGGGGATGGTGCTCATCGACCAGCAGTTCCTGCTGCACGTCGTCCAGCGGTATGTAGTACTGCGGGTAGTGCGGCCATTCCCACACGTAGAGCGCACGGGTCGTGTCGAACACGACGGCGCCGCCCAGCGTGGCGCGCACGCGACGCGGCGCCGGCTCGACATGGTCGACCGGCACGATCGCCTGGGGATAGTCGTCCATGTGGCTCCTTACGCTCTGCGGGTCGGGCGCTCCCGCCCGGTCGGAACTCGGGTCGAGACTTCGTCAGCGGGCATCGAAGGTGGGGACGAGGGTGCGCGCCGCCCGCGCCTCGTCCACGCGGCGGACAGGGGTCGAGTGCGGGGCCTCGTCCAGGGGCTCGCCTGCTGCCGCCTCGGCGGCAATCGTCTCGAGCGCCTCGGCCAGCGCCTCGAGCGTCTGCAGGCTCTCGGTCTCGGTCGGCTCGATCATGAGGGCCTCATCGACGATGAGCGGGAAGTACACCGTGGGCGAGTGGAAACCGAACTCCAAGAGCCGCTTGGCCACATCGAGGGCCTTGGTGCCGAACTTCTTGCGCAGCGTGGCCGCGGAGAGGACCACCTCGTGCATGCACGGCCGGTCGAAGGGCACGTCGTAGGAGCCGGCGAGGCGGCGCCTGATCCAGTTGGCGTTGAGGACGGCCCGCTCCGCCACCCGGCGCAAGCCGTCCCCCCCGTGCACCTGCATATAGGCGAGCGCGCGCGCCAGAACGAGGGCGTTGCCGTGCCAGCTGTGGATCCGACCGATGGAGTGCGGCGGTGTCATGTAGCCGAACTCGTCGGCCGCTCCGGGTGCCGACCGCACGGGACGCGGCCCGGGGAGGAAGTCCACCAGCCGCGGCGAGACGGCGACGGGGCCGGCGCCCGGTCCCCCGCCCCCGTGGGGAGTGGCGAAGGTCTTGTGCAGGTTCATGTGCACGATGTCGAATCCCATGTCGCCGGGCCGGACGACGCCCAGAATGGCGTTGAGGTTGGCGCCGTCGTAGTAGAGCAGTCCGCCCACCTCGTGGATGGCGGCGGCAATGGCCTCGATGTCCTCTTCGAAGAGCCCCAGCGTGTTGGGATTGGTCAGCATGATGCCGGCCACGTCGGTGTCGAGCACCGACCGCAACGCGGCCAGGTCGACGCAGCCGCGTGCGTCGCTCGGCACGGTGACCGTCTCGTAGCCGCCGAGCGTGACCGAGGCCGGATTGGTGCCGTGGGCCGAGTCCGGGATGATGACGCGGTGGCGGGACTCGCCCCGGGCGCTGTGGTACGCCCGCATCAGCAGCAACCCCGTCAGCTCCCCCGCCGCGCCGGCGGCCGGCTGCAGCGTGGCGGCCGCCATCCCGGTCACCTCGCAC
>Ga0182018_10004038_pt1 | contig 12652 bp, 11 predicted proteins | sample 812P2MmetaG_FD_120490 | JGI IMG/M metagenome (GOLD analysis project Ga0182018, IMG submission 120490) | Permafrost microbial communities from Stordalen Mire, Sweden - 812P2M metaG | ecosystem: Environmental > Terrestrial > Soil > Wetlands > Permafrost | place: Sweden: Stordalen | collected...
GCCTCAACCCGGAGGACTACGACGCCTCGCGCTGGCCCGTGCGCCTGAAGGCCATCGCGCAGATCGCCGCCACCCACGACAGCTCCGGCCCTGCGGAGGACGAGGTCGCGCAGTTCGATGTGTCGATGACCATCTGCGTGATGCGCTACATCTCCGACCTGCGCATCGGCCGCGTCAACCCGCAGCACTTCAACTTCGGCATCGACGTCGCCTCGAAGAAGTACGATCTCGCCGAGTTTGTCTCCGACAACGCGGTTGATGCGAAGGACGTCCCCGGGCTCATCCGCTCGGTCGAGCCCGACTCCAACCAGTACCGCGCCACCGAAGCCGCGCTGGGCCACTACCTTGATCTCGCCAAGGAGCAGCAGCTTGCCAACGCGCCTCCGCTGCCCGACGTAGGCAAAGCAACCGTATCAACCGGTGGGGCATATCCGGCGACGGGTTTGCTGCTGGCGCGGCTGCAGCTTGAGGGCGACGCCCCCGGCGTCTATCCGCTGGAGCTGCCGCAGCCCACCCCAACATCAGCGCCTTCAGCCCAGGCCGTCATTCATCCTGCGCGCAGACTCGCCAACCGCGCCGAGAAGCTCCTGCGCCGCCGCAAGTTTTTTTCGCAAGCGCCAACCGCACAACCGACCAACCCATCTGCGCCCGTCTTCAGTCCGCCCGGCCTGCCTCCGGTCTACACCGCGGCGCTGGCCGATGCGGTCAAGCTCTACCAGCATCGCCACGGCCTCACCGACGACGGGCGGCTCACCTCCGAGACCATCCAGAGCCTCAACGTTCCGCTCACCGAGCGCGTCATCCAGCTGCAGAACTCGCTCGAGCGCTGGCGCTGGCTGCCCGACGAATATGTCAACGCGCCGTTGATCGTCAACCTGCCGGAGTTCGTCCTGCGCGGCTACACCCCAGACCACACGGTCGACTTTACGATGAAGGTCGTGGTGGGCAAGGTGATCGGCGACCACGACACGCCGGTCTTCGCGCACATGATGCGCTACCTGATCTTCCGGCCGTACTGGAACGTGCCCCAGGACATCGTCGTGAAAGAACTGATGCCGCACATCCGCGCCAGCGGCGTCGGCTACCTCGCCAGCCACAACTTCGAGGTCACTGATGCGAAGGGCAACGTCCTCACCGGCTTCACCGCCGCGCAAGTCGCCCACGGCGGCGTCCTGGTGCGCGAAAAGCCTGGGCCGAAGAACTCGCTCGGCCTGGTGAAGTTCATGTTCCCCAATCCGTATGACATCTACTTGCACTCCACGCCAGCGACCGAGCTCTTCAATCAAACCCGCCGCGACTTCTCCCACGGCTGCGTGCGCGTGCAGAAACCCGAGGACCTCGCGGTCTGGGTGCTTGCCAACAGCAATACGCCCGGCGACTGGGATGCCGACAAGGTCCACAACGCGATGGCGACTGGCCCCGACAACTACACGGTCAGCTTGAAGACGCCGATCCCCATCGTGATCTTCTACGTCACCGCGATCGCTGCCGAGGACGGCCACATCCACTTCTTCAACGACCTCTACGGCTACGACCAGAGGCTGCAACAGGTCCTCGCCAAGGGCCCGCCGTATCCCGTGCAGCCCGATAGCAACAGCAACATCGCCAAGCCCGGCGACACGATGTAGAAGCAGTGGTTAGATCCCGGCGTACCAGTCGTAGCCCAGCTTCGTCCAGTAGTCGTCCGGCTTCTCGTCGGTATTAGGCGATGAGGCCGATGCGCTTGATCTGTTTGTAACCGTATTTGATCGGCATATGCAGCCGGATGGGCGCGCCGTGCCACTGCGGCAGCGGCTGGCCGGCCATCTCCGTCACCAGCAGGCTCTGCTGGTGCAGACAGGCCTGCATGTCGAAGCCGCAGTAGCCTGCTCTCCAAACCTCATGCTGTCTGCTCCTCCGCGCCAGGGTGGTTGCCGGCTTTCTGCGGCAGCACTGTGATGCATGCGAGGATAAACACCGCAATCGCCGCCGACGAAGTAATGCGGCTGAGATTGAGCCCGCCCAACGCCCGCGGCTTGGTCAACAGATCACCCATGGTCGCGCCCAGCGGCCGGGTCAGCACGAAGGCGACCCAGAAAAGAGTGGTGCGACTGATCTTGGTGAAGGTATAGAGCAGGCCAACCACCGCAATCAGGCCGAGGAAGAGGAACACGCCGCCACCGAAGCCGGTACCCTCCGAAGTCCAATCGCCCAGAGCGGTGCCCAGCGTGTTGGAAAACAGGATAGTCACCCAATAAAACATCTCGGCCTTGGGCGAGACGATGTTGTTCACTGAGACGGTGCCCACGGAAAATCTCCAAGCCACCAGCGACGCGATCACGAGACACGCCAGGATCGATGATCCTCCCGGGTAGCCAATCCCCAGCGACCGGTCGGCAAAGTCGGCCAGAGTGGTGCCCGCGAGCGTGGTGCCCACAATGACGGCCCAATAGAGATACGGGTGGAACCGCTTTGCCCTGATCTGCGCCACCACCAGCACCAGAAAGAGACCAAAGAAGATGACGGTGCTGAGCGCATAGCCCAGGTTCAGTGTCATCGAGAGCGCATCCCCGCCGGTCTCGCCCAGCGTGGTCGCCGCGATCTTGATGATCCAGAAGACCAGCGTCACCTGGGGTACTTTACTCAAAGCGTATCCCGCCTCTTCGTTCATATGTCTCTCCTCTCCCGTGTGTACGGTATCGCATCTGCCGGCCAAATCTCCATCCCGCTCACCATGCCGCGGAAGTTGTTCCAGCCGGTCTTGATTACTTGAAATACGTGCAGCGGGAAGAACTCGCAGAATCCGATGGTCAGCCAGAAGTGCTCCCAGCGCGCCATCTCGTACCCGCCCAGCAGCGTCGTAAGCCAGTGGGCCTGGGTCGGCTTGCGAATGACTCCGAGGACTTTACCTCCGCTCCGTCTCATGCCTTCAGGGATGTCAATTGGCCGCGCTGCCGATTAATGTACGCTACCGCAACTCTACCTGCATCGTCGCCCCATCGCTATCGACAAACGACACCTCGGCGCTTGTCATCGTCACCCGCGGGTCGTGCTTTCCTTTGCCATGCCACTCCAGCGGCAATGTCGTCGCGTGGTCCGCATCCGTGAGGCATACCATCCAATGCAGGCACTTCAGCACCGTCGGCGTCCCTGGCGTCCTGTTCCAGGCCTGCAGCAGCGTCCAGTAACTTCCCGAATCGCTATCGCGCGCCATCAGCACATCGCTCGAGTAGTTGATAAACACCTCGACGCTGGTCTGCTTCACATCGTTGCGATAGACCATCGCAAGCGGGTCGCGCACAAACACCCTCTGCCGATTTACAAAAATCAGCGCCAGCAGCACTAAGAACGCGACGATCAGAATCGTCTTCACCGGCACCTCGCAGCAAGAGAAGGATAGCCTATTTCGTCGCTTTCTCCTCGTGGTATTCCTGCTCGGTGTTGATCTCCCACAGCGCCTTCTTATCTACCTTGCCTGCCACCAGCCCGTCCACCACGCTCATCGCGGTCAACATGCTGTGGTCCTGGTTGTTGTACTTATGCATCCCGTTGCGTCCAACAAGGAAGAGATTTTCAATGCTGTCGGTGAACGCCTTCAGCTCATCGAACCGATTGTAAGTACCGAAATACGCCGGATAAGTCTTTGGCACGCGCACCACGTGGGCATCGCTTACATCTGACGCCTTCTCCAGAATGCCGATCTTCACGACCTCGTCGACGGCGAACTTTTTCAGCGCGTCGTCGGGCATCTTCCAAAGGTCGTCGGTCTCGTAACAGAAATACTCCAGGCCGATCCAGATCTTCGCCGGGTCGCTGACGAGGTAAGGGCTCCAGTTGTTGAATATCTGTAACCTTCCGAGGAGAACATCCGGCTCCTGGATATAGATCCAGGTGTCCTTGAGCAGCCCGCCGTCGGGCTCTTTCACCTTCAGCCGGTCCGCCAGCAGCCCCACGGTGATGAAGTCGCGATACTGTAGGCCATCGCTGACCTCGAGGACATTGGCAGGGATGGGCAGGTCCATGGCGCGGATGAGCTCGCGCATGGGCATGGTCGAGAAGAAGTAGTCACCGGAAAAGGTTCTGCGCTCGCCATTTTTGTGCGTGGCCTCGATCGAGGCCACGGAGAGCGGCGCACCCTCACCCAACCCGGGCGCGAAGTTCAGCTTGTCCACCTTCCACTCCATGTAGATCGTGCCGCCCTTCTGCTGAATCAGCTCCGCCACATGCTCCCACAGCTGCCCCGGCCCGAACTTCGGGTACATGAATCGCTCGATCAGCGACGTGTCGGTGCCCTTTTGCGCGAGGTCGCCGCTTTCGCTCCTGGGGCGAAACATCTTCTTGACGAAGTGCTTGACGGCGGTGGTGAGGGAGAGCCCTTTGATCCGCTGCGCGCCCCACTCGGCGGATATCTCTTGGCAGGGCGTGCCCCAGACCTTCTCGGTATAGCTTTTGAAGAAGGTGAGGTAGAGCTCGCGTCCAAAGCGGTTGATCAGAAAGTCCTCGAGACTCTTTTCCGGCTTGATCTGGCTGACACGCGACGCCGCGTAACTCGTGCCGACGCGCACCATCCTTACCACGCCGAGGTTCCTCAGCGTGTTTGCGGTGAGGGTGATGGGGTAGTCGAAGAACTTGCGCAGGTAATAGATCCGGCTGCGCCGTGGGCGGATGAGCATCACGAGGTCGGGGTCCGCGGGTACAGGGACGACCGCCTCGCGCTCGATCTGCCGGTCGCCGTGGCGGCGCTCGCCGACTTCTTCTTCCTGAAGCGGCCCGAGCCCGCGAAGCGGCGGCTCCTCGCGCACCGCCACCGGCACCCTGACCCTCCGCCTCTTGCCCTGGTAGCTGATCTCGGCTTGAACCGCGCCGGTCGCAGCCGACGCGCCTTCGGCGGCGATGTCTGGAGGCATCAACTCCATCCACCACTGCATCACGCGATCGGACTTGGAGAAGAAGCGGTGGCCACCGATGTCCATACGGTTGCCCTTGTACTTGATGGTGCGCGAGATGCCGCCGATCTCGTCGCTCGCCTCCAGAATCACCGGAACGATATCGGAGCGCCGGAGGAGCTCCAGCCCCGCGGTCAAACCGGCCGGACCCGCTCCAATGATCACTGCCGTCTTCGCCATTCGAATCCCAGTCTCCTCGGCTGCCAGCGCTCGTTTCCGCTGGTTGCGTTGAATCGCACAGGCTCAAGGCTAAACCATGCTTCCTAACCCAGGATGCTCAATCGGCGCACACCCGATATTGGTAGCATCGGGGTGTGCTGGAACTCTCGACGCCGGTGAAGTATGTGAAGCGTGTGGGGGAACGCATTGCGCAGGGGCTGGCGACGCGCGGTATCGAGACCGTCGAGGACCTGCTCTACCATTTGCCCTTCCGCTACGAAGACCGGTTAAATCCGCAGCCGATGACCGAGCTGGTCGCTGGGACAATGGCATCGGTGATTGGCGAAGTGAGGGGCGCGGCGCTGCTGCGGACGCGCTCCGGGCCCATCTTCGAGATGACGCTGGGGCAGGGATTGGGGACGGTGAAGTGCCTCTGGTTTCACGGGGCCTACCTCAAGGACCGCTTCAGGCTGGGGCAGATGGTCGCGGTCTACGGGAAGCTGGAGCCATCGCGCTCCGCAATGGCGGCAGCTGCGGTGGCCGGGCAGGGAGCGAGCGCAGGGCGATTCAAGATGATCCAGCCGCAGTTCGAGATCCTGCCTGACACCAGCGGTGCGGACGCTGAGTTTGCGATGCTGGAGATGGGGCGGATTGTGCCCGTGTACGGAAGCCTGGGCGGGACGACGCCGTGGGGCGCGAAGCTCACCTCGCGGTGGATGCGGCGGGTGGTGTGGAGCATCTTCGAGGAGCTGTATGCGAATGGCGGAGCGGCACGCATTGCCGCTGCCGAAACCCTCCCAGCGGCTCTGCTGGCGCGGCTTGGTCTGCCCAGCCGCGTCGATGCGCTGAAGGCCGTGCACTTTCCTGAGGCCGGGACACCGATGGCGGAGCTGATGAGCTCGGCGACGCCGGGACATCGGCGGCTGATCTTCGAGGAGCTCTTTTATCTCGAGCTCGGACTTGAACTTAAGCGACGGCGGATGCGGGAACGGGTAGGGACGGCGTTCACGACGGGACCGGCGGTGCGCGACGCGCTGAAGCAGGTGCTGCCCTTCCACCCCACCGCCGCGCAGAAGCGGGTGCTGGGCGAGATCGTCGGCGATATGCGCCGGCCGCAGCCCATGCGCCGCCTGCTGCAGGGCGATGTCGGCTCGGGCAAGACGATCGTGGCGATGCAGGCCGCGCTGGTGGCCATCGAGAACGGCTACCAGGCCGCGCTGATGGCGCCGACGGAGATTCTAGCGACGCAGCACTATCTTTCGGCGCGGAAGTTGCTAGGCGATGCGACCTCGCCGAGCACGGGCAGGCCGTACAAAGTGGCGCTGCTGACAGGCTCACTCGACGACCGCAGCAAACGCGAGACGCAAGGCCGCATCATGCGCGGCGAGGCACAGTTTGTCATCGGCACCCACGCGTTGCAGGAGGACAAGGCGGACTTCGCGAACCTGGGACTGGTGATCGTGGATGAGCAGCACCGCTTTGGCGTGCAGCAGCGCTTCAAGCTGATGCGCAAGCCCAACGCCGAGGGTGTAGCGAGCGAGCCGGACGTGCTGACGATGACGGCCACACCGATACCGAGGACGCTGGCGCTGACGCTGTATGGCGATCTCGATGTCAGCGTCATCGACGAGATGCCGCCGGGGCGCACACCCATCGTGACGCGCCGTACGACGGAGGAGCGCGCGCCCGAGGTTTGGGAATTCGTGCGCAAACAAGTCGCGCGGGGGAGGCAGGCCTACCTCGTCTATCCAGTCATCGAAGGCGGAAAAGACGACCAGCCGGAGCTGGACTTCCCTCACGACGAACCGGAGCAGGAGGCGCTGGCGCCCGCACCCAGCAAGAAGAAAGCCGGAGCCAAAACGAAGGCCCGTGCTGTGAAACTCTTTGCGACCAAACCAAAGTTGCGCTCGGCTAGAGAGATGTACGACGAGCTGCGCACCGGCCCGCTGAAGGGTCTGCGCCTCGGTCTGCTGCACGGCCGTCTCGGCGCGGATGAGAAGGAGGTGACGATGGCGCGGTTCCGGCGGGGCGAGATCGATGTGCTGGTCGCGACGACGGTGATTGAGGTGGGTGTGGATGTGGCAAACGCGAATGTGATGGTCATCGAACACACGGAGCGCTTCGGACTGGCGCAGATGCATCAGCTGCGCGGACGCGTGGGCCGGGGCGCGGCGAAGAGCTACTGCATTCTGATGACGGGCGGCAAGGTAACGGAACAGGCCGATGCGCGGCTGAATGCGATGGTCGCGACGCAGAACGGCTTCGAGCTGGCCGAGCTGGACCTGGAACAGCGTGGGCCGGGGGAGTTCTTCGGCACGCGCCAGACGGGGCTGCCAGAGTTCCGCGTCGCCAACCTGCTGCGCGACCGCAAGGTGCTGGAGCTGGCAAAGGCTGAGGCCGAGCGGTTCGCTGCAAGACCGGACCCAGCGCTCTCGGCGGCGGAGATAACCGGCGTGTGGGAGCGGCTGAAGATCCAGTGGAAGCGGCGGTATGGGTTGATGGAAGCTTAGCCTCGGCGCCAGTCGCCGCTTTTGCCGCCGCTCTTGCGCAGCAGTTGCACTTCGCGGATGCGTATGCCCTTGTCGAGGACCTTGGTCATGTCGTAGACGGTGAGAGCTGCGACCGAGGCGGCGACCATCGCCTCCATCTCCACGCCGGTACCGGCGGTGGTTGCGGCGGTCGCTTCGATGCGGATGCCACCGGCGACGACAGAGGCCTCTACATCGACGAAGCTCAGGGACAGCGGATGGCACATCGGGATCAGCGCGGCCGTTTGCTTTGCGGCCTGAATCCCCGCGAAGCGCGCGACCTCCAGTGGATTGCCTTTGGGGTTGTCGGAGAGAGCGGCCAGAACAGTGGGGGAGAGCTCGACGAAGGCCTCGGCGACGGCCTCACGGCGGGTCACTGCCTTCGCGCTCACGTCAATCATGTGCGCCTGCCCCGCGTCGTTGTAATGGCTCAGCTTACCAGTCACGCCACTCACTGTGGCTCCTCAAGGAGGTCCTTTATCGCCTTCACAATCCATATGCACCCTACCGCGATCCCCAGCCAGGTGATAAGCCCATGCAACCCTGCGATGCGTTGTGGATGAGCTATCAGCTCATAGACCCCGCCCAACACGACAAATACCCAACCACAGACCAAGACGATGCGCATCCTTCGTGATAGCGGTTTGCGGACTCCTCGAGTCATTTCGACATGCTACCGCAGGAGCACAGTAATCACATCCCCAGCCTTTAAGTCGCGCCCATCCGGCAGCACGGCATAGCAGTTGGCGCGGGCGTTGGCGGCGAGGTCGCCGGAGCCCTGCCAGCCTACCAGCCGCACCTCCGGCCGCTCCGGATCATGGCGGAGCCGCGCTGGCAATAGCCTTGTCAATCCGGCCTTCCCCTTTACATCCTCCGCCAGCGTGGCCTGGACGAACCTTGGCGCCGCAGCACTCGCGCCGCACATCGCGCGGAGCAACGGCTCGACGAAGCAGTGGAAGGTGACCTGGGTCGAGACGGGATTGCCGGGCAGGCCAAAGAAGAATTGTGCGGCCTGCGGCACTCCGTTTGCCGGCTGAGGACGCGCAGGCAGCCGCCCGAAGACCACCGGCCTGCCGGGCTGCATCTTTACGCCGGTAAAGAGGAACTCTGCGCCAAACTCCGCGAGCCCCTCCTCCACCAGGTCGTACTTGCCCGCGGAGACGCCGCCGGAGAGGAGCAGCAGGTCGCTCATGCGTCCCTGGGTGATTCGCGCCCGAATATCCTCACGGGTGTCGGGCGCAATGGCCAGCCTGCGCGGCTCTCCGCCCGCCGCCGACACAAGGGCAGCAAGTGCATAGCTGTTTGAGTTGCGAATCTGATGAGCCCCCGGCGTCTCAGTCAACTCAACCAACTCATCCCCCGTCGCCACAATCGCTACGGTCGGCCGCCTGCGCACCGCCAGATCTGCACGGCCGCATGCTGCCGCCACGGCAATCTCAGCTGCGCCTATCGCAGTCCCCGCGGCCAGCAGGACATCGCCCCGCCGTGCCTCACCTCCGCGCGGCACGACGTTCTCCCCCACTCTCAACTGCCGTTCTGCCGCCGCCCAAATTTCATCTCCGGCCCGCTCCACATGCTCGACCATCGCCACTGCATCCGCGCCAGAGGGGACCGCAGCGCCTGTCATGATCTCAATCGCCGATTCGAATTGCATCTCATCGCCAGCCCACACATCGCCCGCGCGCACCTGCCCCACCACCCGCAGCCTATGCCCGGCCGACCACCGCTCCGCCCGCACCGCGAAGCCGTCGCGCGTTGCCCTGTCGAATGGCGGCTGATCGCGGTCCGCAACTACCTTCTCCGCCAGCACTCGCCCCGTGGAGTTCAACAGCCCGGCAGTCTCCACGCCTGACACGCGCCCGCCCGCCGCATGACGCAGCACCGTCTCCAGCGCCGCCGAGAAGTCCAGAACCTGTGCCTTGGGCGTCGTCTTAGTCATCTCTGCACCGTTGAACCCATTCGCCTGCGCATAAGGAAAAAGGCCCCGGGCACCCTCGCCCAAGGCCTCTCCATGCGCAGAGTTGTCCTGCCTATTGCTTCTTGCCCGATTTAGCCGGCTTCTGTTGATCGCCCAACGCTAACTGCGCCAGCAGGTTCTTCAAGTCGGCAGCATAGGGTCCGTTCGGCGCCAGCCCAAGGTACTTATTGCAAGCCTCCACGAAGCCCGGCGGAGCCACGAACTTGCCATCGGGCGTAGTGGTAATCAGCGGAGCCAGCGCCTGGGACTTGATGTAGTACGCCATCGCCTTGGTCGGATCGGCGGCGATTGCTTTGTCCGCCGCATCGGCAAGCCCGTCCACGTTGCCCGTCCTGACGCTGACGTTATACATGGTTGCCGCCTCGTTGAAGTAATACATGGCAGCCCTGGTGGGGTCGGCTTTGGCCGCCGCGTCATAGGCGGCGCCGGCATCCTTCAACTTATCGGCCTGACCGTTCAGGGCCAGCTTGCCCAGCGCCTGACCAAGCTGATTGTCAGCCGTGGCTGCGATCTCCGGACTGGGCTTGGCCGAGGCTGCATTCAGGCTCAGCGCCTTTTGGTACGAAGCAATGGCCACGCCATACTTGTCCGGAAGCGATGCATCGGTCGCCTTTGCCGCGGTGGCCGCCTTGGCCGCGGCATCCGCCAGTCCATACTGCGCGTCGCCCAGCGTGACCCACAGAATCGGCTCATCCGGCTTGGCCGTGGTCGCATCCGTCATCGCTTTGATTGCCGAATCGAAGTGGCCTGCCGCCGTGTCCACGCGAGCCTGTTTCAGCAGGGCATTCAGGTTCTCAATCTTGGCATTCGCCGCCGTCGCCTCCGCGTTCTTCTTCTTAACCTCCTCCAGCGCCTCCCGCTCCGCCGGACTCATCTTGTCGATGTACTCCTTGCGGGTCATGTCGAAGTCCAGGGTCTTGTCCTGGCCTGCGACGATCGGCGCAGGCAAGTAGTCCACACCATGTCCCTGGGTAAATACCCCGGCGATGTAGTTGGCCGGCTTGTCGACCGTGCCCTTGTAGTCGCCATTGGCGTCGAGTGGGAATGTGTATTCGAACTTCGCGTTGGGCAAACTCGGATTCTTGTCGGTGGAGAGCCGCACCTCCCCGTCCTTGACGACCATGCCCGCGGCATCGTTCACATGTCCATGAATCGTCGCCGCGCCCGCCGCCGCCGGAGCTGCCGGCGCCCCCTGCGCCAGGAGCTGCACCGTCAACCCGGGTACGGCAAGAGTCAGAAGACATCCCGCCAGCAAACTTCCGATCCTCATCCCAAACGACCTCATTTTCATCGCCCTCTCCCTCGCTTGCTGCGTGGCCTGCGCGTGGCCCGGACCGACGCGGTCTACATCCTCGCCGCTGCTGCCGCAACTAAACAAACTTACATGCAACTGTGCGCCTAGTTCAACTTTGACGCTTGACCGCTCTCCTGAGACTCACCGGACTTGGCCAGCAATTTGCGCGCTGCCGCCTCGTCCTTCTCCCTCACCTGTAGGCTCACGGTGAACGCCGCCTGCAGCAGGCTGTTGGCCTCCTCCCCCGCCAGCAGGCACTCAATGCCCGCCGACTCCAGCATCCCCTTGGCCATTTGCGCCTCCAGCGGACTCTCAAAGCGGCCTACCGTCACCATTCCCTCCAGCGACGTTGGCCCTGTATCTCCCTCAAACGGCATCGATCCGCTCCAATCCCCAACCTACTTCTCTTCCACGCTCTGCAGATGGAAGGTAATCGTCCCCCAGAACAGCCGCGCCCGGATCTGCACTGGCATATGGCGCGCGTCGTCGGTGTACCAGATCCAGATATTGCCGCGGTTCTTTACAACCCCCTCCTCGGCCGTCGGCTGCACACGGATGGTCTGGAACGTTCCCGCCAGCGTCTTGATCTCCTCACGGGCCTCCACCTTCATCGTCACCGTCACCGTGCGCATCGCATCGGCCAGGGGAAAGCCCACATCCTGCCCCACCGCCAGCCGCTGCGACGCCGCATAGAAGATGCCAGACAACGAGTCGGTCACACACGCCGGGATCGATGCGGTCTGGGTCTTCTGTGTCCCCTTGACCAGATTCTTGTCGGTCTGGGTCTGCCTGCCTGCGTGGTAGTCGAAGACCAGGTCGGTTGTGACCTTGCGTCGACCTTCCTGGGTCTGTTTCGAGAAACCATCGGAGCAGCCGGTCGCGGTGTCCATCGACGACTGGAAGCGATCGACCACGGGAAATAGCATATTTACCGCGCCAATAGTGTCTGCCGTTGCCGTAACCCTCAGCCTGCTTCCCTGCTGCTCCAGATGAAACACAGCGATCCCGCCGGTAAAGACCCGCCAGTCAACAGTGAACGTTAGGGTCTGCCGCGCAGGAAAGACGTAGCCGGCAATGGGCGGCTGAAGCATAGGAATCCGCACCGGCGGCGTCGGCTTGCTCCCCAGTCCCAGCAGCTGGCCATGTGCCGGGCAAACCACGCCGGCAAGAACCAAGATGCCCGAAAGTGCCAGCGAACCTTGAAAACGGCTTCGAACCTTCGACAAAAGGCATCCCCGACAGATGGTTTTAGAGCAACTCAGTGCCACCAGGGCGGCCTGCTGAAACCGGCATTGAACATGCGGCCCTCGTAAAAAAGCCGAAGGACCAGCAACAGGTAGATCGCGCCAGCCCCAATCAGTGAATTGTACTCGCGGTGCTTGCGGTAGAGTTCCAGCGAGAACTCCGCACGCTTGCTGCCAGACGCAGGAAGCTCCGGTCGCGCGGCCGTCAGCCTCGGGAACAGCCTCGGCACCGCTCGCGTATAGGAGTCGAAGCCTGCGAAATGCTCGCGCAGATATTCCTCTTCGGCGTGGATGGTTGGCACATAGATCGCTGCGAAGAGCGCCAGCAGCGCCGCCAAAACTACCCAGCTCCCCGCCGCTGCCGCAAACCCAAAGGCGATCAGCGTGGACCCCAGATACAGCGGGTTGCGCGTATGAGCATACGGTCCGGTGACGGTGAGCTCCGCATTCTTCCTCACATACCCCGACGCGTATGCACGCAGCCAGAGGCCTGGCAATACCAGCGCCAGGCTCGCCGCGAGCGC
>Ga0182018_10004039_pt1 | contig 12650 bp, 9 predicted proteins | sample 812P2MmetaG_FD_120490 | JGI IMG/M metagenome (GOLD analysis project Ga0182018, IMG submission 120490) | Permafrost microbial communities from Stordalen Mire, Sweden - 812P2M metaG | ecosystem: Environmental > Terrestrial > Soil > Wetlands > Permafrost | place: Sweden: Stordalen | collected...
TCGCTGATCCACCACTCCACTCGCTCTCCAGCACATGCCTTCCTTTTACATGCACTCGTTGCGCGACCAAAGTGTCAACCATCCGCCCGGTCTAAACTGTCAACCATCCCCCCGGTCCGTACCAAATGTAGCCCAGGACGTCAGTCCTGGGTAGGATTAACAAATGAGTCCAGTCCCGAAGGGACGGCTGACTTTATCGCACACATTTTTCGGCCGTCCCCTGCGGGGACTCTCTTTGAGTCTAAAGCGGCTTCTGAATCAACAAATCGGTTTCACTCGATCTGTCCGGGTTAAGCTTGATGTCCATGGAGTAGAAATACCTGCCTGGATTTGCAGTGTATTGGCGTGAACCGTAAGCGATTCCTTCAAATGCCCAGGCCGCATGAAAAGTGACTACCTGCGTAGAAATACCTACCTGTGCAAAGCCTACCTTTACCGTTTTCTGCGGCTGCAGCACACTGGTCATGTGAAGACTCTTATTGTTCCCCGACGAGTCTCCATAGGTCAAAGTTATGTCTGACATCTCGTCTGTCTTTGAGGTGTTCTTCACCTGGACGAAACCTGTGAAATTTCCTGAACCAATTTTGCTCGACCCGCTATCAATTCTGGTCTTCATATCGACTGCACTCGCTCGCATGTCGCCTCACGGTCATTCGAATTCAAATGCTAAGGTTGCAGTGTTGTACCTTCCAGTCCTGTCCAGTGAAAGAACCGTCGAGCTATCCGTGCGGATTGCCCCCTTACTTCTAACAACGACGGCGCCGGAGAAATCCCTGCACACAAAGTGAACAAAAGTGGAGCGTTCAGGAACGTCGTCCCCGGCGATGGAGCAGTCACAGTGGGACAACAGGCATCTATCAGCACCCCCTCAGTCAGGGCAAGAAGTTCTTCAGCTCCGCCACGGGATGCCCTCCTTAACCGGCGGCAATGGCTTGGTATCCACCGCCGGAAAGGCATCCCGGCGGCCGAGCAACGAGACTCGCGCAAGGACGGCCACCCTGGTGCGTCTCCAAAGAACGACTGAGAAGGCCGCTTTCGGCCTGAAACTTGACACAGCAGACGTTTCACATCTGGGCCCCTCGGCTGCGATCAGTATTCCCCGGGTTCTTCGTCCGCCTTGACCAGGAAACCCTGTAGAATGTTGGCTCTGCATCGTGGGGGCGGGGAATGGGGAGCTACTCCTCTATATCAATTGAGGAACTCGTGCGCCGATGCTCTGCTTCCCGCAGTGCGGAAGCATGGGAAGAGTTCGTCCGGAGATTCCACCGCCTCATCGCGACGGTGACCCTGCGTACAGCGGGCAGGCTCGGTGATTCGTCAAAACAGACTGTCGACGACCTTATTCAAGAAACCTATCTCAAGCTCTGCGCAGACGACTTCCGTATCCTCCGCAGTTTCGAGCAGCAACATCCGGATGCATTTATCGGCTACGTAAAAGTAGTGACCGCCAATGTTGTTCGCGATCACTTCAAGTCTTCCCACTCGCAAAAGCGTGGGGCGGGTCAATTGGAGCAGATAGCGGAAGCCTTTGTTCCTGCTGCCGGCGAGGACTCTGCTGGTAGTCCGAAGGCTATCGAGCGCACCGTTCTAATCCAGGAAATCAAACGCCATCTGGATCTTTGTAGCGCCGGGCCGGATCAGGAGCGTAACAGTAGAATTTTCTGGCTCTACTATCGCGTGGGGCTTTCTGCCCGGGCCATCGCAGATCTCCCGGGGACAGGGCTCACGACAAAAGGTGTCGAAAGCATCATCATGCGCATTACGGGACAGTTACGCGACCGGATGGTGGAGCCAAAGCGCCGAACGCTGGATCAAACCCAGGTCGCAACTGAAGGGATTTTGCCGGCGCAATCGTTATAGAGAGGAGAAGCAGCCTTGGAAATACACCTAAACAGCGACCAGATAGACGAGCTTCTCCAGTCCACCGCGGATACTGAGAAAGACCAGGCCGCTAGTCGGAAGCACCAAGAGGACGCCCGTACACACCTTAGAGATTGCCCAAGCTGCCAATCGCGGATGCGAGCACACCAACAGGGGATGGAGCGGTTGGCCGGACTGAAAAGTAGCGCAGTCTCGACGCCAGGCCCCCAATGCCCGCCTGACGATGTGTGGATAGAGGTTGCCGCTGGAATCGCCACCCAGGATTCGACCAACTACCTAAGTCACGCAGTGGATTGTGATCACTGCGGACCTTTGCTCCATCAAGCAAGCGCAGATTTCACAGAGGGGTTGGCTCCGGAAGAGGAAACAAAGATCGCCTTGCTGCACAGTTCGACTTCCAAGTGGCAGTGGATGCTTGCGGCGAGGCTCAGTAGCGCCGCTGTAGCGGATCCGAATGAACGATTACCTCAACCACAGGGGAAGCTATCACGGCTGGCGGCTTTCCTATCGTCATGGCGGTTAGGTTTCGCTGCGGCAGTTGCGGCGGTGGCCATATTTGGAACTTGGTTCGCCCTCCATCTGGAAGATGGGCGATCGCCAGAGCAAATGATAGCGAATGCTTACGCTGAAAAGCGAACCTTGGAAATTCGGATCGAAGGTGCGCCCTATGTTCCACTGCGTCAGGAACGAGGCTCAGATTCTGAGCAAAGCCGCATGAGTCGCCCGGCGCTTTTGAAGGCCGAGGCCGAGATTGCTGAACATCTAAAATCCAACCCGGAGAATGTAGTTTGGTTGCAGGCGAGTGGCCGAGCCGGCTTGTTAGAAGGAGGCGTGGCAGGGACCGACCAAGCACTCGCAGTCCTTGATAAAGCTCAGGAGCTTGATCCAAATAGTCACTCGATTTCAGTGGACATCGCCAGTGCGTACTTGTTACGTGGCGAAATCGCAGATCGTCAGGAAGATGTTGGCCGGGCCATCGAGTTACTGGGAAAGGTGCTCTCTTCGGAACCTCAGAACGAAATAGCGCAGTTCAACTATCCGATTGCGCTAGAGAAACTCAATTTGAAAGTCCAGGCCGTCGAGGCCTGGGAGAAATTCCTGCAAATGCACCCGGCTTCGCAATGGGCCGAAGAGGCCCGCCGGCGACAGAAGCACATGCAGGAAGAAATTCAAAACCGCAGTCAACGTAGCGGCCAACCTCTAAGATCGATCGAACTGTTGGCTGCCGCGTTCAAAGAGCAGCGTGGGCCTGAGATCGCCGCCATCGACACGCGCATCGAGGAGTATCAGGATGCCGCTCTTCAGCAATGGCTGCCGGCCTACTTCGATTCGCAAGGCCCACAAGGAACTTCTCTGGAATCCCTGAGGACGGTGCTCTTTGGCTTGGCAACACTTTCTAGGGACCGACACGGAGACGATTGGCTGAAGGATCTGCTGGCCGCTGACCGGGCTTCTCCTCTAACACAGGAGGCTGTCCACTCTTTGAGCGAGACCGAGCGTCTGATTCAGACGTCGGATGACGAACACGCCCAGGCTGCGGCAATCCGGGCATCTTTGCTGTTCCATCGCGCCGGAGTTCGAGCAGGCCAGTTGCGCGCCGCCCTTGACCTGATCCTGATTTATCAACTGCAACACAACAGCCGGAAATGCGAGGCATTGGCGATCGCTTTGACAAAAGAGCAGCGCGCGAGTAGTTACCCCTGGCTGCAGATTGAGAGCCGATTGGAGGAGGCTGCTTGTGCTAGCACAAGCGATGAACGTGCCTTGCAGCTGGCCGAAGCCGCAATGTCGATCGCACAACAACATCGATACCCAATTGCTGTTCTACGAGCAGCGAACTTTGAATCAGGTTCCTATGAGGCAGTCGGCGATCGGCACCGTGCCTGGGCAACCTCCGCGAACTTTCTCAGGCAGTTCTGGGCAGGGACATTTCCCCAAATGCGCGGTTACAACTTGCTCACAAATCTTCATGATCTGGCGGAAGAGCAGCAGCAATGGTTCCTTGAAACCGCCGTGTTGCAGGAGGCCGTTCCAATGATTGCCTCCCATCCCAACATTGCTATGAGAGCGTTTGAAGAAGATCGACTGGGAGAAGCAGAGTTGCGCTCTGGGGATGTCCAGCGCGCCGAAAGCAGTTATCACGCTGCCCTAGCACTCTTCGCCCGAGTACCCCCCGGGGCACGGCGGGATGCTCTGGACGCGGAAACCGAGGTTGGACTCGCAAAGGCCGCGATGGATAGCGGCCAACCGGGTGACGCGGTTCGCCGCCTCAATCGGGTTCGACCTTCGATTACTCAGATTGCGGACGATGATTTGCGAATGGAGTTCTTTCAATCGAGTGGAATTGCTGAATTTCGCTTTGGACAGCAACAGCTAGCGAGAACAGATTTGAATGCTGCCATTCGGCTGGCGGAACAGGGATTGCGACTCGTTAGCAGTGAGGTTGACCGGTGGAAGTGGAGGAACCGGAACGAGCTCACGTATCGCGCCATGGTGGAGTTGGAACTTCAGTCTGATCCGGCGCGTGCACTGTACGAGTGGGAATGGTTTAAGGGCGCGAGTCTGCGCTTCGAGAATCGCCTAAATTACATGCCCACCCTGAGAGAATCCGCGCTGGAAGCGCAGACCGATAACCCCACGACTTTGGCAGGAATACCAGCGGACACTTCACTTGTTTCTTTTGCCATATTCCGAGACAGGGCAGCTGTGTGGGTTTCAGATCGAGCGCAGACTCAGCAGCTTTGGATCTCGCTTCCTGCCCCCCAACTTTCTTTGCTGATTCGGATTTTGATCCAGCATTGTTCCGATCCTGAATCCAACCTGGACACGATACGAACAGAAGCTACTGAGCTTTATACGATGCTCCTGCAACCAATTGAACCGTGGATCGCGGGCCATCGAAAGTTGATCATTGAACCCGATGGTGTGCTGCGATCTCTGCCGTTCGAGATACTCGTCGACTCGGACGGCGAATACCTCGGAGATCGATATGCCGTCACCATCTCTCCAGGAATCGAATATCTGCGTCGATCCATAGAGTTAACTGCGATCACGTCCGGCAGCGATATTTCGATTATCGGAAATCCCATAGCCCCAGGCTGGGCACCCTTACCCGAAGCTGAACAGGAGGCGCGAGCCGTAGCCGCGCTTTTCTTACATCCTCGCCTTGCGCTCGGCCAGATCGATTTGGACGGTGGCGTTATCCACGAGATCGGTCGGACGCAGCTATTCCATTTTTCGGGACACGCATCCACCAATGTCCAGTCTGCCGGTCTAGTCATCGGTGGGTCGGGTCTTCTTGATGCATTCCACGTTGAAGATTCGAACCGTGGTCGCACCCAGCTTGTTGTCCTCTCGGCGTGCAATAGTTCCCGTGGAAGCACTGGATTCTTCGACGATGAAGACAGTTTCGTTCGTCGCCTGATGGAAGCAAGGGTCCCTACTGTAGTTGCGAGTCGATGGTTGGTGGATTCATCAGCTACCTCTGAGTTGATGAAGAGGTTTTACGCGGCTCTGCTCGCCGGAAAATCCGTTTCTGAGTCTCTGACTGCAGCGAGGCGCGACATCCGTTCTCAGCCGCAGTTTGCCCACCCCTTCTACTGGGCTGGATTCTCAGTGTTTGGCCGAAGCTAGCTTCTTAATTCAAGGAGGAACCATGGGTACGCTTACGTTAACATTCCGAGGTCCATTCTTGTTTGTGGTTCCGCCGCCATTGGACGACGGAATCCCTTCACCGTTCGTACATATCTATGCCCCTCAATGCGCCGGGCATCTGGGAAGCGTCTTTTTCGGCGATGGAGCGTATCCGATCTATGGGCGGTGTCAATATGGCGGTTCATACACCTACAGGCTGACAGGCGTTAACCCGCCAGATAGCGGAATCATCTCCTATCAATGGGATTACGCCACCTCTGGTAGTGTGAGTCCGATCCTGTCGCCGGATTCGATGGACAATCCTCCCCAATACGCCGCCACCTTTCCCACCGCATACTTTCACATCCGTGTCCCGCGCCCCAAAATCTTCTACGCGCTGAATACTGTAAACGATACGGATATTGTTACAGGAGCCTCCATTCCAGACCCTTCGGGGATTCGGTGGTTCACTGCATTCCGCTTGTACTACGATTGGGATGCTGCCACGCCGGCGCCGATCAGGCTTTTTCCTCCTGTAACTGTTCTTCCCAAAGACACGTGGTGGGATATAACTCCACCGGTTGGCGGTCCCTTGGCCCAAATGCCGGAATGGCTTCCCCTGGCGGACGCCGGAGACATCGAGTTTCAATACGAAGGCCCTGTAATGGGCGATCCCGACCATCAGGACGCCAGCGCGTGCTTCAATCAACTCGCAAAGCTGGCCGGCCTGCCGTGGTGGCTGAGCTTCAACAGCGCCGGCGGAGGCGGAGCTGCATTCCGTACCGGCTCCGATTGCCTCGCCCTGTCCATGGTGCTCGGAACGAAAAACTAGTCGAGAAGGGACGAGCGGAAGGTCCGCGCGAGTTGTCCCCTTCCGGCACAACTCGCGCCGCGCGGGCGGTTTTCCCACATTTCAGGCGGTTCTAGCCAAGGAGGCAGAAGCATGTCGGATCGATCTGACGTGGAAGCAGCCTACCGTGACGTGGCCCCAGGATTCATCCTAACTTCCGAACTGGAATCGGCGGATATGATTCCGGTGAGTTTCTGGCTCGCCGAAAATGGCGAGGACATTCAGCAGGCGGCACTCGCCATGATGGCGACTCCCTTGAAGAATCGACTCTACCTTTCGGCTGCGGAACTTCAGGCGAGATTTGGGGCCGATCCAGCAACGGTGGAAACCGTGAAGGCGTTCGCAAAGAAGCATGGACTTGAACCCGTTGCCGGTGGAGAGAACTCACGCCTGATCACGATGCATGTCCAGCCCGGACAGGTGGAGGAACTATTTGGGGTCGATCTCAAGACGTACAGATCGAACAACAATAGAACTTGTAGGGGGCGAACGGGAACGATCAACCTGTTGGCGGAGGACTTCCCGGATGAAGGGCTGAGGCGGAACGTAATTGCCGTTTTCGGCCTGGATAACCGGCGCCAGGCACGCCACTTTTCGATACAAGGTCCGAGAGGATCGTCGACCACGGTCGAATCTAAGAACATGATTGAAACGCACGGTGAATTGAAAGCGGATTTGCGGACCGAGGTGGCGGCTGGTTCTCCCTATCCCCCCCTTGTTTATGGTTTTCCAAACGTGCCCGCCGCTCGAAACACCCCAAGGACCACGCCGACTTTGACGGGAAAGGGCCAGACTGTCGGAATCGTTGAGTTCGGAGGAGATCTAACGGTGGCCGATCTAGCAACTCCTCCAGCGACTTCCAAACAGGTTTCAGTGGTGTCGTTTCGGCAGGGGGGCGCCTCTTATCTCGACCCCAACTTTCTCCAAGAAACGAAGATGGACGTAGCGATCGCCTTCCAATGTGCGCCAGGAATCGATGCCACCGTCTTTTTGCTGGATGAGAGCGAACAAGGTTGGACTGCCGGATTGAACGGTATCCTGGCTCTTGATCCCATTCCGTCAGTGCTGTCCGTGAGTTGGGGTTGGGCGGAGACTTCGATCGACCCGAAAACGCAGTTGTGGACCCCAGCGGCAATCTCCGCCATCGAAGACTTGCTGGCAGCGCTCGTGCTCCGCGGCGTTACGACAGTCGTGGCTTCGGGCGACCTAGGTTGGAGGATCTGTTATCCGGGATCGAGCGCCTTTGTCCTGTCCTGCGGCGCCTCGATCACTCCAGGGCCGAGGGAGGCGGTTTGGACTTACCCCGCTAAGGCCTCTGCTTCAGGAGGCGGGATCAGCGACGAGATTCCGATGCCCAGCTGGCAGGCTCGTGCCGGGATTGTCTGCAACGGCGCCGGACTTCCAACGGCTACCAATGGGAAACGGTGTTTGCCCGATGTCGCGGCATGGGGAGTCTTTCCTAACAACTCGTTGCAGGGAACGAGTGCCGCCGCCCCAATTTGGGCAGGCTTAATGGCGCTTGCAAACGAGCAACTCACGAATCAAGGACAACCAGTCGCGGGCAATATCAATGCCCTGTTGTATAACCCAGAGACCGGCTTGCAAGCGACATGCAACGACATAGTCATCGGCAACAATTCCATTTCTATTACCGGCGGAAAGCCGTTCTACCGCGCGAGTTGCGGCTGGGATGCCTGCACGGGCTGGGGAAGTCCGAATGCAATGGAGTTCATTGGGACTCTGGCTAAAAGCGATCCTTCGGCTTCTGCCGAAGAGGCTGATCGCGACGGGGAACCAGCGCCAGATTAGACGCGGCGCTCCAGCTTGCCCCCTCAGCATCACTGGTCGATGCCGTGCTTCCCGGCAACATTCTTACCGAAGGCGTGAAGGCGTTGGACCCTGAACACATTGCGAGGATGAAATCCGCAATCCCCTCGCGCAGGCTCGCGCCTGCGGAAGACGATCTGCAAGCCTGTCAGGCGGCAACATGATGATCTTGTGCTTGGGGGTGTCATGCGCAATTTTGAGCACCTTCATGAAACTAAGGACTTAGCAGGGTTCTGAATTAAAATGGCCTCATCCCCGATGCCGTCTCATACTCCGGCCTCCTCCGGGCTCGCTAAATCGGCGTATGATTCTTGCGTCGTGCTGAAGGAGGCGGAGATGCCAAAGCGCGCGTTTACTCTGTTTGCGGTCAGTCTGCTGGTGACCTGCGCATTCGCCAAGGACAAAACGAAAACTATTCTGCCGGCCTATGTTTTGCATGCGCAAACCGTCGCCGTCATCATCGAGCCGGGTGCAGGTATGTCGATCGACGATCCACGGGCAAATCAAGTGGCGCAAAAGGATGTAGAGGCGGCCCTCCTGAAATGGGGAAGGTTTGAACCTGTGTTAAGCACGCAATCTGCGGATTTGATCATTGTGGTGCGCAAGGGGAGCGGACGTCTGGTGGATCAGACCATCCCCGATCCTCGGCAGAACAACCGGGCTGGAGTCATCAACCCCACTGACAATGGAGTGTCAGCGGGGGCGCAGCATGGTCCCCAGCCGGGTCTGTCGGGTGAGCCTGACCTCGGCTCGAACCAGGGATCTCCTCATCCCCAGACAGAGATCGGGCAGGCGGAGGATTCGTTTGCTGTTTTCAAGGGCGGCGAAAACCCGCTCGCCGCGGCTCCCGCATGGAGGTATCTCGCCACGGATGGTCTCAACTCTCCTGGCGTACCTGCGGTAGCGGCGTTCAGTAAGGCAGTGGCGGACGCAGACAAGGCCGCAGCCAAGCAACCTTAGAAACTGCTCTAGCGCTGGCCCATCGCCACCGTGCTACCTGAACCATAGCGCTGAACCAGGAAGTCGATAAGGTTCCATCGAGGTACACGGCTCTGGCGGTCCTCAAGCTTCATCCAATAGGCAATCTGCTCGGCGCGGAATCCGTCCGCTTTTCTAAGTTGCAGCCACTCCCGCACATACACACCCAGTTCGCCGGCGTCCGGCGCCATGGCATACGCTGCGGGGATAGGACCGGAGAGGTTCTCCGGTGCCACGGCCGTAAAACCGGTGTGCTCTGCGGCCCATGCCGTCGCTTGCTGCAGCGTCCACACGGCCCCATCGATGCGCGTCATCATGCCCGGCAGACTGTCGTAGTCGGGGATGATGACCAGCTGGGCTTTCGGAAACAAGCTCTGGCTCAGCGGTACCAGAACGGAATCGTCAACCACTGCCAGCTTCAACCCAGGGCGGGAAAGCACAGTGTCGCCACCGAGAAACCTGGCCGCACCGTCGGAGGGCACGATCAGGGCCAGCGGGCTTTCATAGTAAGCCGGCGACATGGTGAGCGACTGCAAGCGCTCGTCGTTCTCGGGAATCCCAGACATGGCTACATCAAACCGATGCTCGGAAAGATCGCGGGCAAGCGTGGAAGACGCGAAGGGTACGAACTCGATGGCCACGCCCAGATCGCGAGCCAGCCGGTAGGCGTAGGAGATGTCGAAGCCAACCAACTCTCCCTCTGCATTTCTATAGCTGAACGGAATGGCATGTGGATTGAAGCCTACGCGCAGCACACCCCGTTTGCGGATTTTGGCAATCGAAGGACTAACCGATCCAGGATCTTGGGGGGCGCGAGACGTCGGTTCGTCTGCACCTACGATGGTCCATTTCACGCCGTTGGTGATGCGCGGATCCAGCTTCAAGGCGCCATACCGGCTAATCACGTCCGGGAACAGCGTATGACGCAAGGCGACGCCGCCAAAGGCCACGCAGGCGCACAGCGCAGCAGCGCCGCCAATCCCAGGCACCAAGCGAACCGGGCGGAACCGCACCTTCTTGAAGTACAGCAGTGGGATCACGAGGGTAATGAAGTAGAAGCCAGAGACAGAAACAAGCACCTGTGCGAAGCGCGTGATCGCTGACGTTTCCACTTACAGGTCGAACACCGAGGCGGGAAGATGCAGCCACTTGCTGAGAAAAACGACCGAGTCGTACGTCGCGCTTGGGGACCCCAGGCAGGAGAGAAGCGTCATCACCGGAAGCATGATCCTCTGCGCCAGTCTCAGAGGCGCAGCTGCAACATAGCTGGCGTAGAGAATCAGCAGATAGACAAAGTAGTTGCCCAGTTGCGCGAAGACATAGCTCAAAGACAAGCTGGTCTGCAGAACGTTCGCCCGCTCCTCTGAGCCCACGCAATCGGCCCCATCGAGGATGTTTTCCGCCGCCCGCTGAACGAAGGGCAACGCCGCTACCGACAGTGTGGTGGCAATGGCGAGTACGAGCGCCGGGCGGATTTGGCGCAGGATCTCAGCGTAGCTTCGCGGCACGACCGCGGAAAGCAGCGCAGGGATAACAATCAGGCCCAGAATGGCAGCGCCGAGGAGGTAAGTCACGGTATAGAACACCAGGCCTGCCAACTGATTCAGGCGCACGGTACCAGCCGTGTCAGCCAGCAGTGCGAAGACGCCGAAGGGCGCCAACCTGACGACCCAGCCCCAGATCTTAACGCTTGCTATCTTGACCGCCTCGAAGATTTCGAGCAATGTCTGCTTCTTGGCCACGCCCTGCAACGCGACACCGTAGATGATCGCGAAGATCACGACTGCGGGCACATAGTTCTTGCGTAGCGCCGAGAACGGGTTCGAAGGGATCAGCAGCTGCATCAGATTGGATCTGTCGTGCAGTGCGGACGCCGTCAGGGAGAACGGTGCGGGTGCCGGCGGAATGGCATACGCCAGCACCCATAGCGTTGCGAAGGTCAGGATCCAAAGAAACACAAAGGGTGCCCAACCAGCGCGCAGCAAGCGCAGCGCCATGGGCGGAGTTAACCGGCCCAGGCTATACATCAGGGTACAGAGAAGATAGGGGAAGACCGCGATCTGCAACATGGCCCCATAGGCATCTCCGAACGGCTGCAGAATGGCCGCCCGATCGCCCAGGACAATGCCGGCGGCTATCCCAAGTACTGCGCCGAGGAGGATTCTCTTAGGCAGGCTCCCCGCAGGATGCGTCGCCGAATCAATCACTGCGTCTCGGGCGAGAAACTCCGGCATGCATTCACCTTACCAGCACGCCCTTTCCCACCCCTGCGCCGCAGGCTTACGGTCCTAGTGTCGTGGGAGTGCAAGGGTTGTAGCCCAGCGACGCGGGTGTGACCGGAGCAGGCGGAGTTGGCGGCGTAGCCCATGGGACGTTGTTGAAATCGAAGAAGTCCAATAAATTGGGCTGCGCGGCATCGCGGGCAGTCAGGTAATTGTGGTCGCCGATAAAACGATCCTCGACAAACTTCAGGATTGCCGTGTGGTCCATTGGAATGTTTGAAACGTAATGCCGCCTTGTAAAAGGCGAGACGATGATGTTGGGCAAGCGGAAGCCTAACTGAGCGGCAAAGCCGTTGACGGCCGGCGCGTCAGTTGCATTGGCTCCGGGCCAATCCGACTGCAGGTCGCAATGGGTCGTCGGGGTTCCGCCGGCGGGTACGCACGGGAAGTAACTATCGGGATTCACTGCGATCGTCGAGATATCCGGGATCGTTCCCAGCGAAGGATCGGTGTTGTCGTTGGAGTGGCCGGGCACCGGTGGGACATGGTCGTAGGGCCCTCCACCCTCGTCGTAGCTGAAGAAAAAGACTGAGTCATTCCATGAAGAACTGGTCATGAAAGCGTTCAGGACCTTCGACATCTCCACCTGACCGCTCAGAATCGATTGGCCAGATCCAGGATGCTCGTCATTGTTGGCGTACCCGGCTTCAATGAAGGCAAAACTGGGAAGCGTGCCGTTGGTGAGATCGCTGTAATACTGAGACAGCGGGGCAATCTTGTTCGGATCGATGCAGAAAGAGTTCGACGCATCGCCAACCACGCTGGACGGCTGGGTGGGAGCGGTACAGCCGGTAAGGCTACCGCTTGGGTTTTCGTGCAAGTAGCCATACGCATAAGTTAAATTAGAGAAATCAGTTGCGGGGTATTTATCGTACGCCGAGCCGGAGCATTCATCTTCGTTGAGGCAAAAGCCCTCGGTGACGGTGTAGTAAATCTTCCACGATACCTTTGCCTGGTCAAGTTTCTGGAAAATGGTCGGGATTTCGAGCCCGGAAAGGTGGTCGTCACCGCCAGGATCGGCGACCAGGCCCTGGGTCGTGCCTCCAGTAAAGGTCGCGATGCGGTTGTCAATACTCTTGCTCGATACCGGCGAAAACCACCGGTTGGATACCGCGAACTGAGAGGCCATGTAGTAGTAGTAGTTGAGAAATCCCTGATCGTAATACCCCATCGCGCGCTGGCCATTCAGATCGGTGAAA
>Ga0182018_10004040_pt1 | contig 12650 bp, 15 predicted proteins | sample 812P2MmetaG_FD_120490 | JGI IMG/M metagenome (GOLD analysis project Ga0182018, IMG submission 120490) | Permafrost microbial communities from Stordalen Mire, Sweden - 812P2M metaG | ecosystem: Environmental > Terrestrial > Soil > Wetlands > Permafrost | place: Sweden: Stordalen | collected...
CCACCGAATCGCTGATCGTGAGCACCGCGATGCGCATCGCCGCGCCTCCGCCTACTCGCCGGCCTTTTCGGCGGCGCCCGTCGTGGCTTCATCCATCAACCGCATCGCTTCCATCAGCAAGCCAGTAGTCGAGCGCGTAGTAGTCACGCGATCCGTCGTCGCGTTGAAATCGATTTCAAATTCCCCGTCGATCCACTGCACCACGTGGTTCGCGACTTCGTCGCCTTCAATCTTCCCCATCTTCGCGTGCTTGCACTGACCGGCCTCGAAATAAAGCTCAGCCGCATCCTCGGCATGCCACAGCGTCAGCCGGCACGATTTCTGCCCCATCTCGAGCGACTGCATCAATTCGGTCACGCCCATTTCCTCAAGCCGCCCCTGAATCACGCCCGGGCGCGCCGCGCTTTTTTGCAGGCGCTCAAGATGCAGACGATCGAGAAAGCGCTTGGCAACGCGCTCCAGTTCCGACAGAAAAAACGGTTTGGTTACGAAATCTTCGCCGCTCGAAACCGTCGGCCGAAGTTTCTCTTCAATATCCCCGCGGCTGGCGACAAAAATAAATGGCACATTGCGCGTAGCCTCGCGCCCGCGAAGTTTGTCATACAGCTGTTTTCCATCCAGGCCCGCCATGCGGTAATCGCAAACAATCAGGTCGGGCGGCCGGTCCACTGCGATCAGCAGCGCATCAGCGCCGTCCGCCGCGGCCAGCACGTCGTAATGCTCGGCCATCGAGTGGCGCATCAATTCGCGCACCAGCGGATTGTCGTCCACGACCAGCACGCGGAAGTCTTTTGCCAACGGTGTCATGATTATTCGAGTGAGGGCTCTACCCAGAGCCCGCCAGAAAATTGATCGCCTACCGGGAGTTCATCGACCGCGAGCCACCCTCACGGTTCGGCCGGTGCGCCGTCCCGCACGCAAATAATCGCCGCCCGCGCCGCCCCGCTTTTCAAGAAGCTCGATGTCCGTAATCGTCATGCTCTTGTCCAGCGCCTTGAGCATGTCGTACACAGTCAGCGCCGCGGCCGCAACTGCCACCAGCGCTTCCATCTCAACTCCAGTGCGCGCAGACGCCGTCACCCGCGACGTGATTTCGACGCCATTCTTGCATAGCCGCGCAGTCACATCAATGTGCGTCAGCGGCAGTGGATGACAAAGAGGTATCCACTCCGATGTGCGCTTAGCCGCCGCAATCCCCGCGATCCGCGCGATCTCCAGTGGATTCCCCTTCGGCGCTTCCACGCGCCGAATCGCACGCAGCGCCGCGCTCGACACGCGCACAAACCCGCGCGCCACGGCCGTGCGCTCGGTGACGCTCTTCGCCGTGACGTCCACCATCGCCACAGCCCCGCACTTCCTGTAATGCGTCAGCTTCGGCATTGATTGTCCTTGCGTCGCGCGTTCTTACTTCTTCGTTCGGTGCTCTACGAGAGCCGTGTCCCTGCCGTGCGGTGCCAGCGGCGCTAGACGGGGCGCAACGTAGACAGTCTCGCCGGGCGCGGCGCCATCGAGTGCGATGACGTCATAGTCGCTTACCTCGGCAGCTGCGTCCCGGCCTGCTCGCGCACCATGTACTCGGCGTACCAGTCGGGCCAGTTCGGATCCGCGTGACCGATGCGCTTCTCATGCTCGCCGTGCGCGGCCGACGCGCGCCGGAGCGCGCTCGCCAGATCGCTTGCCGACGCGAAGGTCGTCGTCGCAGCGCCGATGCGACCGGGCAGCCGCGTCGTGATCTGCTGGAACAACCAGCCGTTGCCGTCAGGATCTTTGAACGAGGCGAATGACTGGTAGCTGCGATTCTTGGGATCCGGACCGCTGACCCGGAGCCGCCCAAACAGGTAGGGCTCGTCCGTGCCAGCGTGCACGCCCCCGGCGTCGTGGAACACCTCGCTGATCTTGACGCCGCGACCGAGCAGCTCGCCGCGGGCGGCCTCGATGTCGGAGACGATCAGGTACAGGCCCTGCGCGGAGCCGGGTGCTGCCGCGGTGACGTTCTTGCCGAAGATTACCGAGCACCCGGAGCCGGGCGGCGTGAATTGGGTCACGCGGAAGTCGTCACCGGCCGCGAAGTCCGCATCGAGCCGCCACCCGATCCTCCCGTAGAACTCCTTCGCGCGGTCTACATCCGCGACAGGCAGCACAACAACTTCGAATTTCATGTCCATGAACGCCCCTCCGCGTGCCGGTGAATGAAATGGCCTCGACGACTTTGTCTCCCTGCGCTGCTCTCACACCGCGATTGTTGCTCCCTGATTAACGCGGTCACAGGAAAAGCGGCCGTGGTGTTCACTCCTTGCGCCTAAATCAAATCGCGTCGCGTCGCGGCCAAAATTCCGCCCACTCCCCCGCGGCCATCTCCAATCGCTCCGGCCTCACCACAAGAAATCCATTCCCATGCGCCAGCGCCACAATATCCCCCGAACTCTGCCACGGCAACTCCGTAACGCTAGGCAATCCCTCCGCGTTCCACTCAACTCGCGCCGGAATAAAATGCGTAAGCACAGCCTTCTGCCGAATCGGCGCCGTCAATCGCGCGGCCATCAACGGCATCGGCAACGCCTCCATGCCTTGCAACAATTCGATCGCCGGGCGCACGAACAACTCAAACGTCACCATCGTCGAAGCGGGATTCCCCGGCAGCCCGAAAATCCAAACGCCGCGGCATCGACCGAACACCGTCGGCCGACCCGGCCGAATCGCCACGGCGTCAAAGAAAAATTCCGCTCCCATCTCCTTCAGCACCGGCTCAACCAGATCGTATTTCCCCGCCGAAACTCCGCCCGAAAGTATCAGCACGTCGGCCGCGGCCAGGCCCTTTTCGATAAGCCCGTGCAGCACGTCCACATTGTCGGCAGCGTTGCCAAGCCCAATCGGCGTGCCGCCCGCTATCCCCACCAGCGCCGCAACCGAGACGCCATTGCTATTGCGAATCTGCAACGGCCCGGCAGAATCTCCGACGCCCACCACCTCATCGCCCGTGGAAAGAATCGCCACGCGCGGCCGCGCCGCTACTTCCACCCGCGCGCGCCCCACCTGCGCGGCAACACCCATTTCCGCCGCGCCCACCCGTGTTCCCGTAGCCAATAGCACGTCGCCGCCGCGCGCTTCGGATCCGCGCGCTGCAATATTCTGCCCGGGCTCCGCCGTGCGTTCCGAACGCATTCGCCCGCCGGCCACGTGCGTGTGCTCGATCATCACCACGGCGTCCGCGCCCTCGGGCACCGCCGCCCCGGTCATAATCTCGGCGCATTGTCCCGCGCCAATCGTCTTCGCGAACGCAGCCCCCGCGCGAATTTCGCCCACGATCTCAAGCGCCGCTCCCGGCGCAGCCAAATCGGCTGAGCGCACGGCAAATCCGTCACGCGTCGAACGATTAAAAGGAGGGTAATCCCGGTCGGCAACGATGGCCTGCGCCAAAACACGCCCCAACGCATCGCCAAGTTCAATTGTGTCGGATTTAATTGTTGCAGAAGTGCCCGGCGCAGAGTGCGCCGCCCGAATCGTCTCGATTACTTTCGCGCGCGCTTCAGGAAACGCCAGCATGGTCAAAATCCGCCGAGCCGCGCCGTCAGAGCCAGCCCGCGAGCTGCGTTCCCGGCAAAATAATCGTCGCGTCGCGCTCCGGTCCCGTCGAGATCATGCCGATCTCGACCTCCAAGCCGTCGGAAATAAATTTCAAATAATCGCGCGCGGCCCGCGGCAATTTTTCCGCGTCGCGCACACCTTCAGTCGCGGCCAACCAGCCCGGCAGTGTGTGATACACCGGCGTGATCTCGGCGAGTTCCTCCGCCGTCGCCGGCATTTCCTTCAGCACCGAGCCTTTGTAGCGGTAGCCGGTGCACACCTGAATTTCGCGCTGCGTATCGAATACGTCGAGCTTGGTGACCACCAGCGACGATATGCCGTTGATCATCGCCGCGTAGCGCAGCACCACCATGTCCAGCCAGCCGCACCGCCGCGGCCGCCCGGTCACCGCGCCGAACTCGCGCCCGCGCTCGCGCACTTCGTTATTTTCAAGATCGGGCATCTCCGTGGGAAAAGGACCGCTCCCCACGCGCGTGGTGTAAGCCTTGGTCACGCCGGCCACGCCCGAAATGCAGGTCGGCGCAACGCCCGCGCCCACGCACGCGCCGCCCGAGGTCGCGTTCGACGACGTCACGTAAGGATACGTGCCGTAATCGATGTCCAGCATGGTGCCCTGCGCGCCCTCAAACAATACCGATTCGCCGCGCCGCATCGCACCGTTCACCAACTCGGCCGTATCGCACACGTACGGCGCAAGGCTCGCACCGTATTCCAAATATCGATCCGCGACTCCCTCAAGATCGAGATGCACGCCGTAAGTGGCCCAGCACACCGCGTCTTTTTCGCGCGCCACGCGCTCCAGCTTCTCGCGGAATTTTTTCGGCTCCGCCAATTCCGCCACGCGCAAACCGTCGCGCGCCATTTTGTCCTGATAGGCGGGCCCGATGCCGCGCGAAGTTGTGCCGATTTTCGCCGCGCCGCGCGCCGCTTCGGCCGCTTTATCCATTTGCTGGTGATAAGGGAAAATCAGGTGCGCGCGATTGGAAAGATGCAGCCGCCCCGTGAAGTCGATCCCCGCCGCGGTCAGTTCGTCAATTTCGCTTACCAGCGCCGCGGGATCCACCACCACGCCCGTGCCGATCACCGCGTGCCGCCCCGGCCGCAGAATCCCCGAAGGAATCAAGCGCAAAATGAAGCGCCGCCCGTCGAAAATGACGGTGTGCCCCGCATTGTGGCCGCCCGCGCAACGCACAATGTAATCAAACGAAGCGGCCAGGTAATCCACCACCTTGCCCTTGCCTTCGTCTCCCCATTGCGCGCCCACCACAACAACAGCTTTCGCCGCCACGCTCGCTCCCTTTTTGCCGCTCAGCCGCACGCCTGGCCTATCGCCTCAGAGCTAGCCCACACTCCCGACCGAGCCAAGCCGCACTTCTCCGCCCATCCACTACATCCGTCTTACTGCCTACATCAGAATGAACCAAAAGGAATGTTCCCAGTGCGCAGACACCAATCCTACCGTGCGCCTAACTCGATGGCAAGCCAAGCACGCACGACTACTCTTCTTTGAGATTCAGCGAAGAAGCGCGATATACTGCCGCCGAGAAACAAGACCGCGCAAAAAGCCAAAACGCGAAGGATAACCCTATGAACTGGAAATTGATCTTTCTGCTGTCTTTGTTCGGCCTCGCGATGGGCTTCGCGACCGTGTTCCTAATCCCTACAAAAATCGAGCCCGCGTTTTGGCTGATCATTTTCCTGATCTCGGCCTATCTGATTGCCAAGCGATGCGCGTCCCGGCTCTTCCTTCACGGCCTGCTGGTCGGTTTGGTCAATTGCGTGTGGGTTACATCCGCGCACATTCTGTTTATCGAGCGCTACCTCCTCGGCCACGCGCACGAGGCGGCGATGCTAGATTCCATGACCTGGCCCGACTCTCAGCAGGGGGAGATGGCTTTGATGGGGCTAGGGATCGGAGTGATTTCTGGCGTGGTCCTCGGTCTCTTCGCGTTCGTGGCAGGCAAATTGGTGAGAGGACCCAGGCTCTCGGGGTCTAGGTCGCGAGCATAATCACGAGCCGCTTTTGGCTGGCGAGCGGAATTGCGGGATTCTTCCGGAGTGACTGCGGATATCTAATAGCGGACTGCCGAGACGTGCTGCGAGAGACACACAACCACCCCGCGCGGCGCCCTAGGCTGGTGCCGTGCGGGACGCTCGATTGAAGGGCGACGTCAGTCCGCTTCGTCGCTGGAAATACGCTTCCGCGCAAAAAGCGCCAACCCGCCCAAAACGAACAGGCCAGCCGCAAGCTGCACGAAACTGCTCGGCTCAGGAACAGTGAAAGCATGGGCCGGTGTGACAGTAACAAGAGCAAGTACGGCGGCCACCAACACAAGTTTCTTCATACCGTTGCCCCCTTTTTTAAGGCTCTATCAGTCCGCCGGAAGTTCAAGTGGCACTACTCTGCGTCGGTGCTGGAAACGCGCTTCCGCGCAAAAAGCGTCAACCCGCCCAACACGAACAGACCAGCGGCAAGCTGCACGAAACTGCTCGGCTCAGGAACGCTGGGAATAGTAGCATGGGCCGGTGCGACAGTAACCAAAGCGACCACGGCTGCAACTAACGCAAGCTTCTTCATACCGTTCCCCCTTTTGCAGCTCTGACAGTCCGCCGTGCGTGCGAGCGGTACTACTCTGCGTCCGCGCTGGAGACGCGCTTCCGTGCGAAAAGCGCCAACCCGCCCAATACGAACAGGCCAGCGGCAACCTGCACGAAACTGCTCGGCTCAGGAACCTTGGCACCGTCAGCAAGGGCCGGTGCTGCAATAGCCAGAGCAACTACGGCTGCCACTAACGCAAGTTTCTTCACAAGCTCCTCCACTCTTAAGGGGCTGACACGCGGCCCAAAGTGCGTGAGAGACTCTATTCTGCTTCGTTCCCGGGCATACGCTTCCGCGCGACAAGCGCCAGCCCGCCCAGAACGAACAGGCCAGCGGCGAGCTGCACGAAACTGCTGGGCTCAGGAACATTCGTAGCATGGGCCGGTACGACGGTAACCAGAGCGACTACGGCCGCCACTAACGCGAGTTTCTTCATAACGTTCCCCCTTTTTACAGCTTTGATAGTCCGCCAGATGCGAGCGGCACTACTCTGCGTCGGTGCTGGAGACGCGCTTCCGCGCAAAAAGCGCCAACCCACCCAATACAAACAGGCCAGCGGCAAGCTGCACGAAACTGCTGGGCTCAGGAACCGGGCTCACAGCATGGGCCCGTACGACTGTAACCAGGGCGACTACGGCTGCCACAAACGCAAGCTTCTTCATATCGTTTCCCCTTTTTCACGTCTGATCGGTCCGCCTTAAGTGCGAGCGCTACTACTCTGCGTCGGTGCTGGAGATACGCTTCCGCGCGACGAGCGCCAAGCCGCCCAGAACGAACAGGCCAGCCGCAAGCTGCACGAAACTGCTCGGTTCAGGAACTGTACCCGGAACAGCCTGAGCCGGTACTACGCTCATCAAAGCAACCACCGACGCCGCTGCCAGTGCGATTTTCTTCATGAAGCTCCCCCATACGCGGCTGCACCAACACACCGCAAACTATCCGTGCACTTATTTGACCAAAATATTCGCGAAGAAAACGCGGGAGTTAAAATCCCGCAAACGTGGTCGGCCGTGATTTTTTCCAAAACGTTTTCTTGGTATGTGAAATTTCTTGCAGGACGCGAGGACCGCATCCTTACTCTGCGGATCGAATCTGACACATCAAAGGCCCTCGGTGCGAGGCTGATCTTTGCGACCCAGGCAGCCCAGGTGTAATCTAATGCGGTGTAAGTCAGTCGTTCGGGAGAATCCGATGGCCGAATCCGAAATCGCAACATTTGGCGCAGGCTGTTTCTGGGGTGTAGAAGCCGCATTCCGCCGCGTCCCCGGCGTGCTCGATGCCGCCGTCGGCTACACCGGCGGCCAAACCGCGAACCCAACCTACAAAGACGTCTGCACCGACCGCACCGGCCACGCCGAAGTCGTGCAAGTGACCTTCGATCCGGCGCAAGTGAGCTACGAGCAACTTCTCGATGTCTTTTGGGAGGAACACGACCCGACGCAGGTAAACCGCCAGGGCCCGGACTTCGGCAAGCAATACCGCAGCGCGATTTTCTTCCACTCCCCCGAGCAGGAAGCCACGGCAAAAAAATCGAAGGCCGCGCTAGACGCCTCCGGAAAATTTCGCCGCCCGATCGCCACGGAAATCACGCCCGCATCGACGTTTTACCGCGGCGAAGAATACCACCAGCGCTACCTTGAAAAGCGTGGCGCCGCTTCCTGCCACTTTTAGATCTGCGGGATTTACGCCAGCGCCTTATCGACCGCTTTGGTGATCTGGTCCTTCGGAACAGCGCCGACAATCTGCTCGGCCACCTGGCCGCCCTTAAAAATCAGCAGCGTCGGAATGCCGCGAATATTGAACTTCCCCGCCGAATTCACGTTCTCGTCCACGTTCAGCTTCACCACCTTCAGCCGCCCCGAATACGCCGCGGCGACTTCAGCCACCGTAGGAGCCAGCATGTGGCACGGCCGGCACCACTCCGCCCAGAAATCCACCATCACCGGCGTCGTGCTGCTCGCGTCGATCACTTCCGCCTGAAAACTGCTGTCGCTCACACTGCTTACGTTATCCGCCATCTCAACCTTTCCCGCGGGCCTCGGAGCATCTGGGCTCCTTCGCCGCTCTCATAATCCGTTTTGATCCGTTTTGCCCAGCCTCAATTAGATGTAGCCGGGGCCTTTCGGTTTCTGCTTTTCCACGCGACTTCGTATAACCGAGCATACTCCCCCGCCGACGCGTTCCACGAATAATCCTTCGCCATGCCATTCAATTGCAACTGCCGCCATGCCAGCCCGTCGCTAAAAACACTCAGCGCCTCGCGCACTGACCCCATCAGCGCCGCTCCCTCATACTCCGCGAATTTAAACCCAGTGCCATCACCCGTCTCCGGATTGTATGGCTCAATAGTGTCGTCCAAGCCGCCCGTAGCCCGCACGATCGGCACCGTGCCATATCGCAAACTGTAAATTTGATTCAATCCGCAAGGCTCGTATCGCGAGGGCATCAAGAACATGTCCGCGCCCGCCTCAATTTTGTGCGCGATCGCGTTGTCGTACGTTACTTTCACCGCGACCTTGTCCGGGAATTGCGCCGCCAGCCCGCGGAACATCTGCTCGTAGCGCGCCTCGCCCGCGCCCAGCGCCACAATCGCGAGATCCAACTTCATCAACTCGCCTGCGACTTCCTCCACCAAATCAAAACCCTTCTGCGTAGCGAATCGCGAAACGATTCCCACCAGCGGCCGATCCACATCCGCCTCGCGGGCGGCCGGCAGACCAAACACCTCGAGCACGTCCTTCTTGCACACGCGCTTGCCGCTAAAATCCCGCGTGGCGTATGGCGCCGCAATCAATTTATCCTTTTCCGGACTCCACGTGCTGTAATCCACGCCATTCAAAATTCCCTGCAGGCGATCCGCCCGCGCGCGCACCACGCCATCGAGGCCGCAACCGTACTCGGTAGTCTGAATCTCTTGCGCGTACTTGCGGCTCACCGTCGTCAGATAATCCGAAAACACCAGCCCGCCTTTCAGAAAATTTACGCTCCCATAAAACTCCATCTTATCCATCGTGAATAGCGTGCCCGGCAACCCCAATCCCCCCAGCACGCTCGGCGGGAATGAACCGTGGTACCCCATATTGTGAATCGTGAAAACCACCGGCACGCCCGCCAGTGCCGGATCGCCCTCATACTGCGTGCGCAACAGCACCGGCACCAGCGCCGCCTGCCAATCGTGGCAATGAATCACGTCGAACGGACCCGCGCGCTTCGCAAATTCCACCACCGCGCGCGCGAACTCGCCGAAGCGATCCGCGTTGTCCGCGTAATCCTTGCTCTGCACGCCGTACAATTGCTCGCGATCAAAATATTCCGCGTCGTCCACGAAAAAATAATGCACGCCGTCTTTCGCGCCTCCATCCACGATCGAAGGAAATCGTAGCCGCTGCCCAAATGCCACCGTCAGTCTTGGCAGCACAACAGGTTCCGTAGGATTTTTCCGGTAGCGCGGCAGAATCACGCTCGCTTGGTGACCCAGCGCCACCAGCGCCTTCGGCAACGCCTCAACCACATCGGCCAATCCGCCGGTTTTGGAGTAAGGAAGTCCCTCAGACGCCGCAAACAGGATTTTCATGGTCCCTCGGGGAAACTTCCAAGTTACTGAACGCTCTGAGCTTCGTCAAGCCTGCATCGTACGATGTGCGCAAAACAGCGGTCCAATTAGAAATTTCGGTTGGAAGCCATCATAATTCCGAACGCGTTGCCGCAGCAGCCGTCTACTAGAATTCGCCTCACAAATCGCTTTCGTCAACGCGCGCCTTCACCTGCGCTAAAAAGCGCCGCGGCCGCAGGGATCTTTGTCCCCGCAGCCGCGATGTGGTCGAGAGCGTTATCAGCTCAGTTCTAATTCAAATCTAGTTCTTCACCGCGGTCGCGGCAATCCGCGCCTGCTGCGCCCGCGTCAAATGCGGCACCACGCCCACCAGCCGCTCGATGGTCATCAACTGCCCGCGATGATGCATCTCGTGTTCCTTCAATCCCAGGATCATCTCGAAACGGCTTCTCGACGCGAAAGGCGCCGCCGCCGGCGCCGCCACTTGCTCCGCAAGAAACGCGTCGCTAAGCCCGTCGAGCCACGTTGCGATTTTTTCGCCCGAACTGGTGAGCAATTCGATGATCTGCGCCTTGCTTCGCGGCTCCTTCTCCTCCATTGAGAGCCGCTTCCCCAGCGCCCCGAAATCGAATCCCACCAACGTGGTCCGGTGCTCCACCGCGTGAATCTGATACTGAAACTGCGGCGCGAGCGCGATATGCGCCAGTATCTCCCCAACCGACTTCGTGTCTGGGGCCGGCCGGAATCCATACTTGTCTTCGGGAATATCCTGCGCGATTACAATCGTGTTCTTGCGCACCGTGCGAAAACTCTCCGCCATTTCCTTGCCGCCGTAGTAATTCACAGTTTTCTCCTCGTTCAATCGTCGAAGTAACGTTCAGCCGATTTACAATCCGCAGTCTAACACAACGTGATCGCCGCTCTCGTGAGCGCCCCACTCGCGCAATCGCCGCGTAACCGACCAACCGTCATTCCTAGCGAAGAGGCGGCTCGTCCGCGTCCCGCGGACGAGCCGCCTCGCAGTCGAGGAATCTCTCTGCAGTTTTACGACCACATCCCGACGCGTTTCGCCCGGCCCCGCGCTAGCCCCTGCCCTTCAAATCACGTAAACTCAGCCCTCAATTCGCTCTTACATAATAGGAGTCCCTTAATGGCCCAGCTTTTCAAAACTTCCAATCCCGCCTTGAATGAAAACACATTCCAAGGCCCTGTAGCCGCCGCGGGCGAGGCCATGACCCTGCAAGGCACGGTCAATAAAACCGGCTTCCTGCTTCTATGCGTCGTCGGCACCGCCGCCTGGACCTGGGGCCTCGCTCACTCCACCGCGCCCCAATCCGTGCTCCCCTGGATGATCGGCGGCGCCATCGCCGGCCTGATCTTCGCCTTCGTGACAATTTTCAAAAAAACGTGGTCCCCGATCACCGCGCCGATCTACGCGCTTTGCGAAGGCCTGGTCCTCGGCGGCATTTCCGCCCTGCTCGAAAAGCAGTATCCCGGCATCGCGATCCAAGCCATGGGTTTGACCTTCGGCGTCACCGCCGTAATGCTCGTGCTTTATACCTCGCGCGTCCTGCGCGCCACGCCGAAATTCACCATGGGCGTGATCGCGGCCACCGGTGGCGTCTTCATTCTCTACATGGTGGACATCGTCCTGGGCCTGTTCGGCCACCACGTCGCCCTGCTCAATAGTTCGGGCCCGTGGGGCATCGGCCTCAGCGTCGTCATCGTAATCATCGCCGCTCTCAACCTGATTCTCGATTTCGGCTTCGTCGAAACCGGCGTGCAATCCAGCGCGCCCAAGTATATGGAGTGGTACGGCGCGTTCGGCATCATGGTCACCCTAATCTGGATGTACATGGAGATCCTCCGCCTGCTAGCCAAAATGCGCGATAACCGATAACGCCGCAGCGAACGTTCTGAATTTGATCTTGCGGGTGCCCCATCCTTGCGCGCAGCGCAAGGATGGGGATTTTTCTTAGCCTTTGATTTTGTTTCAGTGGGTGCCGCACCCTTCGCCGTTAAGGCCGAAGGTCCGCCGTGGCGGAGTGCGGTTCTTGAATTTTCTTTCCGTGGATCTACAACAAAGACATCCTAAGAGAAGTCCCAGTCCCCCTCACACTTCCTCAATCAAATCCCCCACCCGAATCTCCCCGCCCGACACAACCTCCGCCCTCAAACCTCCGCGATGCAACAGCGCCTTAATCACTCCCGCCACGCCCGAGAGCGCCTCCAAATGCTCGCAAGGCTCGCACAACCGAATTCCCTCGAGCGTCACCGACCCTACGCGAAATTTCCGCCCCACCAAGTGATTCAGCGCCACTCCGCGCGTCGTCAAATTCCGCCTCGAGCTAGCCGCCGCCAACTCCAACTTCGATTCGCGCGCAATCGCCTCCAGCGCCTCTTCCTCAATCAGCGTGACGTGCCTCCCCCCGCCCTCCCAGTCCGAAAACGATCCCACGCCTTCGCCGTACCGATCCCCGTCAATCCCCTTGCCTTCGACAACGGTAGCGCTCGCGAGCGAACAAAGCTCTCCCTTCGCCTCCCGCGCCACATAGATCCCCGTCAATCGTCCCGTCGCGCTCAAATTTCACCCGCGCGCTTTCTTCGAAAATTTCGACTTACCAGCACTGTTCAGGGCAATCGCTTGGCGAATGAGCGCCTTAAAGGCGGACTCGTTAACTTTTTCTCCTTCGTGGATGTCGATCGCGCGGCGTACGTTTCCGTCGAGACTCGAATTGAACAATCGCGCCGTATCCTTCAGAGCCGCGCCCTTAGCGAACGTAAGCTTCACCACACTCTTGTAGGATTCGCCCGTGCAGATGATCCCGTCGTGCGACCAAACCGGAGTGCCCCTCCACTTCCACTCCTCGACGACGTCCGGGTCTGCTTCCTTGATGAGCTTGCGCATTCTGC
>Ga0182018_10004042_pt1 | contig 12648 bp, 16 predicted proteins | sample 812P2MmetaG_FD_120490 | JGI IMG/M metagenome (GOLD analysis project Ga0182018, IMG submission 120490) | Permafrost microbial communities from Stordalen Mire, Sweden - 812P2M metaG | ecosystem: Environmental > Terrestrial > Soil > Wetlands > Permafrost | place: Sweden: Stordalen | collected...
CCGACGGCGGCCGACGCATTCGTGTGCCCCGCCATTGCCAGCCAGCCTTCTGGCTCATTCGAAACCGGCCAGACTGGCTCCCTTTTAAATCGGCGCTAACAAAGGAGGAACCTCCTCATGAAAATACGTGCAATTGCCTTCTCAGAATCTGTGAAACGTGGAGAAATGGCTAGGCGCCTGAAGGAATACGCTCCACTCATCTTCACCTCAGGTTTTCCATTGCCGTGCGGTAGCTGTGGCGCGGCATTCACGGCGTTTTTCGTGATTGACCCGAAAGAGGACAACACCGTTTATGCTGAATCGTTGAAGGTGCGAATCGCACAAGACTGTGACAACGGCAAGCATCCAGATAAGGTCGAAGAAAAGAGCTATCCATAGATCAGGTTGCGGGGAGGGATGTCATTATTTGGGTCGTACCATGCTCTGGTGTTGCCCCGCGCCTATTTCCAGAGCATCCCTTGGGTTGGGTTTAGTCGAAGTCCGGGTCTTTTTCCGGCGCGGCGACGGCGGCTTCCGTCCCTTTCTTCACGATAACGGAGTAGCCGTTCTCGTCCTCAATCCGCTTATAGCCCTCCGGGATGAGGAATAACGGGAACTTTTTGCCGGGCAATTTGTCGATCTCAACCGCGAGAACATGCCCCTGCCAGTCCTTCGAACTCCGGCCAAACGCATCGACCAAAGCATTAATGGTCGCCCGGTTCAAGGAAACCTTCAAGGCTTCCGGGTAGCCAGAAAACTGCACCTTGCACACGTCCTGCATTTGCGAACTGCCATCCTCGTTCTTAAAGGCGCTCGTTTCTGGATTTGTTTCACTAACGATCTTCGCTTTATTCACGCGCTTCTCATGAAGCTCCGCTTTGTCCGCCCACTTTCCGGCGACGAACTCTTTTTTGTCGTAATCAGCCATTTTAGTTGTTGTTAATTAATTTATGCAGCGTAACACAGGCTTCGAAACCTTTGCGTACGCCTATCGTGTCAAACTGGAACTGCGGCTCGACCTTCTCCGCGCCGAAGGGGAACACGACGTATCCGTCAATCGGCTTGTCCAGTTTCAAAAGAAGATTTCCGTCGGCATCGAATATGCCGTTCTCACTCGCCTCGATGTCATACCCTGCAACCTGCACGAATTGGGAGAAATAAGCTTCCTTGCTGCTCTTGAAGTCGATAATGATCATCCGGCCGTCTTTCAATTCAGCAATGCAGTCGGTGATGCCACCCGTCCAGAGCCGTTCGGAATAGGTATGCCCTTCGGAGACGATGAAACGTTTGACGTTTTGATATGCCCAAGCCGCAAATATCCTTACTGGCTCATGACCAGCCAGAATCTGTGTCAATGGGGCGCCACGATGAGTAATGCAATCTTTCACATACGCCTCAAGCTCCGCATGCATGTCCGTCCCTTTGTCCGCCGATTTGTTCAAGCTATCGGCATGGGCGCGGTAGGCGGCATCGAGCAGGGCAAGGTACTTTTCCGGCTCGCCATCGGTGTGCAACTTCGCGATATTCTCAAGGGCGTATTCAGCTTTCAATTCCCGCTGTTGCTTATTTCTTTCGATTTCTTCCTTCGTAGATTTGCGCGGATCAACCTTCTTCAGCCAGCCCAATTTCTCCACCGCCAATCCCGCCGCCCACCATGTTAAAGGCTTGCTCAAAACGTTTACGACAGTTGAGGTACCGATGAGAGGTTTTCCGTCCAATGAATGGAGGTGGTTAACCTCGTCGAATTTGTACTGCATTTAAGTTGCATTGTGGTGGGCTTCGCGCTCCGACTGCGGCGCGGTTTCTTCTCCGAATAGGGGCTCTAGCTTCCGCGAAATTTCATTGTCGTATGGTTCGCGGTCGCCTTCCTCCATCACGACAGGGAAACTGCTTAGAAGGTTGGCGCCTGCAAGCATGCTGTCAAACATTTGCTTTTGAGCCTTTACCATCTTTTCTATTTGTTCGTCGGACATTGGTTTTGATGATTAGGTTTTTTGTTCTGCAGGTCTTCAATGGGGAACCTCCGGAGTTCCAGGGCGGCGAGGGCAACCTGTGCGGTAATCCTCACACACGGTTCCGGACGTTCGCCCATTGAAGGCACGGGTTTATCCCAATTTACGGACGGGACTTTCCGCACAAGATTAGAGAAACAGGAAGGCTACGATACCGATGAGGATTACGAGGACAGTGAAGGCGAGGAATGCGGTGAGGAACGTTTCCTCTCTCACGAGCCGGCCGCTCATCGGGTCGATGGCTTTGCGCCAGAGGAGTGATTCGTTAAGCATGAGAAGATTAAATTATTGTTTGTTGGTAGCTCGACCTGACTACCCCTTAACGATACCTCTTTGCGGTAAAGACGCAAGCGGGGTTGGGGATAGCGGAATTAGACGAGCAAAACACTCCTACGTCAAGTCGTCGCGGATGCCTTGAGAGCTTTAGCATCACGCATTTTCTTCATATGCCGTGCCTTCTTACGGTTCGAGGTCTTAGCCCATCGTGATTTGGCGAGTTGGGTCATCGCCCTGCTCAAAATAGTAGTAGCCATTTCTCTTACTCTACCGCGCCGCCGAAAATAAGCAATTGGGGATAACCTTGCGGCAAAGACAAACAAAAACCGGCCTCTTCGCGAAAGAGACCGGTTCGTGTACCAAAAGCACCTCAAGGAGGGTTGTCGGGTAGGGTCATGAACCCCCACCTCAACCACAGTACAACTGAAATTATATCAATGGGCAGCCACTTCGGACAAGACCTGTGCATTGACAACCGGCGCCAATTTGCTTTGCTAAAGGTAGCCCTTTAAGGAGAGGGAAAAATATGGCTGATAAGGAAAAGCCGCTCGTGGTCTTCGCAATCGAGGACAATGGCGGGGACAAGAAATACTGGCACGAAGTGGGCGTGGCGTTCCGCAACAAGGACGATTCGTTCAACGTCAAACTCTACATGCTCCCTCTTCTGCGGCTGCAGATACGGGAGCGCAACGGCAAACCCGAGTAATCGGGTTTTCTTTTTTGACTCCGGCAGCATTTCCGCAATTCCTGCACAATCCGCAAAAGTTCTTCGCCTGCCCAAGTTCCCAAATCTTTCCGACAATGAATCGAGGTGTCCCTATGTGTGAAGACGCGTTCACCGAACCCGTGGAAGCCCTAGCGCTCCTGATGGCAGAGAGTCTCGGCTCCTGCCCCCAGTGCGGCTGCGTGGTCCTTCTTTCCGGTGTGGTGGAGAGAAGTTGTCCCCCGCGCCCCTTCGTCCGCTGTTCCGACTGCGGACACTCGCTCGCTTAAAAGGAGTTTCCCATGGAACGGCCAAAGATAGACTTCGCGCGGATCAAGCGCGAGGTGCTCGTGGTAGATGTCGCTAGACGTTATGGAGTTGATTTGCGGGGAAGGAGCAAATGGCTTTCGGGTAAATGTCCCCTTCCCTCACATGAATCGAACGATAGCAAAAGTTCCTTCGCCGTGAATATCGAGCAGAACTTTTGGAAGTGCTGGTCCGATTCCTGTTGCAAGAACAGGAATGGCAAAAGGGCGGCGATGTCATCACCCTGGTTGCCGTCAAGGAAGGCTGCGAGCAATACGAGGCCGCAACAAAACTCATTGACTGGTATCACCTGAACGGGAACGAAAAGCCCAGCAAAACCGGGCAAAAACGTGAGGAAGTTGCGATTGTCAACAGCCCAAAAAGCGATTGTCAACCACTCGAAGAGGCCATTGTAAACAATCCCCTGGCGTTCGCAGGATTCAAGGACCTGGATACCACCCATGAATACCTCCGCAACCGTGGCGTACGGATCACGACAGCGGAAGAATTCGGCGTAGGGTACTTTGCCGGCCGGTCATCGGTCATCAAAGACCCCTACCGTATCGTCATTCCCATCCATAACCGGCATGGCCAGCTTGTTGCCTATGCTGGCCGTTCCCTCGACCCCCAGGCCGCGGATAAGTACCACTTCCCGGCGGGCTTCCACAAATCACTCGAACTTTTCAATTTGCATCGAGTAACCGGGCAAACGGTGGTTCTGCTTGAAGGATTCTTTGGCGTTATGAACGTCCACCAGGAGGGATACCCGAACGTGGTGGCGCTCATGGGGCGGACAATTTCGGCCGCACAGCTTGCGCTACTCGAGCGATTCAGAAATGTGGTGCTGATGCTCGACGGAGATTCACCCGGCCGGGAAGCGACGGAGGACATAACCCTCAAACTCGCTCCCCGATGCTTCGTAACCTCAATTGCGCTCAAAAACGGCGAACAACCCGATTCCCTGGGCGCCGAACAGATACAGAACCTTCTCCGACCCGTCTTCGTCTGACGGGTCTTTTTATTTCTGTACGGGAACGTTTTTGAAGAGATAGGTGAGGTTCTGGTTGTGGAAGGAAAAGTTAAGGGTGAAATTGAGGGTCTTTACCGCTACGTAGGAGTCGTCAAACATGAGCTGGAACTTTTCGCGCACACCCGGCATTAACTTCGCATTTGAGAATTGTGCGGAGAGATGCGGGGTGTTGCCGTCGTCGTCCACCACATAGCTTTCGTAGAGCGCCACGTTTTCCAAATACTCGGTGCGGTTCGTCATGTAGCCGTAGCACTCGATCCGCGGGACGGATGGCTCCGAACATTCGTCAATCTCAAGTTCAAGGAGATCATTACTCCCCGATGTTGGGCGCATGGGGATGATTTTTCGCGGCGGGCTGGGGACGGCTGCCTCAGCCTTCCCTACATTGCTTTTGGATTGTTGCGCCGGTTCGGGGCAACCGACCGTGCAATAAAAGCGGAGGGTACCCCTCCCTTCAACCCGAACGTCCATCGAAGGAAGCCACAGGTGCTCATTCGGCGAATTGAGTTCGCGATTCCACTGGGCGGGTAAGGGGTTCTCCGACCCGCGCCACCACATCGCCGCCCAATTGCTGTCGTTGTTGTGCAGGAGCTGCCATTGCCAGCTTCTCCACTTGCGGGGAAGCCCAACGAAGCCGGAGAAGCATTGCTCGTGAAGGGGAACATCAACGTAGGGAATTTCTTTGTCGTCGTAATGTTTTTCGGTGGTATACGCATCGTCGCAGATATTCTGGGTGTAGTTCATCGTCGCGCCCGGCGGACTTGGTTTCAGAATATCGGGCGAATAGTGATAGACGATGCCCACCACTATGCCGATCATCAAAAAGACAAAAGTGATGTTTATTAGCTTTTTCATTTCTTAAGCATGGCGACCAAGCCAATGATGACGCCGATCAAGCCGGTGACAGCGGGGAGTACCGGGAGGATTATCGTTTTCCACCGCCACGCTTTCACTTCGCGCCTACGAATCTTTTCCTCGTCAATCATCTTGCGGAGGGCGAACCTTCCAGTTTTGGTTAGGGCGCGTTCCCCGAATGGCTGGATGACGGTCCAATACTCCGGGCTATCCGGTAACTCGATGTCGAAACGTGCTGCAGCCAGGGTTAATGGGTATGTGCGGGCGAGCTCCTCAAGGTCATTGAGTTGAGCGAGCCCCTTAAGTGTTTCTCGCGGGAGATCATCACTGGGAGGACGCGCCGCCAGGTATTTGTAGAACTGGGCCACAATCTTCGCTTTTTCTTCTTCAATCCGTTCCGGGTTCATTTCGCCGGAAATGTTACCAGAGGGTGGGCAGGCTCGCGAGCATTAAAAAACCCCGCTTTTTGATGGCGGGGTTTTCCTTCCTACAAACTCTTGGCTTCTTTGTTCGGATTGGAACCATAGGGATTCCAATCAGGCAAGAGAAACTCGAAGACGAGGCGCAGCTTCGCTTCTTTGCCGCCGTCTTTCACCAGCTTGCGGAGCGGTGTTTCGTAGTCCCGCTGGGTATAGCCGTTGCTGGTTTTCTTGATCGCCTCCAAGCCGTGCCGTTTCACGATCGGTATCTGATAGGCCGTGCTATTGCGCCGAAAGGAGAGTTCGAGAAGAACGTCAAGCTGCTTTTCGGACAGCGGCCACTTCACGTTTTCCAACGCCTTCAGAATATCGGCGTCAAATTTGGCGCGTTCGGCGGTTTTCTTCTGGCGCTCTTTCTTGCGCTTCGCCTGCTCTTTATCGCTCGGGGCATATTCGCTCTTCGCGTCGTGATGCTCCTTGCAGGCCTTATCCGCGCAGATGGAAATGATCGTCCCAAGGCCGTCTCCTTCGGCAACGAGCCCCTTAGCCACATAGTCACACGCTTTCTTGCCGACGATTTCGTATTGGCTCTTGCTCAATACGTTCTTCGCTCCGGTATCTCCGTAGCGCGAAGATACGAGGAGCACGTCGGGGTTCTCCTTGATGACCCAGGCAAGGTACGCCTTCATCTTGCGCGTCCAGCATTTCAAATCGGTGCATTGTCCGGCTTTGATCTCGCCAAAAAGGGCAGCCCGGTTCGGCGGGCACTCCTCGCACGGTCCGACCACCTTGGCAATCTCGGCGCTCTTAAGCCATGGTTGGTTGCTCAATGCGTTCGAGAAGTGAAGCTGGATATACTGCTTCAGGTCAGAGACATCGTAGTTACCCGGCCGAAGGTCATAGAGAATGTCATTGACCAGCACGTCCTGGTTCTTCACGCTCAACCGCGCGATAAGCAGCACGGCCGCGTCGGCGATTTTACCTTTGCGATACAGCTTCCCGGATTTCTCGGAAAGGTTGGTCAGGAAAAGCCGTTGGCGGACGTAGCTCTCGGATTTCCCCACCTTGACTGCGATGTCGGAAACCTTCCGGCCACCGTCCTCGATAAGTTTGCGGTACGCTTCGCCTTCCTCGAGGGGATGCACGTCGGCACGCTGGAGGTTCTCGACGATCTGCGCCTCCTGGGCTTCGTCGTCGCTCATCTCCTCAACCTGCGCGGGGATCTCCGCAAGCCCCGCTTTTTGCGCCGCCCGGAACCGACGGTTGCCGGCGATGATTTCAAACTGCTTCCCCGCTTTCGCCTTCGGTCGCGCAAGGACGGGAACCAGCACCCCTTTCTCTTTCACGCTCGCTACCAACTCGCTAAACGCCGCATCCTCGAAGTCCGTACCGCGCGGGTTCGTCTCCGATTCAAAGCACGCGGAGACCTTGATGTTCTGCAATTTCATGAATGTTATGCATTTTGGATTTGTTTTCGACCTGTCTTAATTATGTATCAGTGTGATACGAATTCAAGCCCCGCCGTCCACAGGCCAGCGGGGCATTTTTATTCATCTGCTCTCGCTCATCAACCTCGCTTCGAAGGGGATGGCTCCCATCGGGTCTTCCCAATCCACCTCTGGGGACTTCACCGCCGCCTCGATAGCATCCTGCATCGTTTCCGCTTCAACCTCAACGTGCCCGTAGGTCACCTCACGGAGGGTGATGTCATATCTTCTTGTAGCCATGGATTTGATATTTGATTTGGTCGACCTTTACTTCTCTCATGAGGAAACGGGGTGGGTTCCCGCGAGGTCAAGGAGGATCGTCTAAAGGGCCGCTCGGAGCGCAGCGACGGCGGCAAAGAGTCGAAGTTCCTTGCACGGAGCGGGACACCCCGTACCATGAAGAGAGAGTAAAGCGACCTCTGCTCTTGCATGCGAGCGAGGCGGGTGGGAGAGAAAAGAGGCGAAGCCGAAGTCCGCTACGACCGAACGCGAGGCTTCGAGCGTGAGGAAGAAGGACGAGGCGAGCCACCCAATAAGAATTGTTCAATTTTTTGCTGGACATGTTCCCGATTGGAACCCCACCGCATGATCGATTGTTTGATAAAACGGTCGGCTGATTCCCGTCTGGGCTTGAGAGGTTTAGGAGCGCGAATCCTTCTTAGAATGGGTTGGTCATGATCGAAGGTGCGGGCGATGAATTCGTACCGTGAAAGCTCGGTTATGTCGCGGGGGATTATTTCCGAAGAGCTGCCGTACAGGGAAGTCCGCCAATTTTTTGCGAAAAGGTCGGCGTCGGCCCCGGAACAATTGAATACGATTTGCGTCCCGGCATTGGTGAGGACATCATCCATGATCGGCATTTGTGAGGCAGATTGAAATGCGGTGACAAGCGAGATTGCATATTTGCGGGCTTCAGCGAGAAGTGTGCCAAAGAGTCCACCATGCACACCATTCTGCGCTTCATCCGCAAGGATCATGAATTCGGGCCGGTCAATTTGGGCTTCGCGCCGCATAGCAGAAATAGCGAACATGGAAATAATGAGTGAATAGAGAATCATGGCTGGTTCTTCACCAAGCTGACCCTTCGAAATACGGCAGACCATGACTTTACGAGTATTCATAATCTCAAGAGGATCGAGGGATTCTGACGTGCCGATGGTTGGAAGAATGCTTGGCCTCATTAAACGGGAGAGTTTGTTGATGAGGGGCGCCATTTTTGTGGCTTGGTCTTTCTGAGCGAGCTTATGGAATCCTTTGTTAAAAAGTTTAACGAAAGGGTTGGTGGAGCGATTGATGATGTCAAGTCGATATTCATCGTCGAGGACATAACGGACCACATGGACGAGGGTGGGATCTTTTACTTGTTCGGTGACGGCATCGAGCGCAGAGCGGAAACGATGCGGAGTTTCATTCCCCATAGCTGATGAGCGAGATGCCTCATCAGAGCCCGAAAGCGCTTTGAGTAGGCTGACGCACATTTCCTTCGCAGCTTCAAGCGCCGTGGGGTCGGTAAAGTAGAGTGGATTAAAGGGGGGCACCGAATCTTCGGTCGGGTTATACCAGATAAAATCGCGGCGCATTATGGACGACGGAAGTATGAGGGCTAAACGATTTGCAAAATCGCCATGAATGTCCATCGCCAATCCACCGTTTCCCTGGCGGACAAATTCGCAAAAAATGTGTTCGGCGGCAGAAGTTTTCCCCACGCCCGTGGCGCCCACAAGACAAATATGCCGCATGGGGTCAAAGCGGTATGGATTTCCAGTTATAGAGTCGGTGCCAAGGGTGATCATGTCACGGTGTCCCCGTCCCCATCAGCGGTTGGGATACAACCGGAGAGGACGGGGAGAAGGTGAGTGTAAGGACCTGGCCTTACCACCGCTCTTTTGGAGAGACGATTATTTTCAGTTTAACTTTTCGGCTCAAAAAGGGAATGCACAGCGTCGCGGAAGTCGCGCGGCGTCCACCAGATGCCTCCGAGGATGTCACGTTTGTACGAAGCCTCGTCCGTGAAATAAAAGCGGCGGTAGGGGAAGCGTTCCTCGATCTTCGTGAGGAGCCGGAGCACGCGTTCCTGGGTAGGAAAAATCCAAAGGACCCGGAACGGCTCTTTGGACTGTTTCGCATACTCGTTGTAGAGAAAAATTTTGTGTTCGATGTTTGATTCGCCCTTCTCGTATTCGCTCTCGTAGGATTTGACGACTTCGAAATGCCAGGTGCTTTTTCTGTCGATCGTGAGCGTCGCGTCGGGAATAAGCGATTCCATTCCGGCATCCGTTTCCACTTGGACGCGGGTCGCGCCGCGCCACTGTTCCCAGGAAAGCGTGTGTCCGGCATCGTGCAACGCTTTTTCCAAGACGAGATGGAAATTCGTTATTTCAAGATCATGGGAAACGATGAGGGAGGACTTCGATTTGATCCACCGGGGTTCGGAAAGATATCCCCGCTCGACACAGGTAGCGCTTCCCTTTTCCGCCAGGAAATAAACGTAAGGGGCAAGCTTGTCCCGCCGCGCACGGTTCAAGATGCCCGCGTCGTACATGCCGAGCATCCGCCTTCTTACAGCGATCACGTTCCGCTTCGCCGCCGCCGCAGTCTGCTCCACCGTCAGGAACTGGTAGCGGGCGGCCGCTTTCAAAATGTCGAAGTCACCGTTGCGGGTGTAAAGTCGCCGGTTTCTTTTTCGGCCTTCCTGGAGCTCGCTCATATTCTTTAGCCCGGTCGAGGAATTCCCGCTCCTCGGTGCGGAGTCGTTCTTGTGCTTCATGTAAGGGGATTGCGTCAGCCTGGAGGGTTCTCTCATATTCTAGAACTCTCTCGGGATTCAGCAAGAAATCCTCTACCCAGGGGACTTCGTAGAATTCTGTTCCTTCGGGGGTGTAGAGATAGCATTCGCGCTTGCGGAGTCCGGCCAAGCGGGCGCCCAATTGCGAAAGTTTTTCTTCGTGTGCCCAGTCGTCCTGCCCGGTTCGTTCTTTCCGATGGGAGGGGACGAGGCGGCTCGCTGAGGTGACTGATTTGGAGTGGGTGGAACCGGACGGCAATTCCCCCTCGCTCTCCGTAACCGATTCCGTCCAGTCCTCGGTGTAGTCCGTGACGTACTGGAAGCGGTCTTCCTTCTTCCAGCGTTCGTTCAATTCCCCTAAAAACAGTTTTTCAGCGTAGGGTTTCGCCTGTTCGGGCTTCAACCCGCCGAAGATGAAATTGATCCCGGCGTTCATGTCGAGGGAATCCTGCAGGGCTGGGCTGTCATGGAACTGCCCCCGGTGGTGGTGGATGAAGGTCAGCCGGAGGCCGCTTTTGAGAACCTGGTCGAGCATCGGCCCGGCGTCCGGGGTCAGGTAGTTTTGGCACTCGTCCAGGTAGAGGAAATAAGGCTTGGGGTCGGAGGTATTCTGCATCGCTGCATCCAGGAAATCGGTCAGGAGGAATGAAGCGAAGGTCTTTGCCGTTTCGGGGTCGAGTTTCCCTGGATGAGGTTTCAGGTTCACGAGGACGATGGCTTTCCGGTCGATCCAGTCGGAAACCCGTTCGGTGGGACCCTTGAGCCCCGCGAAAAGTTGGAAAGCGGTGGAATCGAGAAACCGCCCGAGCCGGTTCTGGGTGGACTGGACTTCGTGCTTCCAGTCCCGGAACTGGGTGAGGTACTGGAACTCGACCCACTGCTGGCGGATAAAGGAATTTTCGATCAAAGGGATGAAAGACTCCCGCAGCTCCTTTTTCGGCAGCTCCAGGAGGCGGGCAACGAGGTGGAGGGGTTCTCCGGTCCCGGCCGCGAGGGTCAGGACCATCTTCGCTATCCGCGAAAAGGTAGGAAGTTCGTCCGTGTCTTCCAGCCCCCAGGCGCGGGCGATACGGTCAACGCTTCGCTTTACGTGGGCGGTCAGCTCCGCACCGGGAGGAAGGGCGAAGGGGTTGTAGGTACGGATGAACCGCCGCTCGACGAAATCGAGGAGGATAACTGGCCGGTCGGGTTGGAGGCAGGCCAGGTCGTTCAGGCAGGCCTCATAGAGGGTTCCGTGGTAATCGAACACGCAGTAGGGATTCCCTTCGATAATATGCTCCCGGCAGCAGTGCTGGACGAGCTTGGACTTGCCGAGGCGTGAGCCGCCGAGGATCTCACAGTTCGTGTCGAGGTCGTACTGGTCAGGCAACATGAGTACCTCCGGTAACGCCACGAGCGATAGCGACCGCCCCGCTAGCGATAGCGACGGATCGGGTACCCGACCGATGCCAATAGGCATGGTGAGCAGATATGCGAAACCAAGGGAGGGTACCCGAGGCGGAGCGAGGGCGGCGTGGCGAACCAGTAAAGCAGGATACTGCTATCTGGTAGCGGAATCTTCGCACCGATTTTTTCGGCGCAACGGTGATACGAAGCTGATACTTATTCATCGAGGCTTCCGATTCGCTTTTATTGAGTTTGTAATGTGCTCAACATCTGCGCGAAGAACGGAACCGAGTTCCTGATCGGTCCATATGCCTGGATGGTGTTCGAGAATGTGCTCCCTGTACGCTTGGAGCATTTCGAGTCCGGTGGTCTTGTCGTCTAAACGCTCCTTGACCAGTACGACCCAGTGTTTTTCAGGGACTGGAGTGACCGGCTTTTGCTGGGGTGGTGACAACGGAACGATACTCGAAACGTAGACCTGGTGAACGGTAAGATTGGGTGATCTGATGAGAAGCAGATGCCGCTCCAGGGCGCGGTAGCTTTCGGCCTTGATGTCTTCCGCAGAGGAGAGACCGAGCGCCCATTGGTTGACCGAGCCCTCGGCGAGGAAACGGAGCTGATCGGTTAATCCCTGCCGATAGGGTTCATCGGAGGCGAAGGGGGTAAGGAGATTTGCCCTCAGGCGCCCGAGCGCCACAAAGTAGGCGGAGACAGAAATTTGCTCCCGGGTTTTGAGTAGCGAGAGGAATTTAAAGCTGGGAGTGATCTCGTTGCCGACCCAGTTCATCGGGCACCCCCCAGGGTAGGTGGTCGATGGTTGGGCTTCTTCGGGTGGTCCTGGTTGTAAACACGCTCGGCGACGCTTTCTGGAATTCGGAGAGTTTCGAAAATGCGGCAGCCGCGGCGGGGATTAGAAATGACGACGACGCCGGGCTCATCTCTGAAACGGCGTCTAACGGTGCAAGCGGAAACGTTCCAAAGAGTACCAAGTTCAATGCAGGTAAAGTGGCGTTCGCGAGGGTTCATTACGGACCTCTCCGACCGCCTTTACCACCGTAGCCCCGTGAGGGGCTTGGTCGCTCGTTTTAGCCGTTGCCGGCCGTGGTCTCAGCGAATGTAGCGAATTTTCGTGTACTAGCGTTTAGATTCCATGCTTCAAACAAAGGTTTTGTCCGAGGGAGGCGTGTACACCGCACGTCCACCAATTCACCCAAAGCTGCAAAACCTGCAAAATCTGCAACTGATTATTTTCAATAACTTGCGTGTTTTCAATGGGTCCTTAAAATCCGACTCCCGCCGCCTCCACCACACTTAAGCTATTTATTATCATAGACATACAAAAATGATGCTCCTCCGTGTACGATAGGTGTACGATAGATCCGTCTATGCTAACGCTCTACCGACGCCATC
>Ga0182018_10004043_pt1 | contig 12640 bp, 5 predicted proteins | sample 812P2MmetaG_FD_120490 | JGI IMG/M metagenome (GOLD analysis project Ga0182018, IMG submission 120490) | Permafrost microbial communities from Stordalen Mire, Sweden - 812P2M metaG | ecosystem: Environmental > Terrestrial > Soil > Wetlands > Permafrost | place: Sweden: Stordalen | collected...
CCACCCGCGCTACGCCGCAGCCGGGCTATGAAGCGACGAAAGAGCTGCTCACAAAATCACGTGAATTTACGGCGCTGTTTGCGTTCAACGATCTGGCCGCGATCGGCGCGATTCGGGCGATCGACGAGGCAGGATTGCGCGTCCCGGCCGATGTTTCCGTGATTGGATTCGACGACATACCCAGCGCGGCGTACACCCGGCCGAGCCTGACCACGGTGCGCCAGCCCTTGCTGAAAATGGGCGAGATCGCGGCGCGGACGTTGCTCGAACAGATTGAACAGCGGTCCGAGTACGTTCCGGAGATCGCGATTGAACCCGAGTTGGTGATACGCGAGTCCACCGCGAAGGCGCCACACGGGTGAAGGCTGAACTCGAGCGGCTCTAGGGGCACAAGCGCGCAGGGTTTTCTGATCGATTGAACCCAGCCCGTTCGTTGACGATATTAGAACCGGGCCAAGGTGTTCTTACCTATGATTAATGGAATCCGAACCGCCAGGGAGTCGATCGCGTAACTGGCGAGGCAGATTTTATGAAAGATAGATCACCCGCCCGCGGGTTTTCGCGATACCCTTGGGCGCCTCGGGCCCACATCAGGGCACATACTGCCGATCGGGAAGCACGGAAATGAAGCGTCGTAACGAGATCCTCAACTCGGGAAGCCCGCCGGTGGTGACACTGAAGGCGGTCGCCCAGCGAGTGGGACTTACGCCTGGAACCGTTTCCGCAGTACTCAACAATTCGCACGCGTCCGCTTCGGTGCCGGAACGGACCAGAAAGCGTATTCTGGAAGCGGCGCGGGAACTGCGCTACAAACCGAATTTTCTGGCGCGGTCCTTGCGCGTGAAACGGACCTACACCATCGGCGTGATCGCGAAAGAGATCGGAGACATCTACGGGGCGATGGTGATCAGCGGCGTGGAAAAATATTTGCGCCAGCAAAACTATTTTTTCCTGACTGTGATTCACCGCCATGACCAGCAGCTGCTGCAATCGTATTCCCAACTCCTGCTGTCGCGAGGGGCGGAGGGAATTATTGCCGTGGCCACTTCGGTGACCGCCTCGCCCACCTTGCCTACCGTTGCGATCGCCGGACACGCGCACGTGGATGGGGTCACCAACATTACCCTGGACCACCGCCATGCCGCGCGGATGGCCCTCGAGCATCTGGCCGAGCTGGGGCACCGGGACCTCGCGCTCATGAAGGGTCCGTCGGCGAGCGCCGACACAGACGCTCGTTGGGAAGCGGTGAGTGAGGCAGCCGATGCGCTGAAATGCAGTATCCGGACAGAATTTGTGGTGGAGGGGCAAACCGGCGCTTCGCCGGAACCGGGCTACGAAGCGACCAAAGAGCTGCTCAGAAAATCGCGTGGATTTACGGCGCTGTTTGCGTTCAACGATCTGGCCGCGATCGGCGCCATTCGGGCGATCGATGAAGCGGGACTGCGCGTCCCGGACGATATTTCGGTGATTGGATTCGACGACATACCCAATGCGGCGTACACTCGGCCAAGCCTGACCACGGTGCGCCAACCTCTGCTGGAAATGGGCGAGATCGCGGCGCGCACGTTGCTTGATCGGATTGAAAAGCGGTCTGAATACGTTCCGGAGATCGCTATCGAACCCCAGTTGGTGATACGCGAATCAACCGGGAAAGCGCGAGCCTGTCTGAGAAGCTGAAAGGCGTCGGGCAGGGGCGCCGCCTGGAATGTTCCCATGCAGAGTCAAAACACCCGCCGTGTTCGGCGTAAAGCGCTGGCCTCGGGATGTGTACCCCGTAACGGCACAATTCCAACCACCGCGTTCGTTATTCTTCCACTGAAATTGCGCGACACCTGCCAGAGCTTTGCGCGGAGCCTAACCATGAGCGGACGGACCGGCCCTTATTGCCTGCTGTTTTTGTTCCTGCTCCTGACCCTTGCGTCGCCCGGCGCCGCCCAACAGGCCGGGCCTGAGCTATTGAACGCCCGCTGGACGGCGCAGTGGATCACTTGTCCCCAAGCTCCTGCCCGAGACGTTGCGGTGTGCCATCTACGCAAAGATTTTACCTTGGCATCTGTGCCACCGCACTTCGTGGTGTATGCGAGCGCCGACAACCGCTACAAGCTTTTCGTCAACGGCAAGCTGATATCGCGCGGACCTTCGCGCGGCGACCTGGACCACTGGCGATTTGAGACCGTAGACTTGGCCGCTGAGCTGCACACCGGAACCAACGTGCTTGCCGCGGTGATTTGGAATTACGCTGACCTGGCGCCGATGGCGCAGATGACCGATCAAACCGGATTCGTGCTGCAAGCCAGCAGCGCCATCGAAACCGCGGTGAATACGGATGCGTCTTGGAAGGCGCGGCTGGACACGTCACGGACGCCCCTCCCTCTGCCGAAGGATCAAGTGGGCTACTACGTGGCTGGCGTCGGCGAGCGCGTGGATGGTTCTGCTTATCCCTGGGGCTGGGAAGCTGAGAACTATGATGCCGCAACATGGGCACTGGCTCAGAAGCTGGGGCAGGCCGGGCCGCGCGGCATGCGCGATTCGCATTCCCGATGGATGATGGTCGCGGACCCGCTGCCGCCGCAAGCAGAGACGCTGCAGCGCCTCGAGCGGGTGGTGAGGGCGCAAGGCGTCCCGGCGCCTCCCGCCGCATTTCTGGCCGGCCAATCACCCCTGGTGGTGCCGGCTCACACCGTAGCCTCGATCTTGCTCGACCAGAGCTTTGAAACCACCGGCTATCCCGAACTCGTGGTGAGCGGGGGTCCCGACTCGCGAGTCAGCCTGATGTACACCGAAGCGCTGGTAGCAGCGGACGGAACCAAGGGCAATCGGGATGAAACGGAAGGAAAGACCGTCCCCGGTTTCCGCGACGAGTTCGTACCCGACGGCGGGGCGCACCGCGCCTTTTCGCCGCTGTGGTGGCGCACTTACCGGTACGTGCAGCTGGAGGTTCGCACCGGGGAGGCTCCGTTGACCCTCGAGGATGTTCGCGCCTACTACACCGCTTATCCCTTTCACCAGGCAGCATCGTTCCACAGCGATGATGCGATGCTGGAACGGATCTGGCAGGTGGGCTGGCGCACCGCGCAGTTGTGCGCGCATGAGACCTACATGGACTGTCCGTACTATGAACAACTTCAGTACGCAGGCGATACGCGCATCCAAGGGCTCATTTCTCTTTACGCCACTGGCGATGAGCGCCTGCTGAAGAACGCGATTGAACTGCTCGCTGACTCGCAGACCTCGGAAGGCCTCACCCAGAGCCGTTATCCGTCGGCGCTGCCGCAGTACATATCGGGTTTCTCACTCTATTGGATCGGCATGATGCATGACCTGAGCTGGTACCACGGCGACGTCGAGGAACTGCGGCCGCTGCTGCCGAACGCGCGCGCAGTGCTGGCCTGGTACGAGGGGCAGCTATCGTCTTCGGGACTGCTCGGGCGGCTGCCTTGGTGGCCTTTTTTGGATTGGGCGAAAGAGTTTGTTGACGGCGTTCCGGCCGAGGAGGCGGATGGCCAGTCCGCCGCGCTGAGCCTGCAATTTGCGGTTGGCCTGCGCGAGATGGCCGACGTGGAAGATTCCTTGGGCGACGCCGAGCAAGCGCGCCACGATCGCGCCCTCGCGACTCGAATTGGAGCGGCGGTTTACCGGCTGTGTTGGGACGCAGTGAAAAAGGAACTTGCGGATACGCCGAGGAAGAACAGCTTCAGCCAGCAGGCCAATATTCTAGCTGTGCTGGCCGATGCAATTCCGCCTGTGGACCAGAGCAGGGTGCTTGAGCGCGTCCTGCAGGATTCGACGCTGACCCAAGCCAGTTACTACTTTAAGTTTTACCTCTTCCGGGCGATGAAGAAAGCTGGCTTGGCGAACCGATACCTTGCGCAACTCGAGCCATGGCGAGGAATGCTAGCTGAGGGACTTACGACCTTCGCGGAGACTCCCGGCAACTCGCGCTCTGATTGTCACGCGTGGAGCGCTCATCCCGTCTTTGATCTACTGGCCACCGTGGCCGGCATTGAGCCCGCCGCACCCGGGTTTACCCGCGTAACCATCGAGCCTTCGCTTGGCCCCCTGCACTCGCTCCAGGCAGCCATGCCAACCCCTCACGGGGTGATCGGGGTCGACTACCAGGGTGATGCAAAGCAATTTACGGCTGAGATCACCTTGCCCGAGGGTGTGTCAGGGTATTTCGTCTGGGATGGCCGGCGCACACCACTACACCCTGGGAAACAACATCTTTTGCTCGCTCCCGCACAGCGGCCCTGACCGGATGTGCTGCGGGAAAGAATACGCACCAGAGTCGGCTTCCACTCAATGTTTGTCATTCAGAAAGTGGGCAGCGACAACCCCGGGCTGCTCGACAATGCGCTTCTCCTCAGCACACACGACGAGGCGTATAAACTGGGCCATGCTCCAGGCGAGTGGTGTGGCGCTGCCAGTGCCTGAGCCGAATATAAACTTGGATGGTGTGGCCTCCGCGCGATCCCAAACCTGTTCTGGGATCATTCCGCCCGCGTTAGCGAAATGCATCATCGCTTCAATGTAGGGCGTGGCGTCATGTCCACGAGCGATCTCGTATTCGCCACGCTCGCCCGTGAAAATGGGCCAAAGTCGTCCGACGCCCTCGCCAAGCCAAGGTTCACCAAAGGAAGTATCCCCATAGCCATCATGGTTATAGCGGCGGAAGCTGGGGCCATTGGGAGTCTCGACGCGGATGGTGGAATCGATGACTTCCAGCGAGCGCGCGATGGTCTGGTCGTCGGGCCGTCGGATGCCCAGGCGCACCAGTTCGAGAAAGCCAGCGTCGACAACGTCGCGTTCATCCCAGACGCCTCCGCCGTTGTGGACGTCGAGCTGGTAGCCGTCGTTGGGGTCAGTATTGTTGTCGATGCGAAGGTAATAGCCCTGGGAGGCGAGTGCTCCGCCCAGGTGGCCGCTGGTGGTGACTAACCACTTTTCCACGTTCCCCGCCCACTCGTCGGCGATCCGGAGGTATCGTGCAGCATCATCATTTGCGCCGTTCTGACGAGCGATATCCGCAGCGCACACCAAGCCCGCAATTTCGGCAGCGATGGTAGACGGCGAATACCCAGAGACTTCCTCCCAGCGCTCCTCTTGAGTGGCTGGGCCATGGGTAGCGATAAATTCGGCCGCTGGGCGAATGTGGCCCTCCCAAGTGCTGCGATCCGTCTTGGCCAATTGCCAGGCGAGAATCATGGGATAGGAGATTTCGTCCATTTGCAAGGCGGTCCAGTAGGGCCGGCCATCCAGCCAGCTATTCTGCGGGAAACTCCCATCCGATTTCTGCTGCACGGTAAGCAAATAGTTGAGGGCGCGCTCCGCAGCAGGGCGGTCTCCGGCGGCGATCAACGCCGTGGCGATCTCGTAAAGATCGCGTGCCCAAATCAGGTGATAGCCTCCGACAGTCGGTTTATCGGCAGGGACCGCAGCCCCCCATGGGACGCTCATCGAAGCAATCATCGCGCCGGGAAAGGTTTTGTCTTCGTGGGCCTTCAAGACCATAGCCGCGAGCTGGAATTGGCTGCTGTACTTCTCGCTGACGTGACGGAGACCCGCCAAATATTTTGTCCATCCCTGGACGTAATCCGCGCTGACCGCCGCAAAACTGCGCTGGAGGCTGCTGCGCGCGTTCTGGATGGCCGCCACGGGCGTGGGACCAAACCCCAGAGCGAGGGTGAACTTTGTGGGGGAAGGTATCCTGGCAACTTGAATGATGTTGCCATTTTCCGCTCGGGAATATTCCCAGTCGATGCGGTGATGGAGAAGCAGATCGGTATAGCCGTCGCTTGCGCCAGCAAACCCGCTGGACATTTGCGCAAACCCGCCGCTGCCGATCAGCGCGGTGGCCACGTCTTGCTTCTGGGCGACAAGCGCTTGGTCCTGGGTGAACCCGGTGTCTCCATAGCCGGAGTTTTTCAGGGACGGATCATAGAGAACGTACAGCGAGTCGGCCGCGGGCCCCGAGAACGCCGCATCGATGAGCACCGTGTCGCGCTGCGGATCGGTGATGTATGTTTTTGTAAGAGCGAAATGGCCCTCCGGATCCCGGCTGGTCTGGCGAAAAATGAGCGCGTGTTCGTCGGTCCGCTCGATGGAGTGCAGCAGGTCCCTCGATTCAATCCAGGTCTTTTTGCCATCGCTTACAGCGAATTCCAAGGTGCGCACATCCGCGGTATCCAGCCGTGGATAGTAAACCTCGGTCAGAACGCCGCCCTCGAGCGTGAACCAGACGCGGGAATCCGTCGAAGTGGCCGTGCCGACCGCTTCCTTGCTGCCAGGGGTCCAGGTGGGGAGGGTCCCCGGCGCCCCAGGGGCGGTTTGTGCCCGAAGGGTTGCCGGAAGCAGTCCCAGAGTTAGAAGAGCTATGAGTAAATATTTGGCGGCCGCCATGCGATTCACCTCGTCTTCGAAAGGTAAGTGCGAAGCCTAACATGCCTGTACAGCGTGATTTACACGCTTTTGGTACCAAACGGTCCGGCTAAGGGCAAGGCCCCAATTCAGTCTTCTCGCGCTGGTCGCGAGTTCGGGGGTAGGCCTGCCGGGCGGAACGCCCCGGGGCAGATCATACGACATTCCTACTGTCCAATTCGATTTTTAGCACCCGGCGATCTAATATTTAAATATTAGCTTGACAGAAATGAGGGTCTGGTATTTATAGTGTCCCCAGAAGGTGTGCTCCGCCAGGAATAACGTTTGTCTAAGAGGAAAAGGGGTGGACTCGTGCGAACAAGGATATTGGCTTGTCTATTAGTGCTCGGTTGCCTGGTTGTGTTCTCCGGAGGGCCGCTGCGAGGCCAAGGAATTTTCGCGACTCTTACCGGAGTTGTGTCGGACCCCTCGGGAGCGGTGGTAGCGAACGCTAAGATCACTTTGAAGGACGCGGTGTCGGGCTCGACGCGCGATACGGTGACCGATGGAGACGGCTACTTTACGTTCGCGTCGGTCCCTGTCGGAACCTACGCGCTGGCGGTGACGGCGTCCGGTTTCGAGTTGTACAAAGCGGATGGCATCAGCTTGGGCGGCGGCGAGCAGCGTAACCTCAACGTCTCGCTTACCGTTGGCGCCGCGAGCCAGACGGTGGAGGTCAACGCCGCGGACACCGCGATTGCGACCACCGACTCCGGCGAGAAGTCGTTCACCCTGGAAACCAAGGAACTGGAGAATTTCACTCAGGTAGGCAGCAACGCCGCCGAGTACATCAAGATTGTGCCGGGCTTCGGCATCTCCAACGGCACCTCGAACAAGTCGAACTACAACGGCCAAACCATCGGCATCAATGCCAACGGAGATTCCGGCAGCCAAAGCCCCCTCAACGCGGCCTACTCCTACAACGGGCTACCGCAAAACTCCCTGGACATCGTTGCGGACGGCGCGCACGTTTCCGATCCCGGATGTAACTGCGACACGCCGGTCAACCCCAACTCCGATTTCGTCCAGGAATTCAAGGTCCTGACGTCAAATTTCAGTGCTGAGAACCAGAAGGGACCCATCGTGATTACGTCGGTGACCAAGTCGGGGGGCACGGCGTTCCACGGCAGCGGGTTCTTCTCCGCACGAAACCACTCGCTCAACGCAAATGACTGGCTCAATAACGCCAGCGGCGTGAAGCAACCGGCCGACGCCTATTATTACCCTGGCGCAACCCTCGGCGGCCCGGTGATCATCCCCGGCACCAACTTCAACAAGAGCCGCCAGAAGCTCTTCTTCTGGACCGGATTCGAATACTATCACCAGACTCTGGACACCGGGCTGCTTCGTGCGACGGTGCCTACGGCTAGTGAACTCGGCGGCGACTTCTCGCCCGGATCAGTGGCCGGGGAAGGCGCGGTTACCGCTTCCGGCAAAGCTCCGGGACAGCTCACGAGTGCGGCGGTGGCGGCTTTCGGAGGCACCACCATCCCGGCCTGCACCGGGACACCCAACGGGGCGTGTATCGATCCCAATATGCTGGCCTTGGCTAAGTTGTTTCCCAAAGCGAACGCGAATCCGAATTCGACTGATGGCTACAACTACGTCCAGTCGGAAATCTTCGACCAAAACAACAGACAGTGGGCCGTCCGCGGGGACTATAGCCTCAGCGACAATACCAAGATCTTTGTTCGCTACAACTACCAGCGCGAAGTCCAGCAGTTCCCGGTTGGTCTGTGGTGGCGCAATGGCGACCAGGTTCCGTATCCAAGCCCGATCCAGGGCAGGAATAAGTCGAACTCATGGTCGGGAACGATTACCCACGTATTCAGTCCGACCATGACCAACGAGACGGTTGTCGCTTACACCTTTGTTGGTTTCCCCAACGTGTTTGCGGATCCCAACGCGGTGAACCGCAGCACTGTGGGTTACAGCTACTCAGGCCTCTTCGACAACGGGGTCAAGCAGATCCCGTCGTTTGGCAATTTTGGCCCCAGCGAAGCCGCTTTGATGTTCAATCCGGGCGGTTTCGAGGACGGCGGGTCGCAAGGGTTGTACGCCAACAAGTATATGCCCAGCGTCAGCGATACCGTCACCAAGGTGCTCAAGAATCATACTTTCAAGGCGGGCTTCTTCTATGAGTGGATTCGCAACGCTCAGCCGGCCAATAACAACACCAACGGCGAATTGCTGGTTTCCGCTGGCAATTCTTTCAGTTACGGCAATGAGTATGCCGACCTGCTGACTGGCAACCTGGACAGTTACAACGAAACGAATTTCAACCGGATAAACGATATCAACTACACCACGGTTGAGTTCTTTCTTCAGGATTCGTGGAAGGCGACGAAGAAGTTGACCTTCGAATATGGCATCCGTTTCACCCACTTTACCCCGTGGATTGACGGTAAGGGTTTCGGCTATTCCATCTTCGACCAGGCTGACTATCAGCCCAGTTGTGCACCGGCACCCACCTACTGCGGATTCGAGTGGCACGCCAAAGACGCTGCCGTTCCGCTGGGTGGATTCCCGACCCGGGCGTTATTTTACCAGCCACGCGTCGGTGCAGCTTATGACCTTTTCGGATCCGGCAAGACCGTTCTGCGCGGAGGTTACGGGCGCTTCTACTACCACTCCGGGCAGTTCACCAGCGGCTTGGACGCTTCAGCGGGTGTAAAGAACACCACACTGGCGCCATCCACTTGGGTTGGCGGACCCGGTTGCCCAAGCAATCCTTCCGCTGGGTCAGCTCTGTTTGCGTACTACCTTTCTTGCATAAACCTGGCCGCCACACCGGCTGCACCTGTCGCGGTCAACTCCACGGATAACGACCAGCCTTACACCGACAGTTGGAGCTTCACGGTCGGGCAGCAAACTCCGTGGGACGGCCACTTGGAGGTATCGTACGTCGGGAACCGCAGCAGGGACCTGCCGCAAAGTGGCGATAACGGTTTCGGCAGTGACATCAACCTGGTCCCGCTCGGGGCGATGCTCGGCGCATCTAACCCGGCGACGGCTAACGCCAACCTTTACAGACCGCTGCAAGGGTATGGCGATCTCGACGAGGCCACCAACAACCTCTATTCCAACTACAATGGCCTGCAAGTGTCATGGATTCGCCACGCCGGCCGCTATACCATTCAAGCCAACTACAGCTACCAGAAGGCCTTAGGGATCGTTAACTCCACCAATGACCCCTTCAACGCATCGGCTAACTACGGTGCACTGCCGACCGACCGCAGGCAGCTCTTCAACGTTGCCTACTCGATCGACATTGGCAAGATCGTGCATTCCAACAGCTTCGCGAACGGGTTTGCTAACGGTTGGCAAATCTCTGGCATCACCCAAATACAAAGCGGTGCAAACCTCACTTACAGTGGGTCTTACACCGGGAACACCAACTACAACATGGGTCTTACTTGCGTGGCGACCACCGTGGCATGCCCGCAATCCGCGGCGATCATTCCCGGCTCGGTGAGTGCGACTAACCCAACGGGCATCGCCATCAACAACCAATCCATCCTGGGGACAAACGCTGTGCAGTTGAATCCCCTGGTGACATGCAATCCGACAGCAAACTTGGCCGCGCATCAGTACGTCAATGGGGCCTGTTTCGCTGCGCCAACCACCGTTGGAGAAAACGGCCCGACTATGCTCCCGGTGGCGTACGGACCACTTTTCTTCACCGCGGACCTGGCGTTGTTCAAGAACTTTGCGATTTCGGAATCGAAGAAGCTTCAGTTCCGGATTCAAGCCTATAACTTCTTGAACCATCCGCTGTATTCGTTCCCCAGCGGCAGCAACCTGACCCTGCAGTTCGAGCAGGATCCGGCAACCGGTAACATTAGCCAGGCCAATCAGAATTTCGGTTACGCAACCCAGAAGCAGGGAGCTCGCATTCTGGAGCTTGCTGCGAAGTTCTACTTCTAGTCCGATACGAGCATATAGCTCGCTTAAGTGCCAAAACGGGATGCCTTCGGGCATCCCGTTTTTTCTTGTATACTCGATCCGGGATGCCCTTGCCGTTATGTGGAAACCAGTACTTCTCCTTACTTTCAGCCTGAACACCCTCGCGTGGGCGCAGACTCCCCAGGAATTGGTTCAGGACGCCATCCAGAAGCAGCGGGCGGGCGATCTGGAGGGCGCTGTGGCCGAATACAAGCAGTTTCTGAAGCTGCACCCAGAGGCCACCGCGATTCATTCCAACCTGGGAGCGGCTTTGGCTGGCCTGGGCCGCTTTGAAGAGGCTGCTCCGGAATACAAGATTGCCCTAAAGCAGTCTCCGGCAATGGTCGGACCCAGGCTCAACCTGGCTTTGGCGTATTACAAGATGGGACAGATCGCGGAGGCTGCCACGGAACTGGCTAAGGTCCACAACGAGGACCCTGCCAACGGACAGGCCGCGCTGTTGCTGGGCGACTGCTATTTGCGGATGGGACAAGAGAAGGGTGTTATTCGCGTCCTGGAGCCCGAGGAACGAAAGCATCCTGACGATCCAGCCATCGCCTATCTGCTGGGAACGGCGTTGATCCATGAGAAGCGAGTCGACGAGGGGCAGGTACTGGTGGACCGGATTCTGCGCAATGGCGACTCCGCGGAGGCACATCTGATGCTGGGCAGCGCCAAAATGAATGTTTCCGATTTTGCGGGGGCGAGGGACGAATTCGCGAAGGCCGTAGCGTTAAATCCGAATCTTGCGGAAGCGCACGTCCTGTATGGCAAGGCTCTGAAGTTCACCGGAGACTCCGACCAAGCTGCGAAGGAATTTGCGGCTGAACTGGCCTTGGATCCATTCAATTTTGAGTCCAATTTGGAACTGGGCGCCATGTTGAGGCAGGACCAAGACTATGAGAAGGCTAATCAGTACTTTGCGCGAGCGCTGCTGACTCGACCGGGGGATCCCGGCGTCCGTTATCAGCTGGCGCTGATAGCGCTTGACCAAGGCAAGCCCGACGAAGCGCGGCAGGGCCTCGAATCCCTGGTGAAAGAATGGCCCGAGTTTACCGAGGCGCATGTTTCCCTATCGCTGGTCTACTATCGGCTGAAACGGCCCGCGGACGGCAAGAGGGAGCGGGAGATAGTCGAGAAACTGACCGCGGAAGCTCAAGCCAAGCAGCCAGGCGCTAAACCGCAATGATTTCGCTGGGTACGCCTGAACTGGCTCTGGACGGCCTGCGCGAAGGCCAGGCGCAACGCCGATGCGGGCCACGACGGAGCGGGAGGGATTTTTGCCGCTGAGACGCCAGAACGGTCGCGGCTTCGTAACCGTGATGAGAGGGCTCCGGCTGCTTCTGTGTTTGGCCCTTCCTGCGGTCGCGGCGGCGCAAACTAATTCGCGGCCTCCGTCTCCATGCGCCCAATGTCATGGCCAAGGGAGGTCCCAGCCGGCCACTTCCATGGGACACGCCCTGGAAACGGTTGAGGAATGCAAGATCCTCATCGATCATCCCCTGCTGGCCGCGACAGTGGGCAAGTACTGGTATCGAATCGAGCGTAAAGGCGACCAGAGCAGCTATTCGGTTTCAGATGGAGTGAAGACGGTCACCATGCCCATCCGCTGGGTGATGGGAACGAGTTCCGGATTTGGCCAAACCTATCTCCTGGAGAAAGACGGGGAGTTGTATGAGAGCCGGGTGAGCTACTTCAGGGAGCTGAATGGTCTGGACCTTACCATCGGCTACCAGGGAACGACCCCGGCAGACCTCACCGAAGCTGCCGGGCGCCTCACCAGCCACGACGAGAAGGTGCGCTGCTTTGGGTGCCACGGTACGAACGCGGTCCTCGGAAAACAACTCACACTGGACAAAATGACTCCGGGAGTGCAGTGCGCGCACTGCCATGAATCGGTGGGAGCGCACCTCGCCGCGATGCAGAGCGACAATGCCGACCAGGAACCGCCAAAGACATTGTTCAAGCTGCGTGGGCTCTCCGCGGAGCAGGCGGCGAACTTTTGCGGACAGTGTCACCGCACATGGGAAGAAATAGCGCTGCAAGGGAACCCCAGCATTGCGAACATTCGGTTCCAGCCGTACCGCCTGACGGAAAGCAAGTGTTACGATCCGGACGACGCGCGAATTAGCTGCCTGGCGTGCCATGACCCGCACCGCGAAGTGAGCGATAAAGTATTGGAGTACGACGCGAAATGTACGGCGTGTCACGGTGGCGGGAAAGTTGGCGCGAAGGTCTGTAAGGTGTCTACCGAAAAGTGCGTGACCTGCCATATGCC
>Ga0182018_10004044_pt1 | contig 12639 bp, 13 predicted proteins | sample 812P2MmetaG_FD_120490 | JGI IMG/M metagenome (GOLD analysis project Ga0182018, IMG submission 120490) | Permafrost microbial communities from Stordalen Mire, Sweden - 812P2M metaG | ecosystem: Environmental > Terrestrial > Soil > Wetlands > Permafrost | place: Sweden: Stordalen | collected...
CGCGAGCTCTACGAGAAGATGGTAAAGCAGTGAGCTGGACGGATGCACCTGCGGATGTGATCGAGGTGGCGCTGAAGTACTGCCGAGGCAAATATCAGAGGAATGTCGTGCTTGGTTTTGAGGCACTGTCTGGCAGCACTTTGAAAGGCAAGGCGCGTAACTACAGCGGTCGCTACAGCGCCTCGGTTAGCTCGCTGCTAGAGCGCCTTCGCGCGAATGGCATCAGCGTAAAAGAGCGGCGGGCACAGCCTGGCAACAAGCGTATTCTGGTTCTACGGTTCCCGTCACTGCTGACACTGTTCGATTACTACGAATAGACGCAATGAGTTTCTACGGAGCCAAGATGAAAAAGAGGCGTAGAAAGCAGTCCCTGAAGCGTCGTAAGCTGCGGGCTCTAGCTCTAGCTCGCGCTGAACAGAGTCACATCGATCGAACAGAAAAGCTCATGGTAGAGGGCACGTGGTCGGGTGAGGAAGTTGGGCGCATGATCGCAGATGGTTTTTACGCAATGTCTACCGGTACATATGACGTGAGCGTACAGCTCGCAGCACCGATCAAATACATCGCGCTGACGTGCACGTTCGAGAAGGAGTAGACTCTTGGCACAAAGGCAGAACATGCGCGTACACGTGAAGCCTCCCAAAATAGAATGGCGCACCATCGCCATCACCGATATAGACCCAGCGCACTTTGCGCAGTCGTTACAAACTGCGCTTCAAGAGCTAAGCGACACAGGCTTCAACATCCTCGCGCAGCTTACACGCGGGTCGGCGCACGTTATTCTGGCTAGCCGCGTAGTACTAGAGCCGTCGGCAGAATCTATGATGGAGACTGTGCCGCCGCCGCCAAGCCTTGCACCGCCTCGGCGTCTGAGCGCGCGACGGCCTGTGCGCGAGCCTCTTACTTCTCCTGACGTGGAGCAATTCGTCTACCACTACCTCAGTCCGAGCGGTCCTCAGTCTGTACAATGCGCCTCTATGGCGGAGGCGTTGAGGCTGGTGAAGTCACACATTCTAGGAGAGAGGGACTTTGTGCCTGGATACCTGGTCTGTATGGTGACCACAACCTTCGAGCCGCCCTCGTTCCCCATGCTGTTGCAGACGTACGCAGATGAGATTGCAGCGCTACCAGTGCGGCAGGCGGACTGATGGCCAACAGCGGGAACAGCCAAGACGACGCGCAACTGCAACAGCAGAACCTCGACTTACGCACGGCGCTCAGCGACGCCTACGCTGCGGTGGAGGGTGCGAAGACCACACAAAGCTTCAGCGCCATCACGTTTGAGGAGCTTGCCAACGCGCAGATCCTGCGCATTAGCGGCCCCGATACGCAACAGCGGCCCAACGCACTGAATTCAATTCAGGCCGTTCTAAATAACCTCACGCAGGCGGTCACAAAAATCAAAGCGCTGCCGCCAGAAAACTTCCAGGAACCAGATGCTACAAGAGACGTTGGAACACCAGATAGCACTTCCGGCTGAACTGTATTCTTTACAGCCTACTCACAGGCTGGTTCCACTACAACGCGCATTGGCTCTTGAACGCATCGCGCGGCTTGCCAACCAGTACTGCGACAAGACAGCGTGTAAGAACCACCCTATCCTACGTGAGATGGAGCAGCTGTGCCGAGATCTCGAGCGCATGGAATGCCCATGAGCGAATGGCTTATAGGCGCGGATGAGGTTGGGCTTGGTGCGTGGTGCGGTCACCTTGTTTGCTGCGCGGTTGCTGTGCGTAAAGATTGGACTCCGCCTGTCGGACTCAATGACTCGAAGAAGCTCACCAAGGCCAAGCGTGAGAAGCTCTACAACATCCTGCGTGACGTGCCGCGTGCTCTTTCTTGGATGAGCGCCGAGGCTATCGACGCGATTGGTATTAGGGAGGCGTTGATCAGCGCGCACACTTCCGCGATTCGCGATATGCTCAGCGTCTACCCAGACACCGAAATCATTCTAGACGGTGACGTCGCACTACCAGATCTACCGCAAGCACGTTGTATCCCTAAGGCTGACGGCACGTTCGCGCACGTCATGGCGGCAAGCATCATCGCGAAGGTCACACGCGATTGGGAGATGACGCGCCTAGATAAGCAATATCCTGGTTACGCTCTAGCCAAGAACGCGGGCTACGGAACTCCGCAGCATCAAGAAGGTCTTGCTAAACTCGGTCCGTCTGCGATCCACAGAAAATCCTATGCACCCATCAAAGCACTCATCAAGGAGTTGCAGCCGTGACTGTAAAAGGATATCTCATCCTAGAGCCTGGCGCGGATCGTCCGTACTTCAGCCACAGTTTTCCAACTGAGTATCAGAAGAAGTCGGGCGCAGAGATCTATGTCTTTGAGCTGTCGGTGCCTAGGTTCCATGCAATAGACGGTAGAATCGCTGCTGTCGCTGAGCTTGTAGAGGAGTAGCAATGAAGCTGCACGGTCTCGAACTAACAGATCCGTTTGAGCTTACAATCAAGGGGCGCGATGAACCTATCGGATACGCGTGCCCAAAATGCGGCGCGGTCTTTCTTGTAAACAAAAGTTCCAATGAGCGCCTCTACGAATCGAGGCGCAAGCGCAAGCAGGAAGAGGCAGCATCGCACTGCGTGAAGGACTGCCCTTGCGGCAAGCCTATCGAGGACTCTTACCGTTTGCGCTGCCGCGCGTGCCGAGATCAGATGGAAGCAGACAGGGAGCGCGCTCTCTTTGAAAAGTCCACGAAGCTTGCCATCGAGCAGTATGATGGCCCTTTGTATTGGGAAGGCCACTGCGGTGGCATGGGCGATGGCTATTTCGGGGACGTCGATGACCTGCTTGATTACTGCGAGCTGGAGGGTGTAGATGTGCCGGAGTACGTCTGGGCTTGCACGCGGCATGACCTTAGGCTCGATGCAGATTGTATTGTTGAGCACGCTGTCTCCGACATGTACGAAGACGCGTCTGACCATGTCGGACAGAAGGCCATCGACGTGCTGCAGGCCTATCTCGATGCGTGGTGCAAAGAAGTGGCGATTGTTAGCTGGTCCAGTGATACCTCAAGGTCTATTCTTCTGCGTGAAGCAGACACAGCCCTGACAGGATGAGCAAGTGCGGGCCCGGCGAAAGCTGGGCCTACCGCTTTTTTCTAGATTCGCATAGGCTAGCGATGAGGTACGCGCTTTGCCCATCGACTTTCAGTGTATCCAGCCGGTTGTTGTAATCCCGCTGAATAGCGTGACGAATCTTGCCGGTATGGTGCCGCGCACACTGCAGCTCATCGGTCAGGACTTCTCCTCCGTGGCGCAGGTGCTCGTCAACGATATCCCGTCACCCAGTACCGTCGTCGTTTCCAAGACAAAGATGCTCGCGCAGGTGCCTGACAACCTGGTGAACTTTACGATCACCTCGGTCACGGTGACCTCGAACAATCTCACCATCTCTGCGCGCAGCATCATCAAGTTTCAGATCGGTACGGTCGCTAGCAAAGTCTCTGGCATTCTGCGCCTGCTGCAGATCTTCTTGAAGATACTGTTCACCACACCAGGCAGAGACATCTTCGCTCCACGCATTGGCGGTAATGGCCTGAAGGACGTGGGTCTCACTTTCGGCAAGGACGAGGGCGGTAATATCATCAGCGACTTCATCGTTGCGGTAACTACAACCACACGGCAGATCATTTCCATTCAATCACGTGACCCAACACTCGCGAGCAGCGAGAGACTTCTTTCCGCCACTGTGCTTTCTGCTACCTATAGCCTTGTGGAAGAAGCGCTTATAGTCTCAGTACAGGTTACCTCTCAGGCTGGGCAGTCCGCGATCAGCAATGTAATGGTGTAGGGAACATGCTCAGTGATTTGCAAGCCTTCATCGACCAGTGCCTTTCGAACGTAGACCCTACGCTCGACCTCTCACCTGGCTCGCCCTTCGACGTAGGGGTGGTGCAGCCGATTCTGCAGCGGTTGGGCACCGACCCGTTCACCGTCGACATCGGACTCTTCATACAGACGACGCTGAATCAGCAGTTCCCAGACATGCCAACGAAGGAGGGGGACGCTTTTACCGACCTCTTTATCAAGGCTGCCATTATTCTGTGGAACCCCATTGTTCGCGAGATTACGCGCATCGCCAATGCGCAGTCGTTCGAGGATGCCAGTATTCTCACGACTGACGAAGCGCAGGCGCTTGGCGCCAATCTATTCGCGACCCTAGACCAAGGGAATTTTGCGACAGGTGTTGTGCGCATCTATTTCGCGCAGCCGCAGAACTGTTCTGTCAGCCCCGCCAACTTCGTTACTGACAACCAGGGGCTCGTATTCTACCCCACGGAGATCCAGAGCATTGCGGTAAGCGAGATGCTGCTCAACCTCGAGGGCACGCTCTACTATTTTGACATCAACATCATCGCGTCAGCCGCGGGTGATCAGTACAACGACATTCCCAATTCTGTCATCACCATCGCAAACGTCGCAAGTGCCGTGCGCATTACCAACAAAGCGCGTTTTACAAACGGCACTCCGCCGCAGACCGCGGTGCAGTTTATCGACCAGGCTGAGCAGGGGCTCACAGAGCGCTCTCTTGTCACTCAGCGCGGCATTGTCGCGCAGCTCACCAACGCCTTTGCGCAGCTGTCGCAGATCAATGTACGTGGCTTCAATGACCCAGAGATGCAGCGCGACATCATCACGGGCGGTGGGCTAGGCCCCATCCTCGCTGCCGGTACGGGTATCAGCTCAGAGCCCGATGGTCTGGATGGCGCACTCACGCGGCGTATCACGATCACGCCAGGGCAAGGTATCGACTTCACAGCGCTCATCGGCCCGCCTGGTGCAGCGCCGACTGGCTTTGTACTTACCGTCTTCGGGCTCTTTCCCTTCGGCACGCTACCGGCTGTGCAGGACCTTACTGTGCTGGCAGTCATTGACCCGCTCACGCTCGATCTATCGCAACAGGTCATGGCGCAGAGCGCCACGGGGCTTGGCTTCACGCTACGCGCGAATGTGCTCACGCTGTCCGGCATCCCAGGAGGCATTTTATTTCCCAACCAGCCCGACGGCACGGTCCAGATTCCGAATGGAACGGTTCACATCGGCGGCTGCACCGACGTTTATATCCTCGACCCGTCGATCATCAGTTCGCAGCTCATCATCACGGACCTCTTTGACGATAGCCCTCTTCTGCAAGGCGTGGGGCTGTCTCTCACGAGTTCTACGAGTGTGACGCTTGAGGACTTTGTCCTGGGCACGAACTATTCGCTCAACGACGCTACGTACAACGCGCTTGCGAGTGCGCCGGCGCTGAACCTCTCCATTCAAATTCTAGACCCACCTGACGCGGGTGGCTACCGCGTGACGGGCGTTACGCAGACTTTCGGCGGCTCGCCGGTGCTCACGATCACGCCGGCCCTTTCGGCTGTGGTCGCGGGCGACTACCGCTGGCGACTGAGCTCGTCCATCTTCGTTGATCTCCTGGAGCCAAAGGAAACGCGCGTGTCAGGCTCTGACCTACGCACAACCTTTGGTTCTGCAGTGGTCAGCACTGTGAGCGGGACTGATTTCGACGACTTCGGAGTTTCTCCGAAAGACACTCTGCGAATTACCAGCGGAGGTCTTATCGCCGCTGACTATGTCGTCGAAGAAGTCGACGTACCATTCTTCTCGCAACTGACCTTGGATCGTCCGCTTGCGGCGTCTGTGACAGGCGCCTCGTACACCATCTTCCGCCCCAATGCAGACGGCGGAATCGTGACGCCCTTCACGCGTGTGGATAGCATTGACCTGCTCGACACATCGAATCAACCAGTCGGCACAACGATTCCCTACGCCAGGCCGGTCAACGTGGAATCTCAGGGCTTTGCGAACTCTGCGAATGGCGTCAAGGCGGACATCACAGACGCCATCATGGGTATTGTCTTCGGGCAGAATAGCCCGCTGAACATCTCGGGGCTATCGCTCACTTTCCAGCTGGGAAGCCCTGCGCTCTACACATTTTCGATGGCGTTCTCAGGCACGAACCCTCTCACGTCTACGCAGGCTGCTGCACAAATCAATGCAGCTGCTGTAGTCGCCACAGGCGGTGCGATTGGTGTCATAGCGGTCGTTCTGAATACGCCTGCGGCTCCGGTGGGTATTATTCCTGCTGTGCCAAACACTCAGATCGTTGGCGGTTCAGCAATCCCTGTTCTGTTTCCTGGCATCACGTACGACAAGCCGATCACCACACGCGACATCACCTCGACAGCACAGCTCCCTGAAGCGGGCGGCTGGGCGTCGCTGCGGCCTATACTTGACTCAGACTTCGACGTCGCGCAGACGCTTGACGGCAACCAGATCGGCTTCTTCTGGTTGGCCATTGGCCCCAATGATCCAGTGCCGAACTTCCCGCACAACGCGGCGCTCTATGATCCGCTTCGCACACGCACAGACTTCAACCCGCAATACGCGGTGCATGTGCAGGTGGGCTCGAGATCGCTCGGCACAGTGCGCATCTTCTTCATTGACCCGACGAGCTTCCAGATCAATGCGCTGCCTTCTGTTGTCACGCCCTATCCGCCGGAAGTAACAGTCTTCACGCTGACGGGTTCCAATGGCGCGGTGCTCAACTTCTTTGCAGACCCGACAGACGACTACCAAGCCATCCCTGCCCTGCCAGACGAAGCCAAGCCGCTCGATGGAAGTACAGGTGCGCCGCTGACAGCGAACATCTTCCAGTCGCCCTCGTCAGACTTCCTCGCTTCGGGCATCCAGATTGGCGATGAGCTCGTCATAGATTTCGTGCCGGTGACCGGCACGGTTGTTCTCACAGACCCTGTGGCGAATCTGAACGCAACGGTTCTGCTCATCTCTCTGGCGAACGACATCACCAAAACGATCAACTTCATTCACGATAGCGTGAGCATACCCGCGTCTTCGGTGACGCGCGCCGGCGTGGTCAACCAGATCAACCAAGCGGTGGGCCAGACCATCTGCGCGCTCAATGCGAGCAATCAGCTGGTCTTCAATCCGACGGCCGCGCTTACGATCTTCGGGTCCTCCGCGCCGAACAGCGCGAACGCAGCGCTAGGCTTCCCGCTGCTCAACGGCACCAACGTCTTCAACACAGCGCCGGATGCAGGTAGCTATGTCATCACGGAAGTTGCGCCAGGCGGTAATGTAACGCAGCTGCAGCTGGCTACGAACTTTCCGAACTTTCCGACAGCAGAAGCCGCGGAACAGTTTAGCGTCTTTCATGTCGGCGTGCAGCGCATCGTCTCCACGAATATGGCGCTACAGCAGGACATCGCCAGTCTCTACTACTTCGACGTGACGCTCGTCTCTGAGGGCACGGGAGATCAATACAATCTTGCTGCCGGCCAGCAGATGACCGTGACGGGCTATCAATCAGACGGCTACTACCTCACGACCGACAATTCGAATCTCACGTTCTCGCCGGCTGAGGCGCCCGTGCTGCACATGTCTCTCTCCATCCTGCCCGTGGGTGTGAGTGATGATCCGGCCAATGCGGTGCAGCTTGCAGGGCAGAACATTCAGGTCAACTACGACCAGTCCTCGCTCACGCAGAATGTGAACAATTTCCTAGGATCAGACACAGAGCGCGTAGTGTGCTCAAGCCCGCTTGGTCGGCATCTTATCCCATACTATGTGCGATTTGACCTGACATACTTCGGTGGCTCGAATACAAACGTTGTGATTCCTGCCCTGACCGCATACATTCAGGGACTTGATCCGACGGAGTCATTGGAAGTCTCTTCGTTGAACAACATCGTCATGTCGAATGGCGCCACTGCTGTTACAAACCCCATCACGCTTGTAGCTCTTATTCACAATGTCGACAGAACGATCTCCGTTGAGCAATCACAGGGCTCACTGAATACGGGCGTACTGGCCGCATTCATTCCAGACGTGCTCAGCGTCACACGGAATATAGCGAGCTAGCGATGTCCCATCTCCAGCAGAATTCCGCTGAACGGATCAAAGAGACAGTTGCACGCCGTGCATCGCAGGCAGGACCGAGGAACGAGTGTTTCAGCGTCGCCGAAGGTATGCCCCTTCACGTGCTCTTTCCGACAAGCACCGCCGCATCTTTTGCACTTGAACTGTCTGTAGAACGATTCCATAGAGCGCCTTTGCGGCTCGAGCTCGTCAGTGAAACCTTCTACGGCCTTCGCAGCGATCTCGGGATCAAGCGGTATGAAGCAGCCCATGCCGTGAATGTAGCCTAGGAGACAAGACCGTGGAACTTTTTATCAATTACATCTCCCTAGAGCTCGGCCATGCTGTAGTCATCAGCGACTCCACTATCACGCTTGCATCAGGTGGTAGCGAACTGCCCGCTGGCGGTACCTACCGCGCCATGATCGACGCTGAGATTATGATTGTGGAGAGCGGAGCGCCCAGCAACACGCTCTCTGTTCTACGAGGGCAAGAAGGTACGACCGTCGCGAACCACGCTATAGATGCCCCCGTCATCATAGGACTTACAGCTGGAGCTCTCGAGCAGCTCAAAGAAGATATTCTTGACGCATCGTCCGCGTACCCTGCCAACTACGTCATCGTCAACAACACCAACTCTCCGTATGTGCCCAATCCTGGCGACTACGTTGCGGTAGACCTCAATCTAGGTCCTGTGGTGATCGCGCCTGCCGGTCTTACTATAGGTGAGTGGTTTGAGTGGAAGATAAGACCCGGCAACGTGCCGACCTCAGTGAACAGCCTGACGGTAAATCCTATGTTCGAAGGCCAGCTGGAGCAGCCAGGCTTAGGGCTTGGCACACTTGGCGGTGCGGTGGTGTATGAGCTCGCGACTGACGCGGGTACCGCTCAAAGGCTTGTAAGCGATGGGTTGAACCTGGAGATCTGGACATGACACGCAACTCACTCAAAGTCCGGCTCACTAGCCTCGCACTGGTTATTGCAGGCTGCGCGCCTGTATCAGATGCGCCCACTGCGGATGCTGGTGACGCCGCAGCAAGCGCGCCAGACTCAGGACCTCTGCGCGACAATCCATACGCCAGGCCCATCGGCCCCGCCGGCGGCGACCTAGGATCTTCCTATCCAGGTCCGCAGGTAATAGGCATTCACGGCAATACGCTGCCTGGACCTTCAGGAACGAATACCGCCCTGATGTGGAACGGCTCCAGTCTCAACTGGACCAATCCTAGCAGTGGTAGTGTCTCTATCTCTGGCTCTGGCCTTGCGCATGCAACGACAGGTACGCTCGACTCTGTCTCCTACCTCGGAACTGCTGGGCAGTTTGTAGCGACAAATGCCGCCGCGAACAACTCGTCCTGGGTATCCTGCGCCGGCGATGTCTCTTGCTCTACATCTACGCCAGGCTCATTCACAGTGTCTGGTCTGCAGGGTCATTCTGTTCCTGGGCCTACGGGCATAGGAACTACGCTTGCATGGAGTGGCAGCTCGTTTTCATGGACGAGTACTACAGCAGGGATTTCGCAACTTACAGGGCAAGTAACCGCGGGTCCTGGTGTCGGCGCACAAGCCGCAACGATTACCGCGGGCACATTAGGACAGTTGTTTGTAACAGAGCCAGGCCCAGTTTCTGGGTGGGCTACTGCAGCTGGAGATATACAGTACGGTGGCAGTGCCGGGACTTACGATGTCGTAGGTTTTCAGGGGCGCAGCGTAAGCGCTACAGCCCCGACTGTAGGGCAGGCTTACATATGGAATGGGTCTGCTTGGACTCCGGGTAGCGCTGGTGGTGGCAGTACCATTGGGTTCACCTCCGTTGTCGCGGAGTCTTCTAGCTTCAGCGCGGTCGCCAACACTTTCTATCAGATCTCCGCAGGTGCGCCAATCACCATGACCATCCCAGTGCTGACCGTGGGTCAGGTAGTCGGCTATGTAGACCTACTCGCGGAGAGTACTACGAACAACATTACGATCACGCCGCCTGGCTCTGTATTGCTTATGAAGCCGACCACGCTTCTTTATGGCGCCACAGGCGCCTCATTTGTGGCCAACGTCAACGGCGCTTCAGCGCAATGGATGTCCGATGGCTCGACGCACTACCACATATTTTAGCCTCGCCCTCGCGGTCGTTCTCGCGCTACAGGCGCAGTTCTGCGTGCTCTACCGGCATAAGTCGGCGGAGCCATCACGCACGTACGGTACGGCGTATCCGACGCAGCTCGGCGCCATTGCTGGCGTCATCACGCTGGAGAGCTTTGGCGCGATCGGCAACGGATCGACGAGCGCGACAGCAGATCAGGCCGCTTGGAATGCCGCTTTCGCGCAGCTAGCGGCGTCGTCGGTAGGGACCGGCCCGCGCAAGATCCTGCTGGGCGCCAACCGTACGTATCTGGTGGGCGCTGCGTCGGAGACGTTGCCCGCCGGGTGCAGCATTCAGGGCCAGGGGGAGGAGTCGTCGATCCTGAGTATGGGCGGGAACAACCGCCCATTGATCATCGTCGGCGGAGATCAGTGGGCGGTCAGGGACCTGCAGATTCAAGGCGGCGGGGCGGGCGGCAACCCGCTCCAGGTCGGTATTCAGGACGGCCAGTTCGGGGTGTCCGCCAGCGGGTTTCCGAACGGCATCGTCGATCACGTCTATTTCTACAACATCCCGAGCGGCCTCCAAGCGGCCGAGTTCGGGGGCTCCCACCAAGGGCTTCAGGTTTCGCACTGCCGCTCGTATCTTTGCGGTGGATTCGCCGCGCAGTCTGCACTGAGCGGCACCGTCACCGTCACCCAGAACAGCCCTACGGTGACGTTTGGGACAGCCCAGACGACGCTGGTGGCCAGCGATCTTCTCTACTTCTCGGCTCAGGCGGGGGCCCCTTACGAGATCGGGAGCTGCTCTCCGTCGTTTGCATCGTGCACGACGGTGACGCTCAACGGCGTGTACCTAGGGACGACGAGCTCAGCCGGCACCGCGACGCCGTGGGCGGCCAACGGCACGGGCGCCTTCGCGGTCTTGCCGCTCGGGGAGTACGGCACGTTCGACGATATCCACGACGACTCGAGCTACGTAGGGCTCAACATCGGCGCGGGCAACACGGTCGTCGCGAACTCGTCGTTTACGGATTCTATCATCTTTGGCATGTGGCTCCGGGGCGACAACCAGAACGTCTACACAAACGATTCGCACGGCAACATAAGCAATACGACATTCAATCATGCGACGGCCGACGCCATTCGCGTCGATCAGATCCTGCAGGGGGAGACCTTTGCGGACGATCGGATCAATGGCGCGGGCGTCGTTGACCTAGTCAACTCCAACGGAGTCGACTTCGAGGGCGGCGCGTACGACTTGAGCGCGTACGTGTTCAACGGATCGCAAGGCACGGTGTGGAACGGCATCGGTAGCCGGATCCAGGCAGCGAATGCCATTACCAACGCCAACCATAGCACCACCAGGTGGACACCTAATAACTGGGTCTCTGGAGGAGAATACGGTATCGGGGGAGGGAGTATCCCCGAAGGTGTAGCGCTCCCATGGTTGTATAACGGAACCATTCCCAATTACCAGTCACCGGGTACATTCTGGGCCAATGGGGATGATGGCGCTGGGTGGGATTACCCCTTCCAAGGTAATCTCGTAGCGAGGCAGAGCAACGCCGCTGGGGTTATTGAGGATTCACGGGGAAACATCCTACCTCCGATCGCCTCGCCACTAGCGCTGGGCGGTACGCAGGCGTGGTTCCGCGCGGACCAGGGGATCACGCTCTCGGGCACGTCCGTCACGGCGTGGAGCGATTTTTCGGGCATCGGCGACTCGAACCGCAACGCCACCGACGCGACGGGGCACCCGCCGCTGTTTCATCCGTCGAACAGCGCCTTCGGCGGCAAGCCGACGATCAACACGACCGGGGTGCAGACGCTCAATACTGGCGTCTGGTCGACTGCGCCTCCGACGACCGGAACGATTATGATCGTCGCGTCGTTCGGGGCTGGCACCGCGTGCGCTCTCGATGCGAGCAGCGGCGGGGAGTACGGCGTGATCGGCGAGTCGGGCCAGCTCGCCGTGTCGATGGGCGGCGCCTTCTTCTTCGCGGAGGCGCCGGACCTTACCCACACGACGACGCCTCAGGTCGTGATCGTTGACCTCAACGGGTCGGCGTCGCAGGCTACGGCCTACGTCCAGCAACAGTGGAGCCTCGGTACCGGGACGGTCGCTCCCAGTAGCGCGACGGCTCTCTCGCTGGGCAACAGCACGGCGGACTCCTATGCCGACCCCATCAACGGGGACGAGGCGGAGATCTGGATATCGAGCAATCGACTCACGGCAGCGCAGCGGCAGCAGCTATTCGCGTACGCGTTCGCGCAGTACGGCGTCGGGGCCACCATCCCTCGCGCACGAGTCTACGTTAACGCGACGGGGGCTTCCGGATACCTCGCGACTCCGGTTGTCCCACTCAACGGCGCGGAGTACGTCGTCGATCCATCCTTGGGGGCGGTCGTCTTCAACCCGGCCGGGCTCCTCTTCGGTCAGGGCTTTGGGCTAAAGGTCCAGGTGGGCAAAGCGCTTTCCGGTACTAATACGATCACCGTCAACGAAATGGCCGGCGGGCAAATCGAGGGCATCACCGCAGCGGGCCTTCCCAATGGCACCTTCGGCTCTTCGGTCGTGCTCAATTCAAGCACCCTGAACGGGACCTACATGAGCTTCAAAAGCGATGGGTTCAACCTCGAGAACGTTCGATGATCGACTCCGAGC
>Ga0182018_10004046_pt1 | contig 12639 bp, 6 predicted proteins | sample 812P2MmetaG_FD_120490 | JGI IMG/M metagenome (GOLD analysis project Ga0182018, IMG submission 120490) | Permafrost microbial communities from Stordalen Mire, Sweden - 812P2M metaG | ecosystem: Environmental > Terrestrial > Soil > Wetlands > Permafrost | place: Sweden: Stordalen | collected...
CAAGGACCTGAAGTACGGCGAACAGCAGACCTACAAGGCGACGATGTATCAGGACCCGGCGTTTACGTGGGATTTTCGCCACCAGGTGGAGGGAAACCCGCAGACGGCGGACCAGCAGGTTTCGGGGACGAACGTGATGCCGGACCTGGCGAACACGATGAAGTCGAACCCGAAGATGCATGTGATGCTGGCGGGCGGCTACTACGATCTGGCGACGCCGTTCTATGAGGGGTATTACGAGATGCACCATCTGCAGATCCCCGACAAGCTGCAGGCGAACATCGTCTACCACTACTATCCCAGTGGGCACATGGTGTATGTGAACCAGGGCGTGCTGAAGCAGTTCCACGCGGATGTGGCCGCGTTCATTCGCGACACCGAGGGTGGGAAGTAAGGGCAGGCCGGGCATCGAGTGACGGGATATATGATCGAACGGCATCACCACCAACTGCCTGTAAATCTTGACAATACGGCACAGAATCGTGTAACGATTGGTGCACAGCAAAGTTCCCTTTGAAATAACTGCCTGGAGATCTCTGCCTCCCCGCGGTCTCCGCCGGCCAATATCAGGCCCCCTGTACCTCTCCCCAGGCGATTCGCATAGCTGAGGTTTAGTGATGGCGCGTATCCTCAATGGCTCCGCTGATGCAGGCGCTCGACCGAGGGTTTCTTGTGCGTCTACAGGCCTGAACGCGAAGCAACGGTCCCAGCGCCGCGGGGCCATTGCAGTTGGGAGCGCACTTCGCTGGCTGGCTGTGCTGGCACTCGCCGCGGTGGCCGGATCCGAGGCTCTCGCTCAGACGCAATACATCACCACGGTGGAAGACCTTGGGGGCTCGCCCTATAGTGTCACATCGGATGGCGCGGGGAATGTCTTCTTTCCCTTTAGCGGAAGCGTCTGCGAAGCGCCGGCGCAGACGCAGACTCTTTACTGTCCCACGGTGGGCGGGGAGCCCACGAGTCAGGTCACCTACCCTTTTGCAAATCCAATCGTGGCCGTCACCTCGGATGTCTCCGGCGACGTGTTTGTCGCGGTCCAGTATCCGTTGAATAGCCCTACCAGCGGCCCTTACGTCAATGTCTACGAGATGCAGAATCAGCCTATTTTGTTGACGGGCTCCACAACACTGGGCTCGTATTACGTCAACGTGTCCAGCACGGCGGGCCTGGCGGTGGGGCAGCTTATCACCGGTCCGGGAATTCCGGCGGGGACTGAGATTAATGTGGTGAACACCGGTCAGATCGGGCTTTCCCAGGAAGCCACGGTTACCGGGTCGGGCGTGACGCTGCAGGTTCCGGTCTATACCTGGACGGGATCGGTGCTGTTCGGCCCGACGACGCCTCCTCCACTCGGCGGCGGAGGGCCCTATTCCACGCTTAATTCCATGGCGTATGACAACTTGAATGCCTTTCTGTACGTGAATTACTTCAACGGGGTCGACGGGCAGCAGAGCGTAACCTGCGCCAACATACCGATCAACTTCACGGGCAACACAACAAGCGGGTCGACTACGGTGACCGTGTCGAGCACATCGGGCCTGTTCAAAGGGCAGGTTATCAACAGTGCCGGCCCCGACATCCCGAATGGCGACACGATCGCATCGGTGGGCTATGGCACTATTACGATGACCGTAGCAGCTACGGGCACGACCAGCTCTTTTGGCACCGCGATGAACCTCGTCCCGGGCTATGGATGCGACAGCATCACTGAGTTCTCGGCCCCACTGAACGACAGGTATCCCAATGGTCTGGCCGTCGATGGAGCCGGCAATGTGTACACGATGTTTATGAATGGCACTGGGGGCATCGCCATCGCGCAGTTTCCTGCGGGGTTCAGCAGCAATGGGACGATCTACTCCTCGGCGCTGACAGCCACTGAGAACCAGGGGCTGACGAGCACACAGATAGGAGTGCTGAACAACCTCGGGACCGCAGCCATTATTGGGGACCAAGGGAGCATCGTGGCGGGACTAGCGGCCGATAATGCGGGGCAGATCTTCATCGACGCCGGATCGGAGATCTTCATTTATGTGCCGTCGCTCACTTCAGGAAGTCCGACGGGGGTCTTTAGCTCTGTGGCGGGGACGGGGACGAACGGGTACAACTTGAATGGCGCGCCGACTGGCCTGGCGAACTCGTCCGAGATCAACTACTCCGAGGGGGTCGGCCTCGATCCCAGCGGAGACCTGTGGGTGGCGGACACGGGCAACGGGTTTATTCGCGAGATCGTTGGGGTTGGCATAGGCCAGGGCGAAGGCACTGGAAGCGTCAGCGGAGTTTCAACGTTTGGTTGTCTGGAGTGCGGCCCGCAGACGCTGAGCTTAACCGACACGATTCAGACCAACCATTTCAGCAACGCCACCGTGCTCGACCCGAGTACGCACAAGCTTTACGTGGCGTACCCAACCGGGTTGGTGGTGTTCGACACTGCAAACGATACGGTGCAGACCACGACCACGGGTACAGGCGCGGGGATGAGTACCGCGGTCGACTTTATCGCGCAGGACATTACCCAGATGGTGCTCGACCAGGCGACGAACATTATTTGGGCGATCAATAGCGCAGGGCAGGTCCTCGCCATCAACAGTGTGAACGATCAGGTGGTTGTCAGCCTGTCTTTGGTTACCGGGGCGTTTGCCCAGGCCATCGCCGTCGACAGCACGTTGGACCAGGTATACGTGGCGTATTACGTTAAGTCGGGAATATCTGAGTCCAATCACGTTGCCGTTGTGAGCGGCGCTTTTGGCAATACCCTGATCTCCCTTTCACTGAGCGGTTCGGCGCAGGCGCTGGTTGCCGACTCGGCCCACGGCGTGGCGTATGCGGTCGCGCAGGACCCATACTCCGCGTGCCCTTCCTGCCCGCAATACGACTATGACCTGGTGGCGATCAACGGCACGACGGCCAACGGCAACAAGCCGATTGAGATCACTTCGACCACGACACTTATTGAAGGCTCCGCCTATTCCTCTGGAATCACGGAGTCGAGCCTCGCGGTCGATCCACATACCGGCAAGGTCGTCCTGGCCGATGCCGTGGATGCGTATATGTCGCTTTACAACCCGGCTGTGCCGAGCTATGAGGCGGTGGATCGGGTCAGCCTGGGTTGGATTCCCAACGCGGTAACCATCGACACCGACAACAGTCTGGCGTATATCACCGACAGCCAGTACAACAACGTGCAGGTGTATGGGCTGGCCGCCGTGCTTGCCAATACGGCGTATGCCTTCGAGCAAACTCTTGCTTCGGGCACGCAGGGCGGCAACAGTTGCGGCTTGCTCTCGAATGCTGTTGTGCCCGATTCCACAACCGGAGAGGCGTACGTCACCACCTGCACGGTCAACAGTGTGGCCGAGACCGCCAGTCCGCAGCTCAGCCTGTGGCAATACGGCGGCTACACAATCAGCGGCACCACGCTGACGCCGTCCTTCACTCAGACGGCCAGCTATGCCCTGAACGCAGGGAACCAGACCTTTGGCTTCTACAGTTACGAGTACGCGTTGAATGTCGATACGTCGGACCACGCGCTCTTTTTGGGGAACGGGCCTAACCAAAACATTCTGGTATTCAACGGCCCGGCTCCGGGGGTACGTCCGCAGGAGACGCTTACAAGCTCTACCTCCGGCCCGCCATTCACGCCAATCACGAGTTTTGCATTCGGCAGCGACGGGCTGTATCAGCTTCAGCCGCAGCAAGACATCTACTACTTCAATCTCGGGACTGGGACCATGCTGGACCCGGTCATCACGTTCTCCGGGACCAATGCGGCCGACTTCACGCATTATGACGATTGCAACACCGGATTGAACCCCAGCAGCCCGCCAACCTATATCTCGTGCTACGACGCTGTGGATTTTAGCCCGTCAGTGCTGGGCAACGAATCGGCGACGGCCACAATCGTGGATAACTCTCCCGACCTGCCACAGACCATTGCGCTCACCGGCACCGGAGTGCTGCCTGTGGGTGTTGGCGGAACCGCCGGAAGCACCTCCTCGAGTACGCTGCTTCAGGTTTCGACGCTGGAGTACAACACGACGACCGCCCCGCCGACGCCGTTAACGCTCTACGCCACGATATCTCCTGCGATTCCTTCTTCGTCTACGGAAGAAATACTCTTCCTCAACAACGCGACGAGCCCCGCGACCGTGCTGGGGACGGGCACTCGGATAGGAACGTCGTCGGTCTGGTCTCTATCGCTGTCCAGCCCGGCTGCAGGCACGTACACGGTGACTGCATACTTTGCCGGAGACGCGACCTACGCGCCCAGCACCTCGTCAGTCGTCACGGTGACGGTCGCGAGTTCTTTCAGCACCGCGGCGTCGCAGCCACTTTTCTCATTTACGCCGGGTGAGTTCTACCAGGCGCAGTCCGGCGAGACGTGCACCAGCTGCTCCAATATCTCCCTCGATTCGGCGGGTGACGAATTTTTCCTGGATAGCGGGGATGCGGAGGTTACAAAGTATCCCATTGGAGGGTCTTCGGCGATATTCGTCGAGCCCGACCCGTACGACCAAGGGTCTCAGATCAAGGCGGCAGGCGGAGTGGGCGGGCTGGCGGTTTCACCCAGCGGCGGCACTGTTTACCTTACCGACAATGAGTACAGCCGCATTACAACGGCCGCGTCCGCGGGCACAAGCTTCCTGTCGCCGTTGGAGCTCTTTAGCCTGGGGGCATGCGCAAGCGGCGGCACGCCCACCGGATTTCTTAACGTGGCCAACCCCACCGGCATCTCGATAGGCCCTCCGGCTACGACCACCAATGCCAGTTCGCCTGTGGTACCCAATATCGCGGGATATGACCTTTACGTCGCTAACTCCGGGGGCGATAACGTACTGCAGATCAACCCAGTCGGCGGCAGCAGCGCGCAGTGCGGATACTACGTTGGAGGCGCGGAGGATGCGGTGCTTGCCGGCTATGCCGGTACGGTTTCCGGCACGGCGATTGAAGTTGGCCCCACGCTCAACAAGCCGCTCAGCGTAGCCGCCTCCGGCACCCTTTCCAACACCAAGGTCTACATCGCGGATGCGCCGCCCGCGATCACCAACACGACGCAAGGCAACGGGACGATCTACCAGGCGAGCGTGCGTAACATTACCGGCAGCTTGAATGGGACCACCACGGTCTCCTCGGTATCGAGCACTGCAGGGCTGGCTACAGGGCAGATCGTCTCGGGTACTGGAATTCCCCTGGGCGACACAATTGCAGCCGTCGGCACGGGTACGATTATGCTGGCGACTGCGGCGACGGCAACGAAGATCGGGGTCGCTCTGCAGAGCGAGACCATCCCAACCGCCATCGCGAACACAGGCCAGATCGTCTTTCCCTATAGCGTTGCGACCGACGCCGCGGGCGATGTCTACTACTCCGACGAGTCGCTCGACCAGGTCTGGCGCATCGACACGCTGGGCAACTTCCTGCTGGTGGCGGGCAACGGGGTGAACAGCACGGCCGCGGCGTCAACCTGCACCAGTACGTCACCTTGCGAGGCGACCCAAACCGACATACTGACTCCTTACGGTTTGGCAGTCAGCAGCAACGGATCCATCTTCATCGGCGATGCAGTGCACAACGGTGAGTTGGTGGGCGAGGTGAATGTGACCGCCGGGATGCTGAGTTTCCCCAGCCAGCCGGCCTTTTCAACCAGCAGCGCGCTTACGGTCACGGTCACCAATACCGCTTCGATGCCTCTGGGCGCGACGCCGGGAGTTCCGATCGTTACCGGCACGGGTGCTGCTGACTTTGCGATCTCCGGCGGGACCTGCAATGCCGCCTCGGGATTCACGCTCACCTCCGGCCAGAGCTGCACCATCCTGGTGACCTTCTCTCCGCAGACAACCGGGCCATTCACCGCCCAGATCAATCTGAGCACACAGAGCGAGACCTTTGGAGGAACCCAGCAGACGATCTTGTTGACGGGGACGGGCACGACGGGTCTGACTCCGCAGACGATCAACTTCCCGCCGCCGCCCCGGCCCATGGTCTACGGAGCAGGCAGCATCGCGCTGAGCGCAAGCGCCAGTTCCGGACTGACTGTGAGTTTCAGCGTGTTGGCCGGCCCTGGGCTGCTCTCGGGCGGTAACAACAACATCCTCAGCTTCACTGGCGCAGGCCTGGTGAGGATTCAAGCGTCGCAGGGAGGCAACGGCACCTATGCAGCGGCAGCAAGCGTGGAACAGGACATACCGGTCGTCCCCGCGACCTTGGCGGTGACCGCGCTGCCTACAACGCGGATCTACGACGGGGCCGATCCTCCGTTCACGGTGAGTGTCACAGGGCTGGTGGGCACCGATACGCTGGGCATTATCGGCTTTACTGGAAGCCCGGTGTTCACGGTCGCATCGGACCTCGGCACCACGCCAGCCGGCACTAACCTGACCGTCAACGCGGGGGTCGGAACACTCTCTCTCACGTCCCCCAACTACATACTCTCCCTTGTCCCGAGCACGCTCGGAGTGGTCTGCTGCGAGCCGCAGACCCTGCTAAGCGCGAGTACGCTGCCCACGAATTTCCCACTCGCGATTGGCGTACCCCTTTCGCTGTCAGGGGGCGCATCGTCAGGCCTGCCCGTCACCTTCACGGTTGTGTCGGGTCCAGGCACCATTGGCACGAACCCACTGGGCGGCGGCACGGTGACTGCGACGGGTCCGGGGACAATTACGGTGCAGGTAACCCAGGCCGGTAACGGCAACATTGGTGCAGCAAGTCCTTACACCATCACCATCAATTCAAATTTGACCATCACCACCACCAACCACTTGCCGGTTGGCACTGTCGGCGTACCGTACTTCGCCCAGATCGCCGCCAGCGGCGGCTTGACCCCTTACAACTGGAGCGCCACCGGGCCGGGGGCGGGACTGTCCATTAACTCCTCCACAGGCCTTATCTCCGCGACCAGCCCTGGGCCCACCACGGCCGGAACTTACCCCATCGTGGTGAAGGTCGAGGATGGCAGTGGCAACACGGCTTCGGCGTCCTTCTCCATCACCGTCAGCTCAGCGCCTCTGACCATCACCACAGGCACCTTGCCGGTTGGCCTTGTCAACCTGCCGTATCCCGCCACCACATTCATGGCCAGCGGCGGCGCGGGCGCGTACTCCTGGAGCGTCTCCGGGCTGCCGCCGGGGGTGACCACGGATGGAGCGGGAGACATCTCCGGCACACCGACAGTCGCAGGGCCACCTTCCACCATCACTGTGAAGGTCACTGACTCGGTCGGCGAGACGGTCACCAAATACTTCACCCTCTTCGTCGCTCCTTCGCCTCTGACGATCAATCCCAGCACGACCTTCCCCGCCGGCACTCTCAATACTGCCTACACCCCCACCACATTCACGGCCAGCGGCGGCGTGGGAGTTTATACCTGGACCGCCTCCGGGCTGCCGCCAGGGCTATACATCAATCTCCTCACTGGCGTCGTCTCCGGCACGCCTACGGCAGATGCAGGCTCACCTTACACCGTGACCATCTTTGTCACAGATCAAACCGGCACTACAGCTCCCAACCCTTTCCCGCTCACGATTTTTCCATGAGGAGAGGCCAGTTACCAGACAGCGCGACGGACCAGCGAAGTACGCAATGGCAGGAAGCACGAAAAGGCATAAGGATGCAGACCCTATGAGGACACGGAAGACCTACACTCGGGTTGGTGCGGCGGCCGCTCTCGCAGGCCTCGGGGGCTTGGCGCTCTTGCTGGCGGGGTGCGGGAATTCCAATGCACTGGACTCCGAGCTGATCGCCCCTGCGCCTGCCGCGAAGGTCCCCTCAGGCTCGGTCTACGGCGGCCAGCAGCCCGTCTCCGGGGCGACGATCCAGCTCTACGCGGTTGCCACCACATCCAAAGGGACAGCGACGTCGCTGATCAGCGGCACGGTGACGACTAACTCGAGCGGCACCTTCTACATCACTGGCGACTATAGCTGCGCGGGAAATCCCCTGGTCTATATCGTTGCGACTGGCGGAAGCGCAGGCGGCGGCGCCAATAGCGCACTCTCCATGATGGCCGCGCTTGGTCCCTGCAATAACCTCACCCCCTCGACGTTTCTCACAATCAATGAGGTCACGACTGTGGCTTCGGTTTATGCGCTTGCACCTTTCATGTCCGGCTACACCCACGTGGGAGCGGCGAGCAGCGATGCGGCAGGCATCGCGAATGCCTTCCAGACCGTGAACAGCCTGGTGAATATCGCGACCGGCACCGCGCCCGGGCCTGGCCTGCCTTCCAATGGCACCGTGCCAACGACGCAGATCTATACCCTGGCCGACATTCTGTCGACCTGCGTCAACTCGACCGCGAGCGCCGGGCCGTGCACCAATCTGTTCAGCGCCGCGACGCCAAGCGGCGGCACCGCGCCAACCGATACCATCGGCGCCGCGCTCAGCATCGCCAGCCATCCGGGAAGCAAAGTGGGCACGCTGTTCGGTCTCAATGCGACCACCCCACCGTTTCAGCCGGCCCGGACGGTCGCACCCAACGACTGGACTGTGGCGGTGAAGTATGCCGACCCGAGCCTCAGTTCGCCCTACGGCTTGGCGATCGACGGCAGCGGCAACGTGTGGGTGACCAACGAGAGCGGGGCTTCGGTAACGGAGATGAGCGGCACAGGGGTGGTCCTCTCCGGGACGAGCGGGTTCACCGGCGGCGGCCTTCTCGGTCCCAAAGGCATCGCCATGGACATGTCCGGCGACGCCTGGATCGCCAACGCCGGCGGCAGTTCCGTGGTGGAGATCGGCCCAACCGGCACGGTGCTCTCAGGTTCGGGCGGCTTTACCGGCGGCAGTATCGATGCGCCGGTCGCTTTGGCGATCGATGGCGATGCCAACGTGTGGGTCGCCAACTTCAGCGGCAACTCAGTGACGGTGCTGAACAGCAGTGGGACTGCCAATTCCGCAAGTCCGCTGACCGATTCGGGCGCCATTTTGAACCCGAATGGGATCGCGATCGACACGAACGGCTACGCCTGGGTCAGCAATGCGGGCGGCAACGATCTTGTCTTGATCGAAAGCTCTTCCGGCAGCTTCTACTACTCGTCGTACACCGATAATGCGATTCAGAATCCGATGGGCATCGCCGTCGACGCCAGCAGCACCAAGTGGATCGCCGCAAACGGCATCAACGCGGTGAGCGCCTTCAGCGGCTTTGCCGGCGCCGCGTCCTTCAGCCCGATTCGTTCCACGGGCTTGAACCTTCCCACCGGCGTCGCAGTAGATGGAGCCGGCGCTGTATGGGTCACCAACGGCGCCGCTTCGGGGAGTCTCGCCGAACTGTCCTCCAGCGGAGTTCTGCAGTCTCCTGCGTCTGGGTTTGGGTCGCTGAATATGCCTGCCGGCCTTGGGATCGATCCATCCGGCTGTCTGTGGACGGCGAATCTCGGGGACAGCAGCGTCTCTGAGTTTGTGGGTATCGCCTCCCCGGTCACGACGCCACTTGCCGCAAGCGCGGGGCCGTAGCAAACAGTCCGCCGCAGCTGGATGATTCGGAAGGCTCGCGGTTACGGTTCCTCGGGGCGCTCTTCGGCGTTGACCAGAGACCGCTTGGATTTGCGGTAGACGTTTGCGACCGACAGTGTCCACAACGGAGCTAAATCGACCCCCGGCACAAGCTTGGCAAGGAACGACGGCAGGAACTCCCAGTGCCAGCCGAGGAGGCAAACCATCGCGACGCCGATACCAAGATCGAGGACGTCGTCGGCGGGCGATTCAGCGCCCTCGACAAGAAGGGGCAGTGCGACGATCTGGAGCGCGTCGGCTGCGATGGCAAGAACCATCGCAACCTGGAAGTGTGTGCGCGGCGCGAGTGTAATGGTGTCCTGAGTCACGGCGGTCCTTCATCTCTCAGGCCAATTCTATCGTGAGGTCCAGCAGCCCTGGTTGTTTGATGCTTGTGCCTGGGATAGTGTTCCTGTTGAACGGAGCATAGAAGAGATTCGCTCAGAGTCTCAAGAGATGCGTCGGACATTCTCAACTTCTGTTAGGCCGGCGATTAGGATTGACAACGGCGAATATTCGTCGGAATCCGAAGATCGCGTGGATCGTCCTCAAAGAGGACATCGGCCAGCCGAGCGAAGGTCGGACTTTTGCGGAGAGATTCGTAGCGTGCCCGGGTAAAGCACTTGCGAACAAATCCCGGTTGACCCTGTCCAGCGTCGACAAATCCTATGCGATCATGCAGCAGCAGGACCACTTGGTTGGTCTCCCGTGTTTCGCAGAAGAGGTGTTCGAGGTGAAGATGGTCGAACGCATAATCGACTGCCGCGAGCTCGACTGTGACCCACATGGCCAATCGGTCTGGGCGGGAACTCTGACTGGTGCCTGCATAGAACCCCCAGTTGGCCGAGTGACCCGGCGTAAGATCGAAAAACACGATGAGAGCGACGGGAGTCTGGGCATCGTCCAGCATCATCATGCGTCGCTCGGGGTCTGCAAGTGCGGTCGGCCACCAGTCCTTGTGTTGTTCCGGCTCTACGAGGTCCGTATTCGGCATCACGCGCCGCACAACTGGATCGTTGCGCCATTCATACACAAGCGCCTGCTCCGACGCGAGGACAGGGCGCAGGCGGAAGCGGCTCATGGGTTGATCTCCAACGTCAAGCCGATCTCGGATGCATTCAATTGTCGGTCGAGAGGATGCATGGAACTTCAGATCTCCCTGCGAACCACATAAAGCGGCCGGTGTTTAGTCTGTAGAAATACTTTGCCAAGATATAAGCCGACTATCCCGATTGCGGCCAGGATGGAGCCGAGCATAAACAGCAGCAGCACCGCGAGGGCGGTGAATCCCGGGAGGACAAGGTGTGGGTGGACAAGCTTCAGGGTCGCCAGAGACAGCGCGCACAGCATCGCGATCGCTGCCAAAGCCGCGCCGGCAAAAGCGAGCGCCTTCATCGGCACCACTGAGAACGAGGTAATCGCGTCGAAGGCGAGCGTCGCGCGCTGCAGCCACGAATACGATGGTGGGCCATTGCGCGGAGTCCGCTTTGCGGGGACGGGTGTCTGGCGAAAGCCGACCCACTGCATCATCCCTGCAAGAAACAGGGTGCGTTCGTCCATCCTGAGCAGTGCGTCCAGGTAATTGCGGCGCATCAGACGCTCCGTCATGACGCCTGGATGCATACGAACTTCGGCGAGGACGCTGAATACCCACCAAAATGCTTGCGAGGCGGTACGGACCGGCCAACTTCCAACGCGCTCGCGCTGCCACGCGAAGGCAACGTCTGAGTCGCTGTTCGCCATGGCGGCTTGCAGATCGATCAGGACCTCCGGAGGCGTCTCCAGATCGGAATCGGCGAGGAAGATGAGGTCGCCGCGGGCTTGTTCGAGGCCGCACCAGAGCGCGGGATGATGTCCGAAGTTGCGCGACAGCTCGATGATACGAATTGCCGGGTAACGCAACTTCAGGCGCTGCAGAACAGCGATCGCGTCGTCCGGCGATCCGTCCACGACGAAGATCATCTCGTAGTCGACCAGCCCGCAGGCCTGAACGGCTTTGTCCACGCGAGTGGCGAAAGCCTCCAGGAACTGCGCCGTGCGATAGACGGAGGTGACGACGGAGAGCATCGCTATCAATCCTTGCGCCGCGCTGCCACCATCAAGGACACTCCAAATGGGAGCTGCACTCCAGCACGAATCAACATCCGATCCAGCTCCATGCTTTGTTCAAGCAGCCAGTTTACCGGAGTCACGGGGATGGAAGCCTGGGGATCGCGACCAGTAGCGCGCAGGAAGCGGCTGCGGAGGAAGAAGAGCGGCAGATTCAGGGTGTGGAATGAGGTGCATCCGAGGACTTCAAAGTCACACTCGCGCAGTTTGCAGAGCAGATCTTCTCTACGGTAGCGCCGATGATGGCGCGCATAGGTATCGGCGGGACTCCATAGCCAGGGGTGTTGGGGAACCGTGAGCAGAATGCCGCCTCCTGACCGACATGCGGCGTGAAACTGGTTGAGTGCGGCGCGGTCATCTTCGATATGTTCGAGCACATCGTATGCGCCCAACACGTCATACTCGGACGTGAACGGAATACTCCGCGCGTCGATGCGCAGGCAGTTGTCCCTTTCCGCGAGTGCGTCGGAGGCGACCACGCGCCAATTGGGAAATTCTTCTGCGATGGCGCGGGCTACGTATCCTGTCCCGCTACCTATTTCGAGGTAGCCTTGCGCATCGGGAAACCACCGCCTCAATGCGTCCACGATGATGCGACGGCGGGAGCGGAACCAGAAGTGGCGCTCTTCCTGATCGGCCAGGATGCGAAGGTAGTCCGCTTCGTAACTGATGGATGCGGTCATCGCTTGTCACACTCTATGATCGCGTGGGTATAGGGAACGCGCAGCAGATCGCGGCGAATGGTCATGATTGCCTCGGGGAAAAATGCGCGGACGAGATCGAGGTATTCCTGACTGCGCCGGACGAAGCGGCCGCGATCATGGGCGACGAGAACACGAGCGAGCAGGTTCTGATCCTCCTCGAATGCGCAGTCGAGAGTGACCAGCCGGCCGCCGTTGCGTAGACGGTCACGACAAAACTGCAAGGTGCGCTGCGCCACCGCGTCCGGCAGATGATGAATGAGTCCCGAGGCCACGATCAGGTCAAAGCCGCACAACTCAAAGCTTGGGCAATCCGCGGAGAGATCGTGTTGCTCGAACCGGG
>Ga0182018_10004047_pt1 | contig 12639 bp, 12 predicted proteins | sample 812P2MmetaG_FD_120490 | JGI IMG/M metagenome (GOLD analysis project Ga0182018, IMG submission 120490) | Permafrost microbial communities from Stordalen Mire, Sweden - 812P2M metaG | ecosystem: Environmental > Terrestrial > Soil > Wetlands > Permafrost | place: Sweden: Stordalen | collected...
CCCTGATTCAGTCGTTCAATCTCTCGCCGGAAAAACCAAATGCTTCGAGTTCCCTACGCCGACCTCTACGCCGCTCTCCTCCGCGCTACCCGGCACCTCGGCCTGCGCGGTGAGCGCGCCGCCCTCTGCGCCCGCCTCTTCGCCGAGACCACGCGCGACGGCGTCTACACCCACGGCCTCAACCGCTTCCCGCGCTTCGCCGAGATGGTCGCCAACGGCTGCATCGACGTCACCGCCGAACCCACCCATGTCGCCGGCCCCGCTGCGGTCTCACTCGCGATAGAACGCTGGGACGGCAATCTCGGCCCCGGCAATACCAACGCCCACTTCATCATGGACCGCACCATCGCCCTCGCTCGCCAACACGGCCTCGGCGGCGTCGCCCTCGCCAACACCAACCACTGGATGCGCGGCGGAAGCTACGGCTGGCAGGCCGCCGACGCCGGCCTCTTCGCCATCTGCTGGACCAACACTCTCGCCAACCTGCCCGCCTGGGGCGCCGCATCGCCCACCCTCGGCAACAACCCCCTCGTCATCGCCGTCTCCGGCGTCAACGGCCGCCATATCGTCCTCGACATGGCGATGTCACAGTTCTCCTTCGGCGCGCTCTCCGCCTACGCCGCCCGCGGCGCACAGCTCCCCGTCCCCGGCGGCTACGACACCAGCGGCCACTTCACCACCGACCCCGCCGCCATAGAAGCCTCCGCACGCGCCCTATCCATCGGCTACTGGAAGGGCTCCGGTCTCTCGCTCGTCCTAGACATGCTCGCCGCCATGCTCTCCGGCGGCCAAGCCGCCCACCAGATCCCCCGCGAATCCACGCGCGAGTCCGGCGTCAGCCAGGTCTTCCTCGCCATCGACCCCTCCAGCTTCGCCGCCCGCCCCGACCTCGATCGCATCGCCGCCGGCATACTGCAATCACTCCGCGACGCTACCCCCGTTGACCCCACACGCCCCATCCGCTACCCCGGCGAACAGACCCTGCGGCTACGCGCAGAAAACCTCCGCCTCGGCGTCCCCGTCGACCCCGCCGTCTGGGAAAAACTCCAATCGCTCTCGTTCTGACGCGGCGAGTTCACAGGTGAGACATGCGCGGCTTACTTGAGCAACATCGACACAATACTCGCCGACATCAGGTTCGCCATCGTCCCGGCCAGCATCGCCCGCAAGCCCAGGTTCGCCAGATCGCCGCGACGGTTCGGAACCAGCGCGCCAATGCCGCCAATCTGCATTCCAATCGATCCAATATTAGCGAAGCCGCAAAGCGCAAACGTAGCGATGGAAAAAGTACGCGGCTCCAGCACAGCCTTCAGCTTGCCCAGCTCATTGAACGCCAGAAACTCGTTGATGATCGTTCGCGTCCCCAGCAGATTTCCGATCGTCCGGCACTCATGCCACGGAATGCCGATCAGCCACGCCACCGGCGCGCCCACGACGCCCAGCACGTTGTTAAGCGAATGCGGAAAACGGATGCCATGGTTGGTGAATGGCATATGAATCGTCCACGCGAAGTTCGAGATCCCCAGCATGATCGCATTGAACAACCCCACCAGCGCGACAAAGCTGATCAGCATGATCGCCACATTGAACGCCAATTGACCGCCGTCGATCGTGCCGCGCGCAATCGCCGCGATAAAGTTCTCGTTCTTGTGCTCCTCATTCGGCGGCATATGCACCGTGCCCGCAGTCGCCGGCACCTCCGTCTCCGGCACCAGCATCTTCGCCACCAGGATCGTCCCTGGCGCCGTCATAATCACCGCGGACAGCAGGTCCTTCGCATTAATCCCAAACAGAATGTACGCCGCCATGATCCCGCCCGACACATGCGCCATCCCCGACGTCATAATCGTCATCAGCTCGCTGCGTGTCGCCCCCGACAAGAAAGGCCGGATCGTCAGCGGCGCCTCGGTCTGCCCCATAAAAATACTCGCCGCCACGTTGGTGCTCTCCGCGCCGCTCGTGCCCATCGTCCGCTGCATGATCCACGCCACCACCTTGATGATCTGCTGCATCACGCCAATGTGATACAGAATCGCGAAGAACGCGCTCACAAAAATAATCGTCGGCAGCACCGCAAACGCAAACACCGACAGCGCGCTCTTGGGGTCGCCCAGCGGCCCAAACACAAGCGAAGATCCGTCCGCCGAGTGTCCCAGCAATCCCGTAATCACGCCCGATATCTTCGCCAGAATCGTCTGCCCATAGCTCCACTTGATCACCAGGAACGCAAAGACGACCTGCAGTCCCAGCCCCCACACAACCGTGCGCCACTTGATCGCCCGGCGGTCAGTCGAGAGCGTGTACGCCAGGCAGAGAAACGTGATGAGGCCGAGAAGACCGGTGAATCGTGCCAAGGGGTACGCTCCATGCGCAGGCTTGTTGATGTGTGAACAGAGTGTAACGGATCGACCGCGCGCGGCGATCAGTTTGTTTGCCCGCCGAGCCGTGCCTGCCAGACTGCACCGCCTGCGCATATAATCTGGCAGTCAATTCTCTTCTTCATGAGAGGCTTCGCTATGCGCGCTTTCGTTCGATCCGCGTCCCTTGCTTTCCCGTGTCTCGTCCTGTGCCTGCTGCTCTCCGCCGCCGGCCGCACACAGCCGCCCGCCGCACCCGCAGCCCCCGCTGAACCCGCCGAGACCAACCGCCTCGTCGCCGGCGGCGGCATCTCCGTCCCCGGCTGGCAGGGCAAGATCGACGCTGCCTCCGAGAAGCAGGGCCAGACCGTCAACGACGCCAAACTCGCCCCCGCGCCCTACGGCATGGCCGTCACCACCGGCCCCCCCATCACCTACTGGAACCCCAAGAACATCGCCAAGGGCGACTACACCGTCTCGGCCACCTTCACCGAGCCCAAGTTTATGAACCTCAACGACCACCCCCATCCCTACGGCATCGTCATCGCCGGCAACGACCTCGGCACCGCGCAGCAGAGCCTGCTCTACTGCGCCGCCTATGGCAACGGCACCTTCATCGTGCGCGGCTTCGGCCCCGACGCCTTCCAGATGGGCGGCCGCCGCCCCACCCCCAGCGACGCCGTCCACAAAGCCCCCGCCGTCGGTCAGCCCGTCGCCCAGGACATCGCCATGTCCGTCAAGGGCGACACCGTCACCTGCTCCATCAACGGCGCCGTCGTCGCCACGTACCCCAAGACCGACCTCATCACCGCCGGCAAACTCAAATCCACAGACGGCCTCTACGGCATCCGCTTCGCCCACAACACCGAAGCCCTCGTCACCAACCTGAAGATGACCAAGCCTTAGCCGCCCATTGAACCTGCCCGACCACCGCTTCTTGCCGTAGCGACGAGTCGAGACTTGAGGGAGCCTTAGGAAGGGGGTAAATCGAGTGGACGACGAACTATCCTTGGTCACCAGGCGCCGAGATTACTCAGATATTATCCAACTCCAGGACGCGGATACCCTAGAGGAATTTCTCGAACAGCCACTCACGTTCGTCGCGGAGACGATCACCGGAGCACTGGGCGTCGGGACGAAGGGCATATCTGCCGCTGGAGGCAGAATAGTCCAGGCACTATTGAAGGGGAGGCATTTTCAACAATGGGCAATCGAGTTCAAAAAGTTTCGCGACGACGGAAGAATACCACCCGACTTTGCCGAAAAAAGGTACGGCTTCCAGACTTGGGTTGAGTTGATGACAATCATCGATGAGGAGGCGCCAGATGTGGACCGACTCGACGCATTAAAGGCGATGTTCTTCGCCGTAAATAAGGCCGGTATTGCGGACGGGGAACACATTGCGTCCTATCAGCTCTGGCAGATCGCGAAGGGGATGGCATCAGGTGAACTGTTCCTCCTGAAAATCGTGTACGAGCAACGCGATCTATTCAAAAAAGCAGCACCAAACGGCTATCAAGACTGGGAGATTCATATGGCCAAATCGTCTGGCCACGAAATGAAGGGGCTGGTTGGGCTGCATGAGAGGCGACTAACTGAGCTTGGCCTGCTATCTCCTCGTTTCTTGCCTGACTTGAGCGGAATTGTTGAACGAAATGCGCGACTAACAGATCTTGGGATGAGCTTTTGCAGCAACATCGAAACCTACCGCTTGGAGGTCAATAGATAAACGGAACGATCGAGGCTCAGGGCGATAGCCTCACTCCGCCCTAGCCGTGTTGTTTTGAAGTAATAATATCGCCGATGAGAGGGGTGACTGTGGGTGCGGTGGGGCCGATCTCTAGCGTCTCTCGGAGCATTTGTTCGGGTTCCTCGAGCACCGCGGAGTCCTCCGCAAACAACCTCACCAAGGCCTGCCCCTCCTCCACGCGGTCGCCAATCTTCACATGCATCTCAATCCCCGCATGAGCGCTCACCGGATCCCCCGGCCGCTTCCGCCCAGCGCCCAACCGCTGCACCGCCCACCCCACCTGCGCGCAATCCATCCCCGCCAGATACCCGGCGCGCTCCGCCTTCACCACCCGCGTCGCCCTCGGCCTATGAAACGCCCTTGGCTCCGCAAGCGCCGCCATCGCCCCCGCAATATCCTCCGACTGCATCCGCACCATCCCCAGCAACCGCTCATACGCCGACCCATCCCGCAGCGTCCCCATCGCAACCTCCGCCCCAGCCTCCGGCGTTGCCGCCTGACCGCCCAGATGGATCATCCACCCCGCCAACACACACGTCAGCTCCACCAAGTCTGAAGACAGCCTCACCTTCTCAGGCTCAAGAGAGAACTCGCACTCCGGCGCGAAATGCTGAAACAACTCCACGCACTCCATCACCTCCACCCAGTTCCCCGCAAACCGACCCAGCGGCTGGTCCATCGAGGTCAGCATCGCAACCGTCCGGGTCCCGGCTCGCTCGCCCGTCTGCACCATCAGCCGCGCCAGCAGCCGCGCGTCTTCCTCCCGCGACATAAACGCGCCCGACCCCGTCTTCACATCCAGCACTAGTCCATTCAGCCCCGCCGCCAATTTTTTACTCATAATGCTCGCCGTAATCAGGTATGGCGACTCGACCGTCCCCGTGTGGTCGCGCAGCGCATACAGTATCCGGTCCGCCGGCACCAGCGACGGTGTCTGCCCCGCCATCGCGAATCCACACTCCCGCACAATCGCCAGAAACTCATCCATCCCCAGCTGCGTGCGAAACCCCGGAATCGTCTCCAGCTTGTCTAAAGTTCCACCTGTATGACCGAGCGACCGCCCAGAGATCATCGGGTCGAACAGTCTTACCCCGCCCTCCATCGCCCCCGCCGCCGCCACCATCGGCGCAATCAGCAGCGAAGTCTTGTCCCCCACCCCGCCCGTCGAATGCTTGTCCACCGCAAACCCACCCAGCGATGAAGTATCCAGCGTCTCGCCCGAAAAACGCATCGCCTGCGTCAGTGCCGCCAGCTCCCGCGCATCCATCCCCCGCAGAAAAATTGCCATCAGCAGCGCCGCAATCTGCGCGTCGCTAGGCGCATCAGCCGGCGAATCCCCCGGCCCCTCCCGCGCCACCATCGCCCGCACAAACCCCTGAATCTCCCCGTCTGACAGCGCGAGCCCATCCCGCTTGTGCTGAATCACGTCGATGGGGTGAATGGTCTGCATTCGCTCTTCAAGGCGCCAGGCCGCTGGCCCCACCCCCAGCCTAATCGCTCTTGAGCTGAAACGCCTCCGGCAACAACGCCCCAATCGTCGTCGACACCACCCCGCCCGATGCCGACGGATAAAACACCTCCGCCTCCGGCCCCGCAAACTCGACAATCGTCTGCCGGCACGCCCCGCACGGCATACACTCCGAACCATTCAGATTCACCACCGCGATGGCCCGAATCCGAATCGACGGACCAAACTGCGCCACCGCCGCCGCAATCGCCGCCTGCTCTGCGCACGAGGTCAACCGGTACGATGCATTCTCCACGTTCGTCCCCGCAACCATCATCCCCGCCGCGCCCCCCTCCGAACGCAACAGCACCGCCGCCCCCACCCGAAATCCGCTGTACGGCGAATACGAGTTGTGTGCCGCAGCTCTGGCGCACTCGTGGAGCGCGGCGATCTCGCCGGGGGTAAGGTCTGCCTCTCGCGCCATGGTTCCGTGAGGGTAATGGCAACGGTCCAAAATGGCAAGGCCATCCCGCTGCCATAACTGACCGTTGGTGCGTGCTCCGCCCGTCCGGTTCGCTGATGGTTGCCCCTCTCCAGCCCGATAAGGGAAAGGTGGACGAGCTGACAAGGGAGTTTATCGCGGAGAGCCAGGAGGGCCTGGAGCGCATGGAGCTCTGCCTCACCGAGCTTGAAAAGCACCCCGGCGAGCGCGAACTCGTCGCAGAAATCTTCCGCGCAGTCCACACCATCAAAGGCACCACCGGCTTCCTCGGCTTCGCCCGCCTCGAAAAGTTGGCCCACGCCGGAGAGAACCTGCTCGCCGCCGTTCGCGACGGCAAAGTCATCCCCACTGCCGAGGTCGTCAGCGGCCTGCTCGAGCTAATGGACGGGCTGCGCGCCATCCTGCGCCTGATCGAAACCACTGGGGCCGAAGGCGCACGCGCGCGCGACGAAGACAGCCGCCTCATCGCCATGCTCGCGGAGTTGAAGGCCGGCGGCAGTGGTGGTCCGTCCGTGGTGCCCGCCCCCGCGGCGGCACACCTTCCACCAGCCTCCGCGCTGTTAGCGGACTCCCCAAGCGCAACTGCCGTCGCCATCAACCTGGAGCAAGCAACGCCTCTGGCCCCCCCGCCAGGAGCGGTCGAGGCCACTGCCACTGCGATGCCCGCCGCAACGCCCGCCGTCGCCGCACCGTCGATGCCCGACAAATCCCTCCGCATCGATGTCGAAGTCCTCAATCGCATGATGAACCTCGTCGGCGACCTCGTGCTCACCCGGAATCAGATACTGCAGTGCTCGCCCGGAGCGCAGAACTTCCCCGAACTCGCCCGCCGCCTCGACAGCGTAACCGCCGAACTTCGCGAGTCCGTCATGGAAGCGCGCATGCAGCCGGTCGGCCACCTCTTTGGCAAGTTTCCCCGCATGGTTCGCGACCTCAGCAAAACTTGCGGGCGTCAGGTCCGCCTTGAGTTCGAGGGACAGGAGACCGGACTCGACAAGAGCCTCCTCGAAGCCATACGCGATCCCCTCACCCATGCCGTCCGCAACTCCGTCGACCACGGAATCGAGTCGCCCGAAGACCGCATTAAAGCCGGCAAGCCCGCCGAGGGTGTGCTTCTCCTGCGCGCCTTTCACCAGAGCGGCTGGGTCGTCATCGAAGTCATCGACGACGGCGCGGGAATCTCGACCGAGCGCATACTGGCCAAGGCCATCGAGCGCGGCCTGGTCACCGCGGAGCGCGCGCCCTCCATGACCGAGCGCGAGATCCTCCAGCTCATCTTCGTCGCCGGCTTCTCCACCGCGAAGCACGTGACCAACGTCTCCGGTCGCGGTGTCGGCATGGACGTAGTTCGCGCCAATGTGGAAAAGGTCGGCGGCAACGTCGACCTTGAATCACGCCTCGGCTTCGGCACCACAATCCGCCTCCGCGTTCCCCTCACCCTCGCCATCGTTCCGGCGCTGGTCGTGCGCAGCGGGGGAGCGAGCTTCGCCCTGCCGCAGAACTCGCTCGTCGAGCTCGTCTATGCGCCGCTGCGCGAGGCAGAGACCGTGATCGAAAGGATTGGAACGGCAGAGGTCTACCGTTTACGCGAACGGCTGCTGCCCCTGGTGTGGCTCGACCGGCTGCTGGAGCTGGAACACCAGCCCAGCCAGGACGAGCTTGGCTTCTACATCGCGGTGGTGGAGTCGGAGGGACGCCGCTTCGGCCTGGTCGTCGACGACCTCATGGCGCCTGAGGAGATCGTAGTCAAGCCGCTCTCGTCGGCGCTGCGCGAGATTGGCATGTTCTCCGGGGCCACCGTGCTCGGCAATGGATTGCTGGCGCTCATCCTGGATGTCGCGGCCACCGGCGCGCGCGCCGGAGTGCGGCCTATGACGGACGGGTCGAAGTCATCGGAAGCGGAGGCAGAGACCGGACGGGTGCGCGTGCAAGAGGCCCAGATGGAAATGCAGCGATCGATGGTGATCTTTGAGGTGCATCCCGGTGTGCGGATGGCGATGCCGCTCAGTCTGGTGGAGCGAATCGAATCGGTCCCGGTGAGCGAGGTCGAGTTTGCCGGCGGCAGAGCGGTGCTCCAATACCGCGGTGAGGTGCTTCCATTGGAGGACGAGGGCGAGGTGCTCGGGTCCATCGGAGCAACCTCGGACGGCATACGCGCTCCGGCGCAGGGGCGGTGGATCGCGGACAAGAGTTCAAGCGCGAGCGAAGATGCCCAGGCCGCGGCAACCGTACTGATCTGCCTGCGTCCCGGCTCACATGGAATGATTCGAACCGCAATGGTGGTACGCCGGGTGCTGGACATCACCGCCGGTACTCTGCTCGCTGAAGACGCCGCGGGCTTCAGCGGACAGCTGGCGATGGTGGGAGATCGCGTGACCACGGTACATCCCGCCTTCACCGCGGGCCTCTCCGATCAGGCCGCAACACTACAGGAGGTCGCGTGAACAGCGCTCTGGAGCGTGCTGCTGAGTTCGGCGCAGAGCTGGGCGACAAAGTCTCACTCTGTTCGCTGCACTCCGGCCCTGGGCTGTTTGGCATCGATACGCGTCAGATTCGCGAGGTGCTTGGCGCATTGAAGCCGCAGCGAGTGCCGCTGGCCCCCGAATACATCGCCGGAGTGGTGCCGTATCGCGGAGAGGTGCTGACGACGGTTTGCTTCCGAGTGCTGCTGGGCTTGCCCAGATTGACCAGACCGCGCACCGTGTTGGTGCTCGATGACGAGGAGAACGAGGAGCACTTCGGGCTGGTAGTGGACAGTGTGGGCGGAGTGGTCACAATGGCGCACGATGCACTGGAAAGCAACCCGAGCGCGTTGGACGTGCGCAGCATGGCGTTATTCGACGGAACCTACAGAATGCCGTCCGGCTTGATGGTTCGCCTGGACCCGCAGCGGCTGCGGCCCTCGCGACTGGCAGAGAGCGGCTTTTTTGCTGCCTCAAAACAGGAAGTCAAAGGGGAGAGACTATGAGAGTACTGATCGTAGACGATTCAAGGTTCATCCGGCAGCATCTGCGTCAGGTCCTGCAGGGTATGGGGATGAGCTGCGAAGAGGCCCAGGACGGGTACGAGGCAATTGAACTGCTTCGCAGCGCCCCTGGCTTCGACTTCATGCTGGTCGACGTCAACATGCCCGTCATGAATGGGCTGGAATGCGTCAGGCAGCTCCGCGAGGCCGGACTCCACCCCCGCATGAAAGTGATGATGGTGACCACCGAAGCCGACAACTCCTTCATCTGCCAGGCGCTCGAATACGGCGCGGACGAGTTCCTCATGAAGCCGTTCACCCCGGAGAGCCTGCGCGAGAAGCTGATGATGCTTGGCCTGGCAGCATAGTTCGCGCGCCAGAAGATTAGGAAGGATGGGCTGGCGATATGCCTGGAACTGACCACAAACCGATTCGCGTACTAGTGGCCGACGATTCCGCTGTAATGCGCGGGATACTGCGTACGCTCTTCGCCGCCCACGAGCAGAAGCAGCCCGCCGGCGCACCGGCACTGGAGCTGTGCGGCCTCGTGAAGGATGGCGTCGAGTGCCTCGCGGCAGTTCTCAAACTGCGCCCCGATGTCGTCGTCCTTGACCTTGAGATGCCGCGAATGCACGGCCTCGATGTGTTGGAGCGCATGAGGATCGATGAGCCGGGACTGCCCGTCATCATGTGCAGCGCGTATACGGACCGCGGAGCCCGCTCGACGTTGGAAGCCCTTGCCCTGGGCGCCGCGGACTATGTGACCAAACCAAGCGAGCAAAGCAGCTTCGCCACAGCGCTTGAGGCGCTTGCAGGCCAACTGGTCCCGAAGATCGTTGCTTTGGCCCGGGCCAGACGCAACACCCTCGCCGGAACGCCAGGACGGGCCATCCGATTCGAGTCCGATCCAGCCGGCAGCCCGCCAGCCCGGGAAGGCATTGAGGTTTCCTCCCCCCCCGTCTGTTCCTGGGCCCCGGTAGAGATCGTTGTGATCGGCGTGTCTACAGGCGGCCCGGCGGCACTGGAGGCAATGCTGCCAAAGCTGGGGGCAGACTTTCCCGTGCCGATCATGATCGTTCAGCACATGCCGAAGCTGTTTACCGGAGCTCTGGCCGCGCGTCTGGATCGCTGCTGCGCACTGAGCGTGCGCGAGGCGCATCAGTCCGCCGAGCTGCTTCCGGGAACCATCTGGCTCGCGCCCGGCGACGCGCATATGGAGATCGCGGAACCGGTAGGTTGGGTAAGCTCCGCCGCGCAAGGAAGCGGCGCCCGCAGGCCAAGGATCCGGCTTCATCAGAAGCCCTCATTGAACCACTGCAAGCCATCCGCCGACTACCTCTTCTGCTCCGCGGCCAGAGTCTACGGCGCGGGCGCACTCGCCCTGGTCATGACCGGGATGGGGTCGGATGGACTGGCCGGAGCGCGCAGCGTGCATAAGGCCTGCGGCACGGTGCTCACACAGGACGCTGCTTCCTCGGCGGTTTGGGGGATGCCAGGGCGCGTCTTCGAGGCAGGTATCTCGCCTGAGCCGCTGCCCTTGACCGCGCTCGCCGCTGAGCTAACCCGGCGCGCCAGTACGCGGCGCAGTGGACCAATCTCCGAAACTCCCGCGGCAAGGACACTACGGGACGCCCGGTTGGATAGAGATCCAGCCTTCTCGTTCCCGCTTGAGGTACCTCATGAGCAGCTCTGATTCCGACTACGTCTATCTCCGCCAACTGGTGCTCTCCCAATCGGCCAACCTGATAGACCCATCGCGCAACGCCCTCTTCGAGACCCGCCTGCAACCCATCGCCAAGCGCGCGGGAGCATCCACCCTCAAAGACTTCGTCACCATTCTGCGCGTCGATCGCACCCCCAGCTGCATCGCGCAGTGGCAGAGGCAATGACCATCAACGAGACCAGCTTCTTCCGCGACGGCAAACCCTTCGACCTCCTGCGCGAGAATATCCTCCCCGAGTTGATCGAGAAAAACTCCGCCACGCGACGCCTGCGCATTTGGAGCGCGGCAAACTCCACCGGCCAGGAGGCGTACAGCATCGCGATGCTGATCGCCGAGCACTTCCCGGAGTTGACAAACTGGGACGTGAAGATCGTCGGCACCGACATATCCGCCCAGGTGATTGAGTATGCCCGGCGCGGCCGCTATCGCCGCCTTGAAGTCAACCGCGGCCTCCCCGCGCGCATGCTCGTCAAGTTCCTGGTGCGCCACGACGACGAGTGGGAGGTGGTGCCCGCACTGCGCGCGATGTGCGACTTCCGGTACGGCAACCTCTGCGCGCCGCTGCTGGAGCTGCCCGTCTTCGACCTCGTGCTCCTGCGCAACGTGCTGCTCTACTTCCCTCAGCAGGACCGCAGTTGCGTCTTCAGCGATGTCTATCGTCAGATGGCGCCCGGCGGCTATCTCCTGCTCGGCTCAGCGGAGCAGGCCGAAGACTCAACCAACCTCTTCCAGGTCGAATTCGCGAAGGACTGCTACTTCTACCGGCCAACCCCCGGAGTGTAGGTGGTCGCACGCAAGGGCAACCCGCGAATGCCGTAAACTGGATGTCTATGCTGGACGACTTGGAGTACCGATACTCCCCGGTGCGCGATCGTGTTCGCGAGCTGCGGGAGTATCTTTGACGCCCCCCGCCTGAACCGCGAACTCGCCGCCATCGAAGAAAAAATCGCCGACCCAACCATCTGGGCCGACTCCGCGCGCGTACAGCCGCTGATGCGCGACCGCAAGCGCCTCGAAACCCTGCTCGCCGATGAGGCCGAACTCGCCCGCCGCTCCGACGACATCGAAGCCTACTTCGAACTCGCCCGCGAGGGCGAAGCCACCGAGCCCGACCTCGAACGCGAGATCCCCGCGCTCATCGACTTCTCCGAGAAGCTCGAATCCAAAACCATGCTCTCCGGCGAAACTGACCCGCTCAACGCCATCGTCACCGTCCATCCCGGCGCCGGCGGCACCGAGTCCCAGGACTGGGCCGAGATGCTCATGCGCATGTACCTCCGCTGGGCCGAGCGCCAGGGCTTCCGCACCGAGATCAACGAAATCCAGGATGGCGACGAGGCCGGCATCAAATCCGCCACCTTCACCATCACCGGCGACTTCGCCTATGGCCTCCTCAGCGGCGAGACCGGCGTGCATCGCCTCGTGCGCATCTCGCCCTTCGACTCCGCCAAGCGCCGCCACACCAGCTTCGCCTCCGTCTTCGTCAGCCCGGAGATCGACGACACCATCGTCATCGACATCAAGACCGAAGACCTCCGCATCGACACCTATCGCTCCGGCGGAAAAGGCGGTCAACACGTCAACACCACCGACTCCGCCGTGCGCATCACCCACATCCCCACTGGACTCGTCACCGGCTGCCAGAACGAACGCTCCCAGCACAAAAACAAGGAGCGCGCGATGAAGATGATGCGCTCGAAACTCTACGAGTACGAGCTCGATAAGAAGAAGGCCGCCACCCGCAAGATTGAAGACTCCAAACTCGAAATCGGCTTCGGCTCGCAGATCCGCAGCTACGTCCTCCAGCCCTACCGCATGGCCAAAGACCTGCGCACCCGCGTCGAGGTCGGAGACGTCGATAAGGTCCTCGATGGCGACCTCGAACCCTTCATCCG
>Ga0182018_10004048_pt1 | contig 12636 bp, 13 predicted proteins | sample 812P2MmetaG_FD_120490 | JGI IMG/M metagenome (GOLD analysis project Ga0182018, IMG submission 120490) | Permafrost microbial communities from Stordalen Mire, Sweden - 812P2M metaG | ecosystem: Environmental > Terrestrial > Soil > Wetlands > Permafrost | place: Sweden: Stordalen | collected...
CTGCTCGGCCTGCAGGAAGACGTCGCCGTAACTCACGCGCTGCGCGCCGTCGCGGCCGTTGAAATTGAGCTCGAACACGTTCTCGACGCCCTGCACATACATGGCCAGCCGCTCGAGGCCGTAAGTGAGCTCGCCCGAGACCGGCGCACATTCAAAGCCGGCGACCTGCTGAAAATAGGTGAACTGCGAAACCTCCATGCCGTCGCACCAGCATTCCCAGCCGAGCCCCCAGGCGCCGAGGGTCGGGCTCTCCCAATCGTCCTCGACGAAGCGAATGTCGTGAATTTTCGGATCGATGCCGATGGCATAAAGCGACTTCAGGTAAAGCTCCTGCAAATCGTCCGGCGACGGTTTGAGGATCACCTGCAGCTGGTAGTAGTGCTGCAAGCGGTTGGGATTCTCGCCATAGCGGCCGTCCTTGGGCCGCCGCGACGGCTGCACATAGGCCGCGCGCCACGGCTTTGGCCCGAGCGCGCGCAAGGTCGTCGCCGGATGGAAAGTGCCGGCGCCGACTTCCATGTCGTAGGGCTGCAAAATGATGCAGCCCCAATCCGCCCAATAACGTTCCAGGGCGAGGATGAGCCCCTGGAATGAGCGCTCGGGGCGCATGTGCGCGTCTTCAGTCGGCACTTGTTTGCCTTGCTTCACTTGGTTCATTGCGCCGTTGTTGGTAGAAGGCAGCGGCTAGGTCAAGTCACCGGCAATCAGGTATCAGGGATCGGCAATCAAGACTTGATACGCGATTCCTGATACCTGATCCCTGATTTTCGACGCCCGAAGCGGGAGGAAGTTGTGCGCAAAATTCGTATTGTGCCGATGGCGGTCGCCGCCTTGGTTCTATTGGCGACGGCGCAATTTGCGCGGGCGCAGGACTTTCCCACCCGACCGGTGCGCATCGTGGTCGCGTTTCCGCCGGGCGGTCCGACCGACTTCGTCGGCCGCCTGGTCGCCGACAAGATGACCACGCTGCTTGGCCAGCGCGTCTATATCGACAACAAACCGGGCGCCAACGGCACGCTGGGCGGCGGCGACGTCGCCAAATCCGATCCCGACGGCTATTCGCTGTTTCTCACCACCGCGGGCGCGGTAACGGTATCGCCGCACATCATGCCGAACATGCCGTACGATGCATTGCGCGATTTCGCGCCGGTCGCCCTTGTCACCAAGGTCACCGAAGTGCTGGTCGTCACACCGAAACTCGGCATCAAGACGGTCAAGGAACTCGTCGCGCTCGCCAAGGAAAAGCCCGCCACCATTGCGTTCGCGTCGACCGGCGTCGGCTCGCCGCCGCATCTCGCCCAGGAAATGCTCGACGCATCGGCTGGCGTGCAATTCCTGCACGTGCCCTACCGCGGCGCGGCGCCGGCGCTGACCGATTTGCTCGGCGGGCAGGTGCAGGTGGTTGCGCTCGACGTGCCGGTGGTGATCGCGCAAATCCAGGCCGGCAACCTGGTCCCGATCGGCGCGGCGTCGAACAAGCGCGACGCCGTCCTGCCGGATGTGCCGACGCTTGCCGAGCAGGGCTATCCGAACACCGACGCATCGAACTGGTACGCGCTTCTGGCGCCGGCCAAGACGCCACCCGATGTCATCGCCAAGCTCAACAAAGCCGTCAACGACGCGCTCAATGATCCCGACGTGCACGACAAGCTCGTCAAAACGGGCGCAACGCCGGTCGGCGGCACGCCCGCGGCGCTGGGCACATTCATGAAGGCCGAATACGACAAATGGGGCCGCGTGGTCGCCGAGCGCGGCATCAAGGACACGCAGTAGTGATTTCGTCATTCCGGATTGCCGCAAAGCGGCAAGTCCGGAATCCATAACCACAGGTCAGCGAATATGGATTCCGGGCTCCTCGCTTCGCTCGGCCCCGGAATGACGAGAGCCTACCCCGGCCGGTATTCGCCGGTCTTGGGATCGGGCTTCAACTGCGGCATGGCATCGCGATCGAGCGGGCCGGCGGATTTCCTTGCCCGCACGTCATCGAGTTCGGAATTGACGCGGTGCACTTCCTTGATGCACCAGCGCACCAGGACGCCCGCACCGACAACTCCAAGCGCGAAAATGACGAGCGGCGGCATATTCAATCTCCTAATTATCTTTTGAGCATGATCTTGTCCGAAAACCGGCATCCACTTTTCGGGATCATGCTCTACAGGCCATAACGCGCCCACATGGCGCGTGCTTCAAGCGCCGAAATCGTGTCCTCGGCAAGACCGAGCTGCCCAAAAAAACTCCCCTGAGGCAGTTCGCTGCGGCCGAAAAGCCGGCGTCCCAATAGGCCGCGGTCGGGGGCGACAACAGGTGTAACGACCTTATCGCCGAATCGTTCGCGCAGCACACTGCGCATATCGCCGATGGCGTCGATGAGGCCGAGTTCCAGCGCCCGCCGGCCGGTCCAGTACTCGCCGGTGAACAAATCGCTTTCCGGGCCATTGAGCTTGTCGCCGCGCCGCGACTTAACGAGCGCAATGAAATCCTCATGGATTTCACGTTGCAGTTTTTTCAACCGATCGACATCGCCCTGATTTTCCGGGAGGAACGGATCGAGCATGGCCTTGTGCTCGCCCGACGTATAGAGCCGGCGCTCGACGCCGATTTTCGCAATCAGCTTGTCGAAGCCGAATGAACCGCCGACGACCCCGATCGAACCGACAATCGAACTTGGATCGGCGACGATCTCGTCCGCCGCGCAAGCGATCATGTAGCCGCCGGACGCGCCGGCGTCCTCGATAAAAGCGATGACCTGAAGCTTCTTCTCCCGCGCCAGTTCGCGGATGCGGTGGAAGATAAGGTGCGATTGCACCGCCGATCCGCCCGGTGAGTTGATGGCGAGCGCGATAGCGGCGGCGTGACGCATACCAAAGGCGCGATCGAGCGAGCGCGACAACCCGGCAAGGCTCAACCCCGGCCGCAGCGGCGTCGAAAATCCGATAATGCCGGTGAGCCGCACCACCGGCACCACCGGCCTGTCATGACGAAAACGGTCAGGGACGAGCGCTCCCAGCGCCGTGACGGTCCGGCTGCACAGGTCTCGCACACGTTCCCCGGTCCACGCCTCGGTCATGGAAATTCAATAAAAGGGGCCGCGTTAACCATCAAGTAACCCTTTGTTAATGAATGGAACACTTTTTGCTTGGAGTCTCAGTGCCATAAACAACGGCGGAGGCGAAAGCGTGATGAAGATCTACTTCCTCTTGATGATTATCAGCGTATTTGTTGGCCTTTCTTTTATTCCCATTCGCGCCGAAGCGAAGAAGAGCACCGCGGCGTCGCCCGATTCCTTGCCAGCCTGATGCCTAACGGCTGGGCAGAATTGGCCCTGTAAGTCCCCGTAATAATTCCGGTATCAGTTGCAACTTCCACTTCCAGTCTCGCAGCTTCCAGTCAAAGTGAGAGCGGCGCCGTCGCGCAGCACGGTTTCCGCCTGCGCGGTCGGTTTGCCCGCGGCATCGGCCAAGATGAAGCCCGGGAGCAGCGTAAGCGGCCCGCCGCGCTCCTTGGCGGCGCGGACGAGCACCCGGATGGCCGCCGCACCCGGCTTGGGATGGACCGGCAAAATCGAGACCGCGCCGTAATCGGCGGCGAGTGCCGCCAGCACTTCGCCAAGGCCATCGGCGCGCCAGATCAGCGTGACCGTGCCCGAAGGCCGCAGCAGCCGCACCGCCGTGCGCAGCCATTGCTCGAGCGTCTCCAGCGATGCGGTGCGCGCCATGCGGCGAGCGCGATCGGGCGACGGATTATGCGGAGCGTTGAACGGCGGATTCATCAACACCCGATCCGCCGATCCCGGCGCAAGACCCGGCACAAGTCCGCTCGCGGCGAATGCGGCAGCCGGAGCAGCGACATCGAGGCAAACCGCGTGCACGCGATCGGCAAGACCGTTGCGCGCGGCGTTATCGCCCGCGAGTGCGGCGAGCGCCGGATCAAGCTCGATCAGCGTCACGGCAACGCCCACGACGCGGCGCGCCAGTGCCAATCCCGCCGCGCCGACGCCTGAGCCGAGATCGACCGCTTGTTCGCCCGGCTGCGCGGGTGTCGCCGCAGCCAGCAGGATCGAGTCATGGCCAAATCTGTGCCCGCGCCGGGGCTGACGCAGCAAAAGCTTGCCGCCGAGCACGGCATCTTCGCTCGTTTCGCCGCCGTCACCGGACATCTGGCCTAAGCTCGTTGCCAAAACCCGCATCTTCGAGAAGCTGCCGCGCGATCTGGACTTCGTCGTCGTCGACCAGGATGCGGCGCGGGAAAATGCCGATCGAGCCTTCCAACACGCTCATATTCTGATCGACCACCATATGGGTGATGCTGGCGCTGTTAAGCAGCGCTTCGATCGCCGAAATCAGCACGGCATCGTTGGTGCGCACGAGCTCGCGCAATTTTTAACTCCCGATTTTCAGCTCCGCCGACGTTCCTCGCCCGGCGCGCGCAGAGCGAGATAGGCGATGAGTTTCGCCTCGCGTCGCCCGCGCGTGACGGTATCGAGGATCAGACCGCAGGCTATCGAAAGAAAGCCGAGCAGCATCAGCCCGGTCGAGAGCACGGCGGTCGGCAGCCGCGGCACGATGCCTTCCTGCACGTAAGTGATGACGACCGGAATGGCGAGCCCGACCGACATGATGATCAGCGCAATGCCGAAGGCGCCGAACAGCGACAGCGGCCGTTCCGCCCGGTAAAGCTTCAACACCGTCCACAGAATGCGAAAGCCGTCCTGCCAGGTCGAAAGTTTCGAGGCCGAGCCCAGCGGCCGCGAATAGTATGGCGTCGCCACCTCGCCGACCGGCAATTCGAGTTCGAGCGCATGCACCGTCAATTCGGTCTCGATCTCGAACCCGCCCGACAGAATCGGAAATGACTTCACAAAGCGCCGCGAGAACACGCGGTAGCCGGAAAGGATATCGGTGAAGGCGCGGCCGAATATATGGGCGACGAAGCCGGTCAGGAGCCAATTGCCGGCGCGGTGGCCGGGACGATAGGCGGCTGCGTCGCGATCAAGCCGCGCGGCGACCACCATGTCGAGCCGGTCCTCGATCAACTTGCCGATCATTGCCGGCGCGCTTGGCGCGTCATAGGTCGCGTCGCCGTCGACCAGGACATAGATGTCGGCTTCGATGTCGTTGAACATCCGCCGCACCACATGGCCCTTGCCCTGATGGCTCTCGCCGCGAACCACGGCGCCGGCGCCTTTCGCCACTTTGACCGTGTCGTCCGTGGAATTGTTGTCATAGACGTAGACGGTGGCGCCGGGCAGCGCCGCGCGGAAGTCGGCGACCACTTTGGCGATGGCGCGGCCCTCATTGTAGCAAGGCACCAGCACCGCCACGTCATACCGGCTGACGGTCATGTTTTCAGCGGCGAGCTCGTTGCTGGACATTTCCCCACTCCGCCGCCAGGTCGCGGTATTATACTTGCCGCGTCACCATAGCGTTTCTATGCTCGCGCGTCCCTGTGGAGAAAGTTCAAGTGGCCGTTGTTGTCCCGTTTGAAAGCCCCGGCGGACCCTCGATCGACCCGTTGGTCGATCTGGTCGCAGCCGACATGGATCGCGTCAATGCCACCATCATCGCGCGCACCGGATCCGAGGTGGCGATGATCCCGGAGGTGGCGAACCACCTCATCAATTCCGGCGGTAAGCGGCTCCGCCCGATGCTCACGCTGGCTTTGGCGCGCCTCGCCGGTTATGCCGGCGACGGTCATATCAAGCTCGCCGCGGCGGTGGAATTCATGCACACCGCGACGCTCCTGCACGACGACGTGGTCGACGAAAGCGAGCTGCGGCGGGGCCGCATGGCGGCGCGGATGCTGTGGGGCAACGAGGCGAGCGTGCTGGTGGGGGATTTCCTGCTCGGCCAGGCGTTCAAGATGATGGTGGAGGTCGGCAGCCTCAAGGCGCTGGAGATTCTTTCCGCCGCCGCCGCCGTGATTGCCGAAGGCGAGGTCATGCAGCTCGCCGCCGCCAAGAACACGGCCACCACCGAGGACGAATATATCGCGGTCATTCGCGCCAAGACCGCCGAACTGTTTGCGGCGGCTTGCGAGGTCGGCCCCGCGCTTTCGGCGCGGCAAAAAGCCGAGCAGGCCGCAAGCCGCTCGTTTGGCATGAATCTCGGCATCACCTTTCAGCTCGTCGACGACGCCCTCGATTATGGCGGCGCCGCCTCGCGGCTCGGCAAGAACATCGGCGACGATTTTCGCGAGGGCAAGATCACGCTGCCGGTCGTGCTGGCGTTCCGCCGCGGCAGCGATGATGAGCGCGAGTTCTGGCGGCGCACGCTGGAGCGGGGTGAAACCAAAGATGCCGATCTCGATCACGCTATCGGCTTGATGGTCAAGCATCGGGCGCTTGAGGACACGATCGGCCGCGCCCACCATTACGGCGCGATCGCCCGCGATGCGCTGGCGCTGTTCCCCGATTCGAAGATGAAGTCAGCGCTCGCCGAAACCGTCGATTTTTGTATCGCGCGGACGCACTGACTCCCTCCCCGCCTCACGCTGCCCGCGGCGCGACTTCGCGCTCGATGCGGCGGCGAAGTTTCCTATCCGCCACGTCCAAGTCATGGCGGGCCTGCAGGTTGATCCAAAACTCCGGCGAGGTCCCGAAATAGCGAGCCAGACGAAATGCCGTGTCCGCCGTAATACCGCGACGGCCAAGCACAATATCGTTGACCCGAGAACGCGGCACCTTGATGACTTGCGCGAGTGCGTAAACGCTGATTTTCATGGGCACCAGAAAATCGTCGCGCAAAATTTCTCCCGGATGGATAAGTGGAAGCCTCTTGCCGGTGGTTACGTCGGCAAAGTCGATCCGGCCCGCATCCAAATCTTCGCGTTTGATGCTCATGGCGTCATCCCTTGTGGTAGTCCACGACCTCGACGTTCCATGCCGTGCCTTCGCGCCATTCGAAGCATACCCGCCATTGATCGTTGATACGGATGCTGTGTTGTCCGCGGCGGTCGCCGTGCAAGGCTTCAAGGCGATTGCCCGGTGGAATCCGCAGATCGTCGAGCTGTTTGGCTGCGTCGAGAGCGAGAAGCTTGGCTCTCCCCCGGCGCTGAATCTGATTGGCCATGCCCTTAACCAAGTAACCGGCAAATAAAGCTGCTGTCCGCTTATCGCCAAAGCTCTTGATCACGGCGGCAAAGCGTACCGAAGAACGGTACGCATGTCAAGGCCGGTTCTCATCTGCTTCCCAACGCGGTCGCGCGTACCCACCAGTTCGGAGATTCGCCGTGCAGCGCCTCCGCGGCACATTGTGCCGCGGAGGCTGAGGCGAAGAGCCCAAAACAGGTTGAGCCCGAACCAGACATCCGGGCCAGATCGCAACCGGGAAGCGAGCGCAGCGCCGCGAGCACATCGGCGATTGGCGGCGCCAGCTTGATCGCGGCATTTTCCAGATCGTTCGCCTGCCCGGCGAGGCTTTGCAAGAATTCTTCATAGTTTTTGGCGGGTGCCGTAAGATCGAATGGCGGAACGGCTCTGGCGGCGGGTGTCCAGCCGGCAAACACATCCTTGGTCGCCAGCGACACGCCCGGATTGACGAGCACGGCGTGTAGCGGCGGCAGAACAAGCGGCGCGGACAGTTTTTCGCCGATGCCGTGCATCAGCCGCGGATGCGGATCGAGACAGACCGGCACATCGGCGCCGGTCGCGCGCGCCGCCTCGTAAAGCCGCGGATCGTCCGGCGCCACACCGTTCGCACGCGCAAGGAGCCGCAATGCCGCCGCCGCATCGGCCGAGCCGCCGCCTATTCCGGCGGCAACCGGCAAATTCTTTTCGAGATCGAACGTACCTAAAACAATGCTGGAAATCCGCGCCGCGAGCGCGCGCGCCGCCTCAAGCACGAGATTGTCGGCGCCGCCGCCAGCCGCCGCGGCGCTCGGCCCGCGCACCGTCAGGGTAAGCTTGCCGCCCGGCGCAAAACTCAACCGATCGCCGATCGCGGCGAAAGCGACCAGGCTTAGAATCTCGTGGTAGCCGTCGGCGCGGCGGCCGAGCACCCGCAGCGTCAGATTGACCTTGGCCGGCGCGTTTTCAACAAGCGGAACGGGCAAGGGCCGCCGCTCAGCCACCGTTGCCGGTTTTCTTTGCCTTATCGGCATCGGCTGCGGAATTCCCCTTGTCCGCATCGGCCGGCGTAACAGGCTTGCCGGCATCGGCCGCCGAAGACGTATCGGACGGCAGCCCGTTTTTGAGCTTGGCCTCGATCTTCGGCAGATCTTCGGGTTCGGGATTAAGGTCCTTGGCGTGCGACCACTGGAAGTGCGCTTCCAGCGTCCGCCCGACGCGCCAATAGGCGTCGCCCAGGTGGTCATTGATGGTCGGATCTTCGGGCTTGAGCTCGACGGCGCGCTCGAGATTCTTGACCGCGTCGTCGTAATTGCCGGTCTTCAAATAGGCCCAGCCCAGCGAGTCGACGATGTAGCCATCATCCGGCCGCTGCTCGACGGCCTTGCGGATCATGTCCATGCCTTCGTCGAGATGGACGCCCTGGTCGACCCATGAATAGCCGAGATAATTGAGCACCAGCGGCTGGTCGGGATAAAGCACCAGCGCCTTCTTCATATCGGCTTCGGCCAGCGGCCATTGGTGCGAGCGCTCGTAGCAGATGCCGCGGAAATAGAACAAAACCCAGTTCGACTTGTCCGGGTTCGGCACCGTGTCGATGGCCTTGCCGTAGGTGTCCGCGCAGTCGGCAAAATCCTTGCGCCCGCGCTGAATATTGCCAAGCTCAATGATCGCCTCGGTGTCTTTCGGATGGTCGGCGATGACGTGCTGGAGCTTGGCTTTGGCTTCGTCGGTGCGATCGAGCGCATCGAGATCGACGGCGAGCTGAATTTCCGCGTTGCGCGACAGCGGCGAGCTCGCCGGGACCCGTTCGTAAGACTTGATGGCGAGATCGGGCTTCTTCAAATCCTCGTAGAGATCGCCGAGCGACAGCAACGCCATCGCGTGCGACGGTTCGAGATAGAGCGCGAGCTGCAGATAGATAAGGGCGAGATCCTCGCCGCCGCGGCGTCCGATCGAGGCGCCGAGGCCGTACAGGGCTTCGGCGGCGCCGGCTTGGGGCGATTCGACCAGCGGCGGCAGCTTGTCGCCATCGGAAATGGCCTTGATCTCTTCATTGATCAGCGGATGGTCGGGAAGCTGCTTGGCAAAATCCTGATAGACTTTCAGCGCATCGTCCTTGCTGCCGTTGCGCGACAACCAGCGGCCATAGGCCTCGACCGTCCGCAAAGCCGTCGGATCGGCCTTGTAGGCACTGGCGAAGCGAGCACCGGCGTCTTTCTTGTTGTTGGCGAGATCGAGGATCAGCCCGGCATGCAGGTCCTTGAAGATGCCGTACCAATCCGGGCCGGAAAGCTTATCCAGCGTGTCGACCGCCGTGTGCGTATCGCCGGCGCCGGCGAGCGCCCATGCCTGCAACAGCGTCGCCGTCAGATCGGTCACCGGGCCGCGTACCGATTGGGCAAAATCCTGCCGGGCAACGCCATAATGCTTCTGCTTGAGCTCGCGGATGCCGATCACCAGGCGCGCGATGCGATCGGTGTGATCGACGTCGAGCAGCCGCTCGCCAAGTTTGCTCGCCTCTTCGATATTGCCGTCGGTGAGCACGGAGAGGAAGGTGCGGCTGAGCAGATCGGGATTGTGCGGATCGAGCTTCAGCACATCCATGTAATAGGCGGCCGCCGCCGCGGCGTCGCGCTCCGACCCGGCATGCCGGGCGGCGAGATAGCTGCCGGCGGCGTTTTCGGGCGAAAGTTCCTCTTGCGCCGGCGCCTGAACGGTAGCTGCCCGGACGGCAAGGGCTGACGGAAGGCTGAAAGCGAGGGCAATGCCGACGATGGCGGCATGCCGTGGCAGCGGCGAATGAATCACGATAGCTCCATTGGCGAACTGGATCGGCGAAGGGGAATCGAGCGCCGTATATCCTTAAATCGGCGCGAGAATGACCTTTTTGCCCCACCCCCGCAAGGACACAAACGCGGCGGCGCCGCTCGGCTTTTCTCGCGCCGCAAAGGTCTTTAGGCCCGAAGGGAGGCAAAATCGCGGCAGCGATTGCCCTTCACATATTCGGATAATTCGGTCCGCCGCCGCCTTCGGGCGGCACCCAGATTATGTTCTGGTTCGGATCCTTGATGTCGCAAGTCTTGCAGTGCACGCAGTTCTGTCCGTTGATCACGTAGCGCGGCTTTCCCGCATCCTCGACCCATTCATAGACGCCGGCGGGGCAATAGCGCGCCGACGCGCCGGCATAGACGTCGTGCTCGGAGAATTTTTGCAAAGCTGCGTCGCGCACCAGAAGATGCACCGGCTGGTCCTCCTCGTGATTGGTGTTGGACAGATAGACCGAGGACAACCGGTCGAAGGTCAGCTTGCCGTCGGGCTTGGCATAGGCGATGGGCCGGCATTTCGCCGCCGGCTCCAGCGTTTCGTAATCGGGTTTGCCGTGCCGGAGCGTGCCAAAGAGCGAGAAGCCGAATGTATTGGTCCACATATCGAGGCCGCCGAGCGCGATGCCGGCGGCGGTGCCGAGTTTTGACCATAACGGCTTGGCATTGCGCACCCGCCACAGATCGCGCCCGACCGGCGAGCCGCGCCATGCGTCCTCGTAACCGGTAAGCTCGTCATTGGCGCGGCCGGCACTGAGCGCCGCGGCGACGTGCTCCGCCGCGAGCATGCCGGTCAGCATGGCGTTGTGACTGCCCTTGATGCGCGGCACGTTGACGAAACCCGCCGCGCAGCCGATCAGCGCGCCGCCGGGAAAAACAAGTTTTGGCACCGATTGCCAGCCGCCTTCGGTGATGGCGCGCGCGCCGTAGCAAATGCGTTTGCCGCCGGCGAAGGTGTCGCGAATGAGCGGATGCGTCTTGAACCGCTGGAATTCCTCGAATGGCGACAGATAAGGGTTGCGGTAGTTGAGATGGACGACGAAGCCGACCGAAACCAGATTGTCGTCGTAATGATAAAGGAACGAGCCGCCGCCGGTACCGTTGCCGAGCGGCCAGCCGAGCGTGTGCTGGACGAGGCCGCTCTTGTGTTTGTCGGGAGCGACTTGCCATAGTTCCTTCAGCCCGATGCCGAATTTTTGCGGCCCGCGATCCTGCCGCAGACCAAAACGTTCGATCAGAATTTTGGACAGGCTGCCGCGCGCGCCTTCGGCGAACAGCGTGTACTTGCCGCGCAGCTCCATGCCGCGGGCGAAACCGGGTTTGTGATGGCCGTCTTTGCCGACACCCATATCGCCGGTGACGATGCCGGCGACCGCGCCGTTTTCGAACAACGCCTCGACGGCAGCGAAGCCGGGATAGATTTCGACGCCGAGCGCTTCCGCCTTGCGGGCGAGATAGCGGCACACGTCGCCGAGCGAAACGATGAAATTGCCGTGATTGCTCATCAGCGGCGGCATCAGCATCGTCGGCAGCCGCAGCGCGCCCGACGCGCCGAGCATGTAGAGGCGGTCCGCCTTGACCGCGGTCTTGATCGGCGTGTCCTCGTTGCGCCATTCCGGGATCAGGCTGTCGAGCCCGATCGGATCGATCACCGCGCCGGAAAGAATATGAGCGCCGACCTCCGAACCCTTCTCGACCACGACGACGGATTTGTCCGGCGCGAGCTGCTTGAGCCGGATCGCGGCGGCAAGGCCGGCCGGCCCGGCGCCGACAATGACGGTATCGAATTCCATCGCCTCCCGGGCCGGAAGCTCCGCTGTGGTCATGGCCTGCTCCCTGTCCCGGTCGATAACCGATGATTTTTCACGAAATTAGTGCCAAGACAATTGGCAAAGACGATCGACATAGCCAATCGGCAAAGAGAATTTCCGGATGCCAATGAGTCCCGGAACCAAAGAAGCACGCGAATTGATCGCCTTCTACCTGGACGCCGGCGCCGATGCGCTGATCGGCGAGGAACCCGTCGATCGCATGGCGGATGCTCCGCCTCCCCCTGCAGGGGGGAGGTCGGACAGCGAAGCTGTCCGGGTGGGGGCCGGCGGTCAGGCCAGGCGCACGCGAGACGACCCCACTCCGGATCGTCTTCGACGATCCGACCCTCCCCCTGCAGGGGAGGGTGGATTACGCGCGCCAGCCTCTCCCGAGACCGCGGCGATGGCGGCGCGCGAGGCGGCGCGCAGCGCGGCAACTCTCGACGATTTGCGCGCGCTCCTGGAAAAATTCGAGGGCTGCGCGCTGCGCGCGACCGCGACGCAACTCGTATTCGCCGACGGCAATCCACAAAGCCGCGTCATGTTCGTCGGCGAAGCGCCCGGCCACGACGAAGACGTCATCGGCCGTCCGTTCGTCGGCCGCTCCGGCAAATTGCTCGATCTGATGATGGCGGCCATCGGGCTCGACCGCGGCCAAGTCTATATCGCCAATGTCGTACCGTGGCGGCCGCCGGGAAACCGCACGCCGACACCGCAGGAAACCGCGATCTGCCTGCCGTTCATCCGCCGTCAAATCGAGCTCGCCAACCCGGATATTCTGGTCTGCCTCGGCGGCCCGGCGATGCAGACGCTGCTTGGCATCAAGGATGGCATTACGCGCGCGAGAGGGCGCTGGTATCCGTTCGACACCGGTAGCCGCGAGATCCGCGCCCTGGCGACGTTCCATCCCGCTTTTCTGCTGCGCAGTCCGCTGCAA
>Ga0182018_10004049_pt1 | contig 12632 bp, 11 predicted proteins | sample 812P2MmetaG_FD_120490 | JGI IMG/M metagenome (GOLD analysis project Ga0182018, IMG submission 120490) | Permafrost microbial communities from Stordalen Mire, Sweden - 812P2M metaG | ecosystem: Environmental > Terrestrial > Soil > Wetlands > Permafrost | place: Sweden: Stordalen | collected...
CAAGGTGGAAGCCGCACTCGAAGGGCCACTTAAATCTGCAAACTGAACGACTCGCCCAAATACACGCGTTTCACTTCCGGATCGCGCGCCAGCGCCTCCGGACTGCCCGCGCGGAAAATCCGCCCGTTATCGATGATATACGCGCGGTCCGTCACCGCCAGCGTCTCGCGCACGTTGTGGTCGGTCACCAGAATGCCGATGCCGGTCCGCTTCAGATCGAAAATAATGCGCTGCAGCTCCAGCACCTGAATGGGATCGATGCCGGAGAATGGCTCATCCAGCAGCAGGAAGCTGGGGCTGATCACCAGCGAGCGGGCGATCTCCACGCGCCGCCGCTCGCCACCGGAGAGCATGTAGCCCTGGCTGCGCCGCACCTTTTCCAGGCCAAGCTGCTCGATCAGCCGGTCCAGATTCTCGCGCCGCTCGCGATTGCGCAAAGGCAGCGTCTCCAGAATGGCCATCAGATTTTCCTCGACGGTCAGCTTGCGGAACACGCTGGCCTCCTGCGGCAGATAGCTGATGCCGCGGCGCGCGCGCTGATACATCGGCAGCGCCGTAATGTCCGCGCCGTCCACCAGAATGCAGCCGGAGTCGGGGCTGATCAGGCCGACGATCATATAGAATGAGGTGGTTTTCCCCGCGCCATTGGCGCCTAGCAAGCCGACCACTTCGCCCTGGTCGACGCTGACGGTCACGTCATCCACCACTTTGCGCCCGCGATACGATTTCGAAATTTCCCTGGTTTCCAGTTTGCTCATTGCGGGTGTTTCTTTTTGATACGGCTGATGGCGGGCTTGCCATCCGAGCCTTTCACGAGCAACCGGTCGTCGTCGGAATAATAAGTCAACTCCGTGCCTCGAGTGTTCCCGCGGACGTTGTCGTTCATGGTAGGGTCGCCGCCGCGCAGGACGATCTTATTTTCATCGGTGTAATACTCGGCGTGCTCGCTGGTGCCGGTCCTGGTGCGGATTGGCCCGGTCTGCACGATCTGCACGGCGCCGTCGGCGAAGGCTTTCTGCAGGCGATTGTCGGCGCCCTCTTCCGCCAGCCAGGACCGCAGATCGACCGCCTTCATCTGCAGGCCGGCGCGGTTCAGCAGGACTCCACCGAAGTAATGCGCCAGGCGGTCCTCATCGGTGTAGACCATGTGCGGCGCCTTTACCAGGGTGAAGATCGCGGGCACCGGATCGGCCGGCTTGGGCGGAACGGGCGCCGGCGCCGCGTCGCTGTCCGGCTTGCTCTCCTCGCGCGATTGCGTGACGACGTGGCCGTCGGCGATAATCGAGCGCTTCTCGCGATCGATCTCGACGTGGTCCGCCTGGATGCGATTGACGCCCTGCCACAGCACCGCATCGCCGTCGTATTTGACCAGTTTGTTGTGGTTGGCAGAGTTCATGGCGCGGGCCACGGCTTGCAACGGCTCGTCGCCCGAGAGCATGGCGGAGTCGCTCTTCTTCTTGGTCTGGTCCGGCAAGCGGCTGGTGTTGACGTGGCCCTCGGCGGTGAAGTTGCCGCTCTTTTCATCGAGCACGATGCGGTCGGCGATGGTGTTCCCGGTGCTGTCCCACATGCGCGCGTGCTTGTCCAACGTAATCCGGTTTTCCACCTGTTCCAGGATGCCGCGGTCCGCGCGCGCTTTGCGGTCGCCCGATTCGTAGGAGAAATCCTCCCACTGTTCCATGCGCGTCAATTGGTTGGTCTTCGGATCGAATGTCGCCGAGACATTCTTGCTCACCGTGGTGGTGACGGGATGCTTCTTGGCCAGTTCCTCGGGCGTCGGGTCGGTGACCGTGCGGCAATTGACGGCGATGAACGATTGGATGCGGTTCTGCGCTCCATACTCGATCCACATGCGCTCGCCGATGAACTTGCGGTGGTGCTGGGCTGCGAGGTTGGGCAGGAACTCCAGCTCGCTGGGCGCGTGCGTTTCCAGACCGGCGATTTCGCGCCCGCCGGGCCGCATTTTCATCTGGATAATCTCGCTGCGCAGGATGCGCGTCTCGGCGGGATCGTGGCCCGGCGTCGCCAGTGGTTTGGACTCCAGGACGCCATGGCCGCTGACCAGCGCCAGGCTGAGCGTGCCCTGGCCATTGTAGTCCTCGAATTGCAGGTCCACCCGGTCACCGGTGGCGGTTATCTGCGAACCCTCCGAATCGGAAACCAGGCGCGCGTGCCCCTCGCCGGTGATCTTTTCCACTTCGCCCGTATCGCCGTAATCGACAGTCAAACGATCGGCGCCATATTGCAGCTTGCGGTTCGGGTAAGCATCCGTGCCGTGCGCGTTCTTGGTCTCCACGTGGTGGATGGACCGATCCTGCAGCGCGATGACCGTATCGGCTCCCTCTACGATGGTATTGTCGCGGGTCAGCCGGGCCCACGGAGCCAGCCAGATGCCCGACAGGTTTTCACGGTAGATCACTTGGGCGGCTTCGATCTTCATAGGCTTGGCGTGCGGCCCCGGCGGATACCAATGCAATTCCGCCTGGCTATTCAAAAACAGCTCGCGGGTGCTGGGATCGTAGGATGCGCCAACGGCTTTGCCATCCCCGTTTTCGAACTTGAAAGTCGCGGGACGGTCGGTGACGGCCTTGCCGGTGTTGCTATCGAACGTGACCCCCGAAGAGTGGATCGAAACCAACGTATGCTTGGGCTGGCCTTCATTCGGCACGGCCAGCGTGATATCCACCGCGCCATCGGAGTAGAGCCGCTTCTGAGATTGATTGTAGTCGGCGTGCGCGCTGTGTACCAGATTGTAATTGTCCGCATGCATGGACGGCATGCGCAGTTCGACCTGCTCAAGATCCACGTGGTTGGAATCTTTAGCCTGGCGCGCGTTCTTGGCTGTAATGCGGCAGATGGTGCGGCTTTCCGGCGGCTCGGAGGTTTCGATCCAGCTCCAATCCAGGGCCGCGGAACTCAACTCTGGGGCCATGGCCTCGGGCTTGGCTGGAGCCTGGTCGTGCAGTTCCCTTTTCTGGAGCCGGTAGGTGGCTGCTACGCCTCCCAGCAACAAGATAATGGCCACCAGGATGAGCCAGCGCGTGCCTCGCATCGTTGCTTCTATTGTACCGCTGTGGCGCGTGCACTCTGCGTTAGGCTGTGAAAGTTGCGTTGAAGCCAAGGCAGTGCCCGCTGACGCAGCCAATCCCTGAAAAAACACCGACGGAACAGAGTATTGGCCATGCGTACCTCAAAGGCGTTGCAATCCGGCCCCGCAGGAGGCTGCGAAAACTAACCCTCTTGGCTGCCCTGGGCGGCGGTAGCGCTGGCAATCGGCGCGGCTGTGGCAGGCTTCTCCCGCACCTCCGGAGCCACCGGCTTTCGCATATCGTAAAACTGCACGCGGCAGTAGCGGCAATGGTACAGGTCGGCGCCCCACAGGAATTGCAGATAATTGATGAGGCCCTTTTGCATCCCATCGATCTTGTCGCGCGTCGCCAAGCGCGTCAGGCGAAAGGTGCCGCAGCGCGGACAGCGCGGGTAATCGCCCAGGTGCAGGGCGTACCAGCGCGGCTCAGGCTTGCGTATGTGACATTGCCCGCACTCGTACATCGCCGCGTACAGCAACTTCTCGGAGAAGGTGCGGTGGACGCGCCGCAGCCTTCCTTGGCAAGTCGGACAGTGCAACACTTCGTCCTCTTTTATACTACAATTGCGCGGACAACTCAACCCGCGCCACAATAGGATATAGGCTTCTTCTCTCCCGAACCAGTAAAATGCTTGAACGAATCTCGGTGCACGGTGCGCGCCAGCACAATTTGAAGAACATCGACGTGGAAATCCCGCGCAACAGCCTCACCGTGATTACCGGGCTGAGCGGCTCGGGCAAGTCGTCGCTGGCGTTCGATACCATCTACGCGGAAGGCCAGCGGCGCTATGTGGAGACCCTTTCCACCTACGCGCGGCAGTTCCTGGACCAGATGGAGCGCCCGGATGTGGATTCCATCGAGGGGCTGAGCCCCGCAATTTCGATCGAGCAGAAGACCACCAGCCGCAGCCCCCGCTCGACGGTGGGGACCATTACGGAGATCTACGATTACCTGCGGCTGCTCTACTCGTCCATCGGCACGCCGCACTGCCCTTTGTGCGGCAACCCGATTTCGCGGCAGACCACCGAGCAAATCCTGCAGCACGTGCTGGCGCTGCGTCCGGACGACCGCATCATGGTGCTGGCGCCGGTGGTGCGCGGCCGCAAAGGCGAGTACAAGAAGGACCTCGAGAAACTGGCCCGCCAGGGATTCGTGCGCGCGCGGATTGACGGCGTATTGCGCTCACTCGAAGACGATATCCCGCTCGACAGGCGACGCAATCACACCATCGAGGTGGTGGTGGACCGGCTGCTAGTGAAGCCGGGTATCGAAAAACGCCTGGAAGCTTCCATCGAAACCGCCACCAAGCTGGCGGAGGGACTGGTGCTGATCGCGGTGGTGAACGGCGAGGAGCGCCTCTACTCGCAGAAGCTGGCATGCACGGAGTGCGGCACCAGCATACCGCAGCTTGAGCCGCGCTCGTTTTCGTTCAATAGCCCTTATGGCGCTTGCGAAGAGTGCACCGGGCTGGGCAGCAAGTGGACGTTCGATCCGGGCAAGGCCATCGTGGATTTTTCGAAGCCGTTGCTGGAGGGCGGGCTGGGACCGTGCGCGGGATCGGCGTACATGAAGCATCATCTGGCGGATGCGGCCAAGGCCCTGCGCATCAACCTGAGCACGCCCTTCGATCAGTTTCCGAAGAAGGTGCAAAGCGCGTTGCTCGATGGCGGCAACGGGTTTCCGGGCATTCTCAATATTCTGCGGCAGACCTACGATGAATCGTCTGAAGGCTATCGCGAATGGCTGACGGAGTACATGTCGCCTGCCGAGTGTCCCGCGTGCCACGGCTTGCGGCTGCGGCCTGCCAGCCTGGCAGTGCGGGTGAAGAACTTCTCCATCGCCGAGTTCACCCAAATGCCGATCGCGCGGGCGCTGATGACGGTGCGCAATTGGGAATTCGGCGAGCGCGAAATGCAGATCGCCGGACGCGTCGTGGACGAGATCCGGCGGCGGCTGGAGTTTCTGTCGGCCGTGGGCCTCGATTACCTGAGCCTGGAGCGGTCGGCGGCCACGCTTTCCGGCGGCGAGTCGCAGCGCATCCGTCTCGCGACGCAGATCGGGTCGAAGCTGCGCGGCGTGCTTTACGTGCTGGACGAGCCTTCCATTGGACTGCATCCACGCGATAACGGGCGCCTGCTGGATACGCTCACACATCTGCGCGACATGGGCAATACGGTCCTCGTGGTGGAGCACGATGCGGAGACCATCGAGCGCGCCGATTACGTGATCGACCTGGGGCCTGGAGCCGGCCGGCTGGGCGGCGCACTGGTGGCGGCGGGCACGCCCCAAGCCATCGCCAAAGACCCCGGCTCGCTGACGGGACAGTATCTTTCGGGCTCGCAGCGAATTCCGGTGCCCGCCGTGCGACGCCCCTCGAACGGGAAGAAACTGGCGATCATCGGCGCCGCTGAGCACAACCTGAAAAACATCGATGTGGATATACCGTTGGGCCTGCTGACGGTGGTGACGGGAGTTTCGGGCAGCGGGAAGTCGACACTGGTGAATGAGATCTTGTATCGCGCGCTGGCCCAGCAGATTTACCGGTCGCACGAAAATCCCGGCAAGTTTACGGCGATCAAGGGTATGCAGCTTCTGGACAAGGTGATTCGCATCGATCAATCGCCGATCGGGCGCACGCCGCGCTCGAATCCCGCCACGTATACAGGCCTGTTCACACCCATTCGGGATCTCTATGCGATGCTGCCGGAATCGCGCGAACGAGGCTACAAACCGGGCCGCTTCAGCTTCAACGTGAAGGGCGGGCGCTGCGAGGCGTGCCAGGGCGACGGGCTGAAGCGTATCGAAATGAACTTTCTGCCGGATGTCTACGTAACCTGCGACGTGTGCCGCGGGCGGAGGTACAATCACGAGACGCTGCAAGTGAAGTATAAAGGCCGTTCCATCGCCGACCTGTTGGACTGCACCGTGGAGGAGGCGCTGCCGCTGATGGAGAACCTTCCGCACATCCGGCCAAAGTTGCAAACCTTGAACGACGTGGGGCTGGGGTATATCCACCTGGGGCAATCGTCCACCACGCTCTCCGGCGGCGAGGCGCAACGCATCAAGCTGGCCAAGGAGTTGAGCAAGCGGCAGACCGGACGCACGTTTTACGTGCTCGACGAGCCCACGACCGGATTGCATTTTGACGATGTGCGCAAGCTGCTGGATGTGCTGCAGCGCCTGGTGGACCTGGGGAATACCGTGGTGGTGATCGAGCACAACCTGGACGTGATGAAGACGGCGGATTGGATTATCGACCTGGGGCCGGATGGCGGCGAATATGGCGGGCGGTTGGTGGCGGCGGGGACGCCGGAGCAAGTGGCGCGATCGAAGAAGAGCTATACCGCGGAGGCGCTGCGGAAAGTGATATGAGCAAGTACGCCGTGCAGCCTATCGATTTTTCGGGCTTGAAAACCGTGCCTTTGCAGGCGCGCGGGGGCAAGGTCCAGGTGGCGGACTTCGCGGCGGTTTACCGCAAGGGTGCGGGCGTCGCTGGCTGGCTGCACTCGCTTCCGCACATACTGGCGGGGGATTCGTTGCGCGCCGTGGTGGCGGCGATCATGGCGGCGCGCGCGCGTGGGCGGGCCATCCTCTGGGGATTGGGAGGGCACGTGATCAAGTGCGGTCTGGCCCCGGTGCTGGCCGATTTGATGCAGCGCGGATACGCCACCGCGTTCGCTATGAATGGCGCGGCGGCGATCCACGATTTCGAGATTGCGTTGGCCGGCCAAACCAGCGAGGATGTGGAAGCCGTCCTGCCCGACGGGCACTTCGGCGTAGCCGAAGAAACCGGGCGGGAGATGAATGCGGCCATCGCGGCGGGCGATCGCGACGCGCTCGGTATGGGCGAAGCCCTGGGCCGGCGTCTCCATGAAATTGCCGCCGCCGAGTTTGCGCCCGCGAGTCTGGTGCTGCAGGCCTGGCGCGCGGCGGCGCCTGTCACCGTGCATGTGGCGGTGGGGACAGACACGCCGCACATGCATCCGGCGGCGGACGCGGCCGCCATCGGCAGCGCCACGCACCGCGATTTCCGGTTGCTGTGCTCGCTGGTGGCGGGACTCGACGATGGCGGCGTCTATCTGAACGTGGGATCCGCTGTGGTGCTACCGGAGGTCTTTCTGAAGGCTGTCTCCGCGGTACGCAACCTGGGGCATCCGCTGGCGGATTTCACCACGGTGAACCTGGATTTCTTGCAGCATTACCGTCCGAAGCTGAACGTGGTGGAACGGCCCCATGCTAAATCGGGCGGGGCCGGTTATGCGCTGACCGGGCATCACGAGATCCTGGTGCCACTACTGGCTGCCTGCCTGATCGAGAAGGAGCTATGAGTCCGGAACTGCCGCCGCCGGATATCGCCGCGTTGCCGGAGGCGGAGCGGCCGCAACCCCATGCCCCGCCGCCGGAGAGTTATCCGTTCTGGGGTTATTTGGATTTACTAGGTTTCGTCCTGCTCGCCCTGCTGGGATCGCTGGTGGTGTCGTTGCTTGGCGCGGCTGTGATTGATACGACGCATGTCAAGCGGGCCTTTGTACAGTTACCTGCGCAGGTTGTACTCTACGGATTCCTGCTCGGCGCGCTGGCTGTGATTTTCCGCCGCTACTACGGCCAGCCATTCTGGCGGTCGCTGCGCTGGATCACGGCGAAATCGAGCACTCGGTTCGTGGTCACCTGTGGCGTGGTGGCGGCGTTCGCCGTAATGGTGGCCAGCGTATTGCTGCGGACTCCGGACAACGACAGCCCGATGAAGGAGCTGCTCTCGGACCCGGCCTCCGCCGTGATGATCGCGATAATGGGCACGACGCTGGCGCCGATGTGCGAGGAAATCGTGTTTCGCGGTTTTCTCCAACCGCTGCTGGTTCGGTCGCTGGGAGTGCTGCCCGGCATTCTACTGGCGGCCGCGCCGTTCGGGCTGATGCATTTGCCGGAGTACGGCTACTCCTGGCGGCATGCGCTGCTGATTTCGGCGGCAGGCGCGGGGTTCGGGTGGATGCGCCAGCGCACCGGATCGACCAAAGCTTCCGCGGTGATGCATGCAGCCTACAACGGCGTGTTCTTTCTGCTGCTGGCGGCGCAGCCGGGGGCCTTGCACGCGCGGTGGGCTGGACGTTAGGTAGGACAGGCTTTAGCCTGTCAATAAAGTTATGTCGCAACAGGTTCATTGTAAGATTGCCCTGGTTACCGGCGCGGGCAGCGGCATCGGCCGGGCGGTAAGTCTCGCGTTGCAGGGCGCGGGCTACTCTGTCGTGCTGGCCGGGCGGCGTGCCCAGGAGTTGGAGCGCACCGCGGCCATGGCTCGGGAGGGCGGTGGCCAGATGCTCGCGGTGCCGGCCGACATCGGCAATCCCGATGCGGTGCGAGCGCTGTTCGCCAGCACGAAGGAAGCTTTCGGGCGGCTCGACGTGTTGTTCAACAACGCCGGCATCGGCGCGCCCGCCATCCCGATGGAGGACCTGACCTACGAGCAATGGAGCGCCGTGGTGAGCGTCAATCTGACGGGCGCGTTCCTGTGCGCGCAGGAAGCCATGAAGATCATGAAGGCGCAGACGCCGCGCGGCGGGCGAATCATCAACAATGGTTCCATTTCCGCACATGCGCCGCGGCCCAACTCTGCGCCCTATACGGCGACCAAGCACGCTATCACCGGACTGACCAAGTGCATTTCATTGGATGGGCGCAAGTACGACATTGCTTGCGGGCAGATCGACATCGGCAACGCCGCTACCGAGATGACTGCGCGCATGGCGTCGGGCGTGCCGCAGGCGGACGGGTCCAGGAAGCCGGAACCTGTGATGGATGTGCGGCATGTGGGGGATGCCGTCCTCTATATGGCGAGTCTGCCGTTGGATGCCAATGTTCAGTTTATGACCGTGATGGCTACCAAGATGCCGCTTGTGGGGCGCGGGTGACCCCTGGCTTAAACTTAGGATACCGCGATCGCTTTTTCATTCCCAAAAGGCCCGATGGCGGCGAGAGTATCTATCTCTGCGGGCATTCCCTGGGATTGCAACCCAAGAGCGTGCGCGCATACATCCAGCAGGAGTTGAAAGACTGGGAACTGCTGGGCGTGGACGGCCATTTCCGCGCCCGCCATCCGTGGGTACAGTACAACAAGCTGCTCACTGAGAAGGCCGCGCGCCTGGTGGGCGCGAAGCCGATCGAAGTTGTCACCATGAACTCCCTCACGGTGAATCTGCATCTCATGATGGTCTCGTTCTACCGGCCGACGGCGCAGCGCCATAGGGTTGTGATGGAGGAGCACGCATTTCCTTCCGACCAGTATGCCGTCAAGTCGCAAATCCGGTTCCATGGATACGATCCCGCCGAGTCACTTGTAGCGGTGGCCGGGGAAGATGAGTTAGAAGAACTTCTCGACCGCGAGGGCGAGTCCGTCGCGCTGATCTTGATGGGCGGCATCAATTACTTCTCCGGACGCGCATTCGATCTGGCGCGTGTGGCCCGGGCGGCCCATGCCAAAGGCTGCATTGTAGGATTCGATCTGGCGCACGCGGCGGGGAACCTGCTTTTGAAGCTGCACGAGTGGGACGCCGACTTCACGGTCTGGTGTACTTACAAATATCTCAACGGCGGGCCCGGAAGCATCGCGGGTTGCTTCGTGCACGAGCGGCACGCGCGCGATGAAAGCCTGCCGAGATTCGCAGGCTGGTGGGGCCATGAGTTGGAAACACGCTTCCGCATGGGGCCCGATTTTCACGCCACGCCCGGCGCCGAGGGCTGGCAAGTGAGCAATCCACCCGTCGTGGCGCTGGCGGCTCTGCGCGCGTCCATGGACATGTTCGACGAGGCTGGCATGGAACGGTTGCGGGCCAAAAGCATCGAGCTGACCGGCTACTTGGAATCCTTGTTGGACCAGCATACCGATCGCGGGTATTCCATCCTCACCCCGCGCGACCCGGAGCGCCGCGGCGCGCAGCTTTCCATACGGGTGCCCGGCTCCGTGCGTGCCGTGTGGGAACGCCTGGCGGCGGCGGGCGTGGTCTGCGATTGGCGGGAGCCGGACATCCTACGCGTGGCGCCGGCGCCGCTCTATAACACGTTCGAGGATGTCGACCGATTCGTGGATAACTTTGTGCGGTCACGGTAGGCGCGAGCCTGTTCCAGCATGCGGCGGTATTCGGTGACGTCCACGTCCCGTTCACAACACGCGATCATCAACGCGCCGTCATCCCTGAAATTGCCGTCCCACTCGATCACCCGCTCGCCGCTCCAGTCGGATGAATACTGCTGCATCTTCTCGTCCGGCATGCGGTCGAAATATGCCCGCAAGTTGATGCTGGTTTCGTCGGGTCTTTCGTCTACCCACGGCTCTTGTTCGAAGTTCCAGATTGGTTGTTCCATTTTATTCCTCTACTAATTCGATACGGATATGATCCGGGCCTTCGATGAATGTCCCATCGGTTACTTTAATGCCGTCCTTCCGCAGACGCTCCAGGGTATCGTGTAAGTGATCCACGCTGAAGGCCAAATGATCCACTACGCGGCCCTTTGTCGGTTCGAAGTCCTTGCGATCCTTCCACAGATCGGGCATGGCGTCGCGTGCATATTCGACCGGGAAGATGATGATGTTGACGTTGTCCATGTTGAGCGACGCGACCGGATCCACGTGCACGCCGCGGTACACCCGCCCCGTGCGCGGCCCGATATATCCCGGAATGCCGAAGTATTTCTTGTACCACTGCCCGGCGGCTATCGGGTCTGCGCTGAGCAAGTGGACATGTCCGAAGTGATGATGCGCGGCCGTGTTCAGCTCGATCAACGCGTGGTCGGGTCCGTCCACATAGGCGAAGAAAAAGCTGCCGGGCGGCTTGCCTGCCAGGTCGCTGATATCGGTGATGGGTGTCTCGAATTTGGTGCCGGAGTCGATTTGCCTTTTGTAAGTCGCCGGCATGTCTTCGGCGCCCCAGCCAAAGTGCCAGATCGCGGAGACAATTTCCGACGGCGGGGCGTCTTTGACCTTCGTGAATAGAATCCGGGACTTATCGAACTCGAATTTACGAGTGTAGAAATCGATGGCCGCGGCGGGGTCGGTGGAGTTCAGGTGGATGTGGTGGAAGTGGGCCTTGGGCGGTTCTTGCGCCAGAGCCGGGATAAGCAGGGCAAGCAATATTAGTATCCGCATAACTTACTGTGCACGGTGTACTTCTTCACTACTTTCTTCGGCCCATCGGGGTTATGGCAATCGAGACAGATCGGACCCGTCAGCACCAGCCGATGTTTGGCGGATGTGTCGTCGTGAATCTTGTGACAACTGACGCAGGTGACATCGCCGCCGTTCAAGACTACATCGCGTGCGTTGCGGACGATGTGTCGGTCCGCGGGATTCAGGTTCGGGTCGTCCGCCTTGGCGAAATCGACCTGGAAGTCCGCGAAGAGATCGCCGCCCGCCACGAAGTTGTTGGGGTAAGGCAGGCCGTCCGATTTCGCCTTGCCATCCCGCAAGTGACACTGCGCGCAGATCGAGACGACCTGCTTGGGATCCTTGGAATGCTTCTTGGAGAACCAGATCAGCGACGTGTCGTTGGGGTGATTCTCAGGCGCCACGCCGTGGCAGGTATAGCAATCGAGCGACGACGCGGAGAAACTGTGAGTTTGCGGGTCCACCGCCGTCGTGTGACAGCCCGCGCAACGCAGCGCAAAGGCTTGCTTGTCCCAGGTCTTGCCATCTGACGAGAGTAAGTCAAACTTTCCATAGCCATCCGGCTTCAGGCCGCGCTGGGGCGGATGCGCACCCAGGACCAATGCGGCATCTGCGGGGACCGGCTCGCCGTCGTCGCGCGGGTGGACGGTGCGGCCGTGCGGGTTTTTCTCCCACGTATCGGCTACCTTGACGCGGTGGCAGAATAGGCATTCGTCGCCGGTAACATACTTTGGTACTTGGGCGGAGAGAGAGGCACACGCCAGACAGGCTAAAGCCTGTCCTGCCAGATAGACCTTTAATCCCCGGCGCGCACCCATCCGTAAGCCTCATTGGACCGCTCGCCGCCGTTACCCAGATAAGCTGTCTTCAGGCGCGACAGGGCGTCGGCGGGCAGCGGGTTACGCTTGGCAGACACGTCGAGCTTGTAAAGCCCGGCCGCATTCAGCCCGAAGATCTTGGCCTTGTCTTCCTTGGTGAGCTTCTTATAGCCGAACTTTTCGCACAATTCGTCGCTGATCTGGAAGCGCTTGAAGGCGTCGATCACCCACTGCGGCGATCCCCACCAGAGACAGTCGGTTCCCCAAATTACGTGATCCACGCCGTAGTATTTGATGTTCTTGCCAATGCCGTGCATGGCCATCGTGGGGTTGGAAATAGCCAGCGGACCGAAGAAGCTGCCGATCTCCGGATACACGTTGTCGATCTGCGGATTGCGGCGCTTGATATCCATCAGGACATTGTGCCAGGCGAAGTCGCCGGTCACTGGATCGTACTTATTGGCTTCCTCCCAATTGGGCTCGTTGGGGCCATGTTGAATCGCTGAGTGATAGATCACCCAAGTGATATCGGGATTGCGCAACGCGGCCTTTTCGATGTCTTTGGGGTTC
>Ga0182018_10004050_pt1 | contig 12631 bp, 10 predicted proteins | sample 812P2MmetaG_FD_120490 | JGI IMG/M metagenome (GOLD analysis project Ga0182018, IMG submission 120490) | Permafrost microbial communities from Stordalen Mire, Sweden - 812P2M metaG | ecosystem: Environmental > Terrestrial > Soil > Wetlands > Permafrost | place: Sweden: Stordalen | collected...
GCAGAAGTGGCCATGCTTCCATCTTACGGCTATACTGGCCGTAAGAAAATCCTGAAATTAAAAGCACCCTGCATATGCCGAATTCTGCTGACGTACACCCAAGGTACGAAACTTCATTGACTTCGGGTAACGGACGTACAATAATCAGCTATCTCTTTTGGAGGCCCGCCATGGCGCAAGCGCCGCAACCGCAAACCATTACCCCGAAGGAACTCCGCACTCCCACCGAAGACCAAGTCCATATGAGTGCCACCATTGGCCAGCGTATCGACAAGAAAGGCACCAAAGTGGAGGACGAGGCCGGCACCGGAAAAATCGATTCCGACGGCGGCTAGCGCCAGCCGGCCCGGCAACCACCATCCGCTGCCTCACCGGTAGATCAGATACTGCGCCCGACGCGCCACGAATTCGGCCACGCCATCCTCGATCCCCTGCCGAATGCTCCGCGGATCTTCCCCCGCTTGCAATTGCCGGATCGCCTCGTCGCTACCGATCAGCTTCTTGTCCACGGCCCAATCGACCTTCCCCGGGTAAAGCTTCTGAATCGCGCCCGCCACTTCCAGCCCCAGCCGCGTGGCGTCCAGTAACTCCCGGTTGGCGATCTCGAAGCGCACGCCTTCGATCCGTACTCCCTTGAAGTTCGAGTCCGCCGGCGTGAAACTCGTGGGATACACCCGCACCCCCGCAATCTGCCGCTGATTCAGGTACGCCGCCAGCTCCCGCCCGCCGATGAAATCGGCCCCAATCTGCTCGAAGGGCGCATCCGTTCCACGCCCCACCGAGATCCTGGCGTACTCCAGCATGCCCAGCCCCGGATAGAGCGACGCCGCTTTCAGGCTGCGCATGTTGGGCGATGGGTTTACCCACGGCAGATCGGTCGAATCGAACCAGTCGCCGCGCTGCCAGTCCTCCATGGGGATCACCGTCAGGGCCGCGCCAATCTTCCTCTCCGCGTTAAAATACCTGGCCAGCTCGCCCATCGTCATGCCGTGCCGCACCGGCACGCCGCCCAGGTAACCCACGAAGGATTCGTTCGCCGGATCCAGCAGCGGACCCTCCACGCGCACGCCGGTAATGGGATTCGGCCGGTCCAGCACATAATACGGGATGCCCGCCTTGGCGGCCGCTTCCATGCCGTACGCCATGGTGGTCTCGTAGGTGTAGAAGTGCACCCCCACATCCTGGATGTCGAAGACCAGCGCGTCGATCCCGCGCAGCATCTCCGGGGTGGGCCGGTTGGCGCCGCCGTAGAGGCTGAAAATCTCGATGCCGGTGGCCGCGTCGGTGTCGTCAGCAATCCCCGGCCGGTCTTCCTTCCCCGCGATTCCATGTTCCGGCGAGAAGAGCGCCGCTACAGCGATCCCCGCCGCGTGCATGAGGTCCACATTCCGTCGCCCCTGCCGGTCGACGCCCGTATGATTGGTGATCAGCCCCACGCGTTTCCCGGCCAGCGGCTGAAAATTCCGCTCCACCATCACGTCCAGCCCGGTCCTGGTGGCGCCATTGCGCGCCACCTCGCGGCGCGCCCCGGCCCCGCTCAGCGTCTCGTTGTAACCGGTGAGCGTCACGCCCCGCACCGCAATTCCTACCGCGGCCGCCGCGATGGTGGCCACTTTGGCACGCAGCGGCACGAGCGAAAGCCGCGCGTCGGGATGCACGCTGTTGGCCAGCAGGATCACATACGTCTTTGTGGAAGGGTCGATCCACACCGAGGTTCCCGTGAACCCGGTGTGGCCGTAAGAGCCGATCGGAAACAGCTCTCCGCGATTGCTGGAGTACGGCGAATCGATGTCCCATCCCAGGCCGCGCAGAATCGGCTGATCGGGCGGCGTCTGCGGCTCGGTAAACTTGGCCACGGTCAGCGGATTGAACACCCGCACGCCATCCAGTTCCCCGCCGTTGAGCATCATTTGAGCGAAGCGCGCCAGGTCGTCCGCGGTGGAAAACAGTCCGGCGTGGCCCGCAACTCCGCCCATGTAGCGCGCCGTCGGGTCGTGGACCACACCACGCAGTGGCGGGCCGGTCTTCTCCAGACGCTCGGTGGGCGCGATGCGCGGGGTCCATGCGGCCGGCGGAAGAAAGCTGCTCTGCATCATCCCCAGCGGCAGGAATACATTCTGCTTCGCGTACTCATTGAGAGGCTGTCCGCTGAGGCGATGCACCAGTTCGCCCAGCAGGATGAAGTTGATGTCGCTGTAGACGTGCCGCACGCCCGGCGGTCCGGTGGGCTTGGTGGTGTAAGCCAAACGCAGTCCGGTCTCGTTGCCGCTCCACTCCGGCTTGAGCAAGACATCCGGTGCCAGTCCCGAAAAATGCGTGAAGAGATTGCGCAGCGTGATGTCGCTCTTGCCGCCCTGAAACTCCGGAATGTACTCCGTCACCTTGTCATTGAGCCGGAACCGTCCCTCCTCGAACAATTTCATCAGCGACGACGTTGTGGCGATCACCTTGGTGAGCGACGCGCAGTCGAAGATCGTGTCCACGGTCATCGGCTCGGCGGCCGGAACCAGCGCGCGTTGTCCGTAGGCCTTGCGGTACACCACCTGTCCCTCGTGCCCTATGACTACCACTGCGCCCGGCAGCCGGTTCTGCTGAATCGCCTCGTCGATTGCCCGGTCGATCGCCGGCCCGCCCGTAAAAGTCTGGCCGCACAAAGCGGTTGTCGCAACCATCGCGCAGCAGAAGAGCTTCATGCTTCCATGATAGCCGCGTCAGCCTGGCGCCGCCCGGAGTGATATTCTCACTCTAGGCACCAGCGAATGACTATTCCCAAGCTCGTCTGGCTAGGCGTGGCGCTCACCGTGCTTGGCACGCTTTACGGCTTCCAGCGGCCTTTCCGCGAATATCCGGGCGTGGAGTATCGCCTGGGCGAAATCCCGCTGCCGCCCGACTACCAGGAGCGCACCGAGTGGGCGTTCGCCCGCCTGATGTATCCGCAAGCCCCCGGTGGCCGCTACCGGGGTTACAGCCGCGGCCTGTGGACCGAGGGCAACACCATCTGGACCCAGGACTATCCGCGCGCCGACCGCCATTTCGTGCAAGCCGTGCGCCGCCTCACCCGTCTCCATGTGCGATCCGTGGAGCAGCCCGTCAATCTGGATGACGCCGAAGTCTACGACTGGCCGTGGCTCTACGCCGTGCAGCCGGGCCACTGGCAGCTCACCGATTCCCAGGTGAAGAACATGCGCGAATACCTGTTGCGCGGCGGCTTCTTCATGGCCGACGACTTCTGGAACGTCGACGAATGGGAAACCTTCATGGCCACCATGCGGAAAGTCCTCCCCGATCGCGACGCGGTGGAACTGCAGAATAGCGAGAACATTTTTCACACCGTCTACGATCTGGATGATCGCTATCAGGTGGCCAGTATGGGTTCGGTGAATGCGGGACGCAGTTGGAAATGCGAAAACTGTCCCGCTCATTGGCGTGGGATCTTCGACGATCAGGGCCGCGTGATGGTGGCTATCACCTTTCAGTCGGATGTGGGCGATTCCTGGGAGTGGGCCGACTCCCCCAATTATCCGGCCGAATACGCAGCGTTAGGCATCCGGATTGGCGTGAACTACATCGTTTACGCGATGACGCACTGACCGGGCGCGTGTCCGCGGCGCCGGGACTCGGAACTCCTGAGGGCGCCTGGTGGACTGCATCTTTCCTACGCCTGGGCACCGGCATAAATTGCGGGGCGGGTGCCCGCTGGGCCCGCCGGCCCCCTCGGCCGACGGTAGTGTCCTGGACCCCGCGAAGATTTGCACCAGCCATGTGGAGCGCCAGAATCCAACGATTCGCATGTCCATGCGCCGCCTCACGCGCTTGACGAACGCCTTCAGCAAGAAGTGGGAGAACCTGTGGGCCGCGTACTGCCTGCACTTCGCGTGGTACAACTTCTGCCGGGTCCACAAGACCTTGCGGGTTACTCCCGCAATGGAATCGGGGCTCGCACAAAAGTGTGGGATTTGGCAGATCTGATAGTGACTTAAGGCTTTCTCCCCATGGACTTCCAGTTGCAAACGTCCGAATACTATAATATAGTGGACGGACAAAATGGCGCTGGAAAAAGAGGTCGCAACGTATAACGCGAAACTTCCCGAACTCCTGGCAAACGAGGGGAAGTATGTGCTGATCCATGCAGACGCAGTCGTTGACGTGTACGGCACCTACGAAGACGCAATCAAGGAAGGGTACGCACGATTTCGGCTTTCGCCGTTCCTGGTCAAGCAAATTCAGTCTGTTGAGCAGATTCACTTTATTTCAAGGTTCCTGGATTGCCATACTTCACCCGTCAAGTAGCGGCCAACGGCAGCTTAATGATCATCGCCTATGTGGGCGTGAGCCAAGCCCGCCACAACGCGCTCATGCAAGCCGCGCAACCGGTGCCGAACATCGTGGAGACTTCAGCGATGATCGACACGGGCGCAAGTGGAAGCTGTATTGACCCTACGATCCTGAATCAGTTGGGTTTGACGCCGACCGGCAGCATATCAGTGAACACGCCAACCACGGGGGGCCAGCCCCAACTTGTCAGCCAGTACGATGTCAGCTTGATGATCCCGTGCGCTCCCGGTCACGCTCCGCTAATGCACTTGACAATACCGGTTATTCAGTCTGACCTGCTCACCGCTCAGGGCTTTCACGCGCTGATCGGCCGCGACGTTCTAAGCGGTTGCCTGCTCACGTATGACGGAAGGAGTGGACTTTTCACACTGGCCTACTGATCGGCTCTTGACGCAAGTGCAAATTTCTTGCCGTCAAGAACCCGTTCAATAGCCAGACATTCGCCATCAACGCACCTTTAGGACACTACCTGGCTGGCCTGCCGGTTTGTGAAAGCTGCTTGATTCTTCGACTGGCCAGCGGACCCGGGCGTCCTGCGCGGACCAAGTGCGCCTGTTGGCGCGAGGGGGTTCACTTTGGATAAACGCGAAAATCGTCGAAATAAATGACAGAATCGGCTAAAGTCCACAGGCCCACCCGGCCCGCCGCCGAAAACGTCTTGTCCTGGCCGTCCAAAACCCGCCGGTGGTCGACAAACACCTGGAAGCGGGCCCCGCGAACCGACACTTTCAAAATGCTCCAGGCATTGGCCGGAATAGGGTGCTTGACGCCTGCCAGAATAGCGATTTTGCGTCCGTTCTGCACTTTGAAAACGGACACGGTATTCTGGTCCGCGTCCGCGCGTGCCAGGTAATAGTTGTTTTCGTCGCGGTAACGCCACACCACCCCGCCGGCCAGTCCGTCCTGCCCGGAGATCGGCTTGATGCGCACGCTCACATCGGCATCGCGAGTACTGGGGTCATTCAGAATCGCCAGGGGCGACCGGGTCTCCTTGGGATCCGCCGAAACCTCCGCCAATACATAAGGCTGTGTCGGCGCAGTCTGGTCCTTGCGGATCTCCCAACCGGGTGCGCCGCTCTTGCCGGCGCTGCCTACCGTCCAACCGGGAGGCGCCTGTCCGATCTTAAAAGTGTCGAAATTGACCACTTTCCCGGACGGCGCTAGCAGACTGAACGTAAACAGCCAAGTCAGCGCCTTCATAGACAATCACTCTCGGACGATGGACCTAAATGTTTCATCACCCTTTCTTCTGTTGTAACACACGGCGCGCCCCACCGGGGATTCGCCCTAAGCGACGGCTGGCCGCAACGGTACCGAAACCGTCGTCAGGTTCACCGTCGCCGGCTCCAGCCCCGGCGAACTTGCCTCCACATGGATCTCATCGGCGGATTTTGACGTTTGCACTATAGCCATGCACAGTCCGTTGAAAGCGCGCCGGCTGCCGGCCGTGTCCAATTCGTGACTGCTCGGGTCGCCATTCCCCAGCCCCAACAACTTCCCGCCGCCGGTCACTTTGAACGTCAACTGATTGCCGGCAATCGAAACCTGCCGCCCTTCGGCATCCAGGATTTCGGCCGTAATCATAGCTACGTCTTCGCCATTGGCCGAAAGGCGCGAGCGATCCGCACGAAGCACGATTTTCGACGCCGCCCCGCTGGTTTCCCGTTTCGCCGCGAGCACCTGCTGACCGCCTTTATATCCCTTTGCTTCAATCGTTCCCGGCGAATATTTCACCTTCCACATGAGGTGCGTATTGCGCGCCACATCCTGCGCCCCCTGGCTCTGCCCGTTGAGGAATAACTCCACCCGCTCCAGGTTGCTGTGCACCCAAACCTCGATTTCCTGGCCTTCCTGCCCCGCCCAATTCCAATGCGGGAAAAGGTGCAGCACCGGTTTTGCCCCCCACCACGCCTGATAGTAATAGAAGTTGTCCTTGGGGAAACCGCACACGTCCATAATCCCGAAGTGCGAGTTGATGCAGGGCCAGCCGTACGGAGTCGGCTCGCCGCGGTAGTCGAAGCCGGTCCACGCAAAGCCCCCCGCGAGAAATGGTCTGGAATCGTAAAACTTCCACCAGAATTCGGCCAGCGTCGCCCACGGCGGATGCTCCAGATCGTAGGCGCGCACGTAGCCTTTCTCCTTATCGTTGACATAAATGCCGCGCGTCGACACCGTACTGGCCGTCTCGGTGCCCACCATCGGCAGCGCCGGGTAATCCTTGTGGAACTGGTCGATGCGGGCCTCGTTGTAATTGAAACCTTGCACGTCCAACACGTTGGTTGCGCCCTTGCCGCCCCAGCCGTTATTCATGGCTTGCGTTACCAGCCGGGAATCGTCAATCCCCTTCACCACCCGCTTCATCGTGCCTTCGATGCGCGCCCCACGCTCGTTGCCCTGCTCCGGCTCCTCGTTGCCAATCGACCAGATCACGATCGACGGGTGATTGCGATGACACCGCACCATGCGCTCCACTTGGCTCAAACCTTCCGGGGTGGAATCCATCATGCGCGTCTCGCACATCATCATCATGCCCAACTGGTCGCACGCATCCACCAGTTCGGGCGTGGGCGGATTGTGCGACGTGCGATAGGCGTTCGATCCCATGTCCTTGAGCCGTTCCACGCGGTAGTACTGAATCCGGTCCGGCAGCGCCGCGCCCACTCCGGCGTGGTCTTGATGGTTGCACGTTCCTTTCAGTTTGACCGGCTTCTCGTTGAGGAAAAACCCGTTGTTCACATCGAACCGCACCGACCGGATGCCGAACGGCGTAACATACTTGTCGACCTCGGCGCCGGCCGATTCCACGGTAGTCTCCAGACGATACAGCCTGGGCTCCTCCACCGACCACAAAGCCGGAGACGCTACGCTGACGGTCTGCTCGAATTCCCGGCGCGTCCAGGCTGGAATCGAAAGCGGCGTAGCCGCCACCGTGGCGATGGCATTCCCGCCCGGGTCCACGATTCGCGATACCACCCGGCAGTTCCTGGCCCTCTCCGTCTCGTTATGCACTTCGGTCGTGATCCGCACCGCCGCCGGTCCGCCAGGACGCACGGTAGCCCGCACGAACGTGCCCCATTGCGGCACATGCACCGGGTTGGTCTTCGTCAGCCAGACATGCCGGTAGATGCCGGCGCCTTCGTAGAACCAGCCGTCGCCGAGCGTCGCGTCCACCCGCACCAGCAGGACGTTGGGACTGCCGTAATTCGCCTGGTCGGTCACGTCGAAGCGGAAGGGCGCGTAGCCGCTGAAGTTGTTGCCGATGTAATGGCCGTTGAAAATCACCATGGAGTCGCGGTAGACCCCGTCGAATTCCAGCGCGATGCGCCGCCCCAGGTCGGAAGCCGGCAGATTGAACACCCGGCGGTACCACCCGATACTGGTGGCAGGGAACCCGCGGCCCAGCGGATGCGAACCATGATCGGTAAGGGTGCGATTATTCTCGAAAGGCAGTTCGATCGCCCAATCGTGCGGCAGATCGAGTTTGCGCCAGGCACTGTCATCGAAGTTGCTCCGCGCGGCGGCCACCGTGTTGCCCGACTTCGCGAAAGTGCCGCCGCCATTCCCAAAGCCGAAGTCCTGGGCCGGATCGTTGGCGTGTCCCAGGTGGAATCGCCAGCCGAAATCGAGCAGCAGCCGTTCCCGTCCGCCGCCCCCGGGGACCGCCGTCGATTGTGCCGGATCTCCCGTCCGGGATTGCGCCGCAACGCTCTGTTCCGCCACCGCCGCCGACGCAGCGATGCCGCTTTTGAGGAGATCTCTTCGTGTCCAATTGCTCATTTTGGGCCTGTGTGTCCACCATATCATGCGTCACCGAATGGTGGCGCAGCCAAGTGTTTGACCGGATCGTGGCTCAGTATCTCCCGGTTCCCGCGATTTTGCACTTATCCATTGGAGCGGTTTTGCGCTAAGCATCCGAGATAAGAACCGTGTGCGCTCATGAGCGCCCGCACGGGTCTGTGCGGGGGGTGCCGGGGAACCGGTATCCTGGCCCGCATTTCTCATCGCCTTTCTGCTGCGGCGCGCGATAAGACCGTGTCTACGTCGTTGCGCTTGGTCAGCGTGCTCGACGTACTGTCCAAGTGTTAGAGGCGGCGGGCGAGGGTACCAAAATGGCGGACCACCTTTCGCCAACCTCTCGCTCCGCCTTTCCCTCTTGATCGATCAGATCGGTCCTCGCCGTCAAGGGTTCGCTGCGCCGCGCTCAACAGCGGCGCGCCCTTGACCGCTCGTGGCCGTTCGGAACAACCCCTCCTGATAAGAGGGAAAGGCTCACTCTGAACGGCCCTCCAGGTAGGGGACCACTTCGCCGCTATTTTGGTACCCTTTTTCGCCGCCACCGACGGTCCAAGTACGCCTCCGCGCGCTGACCTGCGCGCGCCTCGTATCCACGGCCTTCTCACGCGCCGCGCGACGAAATCCGATGAGAAGTGCGGGCTACCGCGATCCCTGCTTCAGGCCGGCGATTTGGGCCGGGGTTTCCGGGGAGTCCCACCCGGCAGCATGAGTCCCCGCGCCCATCGGAAAAAGCGGGAGTCCCGTACCTTTCCGGCCACTCGGGGGTCGACGATTCCCTCCGCTTCCTCTGCGACCCAACCCCGGGGATACGCGACATCCCCTACCGACGCACCCGCCCCTTTCCCCTTGTGTTCCTCGGCGTCTCCGCGTGTCTCTGCGTCTCGTGGGGTGAACAATTTCTTTTCCTCCGATATAATCGTCTTCAATGCCCGAAATTCGCCACTCGGTCTGCGCCCTCGACTGTCCGGATTGCTGCGCCCTGCTGATCAACATCGAGAATGGACGCGGCAGCAAACTGCGCGGCGACCCGGCACATCCGGTCACCCGCGGATTTCTCTGCGGCAAGGTGGCGCAGTACCTGGAACGCGAATACTCGCCCGGACGCCTGCTCCATCCGCAACGGCGCATCGGCGCCAAAGGCGAGGGCCGCTTCGAACGCATCTCCTGGGATGACGCGCTGGACACCATCGCCGCCCGTCTGCGCGCCGTGGCGGAGGAATTCGGACCGGAAGCCATCCTCCCGTATAGCTATGCCGGGACCATGGGGCTCCTCAACGGCGCGGGCATGGACCGGCGTTTCTTTCACCGCTGCGGAGCTTCGCGGCTGGACCGCACCATCTGTTCAGCCGCCGGCGCCGCGGGAATGACCGAAGCCTTGGGACTGCGCTACGCCACCGAGCCCGAACAGTTCCGCCACTCGAAGCTGATACTCGCCTGGGGCGCCAACATTCTCGGCACCAACGTACATCTGTGGCCGTTCATCGTGGAGGCGCGGCGCAACGGCGCCAAGCTCTACACCATCGACCCGCGGCGTAATCGCACCGGCGCGGCCTCCGACAAACATTTCTTCATTCATCCCGGCAGCGATACCGCGCTGGCGCTGGCCATGATGCACGTCATCGCCGGCGAGGGACTGCACGACGCCGATTACGTGGGGCGCCACACCAGCGGGTTCGACGGACTGCGCGAACGCGTGCGCGAATGGACGCCGCAACGCGCCGCCGAACTCACCGGCATCGCGGCGGAAGAGATCGTGGGGCTGGCGCGCGAATACGCCACCACCCGGCCCGCGGCCATCCGGCTCAACCTCGGATTGCAGCGAAGCGAGCGCGGCGCCATGGCGGTTCGCACCATCGCGCTGCTGCCGGCGCTGGTGGGGTCGTGGCGAGATGTCGGCGGCGGACTGCTGCTTTCCACTTCGCAGACCTTTCAATTGAATCGCGCCGGCCTGGAGCGCGCCGACCTGCAAGAGAAGGTGCTGGGCCGCGCGGCGCGCCTCGTCAATATGTCGCAATTGGGAGCGGCGCTCACCACGCTGCCGGACCCTCCCGTGAAAGCCATGGTGGTCTACAACTCGAACCCCGCCGCCATCGCGCCCCATCAGAACGCGGTGCTCGACGGACTGCGCCGCGACGACCTTTTTACGGTGGTGCTGGAGCAGTTCCGGAACGACACCGCCGACTACGCCGATATCCTGTTGCCGGCCACCACCTTCCTGGAGCACACCGACCTCTATTACGCCTGGGGCCACCACTATCTGCAGCTCGCGCGCCCGGCGCTGCCGCCACCCGAAGAGGCGCGCTCGAACGTGGAAGTCTTCCGCGCGCTGGCGGAGCGCATGGGGTTCGACGACCCCTGCTTCCGCGATTCGGAAGACGACATGATCCGCACGCTGCTCGATTCGCCGCACCCCTTCGTGAAGGGTATCACGCTCGAAGAACTGGATCGCGAACATAGCGTCCGTCTGCGGCTCCCCTCGCCGTTCCTGCCGTTCGCCACCGGCGGCTTCGGCACTCCCGATGGAAAGTGCCACTTCCACGCCGAGACACTGGACTACACCCCGCCCGTGGAATCGCGGCATGGCGACCGGGAACTGCGGGCGAAGTATCCGCTGGAGTTGATTTCGCCGAAGAACGACGACAGCATGAACTCGACGTTCGGCCATCGCGATGCGGTCGACCTGCAGACCGCGGTACTCGATATCGCCGCGGACGACGCCGCGCGGCGGGGGATCGTCGACGACGACCAGGTGCGCATGTGGAACGACCGCGGCTCCTGCGTGCTGGCGGCCCGCGTGAACGACAGCGTGCGCCCGGGGGTGGTCTCGGCGCCCGCGGTGCGATGGGGCAAGCGCGCCCCCGGCCGCCGCAACGTCAACGCGCTCACGTCCGAGCGGCTGACGGATTCGGGCGGCGGACCTACATTCTATAGTTGCCTGGTGGAAGTGGAGAGAATCGGAGACTGATGACGAGACCATACCCCGGAGCGGCCGCAGTGCTCGCCGCGTTCCTGCTGAACATGCCGGCGTGCAAGCCGGACGTCCACCTTGCGGACACTATCGAAGAGGCCCCGCGGCTGGCCTCCACGGTCCGCATGGGCGACCGTACGATGGCCAGTCAACTGGCCGGCGGCTTCTATGGCATCGAAGCCAACGCGTGGCGATGGACGATGCAGAAATTCGCCGTGAACCTGCGGCCGCCGGCGCACTCCGCGCAGCAGGGAGCGGTGCTGGAGCTTCGTCTGACGGTCCCGCGCACCAACATCGACAAACTGGGAAGCATGACGCTCTCGGCCACTCTCGGCGGTACCGCGCTGGCGCCGGAGACATACTCCAAGGCCGGCGATTACACCTATCGACGCGAGGTTCCCGCGAATCTGCTGGCGGGCGATGCGGTGCGCATCGACTTCCAATTGGACAAGGCCATGCCGCCGGGCGATGGGGGTAAAGGCGATGTGGATCAGCGCCAACTGGGCATCGTGGCTACCAGCGTGCGCCTGTTATCGCGATGAGCTACGAAGTGAGGCGATTGCGAAACGCGGCGTACTGGTGCGGCCCCGCTCTGATCTGTTTGCTGGTGCATTGGCGTGGCTTCGTTTCGTGGTTTCAATCCGACGACTTCGTCTGGCTGGGCGTGGGCCTCGGCCGGCACGGGTTGCGCGAATATCTATGGGCCCTCTTCGCCCCCGGAGCGGAAGGCCATATACGGCCGTGGAGCGAACGGCTCTTCTTCCTTGCCGGCTTCCGCTTCTTTGGCTTGCACCCGCTCCCTTTCCATATGGTCGTCTTCGCCACCGAGTTCGCCAACCTGGCGCTGGTGGCGTGGATCGGCGCACGCCTCACGGGACGGCGCGCCGCCGGCTTCCTCGCCGCGGCGCTGTGGGCCATCAGCGGCGTCTCGGCGGACCCGCTGGCCTGGGCCAGCGCCTATAACGAAGTGTTGTGCGCATTCTTCCTCCTGCTGGCGTTTCACTTTCTGCTGCGTTACGTGGAAAGCGGCAACCCGCGCTACAACCTGTGTCAGTGGATCGCCTTCCTGCTGGGCTTCGGAGCCCTGGAAACGAATATCGTTTACCCCGCCCTGGCGGCGGCCTACGTGTTCCTCTGCGCGCGGCCGTACCTGCGGCGGGTGTGGCTGCTGTTCCTGCCGTCGGTGGCCTATTTTGCGCTCCACATGGCGGTGGCGCCCACCGGCAAAGATCCCGCCTACGTGCTGCATTTCACCGGCGGGATGCTGCGCACTCTGGTGAAGTATTGGGCCTGGTCGGTGGGACCGGTGGGATTCTGGGCGCCGATCCCTTTGCCGCATTGGCTCGTCCCGGCGGCCGTGGTGCTGCTCTCGCTGGGCCTGCTCGGGTTCGCCGCAACCAGAGGCCGCCTGGCGATCTTCTGTCTGGCGTGGTTCGCGATTTCGATCGCACCGGTGCTGCCGCTACGCGACCACGTCACGGAATACTATGCGTTCGTGCCGGCCGTCGGTCTGTGCTGGCTGGGCGGCTGGGC
>Ga0182018_10004051_pt1 | contig 12629 bp, 11 predicted proteins | sample 812P2MmetaG_FD_120490 | JGI IMG/M metagenome (GOLD analysis project Ga0182018, IMG submission 120490) | Permafrost microbial communities from Stordalen Mire, Sweden - 812P2M metaG | ecosystem: Environmental > Terrestrial > Soil > Wetlands > Permafrost | place: Sweden: Stordalen | collected...
CCGCCACGACCTTCTCCCCCTCCACGAAGTGCTGCGCGTTGCCGTCGGCCGCGACTGTGTCCGTCGTGGGCTCTGGCGTGTAAGCGCGGTCGGTGGGAGCCGCGGGGCGATGGAAGTCCGGTCCGACGGCGCAACCGACGAGACACGGCGTGGCCAAGGCGAGCCATCGTTTGCGCATGTCACTTCTCCCCGACATAGACGTCGACGAGCTCGCCGGGATACACCTGCACCCCCGGCGGCGGCTGGAAGCGAAAGATGACGGGAAGGACGCGCAAATCGACCTTCTCTTGCCGCTCGTTCGAGAGCTGAATCTTCGGCGAGACGTACGGCTGAACGCGGACGAATTCGAGCGGGATCTTCGTATTCGTGCCGCGGATGAACATCTGCGCCTGCATCTTGTCGGCGGGCGGAAGGCGCGGAATGAGGATTTCGTCGATGTAGCAGCGCACCGCGAGGGTGCCCTTCGACGTGCTCATCACGACGACTGGGTCGAGACCCTGCGTGTACGTGTCGTACCCGCCCTGCGGCGAGACATAGCTGCCAACGGCCGCGCTGATGGACATGACGATGCCGTCCGTCGGAGCCTTGACGGTGTACTTGGCGAGCAGGGCGCTGGACGCGGCGTACGACTTGCCGAGCGCTTCCGCCTGTTTCTCCTGGTTCTTGATGTCGAAGACCCAGGCGCCCGCCTTGGTCAACTCGAACTGCCGCGTGACGACGTCGAGGTTGGCCCTCGCGACCTTCTGCCCGTTGATCGCGTTGTCGAGCGCGTCCTTGCTCACCGATTCCGGATCGAGCTTGTACGAGCTTTGCTGCTTGTCGAGCGTGTCCTGGGCGGTTCTGAGACTCGCCTGCGCCATCTCGACCTGCGCACGGGCCACTTCGAGGTTCTCCTTGCGCGGCTGCGCGCGAAGCTCCTCGAGCAACGCCTGCGCGGCCTCCGCCTGGGATCGCTGCTGTTCGACCGTGGCCTTCTGGATCGAGTCGTCGATCTGAACGAGAGGGGTTCCCTGCGTCACCTGCTGTCCTTCGGTCACGAAAATGCGGACGATCGTACCCGGGACCTCCGCGTAGATGTTCGTGTTCTCGCCGTTCGCTTGGTAGCTCTCCACGATCCCGTTGGCGTAAATGCCCTGCGCGTACGGGTTGGGCGCCGGATTGAAGACCGGAGGCAGGGGCTTGCTCGGCACCGCATAGACGTAGGCACTCCCGAGAGCACCCAATACGCCGAGGACAACCAGAACGAAGATGATCTTGTTACGCATCGGCGCCTCCTTTTCCGTCGAGCAGCCGCCCGTCTTCCATGTGCAGGATCCGATCCGCGTAGTCGTAAATGCGATCGTCGTGCGTGACGACGACGATGCACCGGTGCTCGGTCAGGATTTCGTGCTTCACGAAGTCGACGATCTTCTTCCCTGTATCGCCGTCGAGCGAGGCGGTGGGCTCGTCGAAGATCATCAGGTCTGGACCGCTGGCGAGCGCACGGGCGATGGCGACGCGCTGCTGCTCTCCGCCGCTCAGGCGCGTTGGGTTGAGCTTCGCGCGAGCTCCGAGGCCGACGACCTCCAGATATTTCATCGCCTCTTTGATCGCCTCGTCCCAATCACGCCGCTTGAGCACGAGAGGGATGGCGACGTTCTCGGCGGTCGTGAGGTTCGGGAAAAGGTGGAAGTCTTGGAAGACGAACCCGATCTTGTTGAGACGAAAGTCGGCCAGCGCGTTCTCCTTCAGGGCCCAGACGTCTGTGTCCTCGACGCGCACGGTGCCCGAATCGGGTCGAAGGATCCCGGAGATGATGCTCAGGAGGGTCGTCTTCCCGCTCCCCGACGGCCCGACGATGTAGAGCATTTCCTTGAAGCGTGCCTCGAAGGTCACCTCGCGAACGGCGCAGGTCTTGGCGTCGCCTTGGCCAAACCATTTGGTAACTTTTTCGGCTCGGATGGCAACGGTGTCCATATTAACCTCGGAAGATGTCGTACGGATCGATCCGCAGGACCTTTCGGACCGCGATGTATCCAGAAAAGACAGAGATGACGAGCACCATGCCGAGCGCCAAGACGAGGTTGCCGTACGTCACGATCGACGCGTAATCGGGCATACGCAGCTTCGCGAGCGCGATGAGCCCCGCGCACAATCCAATACCGAGTCCATAACCGGCGAGCCCGGTGAGGGCAGCCTGGAAAAAGATCATGATCACGAGTTCTCGTCCCTTGGCGCCGATGGCCTTGAGAGCCCCGAACTTGTCGAGATTCTCGAGCACGAACGTGTAGAAGGTCTGGCCCGAAATGGAGAGGCCGACGACGAAGCTGATGGCCGTCATGAGGAGCAGGTTGATCCCCATGCCGGTATTGAACATGTACCAGTGGGTGATCTTGTCGATGAACCCCTGTTCGGTCGCTGTGTCGTAGCCTAGACGAGCGACCTCCTGCTGAATGTGCGGGATGGCAAGAGGGCTCTGTGGCTCGATGAGGATGAAGGAGATCGTGTAACGCATCGACGGGATGTACTGGATGGCGCGGTTGAATGTGGTGTAGAGGGTCGGCACTCCAAAGAGGCCGCTCGCTGGCACCTTGGCGAGGCCCACGATGACGCCGCGGTTGTCGTTCAGCTCGAACTCAGTTCCCATCTTGGGATTCTCGAGCTTCCGGTATTCCTCGTCCTTGACCACGACGAAGCCGTTCTCGGCGTAGATGTCGGCGATGTTGCCCTCGATGAGCTCCGGCCGGCCGAAGAGGCTCGTATCATCGAGGCCAAGCACGGTCACCGGCTGGTAGGTCCCATCCTTCAACCGCACGAGCGCTCCACCCGAGTAGAGGGGAACCGCATACTTGACGCCGTCGATGCTGCGGACCGCGTCGAGCACATAATCGGGCATCGGAATCGCGCTGCTGACGTTCGTCACGGCCCGGTCCATGACCCAGACCTTGGCCCCCGTGTTCGTGACTGTCGCCGAGGCCTTCTTCATCATCCCGGAGAACATCGACGTCATCTGGATCATGAGGAACACGCTGAACGTCAGCCCCATGAGGAGAGCGGCGAACTTGCCCTTGTCGTTGACAAGCAGCTTGTAGGCGATGCGAAGGATCCCAGGCACGGCGTTGCGATGCGTTAGTGCAGCGCACGTGCCGGACTGAGGAGGCCCCCTTTCTTTCCGATCCCGCCCTCATTCTCATCGGGCGCGCTCCGGAGCGACGTAAGAATTGCGCGGCGGTGCAGTTGATTCGTCCGCGCTTTTCTTGGTCCCGCCCTTTCACCCGCGCCAAGGTCATCCGGACGCGAGGCGCACCCGGCGCGGGGACACTGGTCCGGCCGTTGCATCCGATCTCGAGCGATGCTCGTGCAGCCTGCGCTCACGCTGGTCGATGCCCTGGCTGAGGAAGCGAGCCGCGTCGGCGCTTCCGCGCCCGACAACGCCCTACGCTCTCAAGCGGCGCTCGTTCGCGCGCTGGTCGACGAGGTGGGGAGGCACCACCCCTCGGACGCGCGCGTCGCCCATTTGCACGAGCAATTGGGCGAAGAGCTGTCGCGCTTGGCGGACCTCGCGCCCGCCGGCCCTTTGGCCGGGGATCGCGCGAGCGCACGCCAGGCCGTGGACGTGCTGGTGGTCGACGACGATGACGGGATGCTGAAAGCCGAGGCCAGTATCGTCCGCGACCTCGGTTACCCATGTCGCGCGGTGGCCAGCGCGGAGGAAGCTTTGCAGGAATACAAGAGACGCCCCGCGGCCATCGTGCTCTCGGACTGGAACATGCCCGGATTGAGCGGCCTTGAGCTCTGCGCCGCCGTCAAGGCTCTCGATCCTTATGTCTACGTCATTCTCGTGACCGCCCACGAGAGCGCACGGCTGCTCGAGGGCGTCCGCGGCGGGGTCGACGACTTCCTGCCAAAGCCCATCGACGTGAACGAGCTGTCGGCTCGACTCCGCGCCGCCGATCGGCTGGTTCGCGCGGTCCGGGTTGTGGACAGCGTTAAAAGACGCCTTCGCATGCGCTCGGTCAGGCCGGACGCGTGACGTGCCCCGAGCCGTGACTGTTGTCGCCGACGCCGCCGCTCGCTTCCGTCTCGTCACTGACGTGCACGAAAGCAGGACCGTGTTGGTGCGCCCTTTACGCATCACGATCCACGCGCGCTGGCGTTGTACCTCGCAAGCAGTCCGCGTAGAAAAGAAGCACTCAGCCGCCACATCATGACGACCGTCGCCCATGCTCGCTTTCTGGAAGCTGCACCCGACGCCATCGTCGTCGTGGACGGTGCGGGCACCATCGTTGTCGTCAATTCGCAGACGGAGAACTTGTTCGGATACCGTCGCGAACAGTTGATCGGCAAACCAATCGAGACGCTCGTGCCCGAGCGCTTTCGTCGCGCCCACGTTGGACACCGGACGGGCTACGTCTCGGATCCAAAGGTTCGCGCCATGGGGTCAGGGCTGGAGTTGTACGGGCTGCGCAGGGACGGCACTGAGTTCCCGGTCGAGATCAGTCTCGGCTCGCTCGACACCGAGGACGGACTCCTGGTCGCAAGCGCGATTCGGGATCTCACGGATCGCAAGAGAGCCGAGAGCAAGTTCCGCGGCCTGCTGGAGTCCGCGCCGGATGCGATGGTGATCGTCGGAAGCGACGGAGTCATCGAATTGGTCAACGCCCAAACCGAGAACCTGTTCGGCTATCGACGCGACGAGCTTGTGGGGCAGCCGATCGAGCTGCTTATTCCCGAGCGCTACCGGACCAAACATCCAGGCCATCGCGAACGCTTCTTCTCTTCACCAACGACGCGACCGATCGGCAGTGGTCTTGACCTGTACGGTCGGCGCAAGGACGGGAGCGAGTTCCCCTGCGAGATCGCCCTCTCGCCGCTCGATACCGGCGGCGTCACGCTGGTAACAGCGGCGATTCGCGACGTCACAAAGCGCAAGGAGGCAGAGGCTGCGCTTCGCAAAAGCGAGGAACGCCTCGTCCTCTCCGACCGCCTGTCGTCGCTCGGCACGCTTGCGGCCGGAGTGGCGCACGAGATCAACAACCCGCTCGCGTATGTCATGTTGAATTTGGATCTGATCGCCGAGGAGATTCGGGAGCTTGGCGGAGGTTCGCCTTCGAGTCGGATGAAGCAGCTCGAAGGTGTCGTGAGTGAAGCGAGGGAAGGCGTCGAACGTATGCGAAGGATTGTGCGCGGCCTTAACACGTTCTCGCGCGCGGACGCCGAGAAGCGGGTGGTGCTTGATCTCCACGCGGTCTTGGAGCTCTCGATCAACATGACATTCCACGAGATCAAACACCGCGCGCGGATCGTGAAGGATTTCGGGGTCGTGCCACGCGTCGAGGCCGACGAAGCGCGCCTCGGCGCAACTGTTCGTCAATCTGCTCGTCAACGCAGCGCACGCCATTCGCGAAGGTCAGGTCGACCGAAACGAGATCCGGATCATCACGCGGACCGATCTCGCCGGCCGAGCGACGATCGAGGTCCGTGACACCGGTGATGGCATGGGACCGGAGACGCTCGAACGGATCTTTGATCCGTTCTTCACCACCAAGGCCGTCGGCATAGGGACCGGGCTCGGGCTCTCGATCTGCCACGGCATCGTCACGGCGCTCGGCGGCGAGATCGCCGTCGAAAGTACGGTCGGCAAGGGCTCCACGTTTCTTGTCACGCTTCCACCCGCACAGGGCCGGCCTTCGGAGACGCTGCCGCCGACGCGAACGGCGTCATCGGGTCGCCGCGGTCGGATCCTTGTCGTCGACGACGAGAAGAGTCTACGGACGAGTCTGCAACGTGTTCTGGGGGGCGAGCACGACGTCATCGTGGTGGCCAACGGGCGCGAAGCCCTCGCGTTGATCGCGGCGCAGGATCTCGACGTCATCCTGTGCGACCTGATGATGCCGGATTTGACCGGTATGGACGTTCACGCCGAGTTGTCCCGCACTGCACCAGCGGTGGCAGACCGGATGATCTTCCTGACCGGAGGCGTGTTCACCCCCCACGCTCGCGAGTTTCTCGATTGTGTTCCGAATCCGCGCTTCGAGAAGCCGTTTGAGATCCAGAACTTGCGGGCGATCATCCGCGAACGCCTGCGCTGACCGCACGGGACGTCGCCCAACCGCACCTAGCGAAAGTTCACTTTTGCTCCTTCGTGGACCGAAGCAGCCGGGTGGATGATGACGATGTCGTTGACGTCCAGGCCTCGGATGATCTCGGTCTGGGGCGTGCCGCGATGACCGATCTCCACAACGCGCGTCATGGCGCGCCCACGGGTCACGGTAAAGACCGCCCAGCCTGCGTCCTGGCGGAAGAGCGCGCTGGTCGGAACCTGAAGGACGTCCGGCTTCGACCAGACCGTGATCTCGATTTCGGCTGCGAAGCCATCGCCAAGGGATCGCCAAGCCTCCGTCGGTCCCGCCGGGTCAAGGAGGACGTTGACCCGCTGCTCGTCGACGCCGAGCGCAGACGTCTCGGTGAACGCGGACGGCTCTACACGGCGCACCTTGGCCGCGAGTGCCGGCTCGCCTCCCCAGTGCAGGATGCGGGCGGCCATCCCGGGTCGGACCGCCACGGCGTCCTGCGAAAGGACGTCCACGACGAGCTCGAGCGCGGACGGATCGCCCACCTCGAGGAGCGGGGTGCCCGCCTCGACGACGCCCTCACTCTTGCGAAGGATGTGGAGGATCTGGCCGTGAACGGGCGAAGTGACCTCGAACTGCTCCGAGGCGCGGGCGCCCGGCGAGAAGCGTTCGAGAGCGGCCCGAGCTTGCTCGATCTCGTGCGAGGCGACCCTCTCGGAGAATCGAGCGGACGCAAGCTCGGCCTCGCGGATGCGAGCGTCCGCGGCGGCCTGATCGAGCTGGGCTGGCGGTAGGGATCCCTCCTTGGCCAAGGCGTCCACTCGGGCCAGATCGCGCCGAGCCTGATCGTCCGCCGCCTCGGCGCGCGTCACCGTGGCTTCTGCCTGTCGCTGCGTGTCGACGGTGGAGGCCAGATGCTCCACGGCGACCTGGCGCGTTCGGGGGTCGAGGAGCGGGCTCGGGAGCGGGAGGAGTCGGGCGAGCACCATCCCGGGCTCGACCACGTCTCCCTCGTGAAGATCGATGCGCGCGAGGGTCCCCGCCACGGGGCCCGATACGGTGTATCGCTCGCGAACGCGCGCGCGACCGTCGTCGATCACCTTCAAGTCCAGCGGCGCGCGGACGGCGCGGGCCACGTCGACGTCGATCGGCTGCGTGCGCAGCGCGAAGAGCACTCCTGCGAGGAGGGCGGCAGCGAGGAGAATCACAACGATTCGAAAAGGCCATTTCATGGTTCCACCTTCAGTCGCGAGCCTTGAGGACAGCCACGAGATCGAGCCGGTCCGACTGGCTCCGTACGACAAGGGAGCTCAGCAGGGCGGCAAGCAGGACCACGCATGCGGCGCCGACGTAGGACGCGGGCGACACCGCGAGGGGGATGCGGAGAAGCTCGCGATCGACGGTCTTCAACGAGAGGGAACCGATGGCCCGGCCTACGTACAAGCCCGGCCCCACTCCGAGCACGACCTGAATCGCCTGCTCTCCAAGGAGAACGAAGGCGAGCTCGCCTCTCGTGAACCCGAGGATCCGCAACGTTGCGAGGTCACGACTCCGCATCTCGAACGCGATGCGCGCGTTGTTGTAGACGACTCCGACCGCGATCGCGGCCGAGAAGAGCGCCAGGATGACTCGCATCACGACGAGGACGTCGCCCTCCTCGGCGCGCTCGAGTCCGCGGTCGATGCTGGGGCGACTGACCGAGGCCACCGCCGGCAAGTCGACCAGCCGCCGTGTGACCTCGTCGATGTCGTGAGGATCGACCGCGAGGAGCATGACGTTGGCTCGCGGTGCCTCCCCCATGAAGTGCGAGAGCTCCGCCGCGTCCATGTACGCCGCGATCCCGAGGAAGTCGTCGACCAGCGCCGCGACAGGCACGCGGACCTTTCGGCGATCGGCCTCGAGCACCTCGATGTCGACATCGTCCCCGGCCTGGACGCCGAGCGATTCGCCAAGCGGTCGCGACAAGGAAAGGCCGGCTGCGGAAACGTGCAGGGGGTGGTGGTCCACGCCAAGGAGGCGGTGCAGGTCCATGCCCTCCGCGATGCCCAAGATCGCGGTCGTGCGCGTGCGGTGACCCGCACGAAGACGCACCGGGACCTGACGTTCGCCTTCCGCAGAGCTGACTCCGGGTATGTGAGCCGCTTCGCGCACGGCCTGCCAGGAGCGAGAGTCTTCGAGCGTGACCGTCATCGCTTCTCGGTGCGAGACCTCGAACTGGAGGCGGAGCACTTCGTCGACGGAATCGCCCATGACGCTCCCCGCGAGGACGATCGAGGTCGCGAGTGCGATCGACGCCGCGGAGAGGAGCAGTCTCCAGGGTCGCCTCGAGGCATCGCGAAGCACCATGCGCGAAACGGGGCGGACCAGAGCGTAGACGCGATCGAGGGGCGTACGCCGATAGCCGGGCGGCGCCTCGGGCCGCATGGCTTCGGCTGGAGGAATGGCGACCGCACGCCTCACGGCCGAAAATGTGCCTCCTACCCCTGCGACGATCGCCACGCACGCCGCCACAGCGATGGTCCATGCGTCGAACCGGAAGAGGTAGCTCGGGAACCTGAAGTACCGCGCGTAGACGACGAGGATGCTCTTCGCTCCGAGCACTCCTAGAACTAGGCCAAAGACGACTCCGAGAGCGGTGACGGCAAGCGCGAACCCCAAATAGTGCGCGGTGAGCTCGCCCGTACGGTAGCCGAGCGCTTTGAGCGTCGCGATCTGCTCGCGCTGCGTCCCGACGATTCGCGACAGCAGCACGTGCAAGAGAAACGCCGCAACCCCCAGAAAAACGACCGGCAGTGTCCTCGCGACCTTTTGGAGCTGGCCCAACTTCTGATCGACCAAATGGCTCGATGGTTGATCCGCACGGCCCACCGCGCCGAGGCCTCCGTAGGGCTCCAGGATCGAGTCGACGCGCTCGATCGTCTCTTGCTCGTCAACGCCCACAGCGAGCTGGATCGCGACGTCGTTGAACCCGCCGACGAGGCCCGTCGCCTTGGACAGCGCATCCCTATCCATCCACGCAACCCCGAAGTGCCACGGGTCGGGGAGGCCAGTCCGGGGCTCGGATGCCCACACGAACTCCGGCGAGACGGCGACACCAACGACTTTGAGCTTCGCGAGGCGCCCGTTGATGACGGCTTTCAGCGTCGAGCCGGGCATGAGATTCCACGTCTCGGCGAAGGTCGAGCTCAGGACGATTTCGTCGGGGCTCCCCGGTTCGACGGGCCTGCCGGACTGGATGATCGTCCGATTGAGCCGAGCCTCTTCAGGCCAGCTCACGGAGACGATGTGGGCGACCACCGCTTCGTCGCTCCCCTCGATCATCACCCGGTAGTCGCCGACGACACGGCCGTCGACGATCGCGATCCCGGGCAGCTCCCGCAGCCGATCGAGGACAGGTCGTGGTGCGGCTTTTAGGTGCGCGAACACGTCCGCGAAATGAGCGTCTTCGTAGAAGACATCCCTCGACGCCCGAACGGAGGCGCCGGCGGACACGGCAGCCACGAAACTCGCGATACCGCAGCCGACGACCAAGGCGATGGTGATGCACTGGTACCGCAAGCGCCAGAGGTCCCGGACGAGCTTGCGCTGGAGCGTCTTCACCAGGAGACCTCGCTCGGCGCCTTGCGGTTCGGGTTGCCGAGATCGGTCGCGATCTTCCCGTCCGCCAGGGTGACGACCCGATCCGCCATCTGCGCGATCGGAGCGTTGTGGGTGACCACGGCGATGCTCGTCTCGAGATCGCGGTTCACCCGATCGAGCACTTCAAGAACGATGCGCCCCGTCGCCGCGTCGAGGGCGCCGGTGGGCTCATCGCAGAGCAGGATGTCCGGTCTTTTCACCACGGCGCGCGCAATGGCCACCCGCTGCTGCTCGCCGCCGGACATCTGCGACGGATAGTGGTCGCGCCGCGCGGACAGGCCGACGAGATCCAAAGCGTCGTCCGGGGGCATGGCCTTGGGAGCCAGATCCGCCACGAGGGCCACGTTCTCTCGGGCCGTCAGGCTGGGAATCAAGTTGTAGAACTGGAAAATGAAGCCGATGTGCGCGCGCCGATACTGCGTGAGCGCTTCTTCGGTCGGGTGCGAGAGGTCGTGCCCGGCGTAGGCGAGCGTGCCGGAGGTCGGGACGTCGAGACCTCCGAGGATATTGAGCAGAGTCGATTTCCCGCTCCCGGACGGGCCGAGCAAGACCACGAGTTCGCCCTGAATCAAGTCGAAGTCCACGCCGCGCAGCGCCTGCACCTCGACCTCTCCCATCCGGTAGGTTTTCACGAGCTGCCGCGCACGGATGACCGTGGGCCTCTCGTGGTTCACGGCCGACCTATTGGAGCGGGAAGAGAGCAAGTCGCACCCGGTAGCAAGAAGAGGGCGCGACGTTGCAGCCGCTCCTCCGTCACCCCGTGACGCGAACTTTGCGCGTCGGCGACGCCGATGCGCCCCCGTTTGGAGGCGCAGCCGATGGAAGACAGCGCTTTGCCGCAGGATCGCACTTGGCTCGGCCGATGCTACGGGCTCCTCGGCGAATGGAGACAAGGATGAATAGGGATCGAATGCAGGACCGGTTTCCTTCACCAGGTGGTCGCGCCGGCGTGGCGACGGTTGTCCTCCTCGCCCTGGCGGCGGCCGCGTGCGGGGAATCGTCCGCCCAGGGGGTCAAGAGCCCGGCGGACCGAGCGGCGTTCATGGAACGGACGCGCTGTGCGCCGGACGACGATGACAAGGCTCTGGGGGCCGTGCTCGGCGGCAGTGCGGTGCAACGCGTGCAACCGCTCTACAGCACCGTCGATAACGCGAAGGGGGGCCTGCAGGCCGAGCTCCGCGGCGCCACCGTGGTTGTGGAAGCCCTCCCTGGCATCACCGCCGAATGGCTCGATCGTGCCCTCGAGTGCCACGGCGCCAAAGAAGCGCTTGGACACACGACAGCAGCGTCGGACGATCCGTTCTGGCTGCCCGGTTCCTCCGTCGACATCGACGTTCGCTCGGCCAAGGACGGGTTCGACGTCGCTGTCAGCGCTTACTCGTCGAGCGATGCGCACCAGGTTCTGGCCCGCGCCAATGCTTTTGCGAAATCGAAGACCGCGAACGCCCCCAAAGAGGGAGAGGCTGCGCGCTGATCGTAGGACACGAGTGTTCCTCGGTAGACAAATTCAGTTCAGGAGATATCGCCATGTCCAGCTCCATCACCAGCGACAACGCGGGCCCTTTTGTGGTCGTCCTAGGTCTCGACCTCAGCGACACCGAATCGAGCGGCTTCGCCTTCGACCAGGCCGCGCGAATGGTCGGACGCATCCCGGATGCCGTGTTGCACGTCTTGCATGTCCTGGCGCCGGAGGCGGCCACCGCATCGGCACCGGAGACCGCAGGGCTGCTCCGCTTGTACGTCTCGGAGAAGGCAGTGGTGCTCGGCGCGGCGGCGCCCGCCTGCGTCGGGATTCACGTCCGGCGGGGAGATGCCGGGAGAGAAATCGCCCAGCTCGCCAGCGAGGTCGCGGCGGACGTGATTGTTGTCGGCTCGCACAGGGCGCCCGTGAGAAACCTCTTCCTCAGTACGACGGCAGAGCGCGTGATGGCGGTGGCGCCTTGCCCGGTCTTCGTCGCCGGGCCGAGACCGCGGCCGCAGCCGTCGCACATGATCGTGATCGACCCGCCGTGCCCGGATTGCGTGCAGCAGCGTGCCCTCACCGAGGGACGCGCCTGGTGGTGCGCGCGTCACTCGGAGAACCACCACCTGCGGCGCCACCACGCCTACTCGTACCAGAGCGGTCTGCCCTTCGAGTCCCACGACTCGGAGGTCTCCGCCACGGGCGTCTGACGAGCGCGGCAAGCCGTTTGCGATGGGGTTTGACCAATGACTAGCATCGATTCCGAACGCCCGCTCCGCGTCTGCCTGCTCACCGGCGGTGGAGACGCTCCCGGTCTCAATGCCGCCATCCGCGCGTTTGTTCATGCGGCGTCGCGTCAGTCGGTCCTGATTCACGGCAGCCACTACGGCTTCGAAGGGCTGATCGGCCGCGAAGCCCTGGCCGCACTGCGCATCGAAGACGTTCGTGGAATTCTCCCGAAGGGCGGAAGCATCCTCGGGTGCTCTACGCGCAGCAACCCGTTCTCCCTTCCTGTGGACGATTCGGGCGCGAATGATGCGACCGATTTGCTGTGGCGCCGGCTCCGAGAACTGGGGATCGGAGCTCTCGTGCTCGCCGGAGGCGATGGGACGATGGCCATTGCCGCTCGCCTGGGCCAACTGGGCGTCCCGTGCGTCGGCATCCCGAAGACGATCGACGGCGACCTCGGAGGGACCGAGGAGACGTGCGGCCTCGACAGTGCGGTCGAGACCGCAACCCGCGCCATCGATTCACTGCACTCGACGGCCGAAGCGCATCAGCGTGTGTTCGTCGTTGAAGTGATGGGCAGATACGCGGGGTGGATCGCGCTCGAGGCGGGAATCGCGGGGGGCGCAGACGCGATCCTCATCCCGGAGATCCCATACGACATCAACCGCGTCGTCGCGAAGATCGCCGAACGAGACTCGTTCGGGCTCCGCTTTTCGATCGTCGTCATCGGCGAAGGGGCTCGCGCC
>Ga0182018_10004053_pt1 | contig 12616 bp, 6 predicted proteins | sample 812P2MmetaG_FD_120490 | JGI IMG/M metagenome (GOLD analysis project Ga0182018, IMG submission 120490) | Permafrost microbial communities from Stordalen Mire, Sweden - 812P2M metaG | ecosystem: Environmental > Terrestrial > Soil > Wetlands > Permafrost | place: Sweden: Stordalen | collected...
ACAGGAGTGAAAGCAGACATGAAGACGAATCGGCGAATCGCGTTGGGAGTTCTTACGGTGGCTGCTGCGTTCCTCGCGGGCTGCGGCGCACGGCACTCGGACAAAGAGGTGTATTACCTGATCTCCGCTAACTCGGCACTTCCTTATTGGCAGGCTGCCGCAGCCGGATTCAAGCAGGCCGCCGTGCAGTACAAGGTGACGGCCAAAGTGGCGGGGCCCGACGGTTACGACCCGCAGGCTGAACTTGCGGAGCTGCAGAAAGCCGTCGCGGCCAAGCCGGCAGGCATCCTGATCTCGGTGTCGGACGCCTCTGTGTTGCAACCCGGCATTGACGCCGCCGTAAATGCGGGCATTCCAGTGATCACAATGGACTCGGACGCCGCGGGGAGCCGCCGGCTCTACTTCATTGGAACCAACAATCTGCAGGCGGGGCAACTGGGCGGACGCCGTGTGATTCAGAAGCTGGGCGGAAAGGGCAATGTGGTCTTCTTCACGCTCACCGGCCAGCCCAATACCGAGGAACGGTTGAAGGGATTCAAGGATGTCTTCGAGAGCCGCCCCGACATCAAGATTGCCGAGGTGGTTGATGTCCGCGGCGACCCGAGGATCGCCTTTGACAAGACGCAGGAGCTGATGGCGCTGAGCGGGCCAAAGAAGATCAATGCATTTGTGTGTCTGGATTCTGCCTCCGGCAAGTTGGTTGCGGACGCGATAAAACGCAGCAATGAAACCGACCGCGTCCTGGTGGCCTGGGACATCAATCAGGACACGCTGGACGGAATCAAGGCCGGGACCATCGACGCAACGATCGTGCAGAAACCGTACACCATGGCCTATGTGGGCCTGAAGGCACTGGATGAGGTCTTCCATGATCCTCCGGCGAATCTCGCCAAGGACTATAGCGCCGATGGGTTTTCGCCGTATCCGGTGTTTGTCGACACCGGCACCGAGTTGGTGGACAAGAGCAACGTCGACCTCTATATCGCGTCGGCTGCGCAGGATACGAAGTAGGCGAGGCGGTCGAGGCGATCCAACTTTGATTGACGCGGACGATGAAGGTCCACGAGCGACGGGCAGCTCAGGCGCGCACGCCGGTTCTTTGCAGCGCAAAGACTGACGCCGTGGATGATGGAATCATCCACGGCGTCGGAGCGGAGTAGCACCGGTTTCTTTCGGGGCCCAGGTTTATTCAGGCTTTGGCTGGCCGGCAGCACTGTCCTGCTTGGCAAGCCTGACCCGCGCGGTTTCCAGCTTGTGCTGGACCTTGGCCACATCGGTGGGTTCCACGTCAGCTGCGGCCGACTTTGCATATTCGGCTAGCGACATCTCCCACTGCGCGGCAGCCAGGCGAATGCGCCCGGTCTTTTCGTAGAGATCGCCGAGGTGGTCGTGGACGGTCGGGTCGGTCTGGTCGCGTTGGACGGCCTGGCGCAGATTCTCTTCAGCCTGCTCATATTGGCCGAGCTTGAAGTAGACCCAGCCGAGTGAATCCAGGTAGGCCCCGTTCATCGGTTCCAGTTCGACGGCCTTCTTGATGAGCTTGAGCGCCTCCGGCAGCCGAACACCCTTTTCTCCCTTGTCGGCGAGCATGTACCCCAGGTAGTTGAGGGTCATGTGGTTATCGGGATCCTGGTCCAGCACCTGGCGGAAGAGCTGCTCGGCGGGCTCGTAGTGCTTCTGGCGCTCGGCCAATTCGCCTCTCATAAAGAGCAGGTAGATGCGATCGTCTTTCTTGGTCGTCAGCGGCTCAGCCTTGTTCAGGGCGTCGTCGGCGTCCTTCCAGCGGTGCAGCTGAATGTTGAACTGGCCCAGGCGCATCCACACGGCGCGGTCCTTGTCAGTGTTGTCGAGCATGGCCTTGACCATCGCCATGCCTTCGTCGATCTTGCCCTGCTCGACCAAAGCCCCGGCGAGCATCATCTTCATATCCGGGTCCTTGGGATCGGCATCGGCGGCTTTGTGTGCGACCTCGGCGGCTTTGTCGAACATCTTGGCCTCGCCGTAGGCCTCTACATCGAGTTCATATCCGCGGACCGCCTGTTCCCCGCCCATATCGATCATCTTCTGGTAGGCCGCGACTGCCTGGTCGATCTTGTTCTGCTCGAGAAGGATTGCGCCCAGCTTCTCCAGGAAAAAAGCCCGGTTGCTCTTCTCTTCGGGCGTATAGGCGCCGTTGGCGTGCGAAGTGACCTCCACCATCTTCTCGTAGGTCTGGGTGGCTTCGTCGAAGCGCCCCAGCACGTCAAGGATCAATCCTTCGTTGAAGCCGGCTTCCAGCAAAGTTGGATCCTGTTTGCGCGCCTTTCTGATCGTTGCGAGCGCATCCTCATACTTTTCCTGCCGGAGTTGAATCTCTGCGATGTGCACCAGCGCGCTTGTGTCCTCGGGATCGGCATCGGACAGCATCTTGAACTGCTTGAGCGCTTCGTCGAGCTGGTTGTCGTTGAGCAGAGCCTGCCCGAGCGCGTCGATGGTATGGGCGTCAGAGGGGTCAAGATCGGCTGCGCGCTGATAAGCGGCAATGGAGTCTTTGGGGCGCTTGAGCTGGTCATAAGCCGCGCCCAGCGCGAACTCCATCTTCGGAGTCCGATCCGTAACCGGAACCGCTTCGATCACCTTGATGGCATGATCCAGATCGTTACTGTCCGCGTACAGGCGGGCCAAATTGAGGACCACTTCCTCCGATTCGGGCTCGATGGCCTGCGCCGTCTTGAACTGGTCTTCGGCCTTCTTTGAATCGTGCTTGACCGTGTAGAGCTGGCCAAGAACCATGCGGTCTTCAACGCTCCGCGGCTGAAGCGAAACGATCTTTTCAAACTCGGCGATCGCGAGGTCGAGGACGTTGCCGGAGGGGGACGAAGAGGAAACGGCATTCGAGCCGTCGCTCAACTGGCGGAGGTAGATCCTGCCCAGCAGCTTGTGCGCGTCAACATCGTCGGGCGAGCTCTTGAGCAAGCCGCGAGCCGTCGCCTCGGCCTCACGCATGCGGCCGATCCTGAAGTAGAGTTCGGCCAACCCGTCGTTGAGCTGGGGCGAGGCCGGGTCCGCGTTGATCGCGGATTTGTATTCTTCGACAGCGAGGCGTGCGTCTTCCGTGTTGCCGGTCTCGCCGGCCTCGCTTTCGTAAATGTTCGCCAGACCAACATGGAAATACGCTGTGGCACGGTCAGGAGCGGGTGTCGCCGGTTCAGCTGCGGCAGCCTGCGGCCAAACCGCGGGAGGCACGCTCGCCGTGCTCGTTTGCGCGTGAGTGGGCAAAGCCGCCGAAAGGAGCACTGCGGAGGCGAATGCGGGCAGCCAGGGGAGATTCAAAGAGAGTTTTAGTTTCATCATTATTCAGAGATTTCCCTGCCACATCAGCCGAGTTTAGAGAAAAAACCGGCCCGGTTTGCTGTTTGGCAGCCAAGACAGTCGAACTGAGAGTCGCTGCCTGCTATTAAAGACGATTTTACCTGCGATTCGTCGCAAAAGAAGGCGGGGTGGCGAGTTTTTCTGAGAATCGCGCGAACCCCACCGTGCAATTGCCCCAAGTTTGGACGTAAGGCATAAGGAATTCTTTGCTAATGAGCAGCCCCGGGTTCTGCGCGCCATGATGAGCGCAGTCCGCGAGATCTGCCCAGCTAATGCGAGGCCCAATCTCTTGCGCAGCCAGCCGGTGTGCAGGCTGGCCAAAAGACTTCAGCAGGAGGTTCGTTCGTCGTTTGCGCCGCTGTCCTCAGTGCCGGAAGTGGCGGATGCCGGTGAAGACCATCGCGACCCGCAGAGCGTCGGCGGTGGCGATGACTTCCTGGTCCTTGACGCTGCCGCCGGGCTGGATCACGGCAGTGGCGCCAGCCGCCGCAACGGCCTCAAGGCCATCGGGGAAGGGAAAGAAGGCGTCTGAGGCGGCGACGCAGCCCTTGAGCGGCAGAACAGCCTTCATTGCACCAAACTTCGCCGCATCCACGCGGCTCATCTGCCCGGCGCCTACGCCGAGCGTCTGACCGTCTTTGGCATAGACAATCGCGTTGGACTTGACGTGCTTGCAGACGCGCCAGGCAAAGAGCAGGCTGCGCAGCTCTTCTGCGGTAGGCGGACGCCAGGTGACGACGTCCAATTCTGTCTGGTTCACACGCGCAGTGTCGGCGTCCTGCAGCAGGAGCCCGCCGGAGACATGCTTGACAACGGGCCTGCACGGAGCCGCATGGACCTCAACAAGGCGAAGGTTTTTCTTTGCGGAAAAGCGCTGCAGGGCCTCTTCAGTGAAGGCTGGCGCGGCGATGGCTTCAACAAAGAGCTTTGCGATTTCTTCCGCAGTCGCGGCGTCCACCGGCCGATTGATGCCGATCACCCCGCCAAATGCTGAGACGGGATCGGCAGCCAGCGCCTTCTCGTAGGCCTGAAGCACCGACGCGCCCGTTGCCGCACCGCAGGGGTTGGTGTGCTTGACGATGACTACTGCCGGCTCGTCAAACTCCTGCGCCAGTTCCCAGCAGGCGTCCAGATCGACAATGTTGTTGAAGCTCAGCTCTTTTCCCTGCAACTGCCGCGCCCCGGCGATGCCAAGGCCCGAACCATCCGCGTAGAGTGCCGCGCGCTGATGCGGGTTTTCGCCGTAGCGCAGGGATTGGGCCAGCGGCAGGTTGATGCGGAGGGTGGAAGGCAACTTTTCGACGCTGGGCGAAGCCGGTTCGGCGGGCAGCGGTGCTTGCTCAATTGCATCCAGGGTATTGGCGATCGCGGCGTCGTAAGCCGCAGTTGTGGCAAAGGCCTGGCGCGCAAGCCGCCAGCGCGTTTCGCGCGATAACGCGGCGCCGTTGGCGCTCTTCATTTCCTTGATGAGATCTGGATAGTCCGAAACGCGGGTGACGATGGCGACGTCTTCGAAGTTTTTCGCCGCTGAGCGGACCATGGAAGGCCCGCCGATGTCGATGTTTTCGATCAGATGACCAAAAGCCACGCCAGGTTGGGCCGCGGTCTTTTCAAAGGCGTAGAGGTTAACTACCACCATGTCAATGGGCTGGATTGAATGTGCTGCCACCGCCGCCTCATGCTCGGCGTTGCCACGGATGAAGAGCAGGCCGCCATGAACCAGAGGGTGCAGAGTCTTGACGCGGCCGTCGAGCATCTCCGGAAAGCCGGTCAGCTCACTGATGTCCCTGACCGAAAGGCCGGCTGCACGAAGCGCCGCAGCGGTGCCGCCAGTGGAGACGAGTTCGACGCCAAAGCTCGCCAGCACGCGGGCAAACTCAACCAGTCCGGTCTTGTCCGTAACGCTGAGTAAGGCTCGACGGATGGGTTTCACGGCAGTGAGGCGATCGCTCACGAAGACAGCTCCTTATGGGGCTTGCCGCATCGCAACGCGATGCGTTTGCGATGCGCGCAATCAACCCTTTCCAGAGTACAACGCGGCCTCGCGAAGGCCTGCAGGTGGAAAAGTCGGTTAAATTCCAAGAAGGACCTGGCCTAATTGCGGCTAACTTACCGAGTTTGGGGAAATGCTTTACTGTTATCACATGGGAAGTTATCCCCCCCCATCTCCCGCACCGCCGTCTCGTTCGTCTGGAACGGTCGATGACGATGACCTCGCGCTGCCAGAGGTCCTGCCTCCATCGGGCGCGACCATGGATGCGCCTCCTGTCCGTCAATCGCGGTCGAGATGGCTCGCAGCACCCGCCACGTATTTGCTGGTTGCGATCAACTGCGGCGTATTTCTGTGGATGGTTTCTCGCGGCGTAAGCCCGATGAGCCCAACCGTGGATCAGCTCATGCACTTCGGGGCAGACAATGCAGGAAACGTCCTTGTAGCTGGCGAGTGGTCGCGCATCGTAACAGCCATGTTCGTCCACGTGGGCTTTCTCCACCTTGCCACCAACATGTGGTGCCTGTGGAATCTCGGACTGCTGGCCGAGCCTCTCATCGGCTCAATAGGAGTTCTTGCGGTCTACATCCTTACCGGCGCGGCGGGAAATCTGCTTTCGACAGGGGTCAACTGGTTTTGGTGGAACTCGGATTGGGTCAACTCGCACGATCTGGCCGCCTTCCCGGCCGGAGCAGGCGCTTCGGGAGCCGTCTTCGGCATCGCCGGCGCATTGATTGTGCTGTTGAAGTCGGATCGCTTGCCGGTGCCGCCCATCGAACTCAAGAAGCTGCGACGGTCAGTGATCTACTTCGCGGCCATCAACCTGGTGATTGGTGTTTCGATCAGCGTTGGCAACCTGGCTCTGCACTCTGGACTGAACATCGACAACATGGCCCACGTGGGCGGTTTCAGTTGCGGCTTGCTTTTTGCTTTGCCGCTGGTCCCGCGGCTGGGCTCGCCGCGCAGGCTGTTTAACTTCCGCCTGCGAGTGGCCATCGCCATGGTGGTTGGGATTCTGGTGTTGTTCGGGTTTTTCTTGACGAAGTTTGCGGGGTAAAGGGCTGACTAGCGAACTGCGGTCGCGGCAAACTTCTTGACCATTGCCATTAGTAGCTTCCGGTCGCTCTCGTTCAGGTTCGACGAGTAGCGGCGAATTTGCGTGAGGAATCGCAACTCCTCATCGTTGAGCTTCTGGGTGTTGAACTGGTGGTTCAGCGAGTCATCGGCAAAGAACTGGGCGATGGGCAGGTCAAGGGCAGTGGCAATCTTCGACAACGTGTCGAGCGAGGGCACCGTGTGGCCGTTCTCAACCCGGGACAGGTAGCAGCGCAAAAGACCCGTCTTCTTTTCGATGTCTCCCTGAGACAGACCCTTCTGCAGCCTGTGGGCGCGAATTGTTGTTCCGATTTTCATGGGATCGCTTTCCGTCTGCCGGCCAAGGGGGTTACTCACTTGGCAGCAATCAAAAGATTATTGGCTTAATAGTTAACACGCCCGGCGCAGGAATGCAAGTGAGAACCTCGCGATTCGACGTGTGCGGAGCCTCCAATCAAATACACGTGAAAATCACCGGATCTAAAATCCGTGCGTCTCGCGATCAAAGGTGCTTGACCATCCAGGCCAGCTCTTTCACAGGGTTGTCGTTGTAGCAAGGGCAAGGTTCGAAGCCCATGGAAAGATACAACCGGTGGGCGGTTCCCATGACGGCGGGCGCGGTGTCTAAGTAAATAGCCTTGCGGCGTGCCTTTTTGGCGCGGTCTATGACATCCTGAGTCAGAGTCCGGCCCAGGTTCAGGCCGCGCGCCAGCGGGCGAACCCAGAGACGCTTGAGCTCCCACGCGTCCGTCGCGACGCCAGCAGGAACCGCGCGCCAGGCGACAAATCCTGCAGGTTCATCGTCCACACGAGCCACCAGGCAGCCGCCCTGTTTTTCGATATAGGAGAAGGGCAAACGCGCTGCCTCCTGCTCGAGTGTTCCGTAACAGAAGCCTGCCGATTCAGGGTGCGCAATAACAAATCGCCCATACTCAAGCAGCAGCTCCCGCGCGGCGAACAGAGTTTTTGCAGCGGTATCGGCTGTGATTTCTTCCAGATGAATGGCCCTTGCGGGAGCCGGTTGGGCGTCCATGCCTAAGTGTACGATCTGGCTCGGAGCGGTCGCCCTGGTAAACCTTCGCAGCGGCTGGCCCGTCTGACTCAATACGAGTGCCAAGGGCGGTGGAGAGGGAATGAGGCGGACGGCGAGCTGGTTAATTGCGGCTGGGATAGTGGTGTGCAGCTCGCTCGCGGGCGCGCAGTCTGCTTCGTCGGCTGGCACACCGTCGAGCGGTGCTGGTGCGCAAGGCCCCGCAGCGGCCGATCCACAGAGTCCCGCGACTCCAACCTCTCAGAATGCAGCATCGCCGGCCTCCCAAAGTTCAGCGGACCAAGCGGTAACAGGCGGCAAGCTTCGTGGCGTAGTCAAGAGCGGGACCACCGCACTCCCCGGCGTTACCGTGACAGCGCAAAACACACTGACCGGCAAACGCTACTCCACAACAACTGACATCAACGGCGCGTGGATGCTGAGCATTCCGCAGAATGGCCGCTATGTTGTCCGGACCCAGTTCGCCGCATTTGCACCCGGCTCGCAGGAAGCTGTGTTCAACGCGACGAGCAGCCACGACCAGACAGTGACATTCTCACTGATGCTTGCCACGCGCGCCGCCGCGCAGCAGGCGCAGCAACAAGCGCAGGAGGCCCGACAGCAGGGAACAGCAGGTGAGGCGACCGGCGCTGCCGCCGACGTCATTCGACAGCTTGCTGCAAACGGCGCGCAGACACTCAGCCTGGTGAATGCGATGAGCGGCGATACAGAAAACCAGCAGGGTACAGGCGGCGCTGCAGGAGCGGCGCTTCCCTCGGTGGCCTCGAATGCCGACTTTGGCGGAGACTCCGTCGCCTTTAGCGGGCAGACAGGACAGGTGAGCCCGCTTGCTGGTGTGGATGTGGACCGGATTCGCGATCTGATGGAGACGGCTCGTGCGAATGGCACACTGCCGCAAGCTGCAGGCGGGCTTTTTGGCGGAGGGGGCGGTGGGGGATTCGGCAACGGAGGTTTTGGCGGCGGTGGTGGCTTTGGAGGTGGATTCGGCGGCGGAGGTTTTGGCGGGGGTCGAGGCAATTTCAGAGGATTCAATCCCGGCCAACCACATGGGGCCATCTTCTGGATCGGCAGCAACTCCGCGCTCAATGCGGAGCCTTTTGCGCTGAACGGCCAGCAGCAGGAGCAGCCAGCTTCGGGGACCAACCGATTCGGCATCACGTTCATGAGCGCGCCGTACATTCCGCATCTGACCAAGCCGAGCGGGAAGGATACTTTGTTCCTGACGCTCTCGGGAACGCGCAGTTCGAGTCCGATCGATGAGTACGCGATCGTTCCCACAGATGCGGAACGGGGCGGAGATTTTTCCGCCGCAGGGCTGCCCACGATTTACGATCCATCGACGGGGCAGCAGTTTGCGTCGAACGGCGTTGCAAATGCGATTCCGGGAACAAGGATCGCTTCTCAGGCGACGGCTCTGCTTCAGTACTTTCCTGAGCCCAATCTCGCCGCCAACTCGAACTCGAGCGGATATAACTACCACGAACTTACGACCGCGCAGACAAACTCCACCCAAGTCGGGGTTCGCTACCTGAGGACTCTGGGCAAGAACGCCACGCTCACGGGTGGGGGTCGTGGCGGCGGAGGTGGACGCGGCGGCGGAGGCGGCGGCAGGAACCAGAACCAGGGACTCAGGCAGAGCATCAATTTCAACTACAACTGGGGCGGGACAGCGGCTGACAATGTGAACATCTTTCCTCAGCTTGGCGGAAAGCACTCGAGCAACTCAAACAGCTTCCAGGCGGGCTACACGGTGGGCTACAAGAAGTTCACCAACATCCTCAACGCCAACTGGAATCAAACTACGAGCCAGACAACCAACTTCTTCACGAACATTACGGATATTGCTACGACCCTTGGCGTTCTCGGGCCTGACGGCCCACTGAACGAGCTTCCTACCAACTATGGAGTGCCGAGTGTCTCTCTTGGACCCATTCAGGGGCTGAGCGAACTCCAGCCGGCGTTTTCGCTTTCGCAGACGGTCTCCATGAGCGAAACCCTCAGCTGGATTCACGGCAAGCACAATCTGCGCTTCGGTGGCGACTATCGCCGGGTGCATCGCAACTTCCTCGGAGGATCCAACTCGACCGGCAGCTTTACCTTCAGCGGCAAGTTCACCGAGGATGCGACGCTTGACCCAACAACAGGCTCGGCGCTGGCCGATTTTCTGCTCGGGCTTCCCCAGGAGACGAACATTGATGCGCCGACAGCCAAGAGCTATCTGCGCGACAACGTTTATGACCTCTATGCCACAGACGACTGGCGCGCGCGCCCCAGCCTTACGCTCAATTATGGGCTGCGCTATGAGTTCTTCTCGCCGTATACCGAGAAATACGGCCGGCTCTCCGTTATCGACACCAACCCTGAGGGCGGCTTCACCGAACTGGCCGAATTTCAGTCCGGCAGCACGGCGCCGTTCACAGGCGGAGCGCTTCCGACGTCACTCGTTTATCCGTTCCACCTGGCGCTTGCGCCGCGCCTGGGCCTTGCCTGGCGCGTTCCCAAGCTCAAACAGATGGTAGTGCGGGCGGGCTACGGCGTGAACTACTCGGTTGGCCAGTACGGCAGCTTCGCCTCGACTACCGCGTTGCAGCCCATGGTCCTGCAGCCAGCGTTTGTGAACGAGCAAACCAACGAGGCTGTGCAGGCGGGTGAGTTTACGCTGGCCAACGGATTCCCCACAACGCCGACCTCGGCCACGCTGGGCAGTTATTCTGTCAATCCGCACTATGAGCTCCCGCTTATTCAGGCCTACAACCTCGATGTGCAGAAGACGCTGCCCTGGGGCATCGTACTCAACGTCGGGTAAACGGATCGATGGGCTCAAGGCTCGATGTGAAGAGTACGCCGCGCCGCAACCTGAGCAGCCCTGACACAAACTACAACCCTGTCACCGGGCTTCCCTACGCAACGTTCATCTACGACCAGTCAGCAGCGTTTTCGCGGTTCAACGCGGGAACCGTGCGCGTGAACAAGCGGCTCACGGGCGGCATCGCACTTGGTGCGAACTACCAATACTCGCACTCCATCGACGACGCATCGAGCAACGTTCAAAACTGGCAGGACATCCTCGCGGAGGAAGGAAACTCCTCCTTCGACATCCGCCACCAGGTGAGCGGAACCTATCTGTATGAGCTTCCGTTCGGGCAGGACAAGCGATGGGTGACCAGCGGCGCCGGCGCGCACATCCTCGAGGGGTTTTCGATCTCGGGCACGTTCAACTTTGCCACAGGCGCACCCTTGACGCCGGACTATCCAGCGGCAGTCTCCGATGTTTCTCGCGGCGTGGCCGGAACTCTGCGCCCTGACTATGTTCCCGGTATCTCGCCCACTGCTGGCGGCGGCACCAAAGACCGCTGGTTTAATGTGGCCGCGTTTACACAGCCGACGCCCGACGCCTTTGGCAACGCCTTCGGCGATGTTTCGCGCAACTCACTTCGGGGGCCCGGGACGGTGTCGAACAATATGTCGCTCGCCAAGACCACGCAATTTGGCGAAACGCGGAGCCTGGAGATTCGCGCGACGGCCAACAACGTTTTCAATACCGTGCAATATTCGGGTGTGGGTACAAGCCTGAACACGCCCACCGCGGGCCAGATCACTTCGGCTGCGGCGATGCGGTCGTTTCAGTTCACTGCCCGGTTCAGATTCTAGATTGATCGGGTTTTGCGCGGCTGGTCGCGCGCAAACGCAAGTTGGGAAATTCGCAGGAGCTTTGAGGCAAAGGCATGAGACAAGTTGTGCAGCGGATTGGGGCAGGAGTCGCAGCGTTGGCATTCATGCTGCCGGCGAGCCCTTCTGCGCTGGCACAATCTGCTCAGAACGCGCCTGCCCAAGTGTCGAACACGCCGCAGGGCGGCTACATACTAAAGATGAACGGTGAGCTCGTGCTGACGAATGTTGTTCCGCGCGACGCGAAGACCGGCGAAGTCGTGCTGGGTCTCAAGCAGAGCGATTTCACGATCCTCGAGAACGGCAAGCCCCAACGAATTGACACATTCGACTTTGAGACGGTGGACAAGGCGACCCCGCTCAACGAGGCAACCGTCAGCGGGCTGGCCATTGGCGCGACGGGCCCGAGATCGAAGGCCGTGGTTGCGAAGCCGGAGGACCTGCGCAACCACAGGCTGATTGTGATGTTCTTTGACCTGACTTCGATGCAGCCGGAAGACCTGGACCGTTGTGTCACGGCCGCGCAGGATTTTCTGAAAACGAAGATGCAGCCCGCGGATCTTGTGGCGCTTGTTTCGCTCGGCGACACTCTCGCGGTTGACCAGGACTTTACCGCGGACAAGAATGCGCTGATCAACGAGGTAGGGGTTTACAACGGAACGGAAGGGCAGGGCTTTGCCCAGGGAGCCACGGCCAACAGCAACCAGGTGGAAGACACCACCGGGTATACGCCGGACGAGAGCGAGTACAACGACCTGAACACGGATCGTGAGCTCTTCGCGCTGCGGGCGGTCTCGAAAGCACTCGAAAAAATCAACGAGAAGAAGTCGATGCTCTACTTTTCCGGCGGCATTCAGCGCGATGGAATCGAGAACCAGGCTTCGCTTCGTTCCGCCATCAACGCAGCAGTGCGCGCCAATCTCGCCATCTACAGCGTAGACACGCGCGGACTGCAGGCGGTCTCGCCGCTGGGCGATGCGTCGGTGGGCAGCCTGCGCGGCAACGGAGCCGCCAACGGCGGTGCGCTGCAGAACAACATGCAGAGCAACTTTGCCACTCAGGAAGTGATGGCGACACTCAGCACCGACACCGGCGGAAAGGCATTCTTTGACTCCAACGACTTTGCTCCGGCCTTCGCGCAGGTACAGCGGGACACCTCAGCGTACTACGCCATCGGCTTTCACAGCGCGAATCCGGCACGCGACGGCAGGTTCCGCAAGCTGACGATCAAGATCAATCGTCCAGGAATCAAACTGGAATATCGTCCCGGCTACTATGCGCCGGCGGACTTCCAGCATTCGGGCCACGAAGACCGCGAGCAGGAGCTCAGCGACCAACTGGCCAGCGACCTGCCGGCCACCGACATGGCCGTGTACATGGATGCGCTCTACTTCCGGCTCGATGAGAATCGGTTCTATGTCCCGGTATCAATCATCGTGCCGGGATCGCAGATTCCCTTC
>Ga0182018_10004054_pt1 | contig 12616 bp, 15 predicted proteins | sample 812P2MmetaG_FD_120490 | JGI IMG/M metagenome (GOLD analysis project Ga0182018, IMG submission 120490) | Permafrost microbial communities from Stordalen Mire, Sweden - 812P2M metaG | ecosystem: Environmental > Terrestrial > Soil > Wetlands > Permafrost | place: Sweden: Stordalen | collected...
AAGTTACAAGGATTAATTTAAAGAAGCGCCTCCACAATCCCCTTCGCCTCGCCGGTCGTTTCCGCCGACCAGACGCCGAGAATCGCAAGGTCATACTTCTTGAGCGACCTTTCACGTTCTATTCGTGCCGAACGCTTGCCTGCGTCCAAAGCCTTGCGCAGTTTCGCCGGCGCGTCCCACCTGAGGCTCAGCCGATCGTCATCGAGTTCGAAGCCGAGATCTTGGAGGGCTTGCTCCGCGACACCGAGCTCCTTCTTCAATGGACCGATCTTCGCGACCAGTTCGGATGCGCCTGCCTGTTCCTGCGCCAGCTTCGGGACAAGTTCTTTCTCGATCCGACTCTCCGAATCGGAGACGGACTCAAGGGTCTCTGACTCACGTTTCTTGGCTTCCTCCAACAGACGCGCAAATATCTCACGCTGCTTTTGGTTGCATGGTTGTGCTTGTTCCATAAAAGTTGTGTTTGGCGTTCCCTTCCCACCCACAACATAAAAAGACCGGTACTTCGTTCAATAAAATTCTTACCGCGCACCCGCCGGGGCACCGAGCCCCGGTCTGCCTCAACCTACGAGCCCGCCGGTAACGTTGCCGTCGCCGCCTTGCTTTCGGTTCTCGCCGGATAGCTCTCTCGCCATTCCCGACAGAAAGCCGCCCATGGCCTGGATACGTTTTCGTTTGTCGCTCGCAAGCTCGCTCGAAGTCTTCTCCTGAAGGGAGGAGGCTCCCACATTGATGACCGCCAACTGCGAGGGTTCCAACTCAAGCACCACCCTTCCGTTCGCTTCGGAATACCACTCGATGTACGGATAGTTCACGTACGGATAGTAGAGATCCCCTGCTTCGACGTGAGTTCGGCAGACGTCGGCGAACTTCTTCCGCCGGATCTGGCGCCCGAGCTCCTGAAGACCGGTCCCGTCCCAGTGCAGCTCATTTTGCCTCATGAGCTTCTGGGCGCGTTCTTCGGTCCAAGGCCCGAGCGAAAACCCGGCGGTGATGTCGCCGACCTCCCCTCGCTGCACAGCAGAGAATCCATCCATGTACGTTCCCCTCCGATCGAGGCTGGCGCTCCGATCTGACGGCGATGGATTCGTGAGCCGGATGACCGTGCCGCGGATGTCCTCGTGGAAGTCTCCGACCAAATCAAAGATGACCTTAAGCGGTCGCTTGCCGCGACGCAAGAATCGTATCCATCCAGAGACCTTGCCTGGAATATGGTTGTCGAGCTGCCCTTCGATGAGGTTTTCGTAAGGACGCCACGCCATATGTTTGGATATGTAATGGTTTATTGTCCGGGTCGACCTCCCGGCGGGTGAGCGATAATCTGGTGCGCCCGCGCAGGGCGCATAAAGCGGCGTCCGCTTGTTGAGCGGGATTCGGCTCGCGCACCTCCGCACCCTGGGCGGTACGTGCCGGAACGGGCTGGCGTTTCTTGCCCGAGCCGGACGCGGTGCGCGACCCGTTGTTCCCGTCGCCGTCGCCGCGCAGTCTTTCCCGCATCTTCTCGCACACGATTCTAAAAAGGACCTCCGGCTTTTCGATGGAGCCTTGTTCAAAGAAGCGCAACACCTGCACTTCGTCAGCGATACTTGGTTTTGCCATACGTTTCTCCCTTCTGCCTTAACAGGGCCGGCGGCCTGTGCGCCAACCCCTTCGGTTTCAATGCCTTGCAAGCCAAAAGCTCTCTTGCCGCGAAGAGAGCCTGTGAAGAGACCGTTAGACAAGCGGCACCCCCGAATCTCCCGGCGCCCGGTGGAACACCGGACCGAGAAGCCCCTTCTCCCGCACCGCGTCGAGCGTGCTGAAGAGCATCCGCCCGCCGGTGTCCCCGATGGCCTTCGCGAGCGACGCCATGCGCGGCTCCCGGTCGGTGATTACGAGGACCGCCGCAAGCGGCAGGCCGTCCAAGCCGCGCCGGTACGTCGCGATCTTCGTCCGGATGAAGAACTGGACGCCTTCGACGCCGCGGTCGAACTCCAGCGCAAAGGTCCGGTCGGCCAGGCTGAACACCGCATCCGGAATGAGCCGGTGCCGCCAACCGAGTCCGGGCAGTTCCCAATACGCGAAAAAATAGGCGAGCGAACCGGCGAGTTCGGCGGCGATTCTCAAGTCATTCACCGCCAGATAGTGCTCGCGCTGCAGGGGCGGCCTCCGCTCCAAGGCGACCCGGAGAGTCGCTCGCCCGGACCTGAACAAACTCAGGCCTTCCGAGTTCCTCACTGGATCTGGTCCGTCGAACGATCATGAGCTTGAACCCCACAACGTCCCCCGGCGCATGGAGTTCGTTGCTGCCTTCATCATTCGTACCGTCCGTGCCAATAAACGCCTCAATTACTGTCCGCTGGGGCTCGTCGTAGAACGCAATTCTCGTCACCCAGAAATCCTGGAACTCCCTGCCACCGTCCAGTCTATCGACAAACCCGCGATACGCTCCGCCGGTCGTCTCAATGAATTTGGATTCTTCGGACTTGACCGTCGGCCAATAACGTTCCGATTCAATGCCGGGGGCGGTCACTGGTTCTGCAGCTTCCTGCGGCTGACTTTTTTCCTGTGCTGATGGAAACTCGAAAAGTTTCGTCATGTGCTAAGTAGAATGAATGCGGCTGGTTGTTAACGACGTTTCTTGCAACTTTACCTTTTCCCAAATGATCTGGCAAGTCGATCCAAGATGGGAATTGGTGGCGTGCCCTAATGGCCGGAACGAACCGTCTATGCGCTCGTGGGTGACGGCAGACGCAGGCGGTTCGATTCGCGCCAGAACCGGAAGTTGGTCGTCAGCGTGCAAGCACAACAGAAGTTGAGCCCGGAACAGATCCGGGTTTCTTGGGACGGCAGCGATGAGTTTCGGTGCGAAGTGCGGAACCTGGAAGAGGGGAGGTGTTGGATTGGGCTGGGTTGGGTGAACCAAGACGTCGGGGAGCAACTCACGAGGAGTTGAAGCGGAGTGGACAAGGGCGTGGTGCGGCGACACGCTAAGAAAGCCAATGTGCAATCGGCGGATTTCACCGGATGGCCCTTCCCAAGAAAGCCAGCGAGCTTGGTCGCCCGGAACTGCGTCCGGCGGTCCAGGTCCTTCAAAGGGCAAGACGATGGCCAAGCCGCTGAAGGATCACTGGACCCCTTGGAAGAACCGGCCGAGGTCGGCCGTCGCGCGATAGAGCGGCACGGGGTCGAGCAGTTTGAAGCTGCTGGTGAAGGCGTTCTGGAGGGAGTAGGCCGTCCGCGGTCGAAACTCCTCATGCGCGGGTTCCCGCCAGTTACGCCACACTTCCCGCGCGAGGTGCTTGGGGGCGTCGAGCTCGTCTTCGACGAACGCCTTGAAGATGGCAAGCCGCGCCTGGTCGTCCGAGACCTGGACCTCCTTCCAGGCGGAAACCTGGATCTGCATCGGCTCGAATCCGCGCTGGGCTTCGTCGATGCCGATGGATATGGCGTTCTTCAGCAGGAAGTTCTTCGAGTGCTTGGCGAGGACGATATTGAAGTCGCCGGCGAAAGACAGATTTGAGCATACGAATATACGAATTCACACAACGATCGACAGCCCGAACTGCTTGGATACGGAATTTCTGACGCCGAGCGCGAAGCTCGCGCCATCCATCCCTTGGTCAAGCGTCATCACGCCGAAGAAGTTCCTGCCGTCCTTCGTGACGGCATATTCCTCGGAGGCGATCGCGATGTGCCGGAACCCAAGCTGTTCTTCGAGGGCATGCACGATGTCGATGTGCGGAATCACCTGATGGGTTGAGGTGGAATGCGGGGCCGGCACAAGTGCCAAGTCCGCTCTGGTCAGTTTGCCGGACGTGTCGGTGCCGGCAATTATTATAGCGTCGTTTCGGGCATAAAGTATTTCTCCTTTTCAAGGTGCAGTCGGAAGTCGTTGAAGCTGCTGATGAGAACGTTACTCCGCACCCGGTGGACGGCCAAGACGGCAAGAATTGCCGGATTGGGATAGTGAACCCGATGGCGGAGGATGTCCGCGCCGAACGGGCGCGCTGCCGCGGCGGTCACCGTGAGCCCGAGATAGCCATGTTGGTGTAGCTGGCGTGCCGTTGACGGCAACATTGTGCCTCTAGCCGTTTTTCCCTCGACCCGTATTGTCAGGAGTAGCCCTTTGAAAGGAGGAGCTATAATGGCAGAAAATCGTCCGTTTCTGGACTTCAAAGCAATCAAGGGACGCGTGGCTATCGCGGATGTCCTCGCCCGATACAAGGTGAACCTCGTCCGGGTGAACCAAACGTCGTTCAAGGGCACCTGCCCTTTGCCGACACTCATCAGGAAGCAAGAATACGTTCTACGTGAACGAAACGAAATCGGTCTGGTACTGCCACTCCGATTCGTGCAAGAAGAACGGCCAGCGGGCCGGCGGGAACGTCATCGATTTCGTTTCGCTCATGGAGCAGTGTTCCGCCTATGCTGCGGCGAAGCGGATCGATGAATTGTCCCCCGCCACCAGCAGTAACGGGGCGAAAGCAGCATCGGTGCCAGGTACCGGTCAGGCGCCCGCCAGTCGTCGATCGGATGAGTCAGATCCGACGACTGCACCAAGCCGTAACAAACCGCTCGCATTCGCCCCCAAGGACGTGAACCCGTCGCATCCGATGATCCAGGAACGCGGGATAACGGCTCTGACCGCCGAGCGTTTCGGCGTGGGTTTCTTTCCCGGCAAGGGCAGCATGGCGGGGCGGGTTGTCTTTCCGCTTCAGGAGGACGGGAGCCTCATCGGCTATGCGGGCCGGACGACGTTGCCGGTCTCGGACGCCAATCCGAAATGGCTCTTCGGGAAGGGTCTCAAGAAAACCTTCCTCTACGGGCTGGAGCGGTGCGACCCCGCGAAGCCGCTCATCCTCTGCGAGTCGCTCTGGGGGCCGCTCTGGTTTCATGAGCACGGTCTCCAGGCGGCGTCCCTCATGGGTTCCGAGATGACGGAGGAGCAGGAGCGGTGCCTCGACCCGTATCCGACGATCACGGTCGCGCTCGACAACGATGCGGCCGGAATCGAAAAGGCCGCCCACATCTGCGGGAGGCTCAAGGCAAAGCACCGCGTATTGAAAGCCAGGCTTATCGAGTAGCGGGGCTTCGGCTCCCTGCCGCAAGACCCCGCCCTGCACGTTCGTCCTGAAAATTCCAAAGGAGGCAAGCCATGAGCGAAGCTGCGCTCATACCGTCAACCGGCACGGTGGCGCGTCCGCCCATTGCGGTCGCGCCCACGCCGCCGACAAGTCTCATCAACCGCATCATCAACGCCGACTGCCTGGACATCTTACCCGAGTTGCCCAGCCGCAGCATCGACTTCGTATTCACCGATCCGCCCTATCTGACGCGCTACCGCGACCGCTCCGGCCGCACGGTCGTTGGCGATGCCCAAAGCTCCTGGCTCAAGCCCGCCTTCGCCCAAATCTACCGGGTGCTGAAGGACCACCGCTTCTGCGTGAGCTTCTACGGCTGGTCGAAGGTGGACCAGTTCTTTGCCGCCTGGCGGGCAGCCGGCTTCTGTCCGGTCGCCCACCTGGTTTGGGCGAAGTGCTACGCCTCCTGCCAGCGCTACGTCGACTACCACCACGAGCAGGCCTATGTCCTGGCCAAAGGCCGCCCGGAGCTCCCGAGCATCCGCCTGCCCGACGTGCTGACCTGGCAGTACACCGGAAACCGCCTGCACCCGACCCAGAAGCCGGTCAGCGGCCTGATGCCCGTGGTCCACACCTTCAGCCGGCCCGGTGAGGTGGTGCTCGACCCGTTCTGCGGCAGCGGCAGCACGCTCGTGGCCGCCCAGAGCTTAGGCCGGCGTTACATCGGCATCGAGATCGATGCCGAGCACACTAAGGTCGCCCAAGCGCGGCTGTAATCCCGAGGGCAGGAAATTCCTGCCCTCTTTTTATATTTCCCCGCTCTTCCTTGCCCTGTTCCTTCCCGGAGCAGCCGGGGAAATAGGAAGCGAAGCGCCGCCGAGGTTTTAGCCGCAAAAAGGAGGGGCATCTGGCGGACTCCGGCGGGGCTCCGGCAAAAAGCAACCGATCCTGTCCGATGAATCGGCGCACCCCCTACTGATCTGCGGCTTGCGTGGGAGTTGTCATCCTCCCCTCTCCAGTGTGTGTGGCCCCGCCACAAACGGTTATTCACGTCCCCGAGGAAGCCGATATTCATACGAGAGGAGCGGGGGAGTGCGTGCGCTAGACGAAACTTATTTCAAAAAACTCAGGTACACCTCGGCGCCGTGAAGCGAGAATACTGAAAGGTCCCGCGAGCCAATTGAATAGAATATTGAATTCCTCAAGTGGTTGAATACGGGCAGCAGCCATGCGAGCGTGAAATCGTCAACCGCGATAAATGGACAGCCGTGCAAGCTGCTCTTGGGCCTCACGGGGAAAGGTCAGCGAGCCAGCGCATGTTTCATGGCACGCCAAGGTCTCGACTCTCCGCGTCTGAGTTGCGCCTCGCCGCGGCGCACAATCCTCTCTTCCTCGGCCGTCAGGGTGTCGCCGGAATCCTGTTTAGGAAGAATGGTGACAACGCCACCTGCCACCTTGAATTCGAGCTTGTCCCCGCTCTTGAAATCTGCCTGCCGGCGGACGGCCGGAGGGACCACAAGTGGTGTTTTGTTCTTGACGGTGACGGTCATGATAAGTAATACGCTCGAAATATGACTTCGCTTTCAGTCTAGGTTCTGAACTAAAAGCAACGACTGCTTGTCGAAGGCGCTACTTGGGATGTGGCGTGATGTCTTCGATGAGGTAGGTGTCGTTTGCTATTTTGAAATAGAACCGCCAACTCTTATTCACGCGGGCTTGCCACTTGTCCTCGGCTTCGCTGTACTTCTTGGCGCGAAGCGAAGGATGATGCAAGTCCTGAAGGAGCAACCGCGCCTGTTTGTAAAAGGTCTTGCGGATACGGGCAGGGATATCACTGAGCGCTTCAAGGACGGTCTTGGTGTATACGAGCTTCATCGCGCGGGTTTAGCTTTCCGTCTTGCTACCCGCAGTTCCTTGATGTTCGCCTCTATCGAGGCCGCCATTCCTTCAGCCGTTTTGAACGGGCCGTACACGCGACCGGCCCTGATGTCCTCGTCGGCTTTGGCTAGGCGGGCATCAGTGATTCTCCGCTGCCCCGGCGTGTGCCCGCCATCCGCCTTCGGCAGCTTGGGGATGATCGTGATAACCCCCCCGGAAGCCCTGAATTCGATTTCCTCCCCACTCTTAAAACCGGCCTGCCGGTGTACGGCCGGAGGAACCACAAGTGGTGTTTTGTTCTTGACGGTGACGGTCATGATAGGTAATACGCTCAAGATATGATTTCGCTTCCAGTTTAGTCCTGAAGGGGCCGGCGGTCAAACGAGTGTCGTCCGCGCGTCCGCGCGTGTCATCCGCCTCGTCCGCTTGTCGTCCGCCCCACGGAGGCGTCACGCCTCTTTTTCCAGGCCTTCCCTCAGGAGTTTCAGAATCCCGGCGTCCACGTCCTTCCGTTTCTTCCCCCATCGCATGCGTGAGGGCTTCAGCACGTCGCGGTATTTCGACTCGTCGCCCTGCTTCGGGAACGGTTCGAGGGCCCGGACGTGCCGGAAGAGGTGGCGCTGCTTGCCGATCTTCACTTTCGCGTAGAACTCGTGGTCGTCGAGCCAGATGAGGCCCGGCGCGAGGGACGGGTCGCCGTACGCGTTCGCGATCCGCTCGGCGTCCTTGTCGCCCACGGCGAAGCAGATCAGGTTATTTACGTTCCCCAGGATCGAGTCCATCCACTGCTCGGGCACCTGCGTGACGGACTGCGTGGCGAGCCAACAGCGGATGCCGAACTTCCGGAGCTCGGCGAAAAACGTGGTCCAGTTTATGCCGTGCGAAAACGTCTGGAACTCGTCCACGATGACGGTGAATTCCTTGCGATTCGTTGCCGGCCGGCGGAAGGCATAGATGCCGATGTGGTTCAGGATGGCGGAGCCGATGAGAGCGGCGTTCACGTCGCCGATCTTGCCCTTGTCGAGATCGACGATCACGATGGCGTCGTTCATGAGCTCGATCAGCGGGAGGTTCGCGGTCTGGTTGAATATGGTCCGGATGATGGGCCGGACGAACGGCTTCAGCTTGTTGATGGAAGGCGCGAACTTCGACATGCGTTCCGAGGCCCGGAGCCCGTCGTCATACTCAAGCGTAAAATCGGTGAGCAACGGATTGTCGGTCTTCGCGATCATCCGCTCCCGGACGAGCTTGCGCACGATGAACAGGTAGACGTGGGCCATCGTCGGATGCTCCACGTTCGCCGTCTCGAATCCCCACGCGTCGCCGGCCGTCGATTTGAGCATGCTGCTCAATGACGCGATGTCGAGCTCCTTCTCTTCCTTCGTCTTGCCGCAGAAGATCGATATCCCCGGCACCTTCTTCGCAAGCGGGTTGATGTAGACGACTTTCTCGCCGTACCGCTTCGGGATGTGGCTCAGGATGCGGCGCGCGCTCGTGCCGTGCGGGTCCATATAAAGGAGGGGCCTGCCGGCGCGGATGAGCTGGATGGCGACCTCTTCCAGGAGCGTCGATTTTCCAACGCCTGAAACCCCATCCACAAAAGTATGGTTGAAGCTGTCGATAACGAGTTCCTTGTCGAGGGACATCGGATCTCCGTATGTTCCGATCGGGATGTTCATAGTCCGGCGTCCCGGCCGCCATCGACGGGAGGATGACTCCCAGAGACGGCGGGACGCGAGACAGGTAATCCCGCTCTTTCGAGCGATTGGGTAAATTGTACGGTGCCGAGGATCAGCGCGTAAGGAAGGAGAATGGCACCGGAGCGTCATCTTTCGGCGTCATGAAGATCGCGCCGCCGATGTCCGCGCGATACGCGTTTTCCGTGGTGAGCCAGAACATGCGATGGCTGCATTTCTCCCGCAATGCCGTGAGGAGTCCCTCGCGCCGTGCTTCCGTACGCTGGACCACGATCACCCGGTATTGCCGGAACCCCCATTCTTTTTCGCAACCGGTGGAATTGAAGTAGTCGTAGAATTTCCGGAGCTTGCGGAAAATCTGCGGTTCGCCGTTTCGGTAATTGCCGAGCTTGGAGCGCTCGATCTCCAGGAAATAGCAGAAGGCCTTGCCGGGGTTTGCCGGATCTGCGACGTAAAAGAGAGCGTCCGGGTGGACCGTGTGCTTGAGATCTTTCTGCCGCCACAAATACCGGAGGCCCTTTGCGGAGCAGAGGCGGTGGAGCGCGACATGGAACGACGTGATCTCCAGCTCGTGGTCGAGCGTCCGGATCGAATGTTCGTCGAGGGTCTTCGTCGCCGGAGTGGAATATCCGTTCCGCAAGGCGTGAGCGACGCCCTTCGCGGAAAGGTCATAGACATACGCGACACCGCCCCGCTCGTGGCCGACATCAAGGTGGGGTGCCCGGTAGAGGAACCCGTCCCGATGCAGGATAGACAGGGTGCGTCGGACAGAACGCGCGTCACTCTCCGTGATGGTGCGATTCCTCAAGAGCTCGGCCGCGTCGTTGGTCCGGAGGCAGAAAAACTCCGCGAGGAGTTCGAGGACCCTTTGTTTGGTCGGGTTGCCGCGGGGAAGCCTTGCGCCGCCCTGAGGGAAGCCTTCGGATCTGGCGTCATGCCCTCATTGTCGGGTTCCGGGGACGTGGCACAAGGCAGCACGGCATGCCGCATCGTGCGTTTCCAGCGAGGCGCCGCGAGGTGCCGGCTGACTCAAATAAATGGTACGCATGCGGCAGTTTCCGCGCTCTTTTGCGAGATCCAACAGCGCACCAGACTTAGGACAGTTCCTTCCGAACTCACTCCAGCGTTCTGAAAACGAATTCGGTAGACGGCTCTGCGCGCATTCGCGGCGGAGGCGTACGATCCATCGACTGACCGCTGCCGGCCATGAGATGAGCGCCGGCCGATTCTTCAAGAGGTCGGGAAAGCGGTGCGCTTGGTAGGACGGTCTTTCCGAACGCACCGGCCGACGACGGCGCAACGCCCCAGCGTAAGTTGGCTGATCCACTGATTCCCTTCGTCGCAAGCTGGCACGTGCCGGCTTGATCCTTTGGGAGACGCCACTCCCGGCGACTCCCTCACCCATTCCATCTTTCTGAACCGCAGCAGGAGGTACTTGTGTCTCAACGTAAACCGCAACGCGCTAACGGCAAGATGCCGGCTCCGGTCAGGGCTTCTCCCGACGAACTGGCCGAACGGCACCTCAGCCTCGTTTTCCACGTCGCACGCGACTTTCAGAGGCGGCTGCCGCCGAGCGTGAGCTTCGGCGATCTGGTAGGCGCCGGAAACCTCGGGCTTGTGGAGGCCACACGCCGGTTTGATCCGGCGAAGGGCGCATCGTTTGCGACCTTCGCCAGGCACCGCATCCGCGGAGCCATAACGGACAGCCTGCGCCGCCTCGATCCCGTGTCGCGCCGGCTGAGATCATTCCAGAAGGTGGCAAAGCAAGCGGCCGACACCCTGACCGTGACACTTGGGCGGGCGCCCAACGACGCCGAGATCGCCGCTCGCGTCGGACTTCCAGCATGCCGATTCAAGAGGCTGTCCCGAGACCTCCATGAAGCCGGCTGCTCGGTCGACGGCGCCGCACCGGCGGAAACCACCCTAACCCCTCTCGATCGGCTTCCTGCCGAGTGCGACGATCCGCAACGGCTGGCCGAATGGGCAGAACTGCGCACGACCATGAACGGCGCCTTACGGACGCTGCCGCGCCGTGACCAGACGGTGATTCGCTGGCGCCACTTCGACGGGTGGACGATGAAACGGATCGCCGCGAGGCTCGGCGTCAGCGAAAGCCGAGTCAGCCAGATCCATTCCGGCGCGATGCGGCGCCTGAAAGAACACCCGGAACTGCGCAAGCGCGCTTGAAGTGTCTCACGACACCACTTCAGCCACACATTTGTGTGGCTGTTCTTTTTCCCGGACCGGAGTAATCGGAGGAGTCTGCCCAGCGGTGAACGGCACTGGCTGTTGACCAAGCAGCAAGCGTCCGGTCGGCGGCGTTTATTGTGCGTTTCCCTGATCCCCGCAGCGAAGCGCGGGTACGTGCGTTCCTGGGGCGGATGAGCCCGGACGCGTTCGGCGGTAGCACCAGTCTTGCGGGTCTTGCGGCGGCGCCCCTCGCAGGCCTGGACCCCTCCGGGGACTGCCGCCTTTGATTCAGCGATACGGCGCCCGATAGAGGAACCGTCCCGATGCAGAGTCGACAAGGTGCGGCGCGCGGAGCGTGCGTCACCTTCCGTAATCGCGCCGTCCCTCAAGAGTCCGGCGGCGGCGTTAGTGCGCAGGCAAAAACTCGGCAAACAGTTCAAGGAGCCGCTGCTTCGTCGGATTGCCGCGTGGCAGTTTGGAATTGGTAGTGAGTCCCGACAGCATAATTCTGGTGGCGACGCGAAGCACCAAAAAAAACCGTGATGGCGCCGACACTTCAGCACGATCAGTTGGAGGCCCAGTCGGCTCCCGTCACATAGTTGGGCTCTCCCCACTTGTCAATTTTTTCCACCATGAGGCTCCAGAAATGAAGCTTGCCGTCGCCGACCTTTCTCACGACGACCTTTACCCTGAGGGCGCGGCCGAAGAAGAGCGCCGTGAAGCACCACCACTGGACCATCTTCCGCTCCTTGAGGGCGCGCGTTTCGCCCTGGGCGTAAAGCGTCCCCGGCCGTTTCCGATATCGCTGGAGCGTCGTAGCCGTCTTGAGGATCTGAAGAGCGAGCGGTAGTAACGCGAACCGTTCGATCTGCTCCTCCTTGGTACGCTCACCCTGAGCCGACACTTGGAGATGCCGAAATCCCTCCGGACCCAGCACGATGTCGCCATTGAAGAATGGGCTGCGGATCAGGGGCTGTGCGCTATAGAGCTGACGCGCAGCTTCCTTGGTGGCACGGTAGTACAGGTCGTCCATGGGGCTGTTGGTTCGTTGCGGCACGTGAGACTTTCAGCCTCATGCTAACGCCGCCACAAGGGGTTCAAAAGAACGAAAAAAGTGCCGCCCTGGACATAAGGAGGCCGATGCGGCAACGATGGCGTTCAGCCTTCGGCAATCGATGACAGCCTTGCCGGATCTTGCCGGAATCGCGAGGCGTGACTGCAATGTTGGCGCTCAGCCAGTGCGCGGGGCCTTACACGTGCGTGGGCGGCTGGGCTACCAGAGAGGCGGTAGCCAGTGGGACTTGGGATTCGCTAGAATCCATGCCGCACCGTCCTTCGGCGGTGAGAGACGGTAGGAACGGTAGCCGAACCGAAGCCTCCGATAGCGAGGCTGAGGCCAGCGTAGCGACGGGCACACTTCGACAAGCGTTAGCGCCGCCCGGTAGGGTTTGAGGATACGAAAATCGAAGTGTGCCCGTCGCTAGACGAGGGACGGTGCGGCATACCCGTAGTGCGCGAAATGGCTAGATTCCGAGTGATGTTAACGCGCCTGATGAGGTGCGCAAGTGTTTCGGCAACAGTTCCGGCGTCGGACACGACGCGGTACTCCAATCGCGTCCGTGAAAGCCGGCGGTTGAAGGTAAAAGGTACCATGGTGGTGTCTATGCCTCGGGGGTCACCCAAAACCGGCCATAGAGGGTCACTTCAAAACCGGCCAACGATAAACCGCTAAACCAGGACGTTAACTCAGCCGTGAGGGCGACTACCCTCCGTGGATGTGAGCAACGT